>ERZ795061.12-NODE-12-length-166809-cov-9.174634_pt1 | contig 166809 bp, 146 predicted proteins | sample MGYA00375145_ERZ795061 | MGnify/ENA primary metagenome ERZ795061 (study PRJEB30190, sample SAMN05720144) | anaerobic digester metagenome | isolation source: active sludge of municipal wastewater-treating anaerobic digesters | place: USA | collected 2014-12-22 ... | reverse complement strand
GGCGATACATCCATGTATCGCTTAGCAGTTTGCTGTTTTTCAGCAAACTGCTAGAGAAAATCCGGCCGTGGTTCCATTAATATAGTCGTGGTAGAGATGGAAGAACGCAAACGAATCATGTATATAATCCTGGTAATGACTGCCCTCGTGTTCTGCGCTGGCGTATTTTCAAATGTCATACTGTATAAAACTTCCTTTGAAAAAACACGGGAAAATCTTGAAGATACCGTCCATATTCTGGCCCATGTAATTGAATCACAGTCTGTGCCCGGGAGAGCCGAGGCCATGGTTATCGGATCGGAGCACTACTATGCCTGGCTTGCCGGCAGAATGAACGAAGCGATCATGCGCTATGAACGGCACAACAGGAGGATGGAGCTAACCGTGGCCAGGCGGAAAGCGGACGATATCCATTTTCTTGCGGCCCTGCGCCATCCCCTGAAATCCGATGTGCCGAATGTTATTGGCATGAATTCCGGCCTGGCGGAGCCAATGAAGAGGGCCCTGGAGGGGAAGTCCGGGACCATGGTGGGCAGGGACTATTACGGCGACAGGGTTCTCGCCGCCTATGCCGATGTTCCCCGTATCGGCTTGGGAATTGTCGCTAAGGTTGAACTGTCGTCAATCCGTGCTCCCTTTATCAGGGCGGGGTTGATCGTCATTGCTTTTTCGGCTATAATTATCATTATTGGCATTGTCGCAGTCAGCCGTATCGGCAATCCTATTATTATAGACCTCGAGAAAAAAGCCGGGGACCTCGCTGCGGCCAACGAGGAGCTTGCCCGCACCAACGAGGAAATGACTGTCGCCAACGAAGAGCTCCAGGCGGCCATGGAAGAGATGGAGCAGACCAACGAGCAACTGCTTCATTCCCAGGCTGAGCTGGACCGGAGTGAACAAAGGGTCAAGACGCTCCTTGATTCCTCTCCCGTAGGCATCATAACGGCCGACCAGGATACGCGGCGCTTTGTGTACGCTAACCCGGCGGCGTGCGCGATGTTCGGCTATGATTGCAAAGAAATGATCTCAATCGGCGTTAATGACATCCATCCGGCGAAGGACCTGGAAAGGATTTATGCCGAGTTCCAGGCCCTGTTGAATAAGGAGTATCAGACGTCCCGTGATTTACCCTGCCTGAGAAAGGACGGGTCGGTCTTTTTCGCGGATATCTCTGCGGAGCCGATTAATTTTGACGGACGGCCCTGTCTCCTGGGCCAATTCGTTGACGTGACCGAACGGAAACTGGCCGAAGAGGCGCTCCGTGAGAGCGAGGAGTTGTTTGCGAAGGCATTTCATCTGTCCCCGATATCGATCGCCATTTCCTCGGCCCTGGACGGAAAATACATAGACGTGAATAATGAATTTCTTGCCCTGACCGGCTACGGCCGTGAAGAGGTCATCGGCAGAACATCGGATGACCTGGATCTCTGGGTCAGTAAAGATCATTTTAAGCTGATTCAAGGGGAGCTTTCCTCCGGCGTGAACATCCATGACCGTCAGGTGGAGATCCGGCACAGGGAAGGGAATGTTCTCACGGTCCTCTATTCGGCCGTAACCGCCGCTATCCATGGCGTGCCGTGCATAATAACATCTGTAATAGATATAACTGACCGCGTAAAGGCCGAAGTGTCGCTCCGTGAAAGCGAAGAAAAATTCGCCAGGGCCTTCATGAACGCCCCGGTTCTGATGAGCATCACCGGCATCGATGACGGAGCCATACTGGAAGTGAATGACCAGTTCATCAGGCAATCCGGGTTCACCCGGGAAGAGCTGATCGGAAAGAGTATTGCCGATATCGGCTTTGTCAGCCCGGGTGACCGCGGCCGATACCTGGACAGGATAAGGCAGGATGACATCGCCGCCGGAGTTGAATTGACGGTCCATCCGAAGAGAGGCGGTTCCCGGAAGGTTGTCTACAGCGGCAACAGCATCTCCATCGGGGGGAAAAAGAGGCTCCTTTCAATTGCCCTTGATATCACCGATTTGAGGCGCGCCGAACAGGAGCTGCTCGCGCAGAAGGACCTGGCGCAGAAGTACCTTGATATCGCCGGCGTCATGTTCGTCGCCATCGGCAGGGACCAGAGGGTCACCCTCGTGAACCGCAAGGCCTGCGAGGCGCTTGGATATCCTGCTGAAAACATCCAGGGCGCCAACTGGTTCGACATGTTTATCCCTGAACGTCTGAGGGAGGATGTGAGGTCTGTTTTTAATAGTATGATGAGGGGTGAAGTAACGGCGGCTGAATACTTTGAAAATACCGTCCTGACCGCTTCGGGGGAGGAACGCCTGATCGCCTGGCATAATACCATCCTGAAGGACGCATCCGGAGCGATTACCGGGACCCTGAGCTCCGGAGAGGACATTACCGAGCGGAGAAAATCAGAGGAGGACCTTCATGGACAGCTGGCCCTCAACATGGCCCTGGCCGGCATTTCCGGCTCAATTATCTCCAGGTCCTTCAGCGTAACGGAAACGGCCTATATGGTCCTGGAATACGCGCGGCTTCTTTCGGACAGCGAGTATGGCTTCGTATCGGAAATTGATAAGGACACCGGGGATAATATTGCCCATGCGGTGGTAAAAATGGCCGACGGGTGGCCCTTTGCGGAAAATGAAAACGCTGTGATTTTCGGGAAGGATGGGGACGGGCTCTATCCCGGCCTCTGGGGCCATGCCCTCAACACCAGGCGGGAATTCTTCACCAATGATCCCGGCAATCACCCCGCGTCAGGGGGGGGCGGGGTCCATCCCGCGATCACGCGCTTCCTCTCCGTGCCGGTGATGTACGGCGGCAGTCTTATCGGACAGATCGCCCTTGCCAATTCCTTGAAAGAATACAGCCTGGAAGACCTGAGGACGGCGCGGCGCCTCGCGAGCATCTACGCCATGGCCATCGTGCGTTTCCGCGACGAGAGGATGCTCGTAAAATCGCTGGAGGAAAAAACGGTGCTCATCAAGGAGCTGCATCACCGGGTCAAGAACAACATGCAGGTCGTATCCAGCCTCATATCCCTCCAGGCCCAGAGGATCGACAACGAGAAATACCGGAGCATTTTCATGGAAAGCAGCAACCGGATCCAGGCCATGGCCATGGTCCATGAAAAGATGTACAACTCCGGCGATGTGGCGCAGATCGATTTTTCGCGTTATGTGCGTGAGATCGCGGAACGTCTTCTTTATTCCTTCAGCCGGGAACCGGAACAGGTGACGCTTGATGTGGAAGTCAGGGATATTTTTCTGGGCCTGGACGAGGCCATACCCTGCGGTATAATATTGAACGAGCTCATCACCAACGCCTTCAAGCACGCCTTCAGGGACGGCCGCAGGGGGAGGCTCTCCATCAGCTTCGTGAAGCTTGATGACGGCAGGCGCCGCCTGGGTGTCCATGACGATGGTCCCGGAATTCCGGAAGATGTCATTGGCTTGGCCGAGAAATCCCTCGGCATGCAGATCGTATCGGCGCTGACCCGACAGCTTGACGGGACCATCTCTATAAGCAGCTCGAACGGGACGAGGGTGGAGCTGGTGTTCTGAGGCGGCGAAAACCTCAAGGCGGCTGCTCAGGCCGGCCGCGTCACCGCGCCTTGATGTACTCCACCTCGCCCCGGGAATTCTCGTTCTTCGGAGAGAAGAGGCAGTAGAGACCCCGCGTGGGGAAGCTGCCGCTCTGCACCGCTTCGATCTTGCTCGACACGGTCTCGCCGTCGATCATGAGCTTCGCGTACCTGCCGTCATCGCTGGCAAGGAGGAAATCGTGCCAGTCGGTTGTGCGGAGCGGGATGGTCCTCCCGCACACGTCAACCTGGTCAGCCGTCAGCTTCACGTAGTACGCGCCGGCCCCGGCCGGGGAATAGGCGAATATGGTGATAGCGTCGCCGCCGGTGAAGCGCGCCCGGGCAAGTATGGAAAAGGACCGGGAGGCGTTGAAGCGGCTGAAGAGCCCCGATTGGGAACCCTTGGCGGAATTGAGCTCCGCGATTTTCTTCCCGCCCTTTGCCGAGAAGTTTATCCCGGCCGCGTCTCCGCCCGGTATGTGGATCCAGTTGGCCGGGGTGTGCGAATCGCTCCATTCCGTGAAGCTTTCCTCCATGGTCCATTTTTCCTCTGTTTCGGAGTCCTTGTACTGCGACAGGTCGATGGGAGAAAGGAATTTCCCGAAGATCCATCCCTTGGGCCCCTTCAGGCTGGCGACGCGGTACCAGTAGTCCCGCACGTCCCCGACCTGGGTGGTGTCCATCGACTTTTCCAGCTGGATGAGGATCTCGTCCCGGGCGATCTTGCCGACCAGCTTCCCGTCGACGCCCGGCGAATTGCGCAGGTTCACGTTGTCCCCGGTGCAGGAGAAGAGCTTGTTCGTTTCCGGGCTCGTGGGATAGCGCTTGACGTAGGCGATGATGATGTCCCACAGGACGTCCTCGTTGCCGGACGCCTTGAGCCTGCCCGACTGGAGGCCGTCGAAGAGTATCTTAACGATGCTGGATATGTAATCGGTGTTCGGATACCTGTTGTAGAAGTTGATCATGGCCGGGACCAGGCGGTCCGGGTCGGTCTTTCCCAGGTTCTGGACCTCCTCGAACTGGAGGTCCTCGATGAGGCCGCTGCCGCGGTAGCGCGCCATGAACTCTTCATAGAATTTCCCGCGGGGCACGATGCGGCTTTTTTTCAGGGCCGGCACCAGGGTGAGGTCGCCCTCTATTTTTCTGTTCATGTCGGCCAGGTATTCCTCGATCTCCTGCCGGGCCTCCTTGTAGTTCTCCCTGTTTTTCTTCTCCTGGGCCGCTTCAACGAGCTCATCGCTGAATTTGTCCTCCAGCTTTGACGCGAGGCGGTTGATGGCGCGGCACCGGTAATAGTATACCTTCTCGCCCCTGTCGTAGTCCGCCGTCCTGGCGAGGCGGTTAAGCATGATAATAGCGTCCTTGTAGTCGCCGCTCTCGAATTCATCGATGGCCTTCTCTATATCGTTCTTTGAGAAGATGAAGTATCCCGCTATGGTTAACGCGATGACGGCCGCCGCGACGATGATGCCGATGATTGCGCCTTTTCTCATGATTCCTTCCTCTGACTCTTTCTGGATTATGCCCCCGGCTTTCACGGGAGATATACGGCATAGATGGGCAGTTGATTAAGAATTTCAAATAAAAAAATGATTTTTTTTCTGCGGGCGGGGTTTTATATCGGTAGGCGGGGTCACGTGACCCCGCCTACCGATATCATAATCTCTTGTGTATCATCAGCTCGATGAGGCGGTGGCCCTCAGGGACGAAGAGGCCGGTGGCGGCGGCATTTTTTTCGCTGAAGGCGGGGCCGTTCTTTCCTTCGTAGGGGGTGTCTTTCCAGCCCTTCGAGGAGTATGCCGCGAAGGGCACCGGGTCCGACGAGTGGGTCCGGATGCTGATGGGAGTGGGGTGGTCGGGCATCATCAGAACGGTATAGTCGCGGTATGACGAGATCCCGTCCATCACGGGTCCCACGATCTTCCGGTCGAAGTCCTCAATGGCCCTGAGCTTGTGCTCCAGGTTCCCCTCATGGCCTGATTCATCGGGGGATTCCACGTGGAGGAAGATGAAATTCGCGCCGGGAAGGGCCCTGAGAAGGGCCCGCGCCTTGCCCTCGTAGTTGGTATCGATGTAGCCCGTCGCGCCCGGTACCGGTATCGGCGTAAGGCCGGCGGCCCGACCCAGGCCGTGCACCAGGTCCACCGCCGAGATGGTGTGGCCGCGCAGGCCGAAGCGCTCGCCGAGGGTGGTCATGGCCGGTTTCCTGCCGCAGCCCCAGAGCCACACCGAGGTCGGCGTGCCCCTGAATGAGGACCGGGCTTCCGCCACCGCCCCTGATGACGCGATGATAGCAGCGGATTTAGCCATGATGTCCTTCAGCAGGTCCGCCCCGGCACCGCGGGGTAGATGGGGCTCCACGGGTTCGCCCTGTATGTCATGGGGCGGGGTTGTCTCCGGCAGCGTTGAGTGGGGATAGCCCCTCCATACCACGATGTTCCGGTATGAAACGCCGGGATGGTATTCCATGGCCGCGACGTCGAGGTTTGCATCGAGCTCCTTCATTATCACGGCGGAAAATTCGGACGCTATGTGGCCGGCGCTGAAGTCCTCCATGACGCCGTCCCTGATGTCGACCATGTTGCACCGGATCGCGAGGTCCTCCGGCCCGAGCTCGATGCCCATGTTGAGGGCCTCCAGGGGAGCGCGGCCGGAGAAGAAGTTCCGGGGATCATAGCCGAGTATCGACAGGTTGGCGATGTCGCTGCCGGGCTGCATGCCGGCAGGCACGGTGCGCGCCATGCCCATGATGCCGCCGGCGGCGAGGCGGTCCATGTTGGGGGTGCTGGCGTATTCCAGGGGGGTCCTGCCGCCGAGGGACTCGATGGGCAGGTCGGCCATGCCGTCTCCGAGGAGGATCACGTATTTGACGTCGTTATTCTTTTCCATCGATCCAGGAGGAGCCGTCTGAATAGAATTCCTTTTTCCAGATGGGAACATCGGTCTTGATCGTGTCGATTATGTACTGCGCCGCCTGAAAAGCCGCGACGCGGTGCGGCGCGGATGCGGCGATGATGATGCTGGCTTCGCCCACGGCGACCGTGCCGAACCGGTGCACCACTGAGCAGGAATTGAGCGACCACCGCGCCACCGCCTCGTCGACGATTTTACGGAGCTGTTTCCGGGCCATCTCGCCGTAGGCCTCGTATTCTATATGGGTGACGGTCTTCCCGCGGGAGTTGTCGCGGACGCGGCCGATGAAGCTCACCACCGCGCCGTCGGCTGCGGTTCCCGCTTCGGCCTGGACGCGGGCGGCATCAATCGGTTCCTGCTGGAGTATGATGGAGATCATGGCAGCCTTTTAACCGCCGCTGACCGGGGGGAAGATGGCGAGGATGTCCTCGTCAGAGAGGGCAGCGCCTTCGCGGCAGTATTCTTCATTTATGGCGAAGAGGAGCGAGCCGTTGAACCTGTCCAGCGGGGGATAGCTTTTCCTGAGCTGGTGAATGATGTCTTTAACGGTGATGCCGTCGGAAACGGTGAGTTCCTTTTCTTCGAATCCGACCGCTTCCCTGACGCTGGCAAAGGCCTTGACTTTTATCTTCATGTTATTCCGTCGTTTGAGAAATCCACTTACTTGTTCATCCGGCGCGGGACAGCCGTTCGGATTAAAAAACCCGAACAGTTTTCCTCATGCCTTCTTGGTCCTCTTGTTCCTTCGTATGAGAAACAGGTAGTGCTTGATGTAAGGCTGAAGGCTGTCGCTGAAATCGGTAACGGTAACATTCTTGGGCTCCTTGAGAATCAGGAGCAGGCTCTTTTTCGTGATATCCTCTTCAATGGTATCGATGATGATTTTAAAGCGCTTTATCACTTCTTTGTCCACGGCATCGTTGGACATTTTGTTCATTTCAGAATACAGCTTGAGCAGGTTGACCTTTTTCGTTTTTACCTTGGAAGGTCTCACCTCGCTTTTGCGGGGCTCTGTCTTCCGGGAACTTTTAACTCCGCTTTTTGTTTTTGATGGCATAGAATCCCTCAGTCAAAGGAGAATGAAAACACGTGCCGTCCCGGCGCCGCCTTCTGCGGCGATGGACTGTACACAATTCGAACATATATATTACCGCCGATGTTAGAACACTGCACTTTACTGTAAACACAAATTTTAAAAAATTTAGTGTAAGATATAAACACTTTTATTGGTTTTATTGGAAAGAGTTCCGCCCATTGCGTGTATACAATTGAAATTCATGTTCAACGGCCCGGGGTCATGATCTTTTTCATTTATATATAAAGGATTTATGCCGATGATAAAAAAGGATCCGTCCCCGGCGGCCGGCCCTTTGCGCCGGTTTTGGACGGGATCGGAAAAGACTATCAAATACGCGGGAGATGCACTATGAAATGTTCACGATGCGGCAAGGAGATAAACGAGCTTAACCATCACTATGTTCCGCAGAAAAACCGGCGGGAAGGGCTCAGGTACTGCATCGCGTGCGCGCGCGAAGAGCATATCGTGACCCTCATCTAGGAAAAGCCTCTGATCGGCCCGGCGTATTCCCCGCCCGGGCCGACCTAATAATTGTTGACATGCCTGCCGGAATGGAAGACTTTCTCCGCGTTACTCTTCCAGGCCATGAAAAAGAATCCGATACATTGTTTGCTCCTGTGCCGCTGCCTGGCCCTGACGGCGGCGCTTTCATTATATTGCTCTCCTGAAAAGGAGGGAATGCCGTCACTCCCCGCTGCCGCGCGGATCGTATCCCTGTCCCCTTCAATTTCGAGGCAGCTCGACGACCTGGGAAGGAGGGAACTCCTGGCGGGGGTCACGTCCTATGATGATTTCCGGCGCTCCGGAATCGAGATCGTGGGTACCCTGGTGCAGCCGAACCTGGAGGCCATAATCCGCCTCAGGCCGGACATCGTTCTCCTTTCCAGCGAGGACGGGCCGGTGCAGAACATTGACCGGCTGAAGGAAGCCGGGGTGAGAGTATACCGCTTCGGACGGAACGGCAATTTCCGGGATATCTGTGATAACTATCAGCGTCTTGCGGCCATGGTGGGAAGGGAGCCGGAAGCGCGGATGAAGATCGCCCGCTATGCTGAAATGCTCGACCGGGCCGTGACGCGGCGCCGTTACGGGCCGCGGGGGAAGTCCGCCGTGGCCTTTTTCCTCTCGCACCGGCCCCTCATTGCCGCGTCGGAAGGGTCCTTTATCGCGCAGATCATCCGGGACGCCGGCGGCGTCTGCGTCTATTCCGGCACGCGCGGCGTCTATCCGCCGGTTTCCCTGGAATCCCTGGTCGAATATGATCCGGATGTCATCATTTACATGGCCGGCGATAACCAGGGGAGCGATTTTTTCATGCGTCTGTCCCGGGACTTCAGGAGTCTCAGGGTCGTGAAGAAAAGAAATTTTTACATAATCGATCCTGATACCATCCCCTACTATACACCCGCTGATTACGTGAAGTCGGTGGAAACGGTTTCGAGGATATTGGAAAAGGCTACGTATACGGCCCCCCCGACCCCCTGAGGGGGCGTGTGTATCATGCAGGCGCGGTCACGCAGTGCACGTTCTGGATCGTGCCCCCTTCGGGGGACAGGGGGGCTCGATGATGTGTGGCGAAAAACATAAACCTATGTGTTTGTAAATTATTATTTGACTCCTGTCCGATCAAATGAATTCATATGGCACAACCATTTATGAAAACTTCATATAAAATCCTGATCTTCATTGCCGTGTCCATGGCGCTGCTGATGGTTTCCCTTTCGCTGGGAACGAGGACCATTTCGCCGGCCGGGATGGCCGATATCATTCTCGGCGGCCCCGGGAGCGCCGATTACACCATCCTGGTGAAACTGCGCCTGCCGCGGGCTCTCCTGGCCATGGTGATCGGGGCGTCCCTGGCCGTGAGCGGCACGGTGTTCCAGTCTGTTTTGAAAAATCCCCTGGCGGACCCCTATATCATCGGCGTATCCGGCGGCGCGGCCCTTGGCGCCACTGCCGGCATCGTCCTGGACGCGGGGCAGTACGCGGTCGCGGCCGCCGCCTTTGCCGGGAGCATAGCCGCCATCAGCGCCGTGTACCTGCTTTCGAAGCGCATGGGCCTGGGGTCCACGGCCCTCATCCTGTCGGGGATCGCCCTCGGCTTCATCCTGTCCGCGGCGGTGCTTCTCATTTACGCCCTCTTGCGCTCCGACCAGGTCCACCGGGCCATGCTCTGGCTCATGGGGGACCTGTCCGGCGCGCGGTACGACATGCTGAACTGGCTGGGCGCCGCGACGCTGATCCTCATGGCGGCCGTGATGGCGTTCCATAAGCACCTTGACGTTGTTTCCCTGGGCGCGCGGTTCTCGAAGAACCTCGGCGTCACCGGTGGAAACATGAGGGCATTGTTCTGGATCGCCTCCCTTCTTGCCGCAGTTTCGGTCTCCCTGGCGGGGGTTATCGGCTTTGTGGGCCTCATCGTACCGCACCTGATGCGGAGCATCTTCGGTCCGCGGCACCTCCGCCTTGTCCCGGCCGCCGCTGCCGGCGGAGCGCTGTTCCTCCTCGCCTCCGATACCATAGGAAGGTCCCTGGTTCCCCCCTACGAGGTCCCGGTGGGCATCATCACCGGGTTCCTGGGAGGGGCCTTTTTCCTGGTCTTCATGATCCGCAGGGAGGCCGGCCGGTGAACGTCTTCGAACTGAAATCGGTAACCGCCGGCTACGGCGGGGCACCCGTCATGAAAGACCTGGACCTGCAGATAGCCGGGGGAGAGTTCGTGGCCATAATCGGCCCCAACGGGGCGGGTAAAAGCACGCTCCTCAAGGTAATGGCTGGAGACATCATTCCCGATGCCGGCTCGGTCAGCTTCAACGGCCGACACCTGGGCGAATACCGGCCGCGGTCCCTGGCCCGGATGCTTTCCATAGTGCACCAGGCTGTTGAGGCCCGGGCCGCCTTCTCGGTTCGCGAGTTCATACGGATGGGCAGGTTCCCCCACCAGGGTTCCCTGGTGATTGAAGATGACCGGGACCGCGAGGTGATCGAATGGGCGGCGGAAACAACGGGTGTGGTCCATCTCCTGTCCCGGCGCCTCACCGAGCTTTCCGGCGGGGAGCTGCAGCTGGTGCGCATTGCCCACGCGCTGGCGCAGAACAGCTCTGTCATCCTGCTGGACGAGCCGGTGTCTCACCTCGATATCCAGCACGCGGTCATGATCATGGACATCCTCTGGAAGCTCAACCGCGGCGGGGCAACGGTCATGGCGGTGCTCCATGACATCAATCTGGCTTCGGATTACTCGGGCAGTATAATCGGAATGAAACAGGGGGGCGTTTTTTTCAACGGCGCGCCCCGTGAGGTGGTCCGCTATGACCTCATCGAGGCCCTCTTCGGCACCGCCTGCATCGTCATGGACAATCCGACGACCGGCAGGCCCTTCGTGTACCCGGTGCCGGGGTATATAAAATAAAAAAGCGGGGCTCATGAACCCCGCCTTTTGTCATGGCATGGACTTCCCTTGTTTTACCATTCGTCGCTCTGCTTGTCGTCGTAGCGCTCCCGAACCGTGGCGGTGATGTCATCCAGGTAGAGGTATTCCCACTGGGACGGCTTTCTTCCGGAGGTGGCGCTCTTGTACTGGATGTTGACGATCTTCATGGTTTTTTTCTGGTTCAGGAAATCGTCGTCCTGGGCGATGTTGTTGCGCAGCGGAACGGTGATCTGCTTCCAGCCGGAAAAGTTTATCGTCTGCACCAGCATGATGACATGGGTGTCCTTTTTCGTGTCCTGGAGCATGAAGGTGAGTTGGCCGAAGTTCTTCCTTCCATATACCCAGAAGGAGACGGACTTGCAGTACTTGTCGATGATGAGCTCCTTGGCCGGCTTGATGACGAAGATGTCCCCTCCCTTGGTCTTGAACTTGAGCCCCAGGTATTTCTTGGAATTGGCGGTGGCCGGAAGCTGGTCCCGTACGGTGAGCTTTGCGTCCTGGTCCGAGGTAACGTTATAGGTGATGTTTTTATTCGAATAGGGGGTCGTTTCAAAATCCTCCAGGACAATTTCCTGCCATACCGTCACTTTTTTGTCTGCCGCGGGCTTTTTCGCTTCGGCGGCCTTTTCTTCTTTCGCCATGTCCTCTTTGGCCTTCTCTTTCTTTTCCTGCGCGTAGAGGGGCACAATTAATGCCAGCGCCATGATGACCATGATGAATTTTTTAAACATCCCGGATCCTCCATGAATAATTTGATAATTCCTTCTCGTATATATAATATGGTAACACCTGTCGCGGGGAGTGTCAATACATTCTTTTATTGCGCTTTAAAAAGTTGGCGGGAAAATAACACGCCGCAGGTAATTTACTTGAAAAAATATATTGCTGTAGTATTACGATGAAGGCCGATACAGCACCTGTGGCGGCACTAACATCGGGACGGTTCCTGTCATGAACATGAGAGAAGCTGAAAGGTACGCCGGCGGCGTTATTGCACGATGCCGTTTTGACTTCAACCAGGCCCTGTCCGGCGACGTGGTTGACGTGAGCCTGAAGGGGTTCGGCATCGAGATCCGCAACAGCACCAGCTCGCTCATTGAGGAGTTAAAGGCGGCCGGGAATTACATGATTACGGTGGATTTCGGCACTGAGACCATAATGGCCGCCGTAAGGAATGCCTGGCACATGGTCCGCTTCGATGATGGCGCCATGATATTCAGGGGGGGCGTGGCGATCGACGTTATGTCCCCGGGAGACAGGCTTATCCTGTCGAAGATAATCGAAAAAATGCGATACGGCCGTTAACATACCCGCATGTATCCACGGACCGTAATCCCCAACGTCAGGAAAGGTGAGGGCGGCGTCAATGCCCCGGGCGGCCTGCGAACGTCAATCCTGGCGCCGTTCATGATCTGCGCAGCAATGCTGATTTCTATTGTGCCGGCCATGGCCGTGCAGGGCGGTCAGCCGGCGCCGAAAAGCGCCCCGGGCCGGCAGTGGTACGGCGGCGGCCTCGGGCCGGTGAAGGAATTCGACTGGTTCTGGTTTCTCTATGAAAGGGAGAGGGCGGGGAATGTCAGGACACTGACGGTCCGCCCCTTTTACCTGAAGACCGGCACTGACCTGAACTATTTCCAGGCCTCCCTCATGCCCGTTCTGTTCTGGCGCTATTACACGCCTGAAAATGACAGGTGGAAATGGCTCTTCGGGTTTGGCCAGGTGGACGATGTCAGGAAAAACGGCAAACGGGATTTTGATTTCGGATTTTTCCCCCTGCTGTTCTTCGGCTTTGGAAAGGACCGGGCTAAAGAGAACTATTTCATGCTGTGGCCCTTCGGCGGTACGCTCAAGGGCAAGTTCGTTACTGACAAGTTGTCGGCTTACGTTTTCCCCGGGTTTCTCCTCTTTATATTTTTCCCGCCGGCCGGGATAACCACCGCCGCAGGCATATACACCGCCCTCGGGTGGGGCCTCCTGTCCCTGGTGCCGGTGTATCTCTATTACGAGGTGCATGATTTCAAGGCCTGGAACGTCCTGTGGCCGTTTCTCTACTACGGCCGCGGGGGCCGCCGGGAGGAATTCAGGATTTTCCCCCTTTATTCGCATTTCCACAAGGAGGGTTGGTACGACAAATACTCCTTCATCTTTATCATCAATTACCAGCGTTATTATTTCACCAATGACCTCCACCAGACCTTCTTCCTCTTCCCCCTCTTCGGACGGAAGTGGAGCCGGTCGGGTCGGATGTCATCGGTGACGCTCCTGTGGCCCTTTTTCTCCTGGGGCTATGACAAGAGGATCGGCGACTGGGAGCTCAACATACCCTGGCCGCTGGTCATGCTCAAGGACACGGAGCGGCCGAAGATACGGAAGCGCATATTCTTCCCGGTGTACGGCGAATACCGCTATGAGGACAACGAGACCATGTTCATCACGCCCCTCTACATCAGGCTGAAGAAAAAATCCGATCTCTTCGACTCGCAGGAGCATATCAGCCTTCTCATCTTCTGGTTTTTCCGGAGGAGCTATCACGGCGAGCCGGACCCGTACTACGGCATGGAGTGGCGCTATTTCAAGATGTGGCCCCTCTTCAGCGTCGAGTATAACGACAGGGGGGACCGTTCTTTCAACATGCTCACGGTCTTTCCCTTCCGCGACCGTGAAGGCTATGAGAAAATGTACCAGCCCTTCTGGTCCATCGTGGAATATTCCCGCTTCCGAGACGGCGAACAGCGATTGGGGCTCCTCATGCGCCTCTGGTACCAGCGCTGGGGCGGGCGGTTCTTCCAGTGCAAGGTTCCCTTCCTGGTTTCTGTGGGCCGGCGGGGGGGGCGGCTGACCGAGCTGGCTTTTTTTGAATACATGTTCGGCTATTCCGTGAAGCGGAAGGGCCGTTATGTCCGGATCTTCTGGATCCCCATCCGCATCGGCGACAGCGAGGACATGCCGCCCGACGCGGCGGATGAGGATGACGCGCGGTCAAGAAATATTGCCAGCGAATCGCTTTTGCTGATTGACAGGCCGCTGGATTCTGTTAGCATAACGCATCATTTCGATTGGGGGAAGCGATGAAGGGCCTCGCCGACATTGCCTCATTCCTGGGCAGGAGCATACTCCATATCCTGGATTTTTCAGGATACACGATCCTCCTCTTCTTCCGCTCCCTGCGCTACCTGCCAAACGTCGTCAGGCGGCGCCACGAGATCGCCCGGCAGATGTTCAACGCCGGGGCGCGGACCTTCGGCGTCATCACCGTGGTGTCACTGTTCACCGGCATGATCCTCACCCTCCAGACCGGTATAGCCCTGAAGGACTACGGCATGGAGGAGAACATCGGAAACATCGTCATCGCCACGCTGACCCGCGAAATGGGGCCTTTCAGCGCGGCCATTATCCTGATAGCGTCCATCGGTTCCGCCATGGCCGCTGAGCTGGGCACCATGAAGGTCTCGGAGGAGATCGACGCCCTCCAGGTTATGTCGATCCATCCCGAAGACTACCTGGTGATGCCCCGCGTCGTGGCCCTTACCGTCATGCTGCCGGTCGCGACCATTTACGTCAACACCCTGGGCGTCATCGGGGGCGCCGTGATCGCCGAGTCGCACCTGGGCGTCTCCTTCCAGACCTTTTACCTCCACGTGCTGGAGTCCCTCTGGTTCAAGGCGACCTACGTGGGGCTCTTCAAGGCCTTTGTGTTCGGGATGGCCATCTCGTCCATCAGCTGCGCCCACGGGCTCAGGGCGGAGAACGGCGCGCGCGGCGTGGGCCGCGCCACCCGCAACAGCGTGGTCGCGTCGTTCCTGGTGGTGCTCATCGTCGGCTATTTCATCACTGACATTTTCTTCAGGGAGGGCCTGTGATAGAGCTGTCGAAGGTGCGCAAGAGCTTCGAAGGGAGGCTGGTGCTGGACGGCGTGTCCCTTGCCCTGGACCGCGGCGAGACCTTCGTTATCATCGGCATGTCCGGCACCGGCAAGACCGTCACCCTCAAGCACGTCGCCGGGCTCCTGGACCCGGACGAGGGGGACGTCCTGATCGGCGGGGTGAAAATGAACGGCGCGGCGGATGACGTGAAGGAGAGGCTGCGCATGAAGATGGGCATCGTGTTCCAGTCCGGCGCCCTCATCAATTGGCTCACGGTGTTCGATAATGTCGCCCTCCCCCTGGTGGAGCGCCGTCTTCTTCCCGACGCGGACATCGAGGAGATCGTCGACGAAAAGCTCCGCCTCCTGGGCCTTTCCGAGGCCAAGCACAAGATGCCGGGGGAGCTTTCCGGCGGGATGAAAAAGAGGGTCTGCCTGGCGCGGGTCCTGGTGCGGAACCCGGAGATCATCCTCTATGACGAGCCCACGGCCGGCCTTGACCCGGTCATGTCGCGCACCATCAACAACCTCATCAGGCAGATGAAGAAGGATTTCGGCGTCACCTCCATGGTCGTCACCCATGACATGCACAGCGCCTACGATATCGCCGACCGTATCGCCATGCTCTACAACGGCTCGATCATCCAGTGCGACGTCCCGGAGAAGATCAGGGACTCCGATAATCCCATCGTGCGGCAGTTCGTCAGGGGGATGGTGGAGGGGCCGATCGCGGTCGATTAACCTCGCGAACCGAATAAATATTGCCCCCCGACCCCCGGAGGGGGGCACCTGACATCTCATGACCCCCCTGTCCCCCCGAGGGGGTCATGCGGTAATACTGTTTGAAAACTGGCGATGAAATGTAATTGCCATTTTATTTATAGTGTTAAATGATATGAGAGTCAATACGCATAATGAATAGTGCCCCCTCGGGGGGACAGGGGGGTCAACGGAATCATGTGGTTGAATATTCCCAGAGGCGGAGTGAGGTGACATCAATGGACGGAAAATATAAAAGCGAAATCGTGGTGGGAATCATCTTCCTCGTGGCGATGATCCTGCTGGGATATTACACCATTATCATGTCCCGCAAGTTCCTTGAGCCGCCGACCGCCTATTACATGACGGTCGTGTTCCCCAACATCGAGGGGCTCGAGGCGGCCAACAAGGTGAAGATCAACGGCGTCGACGCGGGCAGGGTCGAGGAGACGGGGCTGAAGGGCCACCAGGTGCTGGTGAAGCTGAAGATGTACACCCGCTTCACCATGTACGAAAATTTCTCGATCAAGATCAAGAGCGACTCGCTCCTTGGCAAGAAGTTTGTCGCCATCGCCCCCGGCTCTCCCTATGACCGGAACGGTATCGCCCAGGCCGTGATCACCGAGAGGGAGAACCTCCCGGGAAGGTACGAGGACGTCATGGGGGCCGTGAGCGAAATCATCGACGACAACCGGGAGAACATCTACGCCTCCATAAGGAACATGCGGGAAATCACGGAAAAGCTCAACGCGGGGAAGGGGACCTTCGGCAAGCTTATAAACGAAGACAAGGTCCACGGCCAGACCGAATCGCTGGTGAAGGAACTGCGTGAAACCATCGAGGACGCGCGCGAACAGGCCCCCATAACCAGCTTCATCCGCGCCGCACTAACTGCTTTCTAATAGCTAATCATGCTTGTATAACGTGAGGATGAATTCGATCAATTTCGGGGTGTCGACATTGATGGGATCGATATATTCCAGGATGCCGGCGAAGAGGAGGATGACCTGCGTTATCCTGCCGATGAACTGGGCCTCGGATTCCGCCACCTCGACGCCGCTCTTCAGGTCCTTGATGGTTGTGGAATAGAGGTTCAGGTGATTCCTGATGAATTTCTTGATTATCTCCCGGATCTTCTCGTCTTCGAACCCGTAGAGGATGATGTTTATCAGAATCCGCATGTTCTTCTTGTCGAGGAGAAACTTCTCGATCCCGAAGAGCGTCGTTATAAGCGCCTTGTCGTTCTTGTCCAGGTCGAGCCCCTGGACCACGCCTATCTGGTCCCTCTGTATCTGGTTAAAAAAGTTCTCAATGAGGGCGACGTAGAGCTCTTCCCTCGTGGGGAAGTAGTGCCGGAGACCTCCCTTGGAAAAGCCCGCCTCCTTGGCCACGTCCTCCAGTGAAACCTGGGAGTACACATCCTGCTCGAGGCAGCGCTTCAGCGCCTCGATGATATGTTTCTTTTTCTTGATGACTTTGAGTTCTTTTTTCATTGCCGTGCTTGTTATTGATTTCCCGTTTATGCCCGCGGCTGAAAACGGGATATTATATGATACTTTTCGACACCGGGTTGATGCTTTCTATACCATTAAATTCCCGGGATTGCAAAAATTGGACGAAATACAGCCCGATTGGATTGAATTGTATATTTTATGGAAATTTTGTAAATAAAAATTTTTATTTTATTGAAGGGAATGATAAAGAAGGCGCGGCCATGAGACCGCGCCTGCGGGAAGGCTAAAACTCGCTGAATCCGTCATTTTTCATGATTTCTCTGATCGGCTTTTTCTCCGCTCCCATGATCGCGGCATGGTTCACGGTCCCATGCTTTCTGCCGTTGCCGTTGCCGCCGCCATGAATGGACCTCTCGGAATCCATCTTTTTAAGGTGTTCCATGTTCATGGCGTATTGACGTTCGGCAGCCACGTCCATGATCTGCTCTTCGTTGATCTTGAACTTCTGGACCAGCTTCATAAGGTCCGAAGCCTGGTTCACCAGCATTTCGCTGGCGGAGGCGGTCTCCTCGACCAGGGAGGCGTTCTTCTGGGTCGTCGTGTCAATCTCGGTTATGGCCGTGTTTATCTGCTCGATGCCCTGGCGCTGTTCGACGCCCGCGGCGGCGATCTCGGATATGAGCTGGCCCACCATCCCGACGGCGGCTATGACCCGCTCCAGCGCCTCGCCGTTCAGCTTCGCGGATTCGATGATGCTTGCCAGGGATTCGCCGCTTTTGGCGACAAGCTCGGTGCCGAGCTCAACCTTGTTGATGGAATCGGTGATCATGTCGCTGATCTCGTTCGCGGCCCCGGCGGAACGCTGGGCCAGGTTGCGCACCTCGCCGGCGACCACCGCGAAGCCCCGGCCCTGGTCGCCGGCCCGGGCCGCCTCGACCGCCGCGTTAAGGGCGAGGAGGTTGGTCTGGAAGGCTATATCGTTGATCACCTTCAGTATGTCGGCTATTTTCTTGCTTGACTTGTTCACCTCGTTGATCGACTCGACGGCCCGGGTAACGATCGTGCCGCCGTTTTCCGCCAGCTGTATCGACTTGATGGACTGGTCCTTCGCCTCCTGCACCACACGGGCCGCCTCTTCGGCCTTCTTGTTCGCCTCCTCGGAATTCTCGGAGTTCTGCTTGATGGTGGCCACCGCCTCCTCGATGATGGTGGCGATCTCCTCGAGGGCCGATGCCTGCTCCGAGGTGCGCTGCGACAGGTTCTGGTTCCCGCTCGATATCTGCTCGATGGTCTGGGCCACGTGGGTGGCGTTGATGGAGACCTGGGCCACGATGTCATGGATGTCATTGATGAAACGGTTGATCCAGATGGCAAGGTCGCCTATTTCGTCTTTTGTCGTTATTTCAATCCGCTGCGTGAGGTCGCCGTTTCTCTCTGCGATGTCCTTCATCATTTCAGTTATACCGTTAATGGGCATCGTGATCATCCGGGATATGCCGTAGAATATCCCGAACATGATCGCGATCACTCCGGCGAAAACGCCGATGATCACGAAGAGTATGGACCATATCTCGTCATTCACGTCGTTGATGTAAACGCCGGTGCCGATGATCCATCCCCACTGGTTGAAGGATTGCACGTATGATATCTTGGGCACGATCTTGTCCTTCTGGTCCTTCCACTGCCACATGTAGTCGACGTATCCCTTCCCCTTCTCCTTGCAGGTTTTCACGAATTCGAGGAATATGGCCTTGCCGTTGGGGTCCTTGTAGTCCGACAGGTCGGTCCCGTTGAGGGCGGTGTTGAAGGGGTGCATGATCATGGTCGGATGGAAGTCGTTGATCCAGAGGTAATCCTTTCCCTCGGGGCCGTACCGCAGGGCGTTGATCAGGTCGATGGCCTGGGCCTGGGCTTCCTCCTCCGTGATGGTCCCGTTTTTCGATTTCATGTAGCAGTTCTGGAGGATGCTTATGCCGACCTCGGTCACCTCTTTGAGCTTCTGCTTTTTCTGGTCGATGATGCAGGTCCTCATCTTTGGAACCAGGAACAGCCCGAGAGCGCCGATGAAAAGCAGGATGATGACCGCGCTTGATATAAAAATTTTTGTTTTTATCCGCAGGTTCCCGAGAAAGGCTATTTTTGTTTTCATGTCTGACTCCCCCTGTTTGATGTTTTTTATAGAATAATCTATCTCATCCGGTACCGTCTTAAAACCTGATGCGGTAGCGGGTGCCGTTGCTGCGTGATATCATGAGTTTGCCCTTTATCTGGCGCACGAGGGCCTGCACGAGTTCGAAGCCCATCGACGACGGATTGTAGCAGTCCACATATTCCGGCAGCCCAATCCCGTTGTCGGAAATTTCAAGGACATGCGCCATCTCGTTGAAATCCCATGAAAACAGTATGGATATTCGACCCGGCCGTTCGTTCGGGAACGCGTGCTGGAGGGAGTTTGTCACCAGTTCGTTGATTATGAGGGCGCACGGTATGGCAACGGTCAGTTCGAGCCTGTCGATATCGGTGGTGTAATCGATCTGGATGTTCTTCGTGTCGTAGGAACTGTTTTTCCTGATTGTCTCGATGAAGTCGCCGATATACGCGCCGATATCGACCATCTCCATGTTGTTTTCCTGGTAGAGCCTGTTCTGAATGAGGGCGATCGAGTGGATGCGGTTGACGTAGTTCTCGTAAAGGGAGTAGTAGTTGAAGTCATGGATGCGATCGGCCTGAAGGCGCAGGAGGCTTTCAATGATCTGGAGATTGTTTTTCACCCTATCGTGCAGCTCCCTGAGTATCGTCTCTTTCTCCTTCTGCAGCACGCATACCGTGTCGATGATGTTCATCATTTCCGTGATGTCCTGGGATATGCAGATGATGGATACGATCTTGCCGGTGCCGTCGAATTCGGGCAGGAGGTGGCACTTGAATATCCTGGTGCCGGAGTCATCGTAAAACATGATGGGGCTCTCCAGCCGCGAATTTGCGTTCGCCAGCTCGCGGAACACCGATTCGATGCGGTCGTAATGTCCCGATACGCCGCACTCTTCCTGGATCGCGTGGATATGCCGTTCGAAGGCCCCGCGGTCATTCGGTCCCAGCGTTTCGCTGAAAAATATCTTGTCCCGTTCGTTGTCGTATCGGAAAATCATCCATTCTCCAGTTGTGCCGGGCATAAAGGAAGAGCGCTGCAGGGAAGGAATAGATGCGGATTACCGTCCGGTAAGATGTTATGTAACAGGGGATGTATATTGCGGGAATATACATCCATATCCGGGTGGTGAATTGCTTAACACCGGATTATTGCGTTATCGGTGGCAGCATCCATGCGTTCTCCCCGTGTAGCATGAAATGGACCATGTAAACCCGTCACTCGGCGATCTATTAATAAAGAACAGAAAACCCGGAAACAACAATGTGTTTTTAAAATACGGTTAAATTACAGTCATGTCAATTAGGGGAGGGTCTGATTTTTATATAGGAATATTCCTAGGGAATTGTTAGGACATTTGCCTGACGGGGAACGGGGCGGCGACCGTCAGAGTATGGCCGAGGGTGCCGGATGGCTGTGGGAGGACCATTCCCTGGCAAAGCGGTTCAGGTCGTCGTTGCTGGTGAGAAGCAGTTTCTTCCGTATGTTGTCCCGGTGGGCTTCCACTGTTTTGATGCTTATGTTAAGCTTTTTCGCGATGTTGCCGCTCTTCAGTTCCTGTCCGATGAGCTGGAAGATCTCAAGTTCACGGTTGGAAAGCCTGTTCAGGGGGAGCTCGTATTCGTCATAACCGACGTTGACGAATTTGCCGAGAATCTTCATGGTGACGTCTTCGCTGAAGTAGAGCTTGCCGGCAAGGACTTTCCGGATCGCCTCAACCAGCTTCTCCACCGGCATGTCCTTCATCACATAGCCCCGCGCCCCGGCGCGGAGCGCGCGCTCGGCGTAGATGGATTCATCGTGCATTGAAAAGACAAGGGTGGGGATATCGGGGTAGCGCGACCGGAGGGCCTTGACAAGGTCAAGGCCGTTCGAGCTCTTCAGCTCGATGTCTATGACCATCAGGTCCGGCTGCTTTGACGCGGTCATTTCAAGGGCCGGATTTATATCGTCAGCGTCGCCGCATACCTGGATGTCCGGCGCCTTCTTGGTTATCATCAGGGCCAGCCCCTTGCAGATCAGGGGATGGTCATCGATGATCATGATGCGTTTTGCTTCGCCCATGAATTGACACCAACCAGCAGAACTGATGTTGTTGTTGCACGATTAGTTTCGAGAACGGTGGCCCCCCCATCGTTACTCGCGGCTGCGGATGGTTTTTTCCGCATCCGCCAGCTTTTTATTGTATATGATAATTATGCACTAAAAGGGCGCGGGCGTCAAATATTATTTTCAATGAAATCATCCTCGATCTGTTTAAAATTGATATAATGTTCAGTATATTCATTGGTCTGGCAGAGCGCCCGGACGGGAATGACGGGCCTATCCCCATATTGTCTCACCCGTGTAAATTTACCGGCATTATTTACTATTTTAATTGACAAATATTCTGGACAAAAATTGTAATTCGTAGGTTGATAGAAGGAGTTCTATGCCCAAACGCACTGATATAAAGAAAATACTTATCATCGGTTCCGGACCGATAGTTATCGGCCAGGCCTGTGAATTCGATTATTCCGGGTCCCAGGCTTGCAAGGCCCTGAAAGAGGAAGGTTACCAGGTCGTCCTCATCAATTCAAACCCGGCGACCATCATGACCGACCCGGAGCTGGCGGACCGCACCTACATCGAGCCCATCACGCCGGACATCGTTGAGAAAATCATTGCCATCGAAAAACCCGATGCCGTGCTGCCGACCGTCGGCGGCCAGACGGCCCTGAACGTGACCCTGGCCCTGGGGGAGCGCGGCGTATTCGAGCGCCACGGCATCGAGCTCATCGGCGCCAACATCAAATCCATCAAGAAGGCCGAAGACCGCGACCTTTTCAAGCAGGCAATGGTCGCCATCGGCATGGACGTGCCGAAGTCGGGCCTTGCCTCGTCGATCGAGGAGGCCCTCGCCGTGCTGGAGAGGATCAACCTGCCCATCATCATACGGCCCGCCTTCACCCTGGGCGGCACCGGCGGCAACATCGTGTACAACCGGGAGGACTTCATCGACCTGGTGGCGCGGGGTCTCGACGAGTCGCCCATCAGCCAGGTGCTCCTCGAGGAATCCGTGATCGGGTGGAAGGAGTTCGAGCTCGAGGTTATGCGCGACCGCAGGGACAATGTCGTCATCATCTGCTCCATCGAGAACATCGACCCGATGGGCATCCACACGGGCGATTCCATCACCGTGGCGCCCCAGCAGACCCTTTCCGACCGCGAGTACCAGAACCTGAGGAACATGGCCATCAAGATCATACGTGAGATCGGCGTCGACACCGGCGGTTCCAACATCCAGTTCGCCGTCAATCCCGCCGACGGGCGCGTGATTATAATAGAAATGAACCCCCGCGTGAGCCGCTCCAGCGCGCTGGCGTCCAAGGCAACCGGCTTCCCCATCGCGAAGATCGCGGCGAAGCTCGCCGTGGGACTCACCCTTGACGAGATTCCGAACGACATCACCAGGGAGACGCCGGCGTCCTTTGAGCCCACCATAGACTACGTCGTGGTCAAGACGCCGCGATGGGCCTTCGAGAAGTTCGAGGGCGCCGATTCCCGCCTGGGGACCCAGATGAAGTCGGTCGGCGAGGCCATGGCCATCGGCCGCACCTTCAAGGAGGCCTTCCAAAAGGCCCTCCGCTCCCTTGAGATCAACCGCTACGGCTTCGGCTCCGACGGCGTGGTCAAGATCATCGAGATGCTGAAGCGGCTGCCCGATCGGCACAAGCGCGACATCATCGAGAAGGAGCTCATCAACACCCGCGAGGACCGGATGTTTTACCTCAACGTCGCCTTCAAGATGGGGTGGAGCGTCGACCGGGTCCACGCCCTGACCGGCATCGACCGGTGGTTCCTTGACCAGATACATGAAATAACGGTGGCGGCGCAGCACTTCGCCGAGGAGACCAAGGTGAGGGGCCTGGACGCCGGCGCCGTGCGGCGCATGAAACAGCTCGGCTTCTCGGACCGCCAGCTCGGGTACCTGTCCCACCGCGACGACCTGATCCGCCTCTACGAGCGCGGCCCCGATTTCCAGAAGGAGTACGCGAAGACGCTGAAGTCGAGGGAGGACGAGGTGAGGAAATTCCGCTTCGATCACGGCATCGTGCCGGGTTTCCGCCTCGTGGACACCTGCGGCGGCGAGTTCGCGGCCTACACGCCCTATTATTACTCCTCCCATGACAGCGGGGACGAGGCGGCAGTCTCGGACCGGAAGAAGATCATGATCCTCGGCGGCGGTCCCAACCGGATAGGCCAGGGTATCGAGTTCGACTACTGCTGCTGCCACGCCTCCTTCGCCCTCCGGGAGGAGGGCATCGACTCGATCATGGTCAACTCCAACCCCGAGACCGTTTCAACCGACTATGACACGTCCGACCGGCTCTACTTCGAGCCGCTTACCCTGGAGGACGTCCTCCATATATACAACCGCGAGAACCCCGACGGCGTCATCGTGCAGTTCGGCGGGCAGACGCCGCTGCGCCTGGCGCGCGCCCTGGAGGAGAACGGCGTGAGGATAATCGGCACGTCGCCCGATTCAATCGACCGCGCCGAGGACCGCGAGCGCTTTGCCGAGGTGGTGCGCAAGCTCGGGCTGCTGCAGCCGGAAAACGGCATAGCCTTCGCCGAGGAGGAGGCGATCCACATCGCCGGCACGATCGGCTACCCGGTCCTGGTGCGGCCCAGCTACGTCCTGGGCGGCAGGGCCATGGCCATCATATACGACGAGGACAGCCTCCGGGACTATATCGCAACGGCGGTGGAGCTCTCCCCTGAGCACCCGATCCTGGTGGACGATTTCCTCGAGGACGCCATCGAGGTGGACGTCGACGCCCTGTCGGACGGCACGGACGTGTACATCGGGGCCATCATGGAGCACGTGGAGGAGGCCGGGATCCATTCGGGGGATTCCGCCTGCATTATCCCGCCCCTCTCCCTTTCCGGCGACATGATCAATGCCATAGCCGATACGACGGAGGCCCTGGCCCGCGAGCTGAACGTGATCGGTCTCCTGAACATCCAGTTTGCCATCAAGGACGACCGCCTCTACGTCATCGAGGTGAATCCCCGCGCGTCCCGGACCGTGCCCTTCGTGTCCAAGACGACCGGCGTTCCCCTGGCGAAAATGGCCGTCCGGGTGATGCTGGGGAAGAAGCTTGCGGACTACAACCTCACCAGGATGAAGAAGATCCCCTTTGTCAGCGTCAAGGAGGCGGTGCTTCCCTTCAATAAGTTCCCCGGCGTGGACACCCTCCTGTCGCCGGAGATGAAATCCACCGGCGAGGTGATGGGGATATCGGGGAATTTCGGCGAGTCCTTCTACAAGGCCACCCTGGCGGCCGGCGATTCGCTTCCCCTGTCGGGAACGGTGCTCCTCTCCATCAGCAGCCGGTACCGCGATGAGCTCCTCCACGAGGTGCGGAGCCTCCATGAAAGCGGCTTCAAGTTCATCGCCACCGAGGGCACGGCGCAGTACTACAACGGGCTGGGCATCCCCTGCGGCCAGGTGCACAAGGTGAGCGAGGGCCGCCCCAACATCATCGACCTGATGAAAAACAAGCAGATAGACATGATCATCAACACGCCCTCCGGCAAGGTGTCGAAGGACGACTCGTACCTGATCCGGCAGGCCGGCGTGCGCTACCATATACCCTACATGACCACCGTGCAGTCGGCGCGGGCGGCGATACGGGGCCTCCTTGAGATCAAAAAGAACCGGGACATTGTTGTCAGGCCGATCCAGGAATACCATAAAGAGGTTGTTTGAGCCATGGAAAAAACAGTGCTGCTCCAGAGCAGGGATATCGCCGAAATAATCGACCGCCTATCCGGTCAAATCTACCGGGACCTCGACGATATTGACAGGTTCGCCGTCGTCGGCCTTCAGACCGGCGGCGTGGAGCTTGCCCGGCGCATACGGAGCCGCATCGAGGAGCTGTCCGGCAAACAGGTGAGGAACGGGACCCTGGACATAACTTTCTACCGTGATGACCTTGCCACGCGGGGGGTTCTCCCTTCGATAAAGGAGACGTCCATAGCCTTTGACATCTCCAACATGACCATACTCCTGGTGGATGACGTGATATTCACCGGCCGCACAACAAAGGCGGCCCTCGAGACACTTACCTCCTTCGGGAGGCCGAAAGCGATACGGCTTTTCGTCATGGTGGACCGGGGGAACCGGGAGCTTCCCATCCAGCCTGACTACTGCGGGTACCGGATCAAGACCGGTATCAAGGATGTGATCGAGGTCATTCTTTCGGCTGATACGCCGGCGGGCGACAGCGTGGTGATTCATAAGGAAGAGTGAAAGAGTTCCCCCTCCCTTGATGGGAGGGGCAAGGGGAGGGTGAGAAAATTTTCAACCCCACCTCGGGCATCTGCCGGACAGGATGTCCCAATGCCGCGGAGGCCACGGATGGCCGAGAGCGGCCCCCATCGAGGGGGAGGAGGATATCCTCACCCGGCCGCTTCCTGGATTTTTCGCAGGTAGTTTTCGAGCAGCTTGCCGTTTTCGATGTTCCGCTCCGACCCCTCGATGGGATACCTGGTCGCCTCGGTCATGCTCTGCACCTGCTGCCTGATCCACTCGAAATACTCCATCTCGGTCCTGGTGAGGTCCACGGATTTTTTCTCGATATCGGCGTTCAGCTTGATGCTGTCCGTCATGTCGAAATTGAGGTTCGAAACGTGCAGGATGTCCCGGCAGGCAATGGTCGCGTAGGACACCAGGTTGCTCGCAAGGCGGCGGACATCGGCCGGGAGATTGGCCTCCCGGCACAGCCCGTTGACCAGCTCGCCGGCGGGCAGGTACTCCTTGATCTCCAGGGAAAGGATGACGGTCAGTTCCGTCGAGAGCTCCAGGTTGCGGGAAAAGAGCTTGTGCTTCTCGACGACCAGGTCGCGGATGGCCTCCGAGTCTTCGTGGAGCCGCGCGGTGAATTGCCCGACCTGCTCGGCGAAGAGCATCTGCGTCGCCGAGCTCCTGTTCACGGCCGCGGCGATGTTCCATCCCGTGTGGGCCTCGTCGATGAGCCTCTTGATCTCGTCGCTGTTCTTTTCGGTCAGGTGCCGCTTCACGTCGGAAATGCGCTCGACCAGCTGGAGGCCCCGCTTGAGGTTGGATGATGACCCGCGTATGGCGCTGTCGGCGTCTTCCATGGTCCGGAAGGCCAGCTTCTTGAGCCGGTCGATGGAGTCCCGCTGGAATTTTTTCCGGTTTATGATGAGGTTGTCCATAAGGATGATCTCGTTGTCGTTCTCAATGAGCATGTGGAGGAGGATGATAGCCTTGTGCACGGAGTCGGACAGGCTGCGCACCATCTCTTCCATCTGGCGCAGGACCGTCTGGTTCACGTGGGGGTTGTCCCTGAGGGCGCCGAGCAACTCCTTCTGCCGGGCCGTGTTTGATTCGAGGATGTGGCAGCAGTTCTGGATCGCGGTGTCCTGGTCGCGCATCGTGTGGTTTGCCCGCGAAATGATCTCGAACTCGTGGTTGAGGATGTCTCCGATTTCAAGGGACTGCTTGATCAGGGTGATGGATTCCTCGGAATACTTTTTTCTGAGCCGCGACGCCTCGCTCACGAGCCGTTCGATCGACCCGAACTCCTCGGCCTTGTTGTGAAGGTCGGTGAATATGCTCTCATCCATGGCAAACCTGCCTGCGGGATCTGGTGTATGGATTGAACATACGCGGGCAATGACATTTTTCAATCCTTTTTTTGGCGGCCCGCGACCAGCCATTGCCGTGATGCCGGAAATCCGCTCCGGTAATTTATTGTTTCTATCCAATTGCCGGATTTTGTTGAATGTTCAGCTTTTATTTTATTATATTAGTATTATACCTGGGTATGGTATGATACTAAAAAGGTGATATATCTGATGAAAAAAAGCAGCGGAACCGCTTTCAGGGCGCGTGTTCAGGGGTCAGGTTTATCGGAGCAAGGTGAGCAGGTCCGGTCCAAAAAGGCGAACCCCCGTTGGAAGGGGTACCTGGGCGCGGGCGTGGCGGTTATCATCCTCATGGCTCTGATCCTTCCATGCCAGTACCGCCGGTGCGGCAGCCCCGCCGACAGTGGGACGCGTGCCTACCGATGGGTCCTCACCGGCGCTTCTCCGGGAACGTTGAAGCGGGCGCCGGACAATTACGATTTTCGGAGGGGCGGTCATTCCCCCGCCGACAGCATGCTCCATGGCATGAAGCGCTCGGCCCCGGATCGGGATGCGGTTCCGGCGGACAAAAAAAGGATGCATGATGCCGGCGATTCAGACAATGAGGAGGCCGGTAAACCCGGTGACAGGTCCGAACAGCTGGGGAACATCGAAACCGCTGAACAGGGTGTCATCAAACCGGATGAAAAACAGGTTAAAAAACCTGAAAAGCCGAAGGTGTATGATTTCGGCACAAAGCTTGAGCTTGTCATCCCGGCCCCGTCAAACTGATGTGCAAGCGTATGGCATGATGCCCGGGTAAAATGTAATTGACTGGGGCCCTGATTTTCTGCTCTGCTTAAGGTAGTCGATATTTGCAAACAGGACGATTGCTTATAACGGCATGGAGGGGACAATGACAAAAAGCGAAAAGATTTCTCAGGGAACTGAAAGATAGAAATCCATATGTCAAAGACAAAAATCCTCATTGTCGAAGATGAAGCCATCGTCGCAATGCATATCCAGAACAGTCTGGCCAGGCTGGATTACGAGGTCTGCGGTTGCGTAAAATCCGGGGAAGAGGCGATCAGGCTTGCGGCGGATCTCATGCCGGACCTTATCCTCATGGACATCGTCCTCAAGGGCCCCATGGACGGCATCGAGGCCGCGAAGATAATCAAGGAGACCCTCGCCATCCCCGTTGTGTACATGACCGGCAACGCGGACGTTCCCACCATTACCCGCGCCAGGGAAACAAGCCCCTATGGCTATATCCTGAAGCCGGTCAATATGCTGCACCTGTATTCGATGATTGATACCGCCCTCCATCGCCACATGCTCGAGTCAAGCCTGGCGGAAAGCGAGAAAAAGTACCGTTTCCTCACTGACAGGATGAGCGACATGGTCTGGATGATGGACATGGACCTCCGGACCACCTTTGCCTCGCCTTCAATGGAGAAAATCCTCGGGTATACCCCTGAAGAGCGATACACCCAGAGGATTGAGGACATGCTCACGCCGGAATCGTTGAAGACGGCCCTGGAAAAGTGGGCCGAAGAGCTGAAAAAGGAAGAGACCGCGGGCGTTGATCCTGACAGAATCATAGTCATGGAACTCGAATACTATCACAAGAAGGGCCACACCGTATGGGTCGAGAACAAGATGAGGGCGATCCGGGACCACGACGGGAAAATCACAGGCATTCACGGCGTCTCCCGGGACATCACCGGCCAGAAGCAGGCCGAGGAAGCGCTCCGAAAAAGCGAACGGCGCTTCCGGGCCCTGGTGGACAACCTCGAGGATTTCATACTCATCATGGACCAGAACGGCACCATCGTATACGAGAACCCGATAACGAGCGTAAACCTTGGCTACTCGACCCTGGGCCTGAATGGGTTCGATCTCGTCCATCCCGATGACCTGCCGGCGGTCCTGAATGATTTCAAGGAGGCGGTGCAGGGCGTAAATCCGCATACGCCGACCCTTTTCCGTATACGCAAGAAAGACGGGGCATTGCTCTACGTGGAAGCGCTGGCGACGAACATGCTCGATGATCCCGGCATCAAGGGCATCCTCGTGGCCTGCCATGATGTGACCCAGCGGGTGAATGCGGAGGAGGCGCTCCGCGAAAGCGAGAAGCGGTTCCGGGCGCTGGTGCAGAACTTCCAGGAGATGATCCTGATAATGGACCCGGCAGGTACGGTGATGTACGAGAACCCCGCCACGGCGACCATACTCGGTTATTCGCTGCTGGGGAAATCGGCCTTTGATTTTATCCATTCCAACGATGTCCAGAACACCAGGAGGGCGTACCAGGAAGTGATAGACGGGGCCAATGACGAATCTCCCCACCTCTTCCGTATCCGTCATGAAGTGGGCTCGTGGCTTTACGTGGAAGCGATCGCCGAAAACCTTCTCGGTGATGAAAGCATCCGGGGCATGCTGGTGGTCTGCCGCGACGTGACCCGCCGCGTGGCCGCCGAGACGGCCCTGCGCGACAGGGAAGAGCGGTACCGGGCCCTCTTCGACCAGTCGCCTATCGGCGTGTTCACCTTTGACCGGGACATGAAAATCACCGAGTGCAATGAAATTCTCGCGCGTATCATGAACGCGCCCCGGGAAACACTCATCGGCCTTGACCTAGGCAACCTGAAGGAGGATTATGTTGTACCCAGGTTGCGGGAGATCCTGCAAGGTGATCGTGTCTCCTATGAGGGGCCGTACCGGGGAACCATGTCCGATATTTCCCTCTGGATTTCTGTCGTGGGGAGCCCCCTGCGCGACGCAACGGGGAAGGTCATCGGCGGCATGGTGGTCATGGAAGACATGACGGAGCATAATGTCGCGGAGGAGAAACTGAAGGCGTCCGAGGAGCGCAACCGCCTCCTGGTCGAAAATGCCAACGAGGGCATCGTGGTCCTCCAGGACTGGCGCTTCGTGTTCGTTAATCCGCGCTTCGTCAGTCTCACCGGGTACGCGCGGGAATACCTCCGCACGCGGGACTTCACTGAATTCGTCCACCCCGATGACCGGGAAATGATCGCCGACCGGTACCGTAGGAGGATGGACGGCGACCGGACACCCTTTATCTATGAGGCGCGCCTGGTCGACCGCGCCGGCGCCATCAAGTGGGTCGAGCTCAACTCCGTGCTCTTCAACTGGGAGGGGAAGCCGGCGGTGCTTCTTTTTATCCGTGACATCGAGGAGCGGAAGCAGGCCGAGGAGGAACGCCGGAAGATGGATACGCAGATCCAGCAGACGCAGAAACTGGAAAGCCTGGGCGTCCTCGCCGGCGGCATCGCCCACGATTTCAATAATCTTCTGATGGCGATACTGGGGAACATAGACCTCGCCCTTCTTGACCTGTCGCCCTCCTCGCCGTCCCGGGGGAACCTGATGGAGGCGGCGAAGGCCTCGCAGCGCGCCGCGGACCTGTGCCGCCAGATGCTCGCTTATTCGGGGAAGGGGCGTTTCATAAGCGAGCTCATCAACCTGAATGAAATTATCGAAGACATGAAACACATGCTGGAGGTATCCGTCTCGAAGAAGGCCATGCTGCGGTACAATTTCGTCCCGAACCTGCCTTCCATCGAGGCGGACGCAACCCAGATGCGGCAGATTATCATGAACCTGGTCATCAACGCCTCGGACGCCATCGGGGAAAAGAGCGGTTTCATTTCCCTTTCGACGGGCGTGATGATGTGCGACCGCACCTATCTTTCCGAGACCTGGCTCAACGAGGGGCTCCCCGAGGGCGCCTATGTCTACATCGAGGTCGCCGACACCGGCTGCGGGATGGACCCGGCCATGCTCCCGAAGATCTTTGATCCCTTCTTCACCACCAAGTTTACCGGCCGGGGCCTTGGACTCGCGGCGGTCCTCGGCATCGTGCGGAGCCACCGGGGGGCGATAAAGCTCTTCAGCGAACGGGGCAGGGGGACCACATTCAAGATACTGCTCCCCGCGGTCGAGGGAGCGGCCGAGCACGCGGAGGGGGTGCGCGGCATGGCGCAGGGCTGGCAGAGCAGCGGGACGGTCATGCTGGTCGACGACGAAGAGACAATCCGCGCCCTTGGAAAGCGCATGCTCGAACGGCTGGGTTTTACGGTCGTCACCGCGTCGAACGGGAGGGAGGCCCTGGACCTCTACCGTGAGCGTCCTGACGGCTTTGACTGCATCATCCTGGACCTCACGATGCCCCGCATGGACGGCGAAGAGGCCTTCCGCGAGCTTAGAAAAATCAGGAAGGACGTTCGCGTGATAATGTCGAGCGGTTATAACGAACAGGAGATCACCCACCGGTTTTCCGGCAAGGGCCCCGCAGGTTTTATACAGAAGCCGTACCAGGTGGAAACTCTGGCGGCCAAGCTGAAAGAGGTCCTTGGATAGCCTTTTGCTGAATGATTGTAGCCTATCGTGCTGGGAGTTGGAATGAAAAAGAACCGCATACTTATCGTTGAGGATGAGGCAATAATAGGCATGCACCTGAAAGCGACCCTTTCCGGTTTAGGGTACGATGTCGTCGGCCTGGTTAAGAACGCCGAGGAGACCGTCAGGGAGTGCGGCACGCGGCTGCCGGACCTTATCCTCATGGATATCGTGATGCCGGGGGCCATGGACGGCATCGAGGCCGCCGGGATCATCATGAAGACCTATGACATACCGGTGGTGTATCTCACCGGCAATGCCGACATGACAACGGTCGCCCGGGCCCGGGAAACCAACCCCTACGGGTATGTCATCAAGCCGATCAACGCCCAGCACCTGTTTTCAACCATCGACACGGCACTCCACCGGCGGGGACTGGAAATGAAGCTGCGCGACAGCGAGGTGAAGTACCGCCGCATTGCCGAGAACATGGTCGATCTCATAAGCTGGGTCGACCGCGATGATAATTTCACCTACGTGAGCCCCTCCCATCAAAAGTTGCTGGGGTATACCCTTGATGACCTGTACCGGATGAAGCTTTTTGACCTGGTCCATCCCGATGACAAAAAAATGGTTGCTGAAGCCTACCGTAATTTCATCGGCAGACAGCCTTTCATCAGAGGCGAATTCCGGTGCCGCACCGCCGGGGGGGATTATCTCTGGATGGATTCAACGACCACCTATATGTTCACGCCCGACGGCCGGTTTGACGGTGCCGTGTTCTCCTCCCGTGACATCACGGAGCGTAAAAAGGCCGAGGCCGCCATCCGCGAGAGCGAGGAACGCTACAACTCGCTCTTTAACCATTCCCTCGACTGCATCTATCTCCATGACTTTACGGGTGGCTTCATTGACGCAAACGACGCCGCCCTGGACCTGCTGGGATACACAAAAGAGGAGATTAAAACGATAAGTTTTCAGTCCCTGCTTTCCGAAGACCAGCTCCCCCTGGCCCTGGCCATGGCCGGTGAAATAATCAATTCGGGCATACAGAAGGAAAAGAAGGAATACCGACTCAAAACAAAAAGCGGCGCCATAAAGCATGTCGAGGCCCTGGGTTCGATGGTCTACCGCGACGGGAAGCCCTATGTCATACAGGGGATTGCCCGTGACATCACGGAGCGCAAGATGTCCGAGGATGCTCTTCGGAAAAGCGAGGCCATGCACCGCCTTGTCACCGACATGATGAGCGATGTCGTGTGGACCGTTGACGCCGATTTCAACATTACCTACATGAGCCCCTCCGTCGAGAAGGTGGTCGGCTACACGGTAGAGGAGCGCATGTCGCACAAGCTGAGCGACATCATGAGCCCCGAATCCCTTGCCCTGGCCATGGGTCAGTTTGCCGAGGAAATGAGGAAGGAAGCGTCGGGTGGTGAGGACCCGGACAGGACCGTGACAATGGAATTCGAGCACCGGTGCAAAGACGGCTCGAATGTGATGATGGAAAATACCGTTAAGGCCATCCGGGACAGGGAGGGGCGCATCATCGGGTTTCACGGGGTGTCCCGTGATATCACCGGGCGTAAAAAGGTCATCGATGCCCTGAAGGATACCGAGGCGAAGTTCAACGCCGCGTTCCACAGGAGCCCCGTCGGCCTTTCCATCCTTTCCTTCCCGGATGGGGTGTATCTGGACGTCAATGACGAGTTCCTGAAGCTCTCGGGATACGGGCGCGAAGAGGTCATCGGACGCACGGCCCTTGATCTGGGCGTAATGACCGATGAAAACGCCAGGAAGCAGATTTATGCCGGCATGATGAAGCGCGGCACAATCCGCGATTTCCCCATCGAAATGCGGACAAAGTCGGGGGCGAAGAAAACCGTGATCTGGTCCGGCGAAATCATCCATTTCGGCGGCAGCGATCATGTCCTTGCGTCGGCCTATGACGTTACGGAGCACCGGGACGCCGTCGAGGCCCTGAAGCAGAGCGAGGAGAAGTTCCGCGCCCTCTTCGATCAGTCGTCGGCCGGGGTCTTCATGTATGACCGGAACCTGGTCGTCCTCGACTGCAACCAGCAGTTTGCCGATATCATCAAGGCCCCGCGGGAGCGGGTCATCGGGCTCAACCTTAATTTTTTGAATGAAAAAGCGATAATCTCGGGCATCAGGGAGGCCCTCGGGGGAAAGCAGTCCTATTACGAAGGACCCTATCTTTCAACCCTGACCGGCTCGGTGCCGTGGATTTTCTCCACCGTAAGTCCCCTGCGCGGTCCCGGGGGGGATGTCATCGGGGGCATCGGCGTCGTCATAGACCTTACCGAGCTGAAAGTTGCCGAGGAGGCGCTGAAAGAGCAGGAAGCGAGCTTCAAGGCCGTCTTCGAGCAGTCCACGGTGGGGGTGGTCCTTTTTTCGCCGGAGCTCAGGGTGACGGACTGCAACAAGCGTTTTGCCGACATGCTCGGGTCCCTGAGGGAGAGGATGATAAATTACGATATCACGCAGCTGCGGGACCAGAATATCATCCCCTATCTCAGGGAGGCCCTTGACGGAAAGGCCGCCTACTACGAGGGCCCGTATCGCGCGACAACCAGCGATGCCGTGCTCTGGGTGTCCAGCAGCATCAGCCCCATCAGGGGAGTCGATGGCTCCGTAAAAGGCGGACTCCTGGTGATTGTCGACCTGACCGAGCGGCGGGAGGCCGAGATCGCCCTGCGCGAGCGGGACGAGATATTCCGGGCCGTCTTCGAACAGTCCTCGGTGGGCATCATCCTCTATTCTTCCGATTTAAGGGTCCTGGACTGCAACAAGAACTTCGCCGACATGATTGAATCGACGCGGGAAAAGATCATCGGCCTTGACCTGAACAGGCTCCGGGAGAAGGCGGTCATCCCGAAAATACGGGAGGCCATTATCGAGGGGAAGAAAACATATTATGAAGGCCCCTATCACGCGACGACTTCGGACGCTTACCGCTGGGTTTCCTTCAGCGCGAGCCCGCTCCGGGACGATGACGGGGAGGTCAGGAACGGGCTGCTGGTCGTCATTGACATCACCGAGCGCTGGAAGGCCGAGAAGGCCCTGCGTGAGAGCGAGGAGCGGTACCGGTATCTCTTTGACAATGCCAATGATTTCGTCTTCACCATTGACCTTGAAGGCAGGTTCACGTCATTCAACCGGGAGGCCCTGGAAAAGTCGGGGTATACCCCCGAAGAGGCCATCACTCTTTCCATGTATGACATACTTGCCCCTGAGTACAGGGACATCGCCCGGTCCATGTTCAGAAAAAAGCTTGAGGACGGCGATCCCACGGTCTATGAGGTCGAGATCGTGACCAAGAACGGCAGGCGCATAGCCCTGGAGATCAACAGCCAGGTAATGGTCCTGGACGGCAGGCCGGTCGGCATACAGGGTATCGGACGGGACATTACCGAACGGAGACAGATGGAGGAGCAGATCCGGAGTTCTCTGAGGGAAAAGGAGACACTCCTCCGGGAGGTCCACCACCGGGTGAAGAACAACTTCCAGGTGATCCTCAGCCTGCTCAATCTCCAGTCGTCAAACATCGAAAATGCCGAAATGAAAAAATACTTTGCCGACGCCCAGAGCCGGATACGGTCGATGGCCCTGGTCCATGAGCTGCTGTACCAGTCCGGGGACCTCTCGCGCCTGGACATTTCCCGGTACATCACGACCATCGTCAACGAGCTTCACGCCAGCTTCCACCACGCCGTGCCGGCATGCGAGCCGCGCGTGGCGGCCGGCAGGATAGAGCTGACCATAGACCAGGCCATTCCCTGCGGGCTGATTATCAACGAACTGCTCACGAACGCCCTGAAATATGCCTTCCCGCCGGGCTGGATGGGAAAGCCGGAGATCCTGGTCTCCGTGAGCGAGGGGGACGGCATGATCGAGCTTGTCGTAAGCGATAACGGCATCGGGTTGTCGGAGGATGTTGATTTCAACAGGATGCAGACCCTGGGTCTGTCGCTGACGCCGATGCTTGCGAAGCAGCTGCTCGGCACTTTTGAGGTTGACCGCTCATCGGGGACCCGGTTTACTGTCAGGTTCCCGAAGAAATGACAGAGCGGGGTCCCGTGACAGCGCAAGATGAATTCGTTTGCCATATAGTTATTTCAGGAGGATGGTGCCATGGCCTTTATATCCTGGGACGACAGCCTTGATGTCGGAGTGCCGCAATTCAATGAAGACCACCGCCGCCTGGTCGCATTCATCAACGACCTCCACGGCGGGATAGTTTCAGGCATCGGGATATCGCAGATGACCTATATCCTTGACGGCCTGATCGATTACACGAAAAATCACTTCGCCCGCGAGGAGGAGATGATGGCGAAGCATGATTATCCCGACATAAAGGCGCACCGCCGCGAGCATTACGAGCTGATGAAACAGGTCGCCGAATTCAGCGCGCGGCTCAGGGAGGGGAAGGCGTCCTTTACCCTGGAGCTGATGAGCTTCCTGAAAGACTGGCTGGTAAAGCATATCAAGGGAACGGACATGAAGTACCGCGATTTCTTCGCAGGGAGGGGGATCGCCTGACCGGCCGCGGTCAGGACCGGCGGCCCATCATCTTCCTGATCGAAAGGCCCAGCCTCCTGATGCCTTCCTCGATGAGCCCTTCGTCGGAATTCGAGAAGTTCAGACGCATCGAGTTTTCCCCGCCGCCGCACGCGTAGAAGGGTATGCCGGGCACAAAGGCGACCTTCTCCCTGATGGCGATCTCGAAGAGCTCCATCGATGAAAGCCCCGGGGGAAGGGTGATCCAGAGAAACATCCCGCCTTCGGGCTCCGTGCACCGCACCTCCTCCGGGAAATGCTCCCGGATCATCCGCACCATCGCGTTCCGCTGCCTGCCGTAGGCCTCCCGTATGACGGCGATGTGACGGTCGATGTCGTTGTCCTCCAGGTACTGGGACAATATGCGCTGGGACAGGTAGTTGGTATGGAGGTCCGAGGCCTGCTTGGCGATGATGATCTTGTCCATGATCTTCCGCGACACGCAGATCCAGCCGAGCCTGAAGGACGGCGCAGCGATTTTCGAGAAGGACCCCAGCAGTATCGTTTTATCCGGCAGGTAGCGCCTCACCAGGGGGATGTCTGGGCCGATGAAACGCAGTTCGCCGTACGGGTTGTCCTCTATGAAAAAGGCGGAATGACGCCCCATGACGCCGGCGATCGCCTTTCTCGTTTCGTCCGAGTAGGTCGTGCCGGTGGGGTTCTGGAAGTTCGGCACGCCGTAAAAGACCTTGACCGGGTATGATTTCAGGGTGGCGCCGAGCTCATCGACGTCGATGCCGTCTTCCCGGAGGGTCACCGGGTGGAACACGGACTTGTAAATGGCAAAGGCCTGGATCGCCCCGAGGTAGCCGGGGTTCTCGATGCCGATATGGTCTCCTTCGTTCAGGAGGGTCTTGCCGATGAGGTCAAGGCCCTGCTGCGAACCGTTGGTGATGATGATCTCGTCAGGGTCGATATCGATGCCCTGGCGTTCGCGGTAGCGGTCGGCAATGAATTTCCGGAGGGGAGGGTATCCCTCGGAGGTGCTGTACTGCAGGGCGGTCTTGCCGTCGCTGTCGAGGACCTTGACGCAGGCTTCCTTTATCTCCTTCACCGGGAAGTAATCGCGGTTCGGCAGCCCTCCGGCGAAGGATATGATATCGGGATCGGCGGTCACCTTCAGTATTTCCCGTATGAAGGACCGGGGCACGTCGCTTATTCTGTCGGCAAAGATGTTTTCCATGTCATGTCCCTATTTCGCCATGTATGACCGGCGCATTTTTTCCGGGAACCGCTCGATGGCGTACCGGAGCATGGTCCTCGGCATCGCGGCGGCGTGCTTGTCGAGAAAGCCCTTTTCGATTTCCATGTCGCGCTTGCCCACCTCGCGGAGCATCCATCCCGCGGCCTTGTGTATCAGGTCATGGTCGTCTTCGAGGAGGAGTTCCGCCAGCTCAAGGGTCATGTCGTAATCGCCCCTCTTTATGAAGTAATGCGTGGACAGCAGGGCGATCCTCCGCTCCCAGAGGCTGGAGGACCGCGCCAGCTTCTTCAGCGGTTTCATGCTGCCGCCGTGGAGGTGCCTTCCCAGCAGCTGCGGCGCGGACAGGTCCACCAGGTCCCAGTTGTTGATGTTATGCGTGTTTGCAAGGTAGAGATCGACAATCTCCTTCCGGCCCGCGTCGTCGGCCCTGTTGTATTTCTCAATGAGAATCATGAGGGACACCAGCCGCTCTTCATGAATTGGGGAATCGAGGAGCTTTTTCACGTCCCCCAGAGGGATGCCGGAGTGCTTCTTCGCGACGGCCCTCTGGGCCGGCACCTTGATCCCCAGGAACCGGTCCCCCTCTCCGTACTGGCCCGGGCCGGTCTTGAAAAAGCGCATGAGGACCTCCGCCTGGCGCGGATCGGCAAGGGCGCGTAATTCAGCCCTGAGTTCTTTCAGCGACATGTCCGTTTCCCTGATTTTTGATTTCTGGTATTTCCCGGCGAGGCCGGGGAAATTGCAATCATTTTTATCATTAAAAGTCACGTGGGGAAAAAATGAAAAAGAAAAATCTCTCGCAGCGGCGCTGAGGCGCAGAGTTTTATTGATTTATGCGAGATATAATAAACTTATTCCTCGCGCTCGCAGGCTGCCTCTGCGTAAGGCTTCTAATGGGGCTTCGCCCCTTAACCCAAAAAAAATGAGTCATGGAAAAGGTCAGATTGTTTGGAAATTGTTAAAAGTGATTAATTCGTTATCCTCCTCTGCGTCTCCGCGACTCCGCGAGAACAATTTTATATTTTTTTGGGGAAATTTGTTTATGAAAAAAATACTTGCAAAATGCAAATATTTCTTGATTCTTGAGCATTTTTTTATTATTCATGTATAATGCATTTTTTATTTCATATTTTGAGGTGATGTCTGATGAAAAAGAAAACGAAAAAAATGCCCGCCCCGTGGAGCCTGACCGGGAATGGCTATATTTTCATATATAAGTTCCCGGAGAAATTCAAGGAGAGTCCCTATTTCCGCATAAGCCTGAGCGAAAGGGCGTCCAGCGGTTTCGGCACCATCATGCTGGTCGATTATGAAAAATCCGACGCGGGACCCTACAGGGAACTCCTCTTCATACCGGGGGAGTTCGACTATCTTTACAAGAAGTTCTATTCCATCACGAAAATATACGTCTCCACCCAGGAAAGCGTCGACAACGGCAGGGCGAACTGGGGGATTCCCAAGGAACTGGCGGACTTCCAAACGGTCAGGATCGATAAAAGAAGGGAGCGCATCATTGTCAGGAAGGACGGTGCAATCGTGTTTGACGCGGTCCTCAGGAAGCGGTTTATCCCTTTCCGGGTCAGCACCAGGTACTTTTCCCATGCCCTGGTCCAGAAGCTTGAGGGGCCGACCGTGTTCTTCACCGAGTTTAACGGGAGCGGCCGCGGCAGGCTGGCGGTGCTGGAATCGCTCTACTGCAACCCGGACTACTTTCCCCAGGTCTGCTCCCTCAGGCCTATGGCGGTCACCGCGGTGGAGGATTTTCATATAACGTTTCCCGTGGCCGCGACGCTGCGGAAAGACGGCTGAACATGGCTCTCTATCCCTGAATTAATATTGACATTACTGATTCATCGGGTTATACATACCCATGGCGGCGCCGGCGGGCGCCCTGGATGTCTGGCGCCCTTTCGTATTTCTTTGCGTACAATTTTACCGCAAGGACCAGCCCTATGCCACAGACGCGATTCTGCCCCTGGTGCGGAAACCGGCTCGGAACAAAGGAAATCGAAGGCAGGGAGTACGCGGCCTGCGCGGCCGACGGGTGCGGCTACGTTTTCTGGGACAACCCCCTGACGGTCGTGGCCGCCATTGTGGAGCATGAAGGTTCGGTTATCCTGGCCCGCGGCAGGGGGTGGCCTGAAAAGATGTTCGGACTTGTGACGGGATTCCTCGAAAAGGGAGAATCGCCGGAGGACGCCGTGATCCGCGAAGTCCGCGAGGAACTGGGCCTTTCCGCCGCCATACGGGGCCTTGTCGGCATATATCCCTTCTTCCAGAAAAACCAGCTTATCCTTGCTTACGATATGGTCGCGGAGGGCGAGGTCTCCCTCAATGAGGAACTGGTGGAAATACGCCACGTCAGTCCCGATAAACTGCGGCCCTGGCCCTTCGGCACCGGCGTCGCGGTGGGAGACTGGCTCAAAAAAAGACAAGCGGGAGGTTGACATGAAACTGAATGCGGTTGTCGTCAAGCGCGTGGCCGCCGGTGTTGCCGCGGCCTTTGCCCTGGCCTTCATCGGCGCGGTAATTTTCGCCAGTTGCCTGAAGGGGAAAGGGGTGCCAGATTACAACAAGAACCTTATCCTTGACGGTCTCCGGGACGAGGTCACGGTATACCGTGACAGCTACGCGGTGCCCCACATCTACGCCAGGAATGAACACGACCTCTATCTTGCCACCGGTTACTGCATGGCGCAGGAGCGCCTCTGGCAGATGGACCTGATCCGGCGCGTGACCCAGGGAAGGCTGTCAGAGATTTTCGGCGAGGACATGGTCGATGTGGACCTGCTCCTGCGCGCCCTCAGGATCGAAAAGAAGTCGATGGAGGTGATGGCGAAAACCGACGCGGCCGCCGCCGCTGCCGGCATTGCCTTCTGCGAAGGAGTCAACCAGTATATCCGGAAGAACAGGGGGAACCTGCCGCTGGAGTTCACCATCCTGGGATACGAGCCGGAGGAATGGAAGCCGGTCCATTCGATCAACCTGATCGGCTACATGGCTTGGGACCTCACCATGCCCTGGGGCATCGAGACTGTCCTTGACCAGGTGAGGAGGAAGGTAGGCGATACAATGTTTGATGATATCGTGCCTCATATGGAGAGGACCAGATCATGCATATACGGCAACAACGGTCTTCCCGATGCGGACCATGAATATGCCAATGTCCTCTTCAGGGCCATGGATGTGCTCGGTGACATGGGTCTCACCGTATTCAATGCCAGCAACAACTGGGCCGTTTCCGGGGCGCGGAGCGCATCGGGGAAGCCTCTCCTGTCAAACGACATGCACCTGGGGCTGAACGCCCCGGGAATATGGATGCAGATGCACCAGTGCATCGAAGGCAAGGACGGCGCCGAGCCGCTCCTTGATGTCACCGGCGTTGCGGTCCCCGGCGCGGCCTTCGTTATATCCGGCCACAACGGGAAGATCGCCTGGGGCATGACCAACGTCATGATCGACGACATGGATTTTTTCATGGAGAAGACCGACCCGTCAAAGCCGGACAGGTACCTCTACCAGGGCCAGTGGCGGGACATGGAAGTACGGAAGGAGACCATACGGATAAAGGGAGGCCGCGCGGTGGAGAAGAAGCTGCGATTCACCGTGCACGGGCCGGTCGTTTCGGAGTTTAGGAAAATAAAGGACGCCGTGGTGACCATGCACTGGGTGGGAAACTACTTCAGCAACGAGGTCGAGACCCTCTACCGCCTGAACCGGGCTTCCGACTGGGAGAGCTTCAGGGCGGCCCTCCGCACCTTCAGGGCATTGAGCCAGAACATCGCCTATGCCGACGTGAAGGGTAATATCGGCATCTTCTGCGCCGCGGCGATCCCCATCAGGAAGAAGGGGGATGGCATGGGCCTGGTGCCGGGCTGGACCGACGAATACGAGTGGAGCGGCTTTGTTCCCTTCGAGCAGCAGCCGTTCCTCTACAACCCGCCGTCGGGAATGGTCATATCCGCCAACAACAGGACCTCGCCGACGTTTCCCCATTACATCAGCCGCTGGTATTATCCGCCGTACCGATACGACCGCATCCATGAAATGATAAAAGAAAAGGACAGGCTCACGGTGGAGGACTACACCAGGATGCACAACGACAAAAAATCTGCCCTGGTGACGATGATGAAGCCGGGGATCCTGGCCGTGGTTGAAAAGCTGAACAGCCTCAACGATGTGGAATTGAAGGCCCTGGACCTGCTGCGGCAGTGGGACGGGACCATGGACAGGGAAAGTGCCGCGGCGGCCCTGTTCGAGCAGTTTTACTACGAGTTCATCGTGAATACCTTCAGGGACAGGATGGGGCAGCAACTCTTCGAGGACTATGCCAGCGAGCGGGTTACCATCGCCTACGCCATCGAGCAGCTGTGGGGCAACCATGATTCTGGATGGTTTGACGACCCCGCAACCAGGGACAGGAAGGAAACCTTCGATGATGTCGTGATAAAAAGTTTCCGCGGCGCCGTGTCGCGCCTTGAAGGCCTGTTCAGCGGCAATACGAAGCGGTGGCGGTGGGGCGAGATGCACACCCTCACGCTCAAGCATCCCCTCGGCAGCGTTGCCGTTCTCGATATGCTGCTGAACCTGAACCGCGGCCCGTACCAGGTCGGCGGGAGCTACCATACGGTGTGTCCTTACAGCTACAAGCCGGGTAAGCCCTTTAAGTCGGACGACGGCGCGTCCCAGCGGCACGCCTATGACCTGGCGGACTGGGACAAGTCCCTCACGGTCATCCCGACCGGCATTTCAGGCATTGCCGGCAGCAGGCATTACTGCGACCAGACGGACCTGTACATCAACGGCAGGTACCACCCGGATTATTTCAGCAAGGAGAAGGTAAGGAAAAACGCCGCGTATACGATGAAATTTTTGAAGAAATGAGTGGAGATGAAATGAGCGGAGCCGGATCGGGCGGAGCCGGCTCCCTCAGTTTCCCCTGAAGCGGGAGAGGTCTACCGGGACCAGGTACTCCCTGACGCGGAGTATGTCGGCGACCCATTCGGCCACATCGGCATTGCTCATGTTGTCGAGGATGTCCGGTATGATGAAGTCCCGGGCAAAGTCCGCGCTGGCGGATCCATCCGAGAGAATTGCCGTGTAGCGACGGGTAAGGTATGACTGGGATTTGGCCTGGTCCTCGCTTTCCCACCGGTGGCAGTTCTTCAGGCCGGAGCCGTTGATCCATTCCACCGTGCCGTGGACATCCGATGAAAAGAAAATGCCGGTTATGATATTGTTCCCGTCGATATATATGACCAGGGATTTGGCGACGTAATCCTTCCTCAGAAACGACGCAAAGGCGATTTTTTTCCCTGACTCGGTATCTTCGACGGCTACCAGTTTTATTTTGTCTGATTCTTCCATGGGGTATCACGATTATATTCACGCATTATGCCCGGACGGTCAAGTAATAAAATAGAGAGTCATTCCAATATTTAGCGCCGACGGGCATATAATTATTGACGAATAGCTCCGCACGGTTAATATTCAAGTGAAGGTTTTCACCGGGGGGGTTCCGCCATGAGATCGCAGGCATCAGACTTGCGCCAATGGTCATCCGCAGACCGTGACAACGATATTTCTTTTGCGGCCAGGAGCCAACCATGTCTCTGAATGCGGAAAATGGCGGCGGAGGGAAGGGCCGCGCGATGACCGATGAACGGATGTTCAGCCTTGAGTGCAAGGGCAAGAAGATGTGCTATGTCCATATCAACGAGACCGTGGTCAAGGACGAAAGCCATGTCATCCACGTGGACCTCGGCTCCTGCGTTTCGGTGATCCTGTGCGGCATGGATGATAAAGGCAGGATCTGGTTCGGGGTAAACCATCTGTTCAAGTCCCGCGAGGAAAACAGCGACATGGCGCTGGAGCAGATTGTCCGGCTCCAGGACAGGATGGCCGCTGCCGGCGTGAAAAAGATCTGCTGTCTTGGCCTTTTCGGCGCCGCGTACCGGGAAAAGAGCCTGGCGCGCGGCGTGGCGCAGAAAAACGTCCTCACTGTGGTCGAGGCCCTCCACCTGTTTAACCTGAATGTCGAAATATTCCAGACCGGGTACAGCCAGGCCATTGTCGTGCTCAAGTCGGATGCCCGGGAAAGCTTTCTCATACAGCAGAGGGAGCTGAAGACCCTGAAGACGCACCTCATCGAGATACCCGTCATACAGCTGTTCCGGTAACGTACCTTAACGCGATGGGGTTGCCCGCGCTCACCCGCCAAAATACTACGTCCCTGTACTATGGCGGGCGGGAACGTCCTGTTCCCTGTGAGCGCGGGCAACCCCATCGCGTTTGTCAGGGAAGCCAGGCGACCGCGCTTTCATGCAGCATATATTTCACCTCACGCGACATAACCCGCGTAAAAGTATTAATGCGAAGATCTCTCTCCGGTCGATTTATTAACCATGACGGCGATGGGCCGCGGCGGGACAGGCCCGCCCGGCGGCGCCGTTTTTCATCCGCGCCTTCGCGGACGGATTCACAGGAGGAATGTCGTCATGGTCCCGGAAAACCGGTTCATCACGCTTGATGAAACGGCGTCACTGCTCGCGGTTTCTTCCGCCACGGTGCGCAACTGGATAAAGCACGATTACCTGCGGCCGGCGAACCGCGTTCCCGGCATGCTCTTCCGCTATGACGAAGTGCGCAGCCTCCATGAGCGGATTGCCGAGGGTTCGATCCCGCGCCTGGCGCGCAGGGCCAACAAGGCGTCGGCGAAGCGGTCATTCATTCCCGATGAGTACCTGGGGGAAAAAAGCAGCCGCGGATCGATAGAGCGGATCGTCGCGTATATCGGCTGCGCCGGCCTTGACACCGAGCGGGCGTTTTTTGCCCTGGCGCTGAGCTGGCTCTGTGCCGAGGGGCTCTGCGGCGAGCGGGACCTCGGTCGTTTTATAAAGAACGGCTTTCATATCCCGGGCAGAAGCTTCCTCGGCCGCGAGCTCCGCTTATGGCACCGTGAACTTGGGCACTTCCGCCTTTCGGAAGAATACAATCCCCTCTTCGGCCTTGACATGCCGCGGCAGCGGGACGTCCTGGGCCTGATTTACCAGTCCCTCATCCGCGAGGGTGACAAGGCCAGCAGCGGCTCCTATTACACGCCGGACCGCATCGTTGATGATATAGCGGAAACAGTCCCGGGCAAAGGGGCCAGAATCCTTGATCCCTGCTGCGGCACCGGGCAGTTTCTCCTCGCCTTTGCCGAAAAGACCGGCGACCCCCTGCTCCTGCACGGGAGCGATATCGACGGGCTGGCCGTGCATATAGCAAGGATTAATATCATGGCGATGTTCCGCGATATCGACTTTGACCCCCTCATCCGCAGGAGCGATTTTCTCCTGGACCGCCGGCCCGGCGGGGACAGGACCGGCGGCTTTGACATGATAGCGACGAACCCGCCATGGGGGCTCCACTATTCCCCCGGGGAGCTGGCCCGGCTGAAGGAGCTCTATCCCGACATACGTTCCCTTGAGTCATTCTCGTATATGCTGAAGAAGGGGATCGACCTTCTGCGCGGGGGAGGGAACCTCTCGTTCATCCTCCCCGAGTCTCTGCTGCATGTGAAAATGCACCGCGACATCAGGAGCTATATCCTCAAGCACGCGCGGATCGAGCGCATCGTCCGCCTGGGACGCGTATTCAAAAATGTCTTCACCCCGGTGATCCGCCTTGACCTGACCCGGCGTCAGGGCCCCGGGCGGTGCGTCTTTGTCTCGGGGAAGGAGTCCCGCACCGTTGACCAGGAACGGTTCGCTAAAAACGGCGACTGCGTCTTCGATGTCAATGTCGGCCGCTCGGATGAGCGCATCATCGAAAAGGTCTACGGCCAGAACCATGCGCTCCTCCGCGGCGCCGCGGACTGGGCCCTGGGCATCGTGACGGGAGACAACGGCAGATATCTCCGCGATGCCATGGAGGACAGGGGATATGAGCCGATTTACACGGGCAAGGATGTGCGCCCGTATCTCCTCGGGAATCCCTCGAAATTCATACGGTTCATGCCGGACAGATTCCAGCAGGCGGCGCCTGAATGGAAATACCGCGCGCAGGAAAAGCTGATTTACCGGTTCATCTCAAGGAACCTGGTCGTATCCTATGACGACCGGCGGTGCCTGACCCTTAACAGCGCCAACGTGCTGATACCGCGGGCCGAATGCTACCCGATCAAGGCGGTGCTGGCGCTTTTCAACTCATCCCTCTATCAGTTTATATTCCGGAAAAAGTTCTCCTCGATCAAAGTGCTCCGCGGCCATCTCGAGCAGCTGCCGCTTCCCCTCTGGGGGAACAGGGTGCTGGATCAGCTTGTGTCGCTGGCCGACGGGGTACTCGGCGGCACCCGGTCACCCGGGGAAGTCGATGCCTTTGTCATGGAGCACTACCGGCTTAACCCCGGCGAGATGAAGCACATCCGCTCTTCCCTGCTGCAGGGTTCATGAAAACCGATGAGCCGGCGCAGGGTGTCCGCTGTCGACCCGATGACGGGAATGGAGTTTTTCTTTCACGGCGCATAAACCTGTTGACAGCATTGCTTGAAAATGTATCCTGTTGGTGACTGATCAACCGGCGTTTATTTGTATAGATTTATGCTCCGTGAAGGCCAACAGGATCTTGCGGGAATGAATATTGATTACAGGGTACTAGGACATGATCAGTATCAATGCTGACAGATACGGAACAGTCGTTGTCATGCATTTTCACGGCACCCTAACCCGGGAAGTCCTGAAAGAAATGGAGGACGCGTGGGACGACGAAGTTCATGCCGGTCCGGAGGTGATCGCCCTTGACTTCCGGGACGTCGCTCAGATAGATTCCATCTGCATCAACCACATCTTCAAGATGGCCCGGACCGCTGAAGAAAAAAACATCACCCTGGTCATCTTCGATGTCTTTGAATCGCTGAAGAAGATTTTCGAGGTAATAAAGCTGGACAAGATCATTCCTGTCATGACCAGGCAGCAGTTTGAAAAAGCATATCTGAAAAGCCTCTAAACGGCCGGGTACGCGGCGCCGGCATATCACATGCCCCGGGATCCGCTCTCGCCCAGCATCGCGACAGTGTCACGCTGAAGATCATGCATTACCTTCTGGAAATCCGCAACCGCCTCTTCGAGGGCGTCTTCCTGGTAGCCCGTGGTCAGTATCGGCTTCCCGATGCAAACATGGATAGTGCCGCTGCGTATGAGCAATGAATCCGGCTTCATGATGCTCCCGGTCCCGTGGATGTAGATGGGAATCACGGGCACCCGCGTTTTAAGGCAGAGATGGAAGAGTCCTTTCTTGACCGGCTGGAGCCGGCCGTCCCTGCTGCGGGTGCCTTCAGGGAAAATGACGATCCTGCTGCCGCTGCGGATCTGTTCCGCCGCCTGGTCCATGCTGGCAAGGGACTTCTCTCGGTTGCTCCGGTCGATGGTCACGTAGCCCATGATTTTCATGTGGGCGTTAAGGAACGGTATTTTCTTCAGCTCTTTCTTGATGATCCATCCGAACCTGACGGGTATTATGCTGCAGAGGACCCATATGTCGAAGAAGCTCTGATGGTTCGAGGCGAATATCTGGACCTGGTCGCCGCGTATGTTCTCCAGGCCGGTAACGCTCACCCTGATGCGGCAGGCCCAGAGTATGGTGCGTCCCCATGATTTTTCACAGAATTTGGACAGGGTGCCGCCGGGGCTGATGAATATGGACAGAATGGACAATGTGCCCCAGAAGGCCGTATCGACTATGATAAAGGCCCAGCAGAGGACGGAATAGATATATCGCATGATGATCATCCGCAGATACCTGTGTTGAAGTTCACTGCCCCCGTACAGACTGACAGTGCAAGGAAAATTCAATTTTGCTGTGACTGGTATAGATATTCAGTTGATTTTTTTTATGTCAATATATTATAGTAACCATTGTCAATTTATTGACAGGGAACGGTTGTGCTGACGGGATTGTTGCGGTATCGGTTGAATTTCCCCGTTGACCGGCCATGTTTTTAACGGGACTACCGATTTTGTTCTATGTTATAACATATATACGAAGACGGCACAGACCGGGGTTCATGGTGACGGCGGCATGCTTCCTCTTCTTTGTGGTTGCTGGCACTGGTCTGCCGGCGGCCGGAACAGGTGCCCCATCGGCGGGTCCGGCAGGGGTTAAGCAGACTGCCCTGAACGCGGTACCCGGCCCGGGAAAGGATAGGGACATTGTCCTTGATGAATCCATGAAGGCCAGGACCATAGGGACTCTCGTGGATTACCTCGAAGACCGGGACGCCCGGCTTACTATTCAGGACGTGTCGTCTCCCGGCCTGAAGAGGCAATTCAAGAAATCGACAACCGAATTCCCGAACTTCGGACTGACCTCCTCGGCCTACTGGGTACGGTTTACCTTCCTGAACCCGAAGGAACGGGCCCTGTTCTTCGATCTCGTGGTCGGCTATCCTCTCCTTGACGATATCATGCTGTTTGTCCCGGACGGGAGCGGCGGTTTCCGTGTAAAGAAAACCGGCGACCGGTATCCCTTCAAAGAGCGAGAGCTGAAACACACCAATTTTGTCTTTCCCCTCGTCATGGAGCCGGGGAGAACGACCTGCTACCTGAGAGTCAGGACCGTTTCCGCGATGTCCATCCCATTGTCGATAATGTCACGGGCGGAATTATACCGCCAGACGATGACGGATAACTGGGTCAACGGCCTGTTCTACGGCATGCTGATCATCATGCTGGTATACAACATGTTTCTGTTTCTTTCGATACGGGGTAAGGATTATCTTTTTTACTCTCTCTATATCGCTTCCTTTCTCATGGCGTCGGTGGCCATACGGGGGCACGGCGCCCAGTATCTATGGCCGGGCACGCCGCTGCTTTCGGATTCCAGCCTGTATAATTATTTTTTCCTTTCATTCTATATCCTTTTTATCAGGGAATTCATGAGCACCAGGCTGCTTTCTCCCCTCCTTGACAGGGCGAGCCTGGCGGTGGCAGCCGTAGGGGCGGCGGGTATCGTGCTCAACCTGATCTTCGTCAACAGCATGAAGGTCATGGTGCTTTCCATCGTGATGGGGTTCATGACGGTGCTCCTGACCCTGTTCATTTCAGGCGTCGGCCTCTACCGGAAGGCCCGCCAGGTGAATTTTTTCCTGGCCTCATGGGTCATCATAATCACCGGCATCCTCGTGTATGCCTTCAGGGCCATGGGCCTGATTCCCATGAACGTCGTCACCATGTCGTATTTCAGGTTCGCGATGCTGGGACAGATCATGATATTTTCCTTCGGCCTTGCGGACCGGATAAACATGATGAAGAAAAAGCTCGAGATCCTCAACGCGAACATCGTCCGGGAAATGTCGGAGCATATACGCGACAAGGAAGCCCTCAAGAGGAGCGAGGAGAGGTTCCGCGGAGTCATCGAGAGAAATTTCGACATCATCTTCATGATGGATACCGGGGGCCGCATAACCTACATGTCGCCGTCCATCACCGCCATGTCGGGCTACCGGGTTGACGAGGTGGTGGGCAACAATTTCAAAAACTATATTTCAGAGGATATGATGGGCCTCGGCATGCTGGTTTTCGGCGACCTGCTGAAGGGAAAGGAAATCATCGGCTACGAGACCTCCTTCAGGAAGAAAGACGGGACCAGGCTCAGCGTGGAGATCAATCTCTCGCCCATCATGAAGGACGGCATCGTGACCGGGGTCCAGGGGATTGCCCGCGACGTGTCGGAGCGGAAGATGGCTGAGGAGGCTCTCCTGGAGGAAAAGGAACGGCTCGCCATCACCCTGCGCTCCATCGGGGAGGGCGTCATTGCCACGGACATCAAGTGGCGCGTTCACCTGATGAACAGGGCAGCGGAGAGCCTGACCGGCTGGCGGCAGGATGAGATCCGGGGAAAAATTATTTCCGATGTCATGGTTCTGGTCGACCAGAAAACAGGCATACCCCGTGACCTGACAAAAGGCGACACGGCAAGCTATACCGCCGACGGATACCGCTCAAACACCGTCCTGGTCAGAAGGGACGGTTCCGAGCGTATTGTTTCCGAACGCGTGGCGCCGATATTCGACCGCTCCGCCAAGACGATCGGGTATGTCATTGTCGCCAGGGACATCACCGAGGAGGTCAAGTTCCACAACGAACTCCTTAAAGTCGAGAAGCTTGAGTCGATCGGCATCCTTGCCGGCGGCATCGCCCATGATTTCAACAATATCCTTACCGCCATCATAGGCAATATCAACCTGGCGAAACTGACAGCGCAGGAAAACCCCCGGCTGCTGGACATTCTTGATGATGCCGAAAAGGCGTCCCATCGGGCGCAGGAGCTGACCCACCAGTTCCTCACCTTTTCCAAGGGCGGGGCCCCGGTGCGCCAGATCGCGTCAATTGAAGATATCATACGGGACTCGTCCCGCTTCATACTGCGGGGCTCAAACGTCCGGTGCATCTATAATTTCCAGGACGGCCTCTGGCCCGTCAACGCTGACGTGGGCCAGTTCAGCCAGGTGATTCAGAACCTCGTCATAAACGCGGACCAGGCAATGCCCGACGGGGGCGACCTCACCATCATCACGGAAAATGTCGTCATGGACGCGGACAGCGGACTCCCGGTAAAACCGGGGCCGTATGTGAAGATAACGATCGCGGACACCGGCGTCGGGATTCCGCTGGAGAACCAGTCGAAAATCTTCGACCCCTATTTCACGACAAAGGGATCCGGCAACGGCCTGGGCCTCACCAGTTCCTATTCCATCATCAAGCGCCATGACGGGTATATCTTCGTGGATTCGCACCCCGGGGCCGGCACTTCCTTCTTTATCTATCTGCCCTCTTCTGATGCGTCGGCAGTGGCGGAAAAGGAGGCTGAGCGGTCATACCCCGGGGGATCGGGAAGGATCCTTTTCATGGATGATGACGAGGCGGTAAACACCACGGCCACGAAGATGCTGAGGCATCTCGGATATACCGTCGATATCGCCCTGGACGGCGACATGGCGGTCACCCTGTTCGAGCATTCCCTGAAAGAAGGCCCGCGCTATGACGTAGTCATTCTTGACCTGACGATTCCCGGCGGCATGGGAGGGAAAAAGACCATCGAAAAACTGGTCGCTCTGGACGGCGGCGTCAGGGCCATCGTTTCCAGCGGATACTCCAATGACCCGATCATGGCCAATTTCCGCGACTACGGATTCAGCGGCGTCATAGCAAAACCCTACCGGATTGACGAGCTCGCCCGCGTGGTCCAGCAGATGCTGCATGAGAAGAAGGCCGGTTAACTGCTGAAATCCCGGAAGGACGGTTATGAAGAAAATCGTGTTTATCCATGGCGCCGGGGGATGCGGCGCTCTCTGGCATTATCAGGCGAAGCATTTCCCGGACTGCGATGCGGTGACCCTGCCCGGTCATCCCGGCGGGCCACCCTGCGGCAGCGTGGATGAATACCGGCAATGGCTCCGCGGCCATGTAACCGGCAACGGCTTCGGCAGGGTGGTCATGACGGGGCATAGCATGGGCGGCGCCATCGCGCTTTCCTACGCGCTGGCCCATCCCGAAGACGTGGCCGGCCTGGTCCTCATCGGCACCGGGGCCAGGCTCAGGGTTAATCCCGCCTTTCTCAAGGTCCTGGCCGATAATATTGAACGGCCGCCGTCCTGGTACCGGGAGATCGTCAGGCCCATGTATGGAGGCGTTGACGGGACGGTCCTTGAAGGGGTCCTCGACAGGGTGTGCGCCATACCCGTGAGCGCGCACCTGAACGATTTTCTCTGCTGCGACCGCTTTGATATCATGGATCGGATCCCGGAAATAAAAACGCCGGTCCTGCTCCTGTGCGGCGACAAGGACGTCATGACGCCGGTGAAGTATACGCGGTACCTGGCGGACCGTATCCCCGGTTCCCGCATGGTGGTCATACCCGGCGCCGGACACATGGTCTTCCTGGAAAAGCCGGATGAAGTGAACAGGGAGATAGAAGCCTTTGTCGGGGGATTGTGATCATAGCTTTCGGCAATCGCCAGAGGAATAAACCCGCCGGATCATATCGAAAAATCGGCAGCATCCACGCCGGCTTCCCGCTTTGCCCGGTACCTGTCAACAAGGTCTCCCAGTGTCATGGAGTCAAGGTAGCGCAGCAGCCGGGCGCTCATTTCCTCCCAGACTTCCCGCGTGACGCATTCGCCTGACCTGCCGCAAACGTCCCGGTTGCCGACGCAGTCCACCAGGCCCAGGTCCCCCTCGAGGGGCTCGATGATGTCCCTCAGGCTGATTTCCGACGGTGGCCTGCTGAGCACGTAGCCGCCGTGGGCGCCCCTGAAGGTGTTCACCAGGCCCCTGGCCTTAAGCGGAATGATGATCTGGCTCAGGTATTTTTCAGAAATGTTCTCCGCGCGGGCGATGTCCTTGAGGAACACGGGGCCCTCCTTTTCGGTGATGCCCAGGGCCAGCATCAGCCTGACGCCGTAGCGCGATCTGGTCGAAAGTCTCATGGCGCGTCTCCGTCTTTTATCCTACTGGTCCTTGAAGAGCCATGTCGAGAGGTATCTCTCGCCGGTATCGGGCAGGAGGACCACGATGGTCTTCCCCGCGGCCTCCCTGCGTATTGCCACCGCGAGGGCGGCGCTGAAGGCCGCGCCGCTCGAGATGCCGACGAGGATCCCTTCCTCGCGGGCAAGGCGCCGGGCGGTATCGCCCGCGTCGGTATGGGCCACCGGGATGACCTCGTCAATGATGGAGCGGTTCAGGATGGCCGGGACAAAGCCGGCGCCGATGCCCTGTATCTTGTGGGGGCCGGCCTTGCCGCCGGAGAGGACCGGCGAATCCGCCGGCTCAACGGCAATGATTTTCACCGAGGGATTGCGCTTCTTCAGGACCTCGCCGACGCCGGTCAAGGTGCCGCCGGTGCCCACCCCGGCGATGAAATAATCAACGGACCCGGCCGTAGCGTCCCAGATCTCCTCCGCGGTGGTGGCGCGGTGGATTGCCGGGTTCGCCGGGTTGGTGAACTGCTGGGGCATGAAGCTGTTCGGCGTCGATTTCACGAGCTCCTCCGCCTTCGCGATGGCGCCCTTCATCCCCAGGGCCCCGTCGGTCAGCACCAGCTCCGCGCCGAAGATCTGCAGCAGCTGGCGGCGCTCGATGCTCATGGTGTCCGGCATGGTAAGGATGAGCCGGTAGCCCCGGGCCGCGCACACGTAGGCGAGGGCTATGCCCGTGTTGCCGCTCGTGGGCTCGATGATGACGGTGCCCTTCGTGACCAGCCCCTGCTTTTCCGCGGCGTCTATCATCGCGGCCCCGATCCGGCATTTGACGCTGGAGAGGGGGTTGAACGATTCCAGCTTGGCGAGGATAACGGCCCCCTTCGGGTCGCACATCCTGTTTATTTTCACCAGGGGCGTGTCGCCGATGGTCTTTGTGATGTCATTGTATATTCCCCTCATGGGTATCCTCCTTTGGTCAAGGTAAGCGTTCTAACGTCATGCCGTGGCTTTCGCCAGGGCCTGGTCGATGTCGGCGATAATGTCATCGATATGCTCGATGCCGACTGAAAGCCTGATGAAGTCAGGCGTGACGCCGGTGGCAATCTGTTCCTCCGGGGAAAGCTGCTGGTGGGTCGTGCTGGCCGGATGTATGGCCAGGGTCTTGGCATCGCCGATGTTGGCCAGGTGCGATATCAGCTGCAGGCAATCGATGAATTTTTTCCCCGCGGCCGCGCCGCCCCTGATGCCGAAGCCGAGAATCGCACCGGCGCCTTTCGGCAGATATTTTTTCACCTTCTCCCGTTCCGGGCTCGAATCGAGGCCGGGGTAGCTGACCCAGTTCACGGACCTGTGCTTTTCGAGGTGCCGCGCCACCGACAGGGCGTTCTGCGAGTGGCAGGGCATCCGCAGGTGTAGCGTTTCCAGTCCCTGCAGGAAGAGAAAGGAGTTGAAGGGCGAAAGGGCGGGGCCCATGTCGCGGAGCAGGGTGACCCGGGCCTTGGTGATATAGGCGATGTTCCCCATCGGCTTCAGCGCCTCCACGAAGGGTATGCCGTGGTAGCTCGGCTCGGGGTCGGCGATGAGGGGGAACCTGCCGCCGGTCCAGTCGAACTTTCCGGAATCGACGATGACGCCGCCCACGGACGTGCCGTGACCGCCGATGAACTTGGTCGCCGAATAGACGATGATATCAACGCCGTGGTCGATGGGACGCAGCAGGTAGGGCGACACCGTGTTGTCGAGTATGAAGGGCAGCCCGTTGTCGTGGGCAATCTTCGCGATGGCCTCGATGTCCGCAACGTCCAGCTTCGGATTGCCGATCGATTCGGCATAGATCGCCCTGGTCTTCGGCGTTATGGCCTTTTTGAAGGCGTCGAAGTCGTTTGACTTCACGAAGCGAACCGTGATCCCCATCCTTGGCAGCGTATAATGGAACAGGGTATAGGTGCCGCCATAGAGGTTGTCAGCCGAGATAATCTCGTCGCCGGCCCGGGCGATGTTCAGTATTGAAAGGGAAATGGCGGACTGTCCGCTGGCAACCGCCAGGGCGCCGACGCCGCCGTCAAGGGCCGCCATGCGCTTCTCGAATACATCATTCGTTGGATTCATGATCCTGGAGTAAATATTGCCGAACTCCTTCAGCGCGAACAGGTCCGCGGCATGGTCCGTGTCATTAAATTGATATGAGGTGGTCTGGTATATGGGTACAGCCCGGGCCCCTGTGCAGGGGTCCGGTACATGACCTCCATGAAGCAGAAGAGATTCAACCTTGAGTTGGGAATCTATTTTACTCATGATTTTCTCCTGTTTTATATGCTAGTAACATGATAAGGTTATTAGTGTTTTTCAGAATTATGGTAATAATTATACAAAATTCTGTTTTTTTTCAAGCTTAATACTCTTAATTTTCATTATTATTAATGGTTTTGTTTGCTCTGACCCCGGGATTGTATCACGACCCTGATAAATCGCCGATAGTTATCGGTTTATAAGGGCAGATTGCACGCGTTGCTCTGACCCCGGTGTATAATTAATTATCCTGAATTCTAAAAAAATATAAAAACTTATTGACATATTGTAATACATGATAAATAATCCGTCCATCCGGTAAATAATCTGAACAGTCGGATTATTGAACTACCATCCAATTTCTTAGAATTGTTTCATTTTTTGTTTCGCGTCAAGGGGAGCACTGAAGGGGCTATCTCATAGGGGGGAGCGTTTCTTTTTTACCCTCACCGTATGAGTTATATCAAAACTCTGGATAGATAACTATGAATAACAAAGTCACCCTGGAACAGATCAGGAAGTCCCAGATTATCGAGGCCACTTTCAAAAAAATCACGGAGATAGGAATCCAGAACATCACCCTGGACGATATCGCTGCCGAGGCCGGGTTATCCAAGGGCGGCATTGCCTATTATTATTCGACAAAGGACTTCCTCATCAAGGATGCCTTCAAGGAATTCTTTAACATGATATTCCTCCGGGGTAAAGCGATCATGGACCAGTATCTGGATCCCGTCGACAAACTCCTCTCGTTCGTATGGCTCTACAACTGGGACGATCCCCTGGTACACATAGGGTATTCCATGCTCTTCGACGCCATGTCCATGGCCGGTCATGACGGGGAATACCGCGAACTGTTTCATGACTGGTTTGACGGTTGGATAGAACTCCTGGGAAGCGCCCTGGAAGAGGGCGTGGCATTGGGGATTTTTAATATTACGGATATCAAGGGCACCGCGCGGGCGGTCTCGTCCATCTATCAGGGCGTGGCGACGCGGTGGTACCTTGATAAGGATGCACATTCAACGGAGTGGGCCATCGCGTATTCAAAGAAAGCGATCACCGCTCTGCTGGGGGAAATCAAAAAATCATAACCTACAAAGGAGGCGTCTCATGGCTGTTTTCGAGAATACTGAGAAGATGTATGGCATTCTGGGTGCGCTGTTCAACAAACTGGTGAAGGACCCCGCGGTGGGGCCGCAGTTCGTTGAATCCAACATTATTATCAAGTTTGCGATAGACAATCCGAGCGGCGAGATATGGCTCTCTCCGAACAACGGCGGAGAGGTCATGTGCGGTCCATCGGGCCTCACGCCAACCATAGAAATGGCGTTGTCCGGCGATACCTGCCACAAGTTCTGGCTGCAGGAGATTTCCATGCCGGTCGCCCTCGCCAAGGGACTGATCAAGGCGAAGGGCCCTCTGCCCAAAGTGCTGAAGCTTCTGCCGCTGCTCAAGCCGGCCTACGAGGCGTATCCGGGCATCGCAAAAGAAAACGGTCTGGCCGTTGGCGGTAAATAACAAGGGGGTGCGGCATGAGTATAGAGAGAACAATGAAACAATACGAGCTTGACCGCAGGGAATCGGTCAAGCTCGCGGCGAGGCTTCTCCTTGCGTCGGGGACCACGTCTCCGCGGGTTGGCGGCGTCGGCGAGTGCACAATCCATATCATCGACGACGAATGCGAGATCGATGAGCTTGCCCATGCCGTGGAAAGCATGTCGGAAGAGAACAAGGCATGGAAGATGTTTAAGCGCGACGCTGCAATGCTCCGCGACGCCGACGCGGTCCTGGTCATCACGTCGCTCCGCTGCCTCACAGACCCGGCCGATATCAACTGCAACATGTGCGGCAGGCTGACCTGCGAGTACTACCGGCAGGTCGAGCGTCTGCCGGCCGGTCCCGGCGTCGCCTACACGGGGCCCCTGTGCGTGTTCAGGGCGAACAACATGGCCTACGCCATCGACGCCGTCATACAGCAGGCGCGGACCATGGGTATCGACTACGGCGTGTTCTGGTCAGCCGGGGCCGCGGCCATGCGGATGAAGATCGTCCCGCGGGACACCGGCTTCTGCGTGGCGGTGGCCATATCGGTCACGGAGAAGAGCCCCTTCCGCGACGTGCCGGTGAAGTATGACGAGATGAACGAGCGGACCATGAACGACCGGATCATCAAGAGGCTCTGGCCGCAGTTCCGGTCCATATACAGTTAAGGAGAATAGTCATGGCAGTAATAGAAATGAAAGAGGTCTTACAGTCCGGTCTTGACCGCGCCGTTGAGCTCATGATGGTTGCGGCCCATAATAGCTACCGGTTCGGCAACCGCAATACGATCAAGTGCGTGAGCGTCGGGAAGGAGGAGATGGAGCAGATCGCCGAGTTCGCGTACTCCCTGGGCGACATGTCGCCCCTGGCGGCGCGGGACGGGCGGTTCCTCCGCGACCTGATCAAGGAGCCGTGCGCTCTCCTTGTCTTCGGGGACAAGCGAAAATCTGACCTGAATTTTAACTGCGGCGCCTGCGGCTACCGCACCTGCGCGGAGCTTAACAAGGCGGAGGAGATGGAGTCGCTTACGGCACGAGGGCCGAGCTGCCAGTTCAAGAACCTGAGCCTGAACATAGCGGCAAACGCCGCAGCGTCACTGGCATGGCGTCTGGGGCTCCACTGCCGGGTATTCAGCACCCTGGCGATGGCGGCCTTCGCTCTGCAGATCATTCCAGACGTTGACGTGGTGACGAGCGTTTCGGTGAGCGCCGCCAAGGTCGATCCCTATTTCGACCGCCACAAGTTCTGGACCCAGGAGCACTGGGACGAGACCTTCTCCAAGGAGTTCCCGACTTTTACCCGCGGCTTCATCGGCGCGATAGAATAGGAGGCTGGCCATGGCAAAAGCTCATCTCAACCCGGTCATTGCCTCTCACCTGGTGGAAATCAAGGCAGAAGAAACGCCAGACACCCAGATATATGTCTTTGAACGGGGGGAGCATGGCGAGGATATCGTGACCTACAAGGACCTTCACGAAAAGGCAAACAGGATAGCCCGCCTACTCCTTGACAACGGCATAAAGAGCGGCGACACCTTCGGTGTTTTCATGCGCAATTACCCGGAATTCGTTTACAGTCTCATGGCCGGCACGACCATCGGCGCCATCATGGTTCCCATCGACCCGCGATCGCGGGGAGACCGGCTGAAATACCTCCTTTCCAACAGCGGCGCCAAGGCAGTCATCGTGTCGATCGAATGCCTGGAACAGCTCGAAGAGGTCGTGAAGGACGTTCCGGATCTGAAGTTCATCACCGTGGCGTACCAGCGCGACCTGAATATGCCCGTTTCGTCAAAGTACCACGTGCTGAATGAAACCCTCGAGAAGGACACGTGGCAGGCGGTTGACCAGATGATCATGGATGTGCGCCATCCCATGCAGATTATCTATACCTCCGGCACGACCGGGGACCCCAAGGGCGTGGCCATCCGGAACAATCGCACGGGTCTCTTCAATATCCTCAACATGATCGTGTGGAAGTACAAGAAGGACGATGTTCTCTACAACGGCCTGTCCCTGACCCACGGCAACGCACAGGCGGTGACTCTCTTCCCGGCCCTGGCGCTGGGGATCAAGGCTGTCTTCAGCCCGCGCTTCACCAAGAGCCGCATATGGGACATCTGCCGCAAGTACGGATGCACCTCCTTCTCGTCCCTCGGCGGGATGCTCGCCGGCATCTACAACGAGCCGGAAAAGCCCAATGACGGCGACAACCCGGTCAAGGTTGTCATCAGCGCCGGCACGCCGCAGCCGATCTGGGTCAACTTCGAGAAGCGCTTCAATGTCAAGATCCTCGAATGGTACGGGTCGGTCGAGGGCGGCTTCGCCTACAAGCCTATCGGACAGGGGCCCGTCGGCTCCTTCGGGAAGCCGGTGCCGGGCGTCATGGAATTCAAGGTCGTCGACGACGAGGACAAGGAAGTGCCGGCCGGGCAGACAGGAGAGCTTATCTGCCGCATGATGAAGGGCGAGACCAAGGTCGATTATCTTGGCAAGCCGGACGATTCCGAGGAAAAGACAAGGGGCGGATGGCTTCGCACCGGCGACATGGTGCACAAGGACGCACAGGGCTGGTATTTCTTCGATTTCCGCAAGGGGACCGAGCTCCGCCGCGCCGGCGATTTCATCCAGCCAGAGTATGTCGAGTCGGTCATAGGCAAGCACCCGGACGTGAGCGAGGTTTGCGTATTCGGCATACCGGCGGCGTCGGGGGCCCCGGGCGAAAGCGACCTGGTGGCGGCCCTCGAGCCTTTCGAGGGAAAGGCAATCGACCCGGCCTCGGTCTACCAACTCTGCAAGGGCGGGCTCGAGAAGAACTTCATCCCGTCATATCTGTTCGTGGTCAGCCATATTCCTAAGACCATCACCGAGAAGGCCATACCGCGTCTGCTGAAAGAGATGTTCGACAAGGGTGAAGGAACGATACATAAATACCAAGATCATGCATAATGCAAGGAGGATGAGATGTCCTATACTGAACTGGATCTGAGCCTCACCGAGGACCACGTGGCCCTGAAGGAGGCCGTGCATAAATTCGCAATGGGCGTGCTGCGTCCGGCAGCGATCGAGCTGGACCGGATGACGCCGGAGCAGGTGATTGAAAAGAACTCGTTGTACTGGAAGTGCATGAAACAGATGTACGAGCTGAACTATCACACGGTGCTCATATCGGACGCCTACGGCGGCTTGGGTCTCGACCCGCTGGCCACCCATATCGTCTGGGAGGAGCTGTCCTACGGCAGCGTGGGCTTCGCCGTGTCCCTGGGGTGCAGCTGCTTCAACGCCTTCTATGCCTCAATGATGGCGGACGACTACATGATAGACAAGTTCATCATCCCCTTCGTCGAGTGCCGCGACGCCAGCGTCATGAGCTGCTGGGGCATCACCGAGCCGGACCACGGCTCGGACATACTCATGTCCGGGACGGATAATTTTCATAACCCCAAGGTTACCCAGCAGGTCAAGGTGTCCAGGAAAGGCGGGGATTACGTTCTCAACGGCCAGAAATCGTCATGGATATCCAATGGACCGGTGGCGAGCAACATATCCCTCTTCGTGAACCTCGAGCCGAGCCTGGGGATGGCCGGCGGCGGCATCTGTCTGGTGGACTTGAACCAGCCCGGCATCAGCAGGGGCAAGCCCCTCAACAAGATGGGACAGCGGGAACTGCCCCAGGGGGAGATATTCTTCGATAATGCCGTGTGCCCGGGGCCGCATATGATCATCGACCAGGAGAGCTACGAGCTCATGACCGACCTCACCCTGGCCCATGCCAACGCGACCATGGGCGCGTATTTTACCGGCGTTGCCCAGGCGGCCTACGACATGGCGGTGCAGTACTCCACCGAGCGGATCCAGGGCGGGAAACGTCTCTGCGAGCACCAGTTCGTGCAGAAGAAGCTCTTTGACATGTTCTGCAAAACGGCGACGGCCCGCTCCTTCTCGCGCGACGCCATGTGCTACAACATGAACACAACGCCGCCGGACGTGAAATACTCCATAGCGTCGAAGGTGTACTGCACCCAGGCCGCCATGGAAGTGACCCACGACGCGGTGCAGATCTTCGGCGGCTACGGCCTGTCGAAGGAGTTCCCGATAGAGAAGCTTTTCCGTGACGCCCGTGCAGGCCTCATCGAAGACGGCTCCAATGATTCGCTTGCCATCACGGCCGGGAACATGATCGTGAAGGAGGCCTTGGCGTAATGGGAAACATATACATCATCGGATCCGGAATGATCCGGTTCAACAAATATCCGGATAAGACCGTCAAGACCATGGCCGAGGAGGCGATCAATCTGGCCCTTGCGGACGCCGGCCTCTCCGGCAGGGACATCCAGTCGGCCTTTTTTTCCAACACCTTCTGGGGGATGTTCGACAACCAGCATTCGATCAGGGGACAGGTGGTCTTCCGCGGCATGGGCATAGACAAGATACCGGTGGTCAACGTGGAGAACGCCTGCGCCGGGGCGTCAACGGCGCTCCACCTGGCCTATACCGGGATCCGGGCCGGCATGTGGGATGTCGCCATCGCGGTAGGCTCGGAGAAGATCACCAGCCCCAACAAGGCCCAGTCACTCGGGGCGTACGCCGCGTGCATGGACGTGGGAAATCTCCAGAAGCACATCAGCATGATCATGGAGGTGGGCAAAACCTTCAAGAACCTGAAGATCCCCGGCCATGACGAGTCGAAGCCGGGGGAGGGGCGCAGCATCTTCATGGACGCCTACGCCATGGGCGCCCGGTGGCACATGGACCGCTTCGGCTCCACCCAGAAGCAGCTCGCGGTGATCTGTTCGAAGAACCATTTCCACGGCTCCCTCAATCCCCTGTCGCAGTACCAGCAGCTTATGTCCGTGGAGGAGGTGCTCGCGGACAAGGAGGTGGCGTGGCCCCTCACGCGGCCCATGTGCGCCCCCGTGGGCGACGGGGCGGCGGCGTGCATCGTATGCTCCGAATCGTATTTGAAAAAGCTCTCCGGCGCCAGGCCGGTGAAAATCATCGCGTCGGTGTGCGGCCAGGGGAGCGACCGGGAACTGGACGGCGAGGACATCGGCGAGCGCCTGTCGAAGCAGGCGTACAACATGGCCGGCGTGGGGCCGAAGGACATCAGCCTGGCGGAGCTCCATGACGCGACCTCGTGGGGCGAACTCCACCAGTCCGAGGTGATGGGCTTCTGCCCGGTCGGCGAGGGCGGCCCCTACGCGGAAACCGGGGCGACGCGCCTCGGCGGCGAGCGGCCCATCAATACGAGCGGCGGCCTCGAGTGCCGGGGGCACCCCATCGGCGCGTCGGGGCTCGCCCAGATCCACGAGCTGGTGCTGCAGCTCCGGGGCGAAGCGGGGAAACGGCAGGTGGAAAAGGCCCGCATAGGCCTCGCAGAGAACGGCGGCGGCAACATTCACGTGGAAGAAGCGGCGATGTGCGTTCATATTCTTGAGAAGGTGTGAGGGAAAACGCATGAAGGCGAGGTCTCAATATCTCGACTTCATGCGTGGTTTAATGCGTTGAAGCCATAATACGAGGCGTCATGAAAAAATACGACCTGAAAGAAAAATATGTGCTTATAACCGGTGCCTCGTCGGGCATCGGGAAGGAACTGGCCCGATGCTTTGCCGAAGCAGGGTCTCACTGCGTGCTTCATTCAATACCGGGGGAGCGGGACGCTCTGATAGAATGGGGACGCGAGCTGCAGAAGCGGTATTCAGCCAGGATCTGGTGCATGTTCGAGGATTTTACCGATGATGAAGGGCCGGGAAATCTCGCCCGGAAAATAATGGAGAATGTGCCGCGCGTGGATGTCCTGGTCAATAACGCGGGGATGATGGTGTACGGCAATGTTCACGAGGCTTCCCTGAAAAGCCAGATGGACCTGGTGAAGATCAACATCGGCGGATACCTGGCGCTGATGCGTCTGCTTATCCCTGACATGGTGAAGCGCGGCGATGGCCGGGTCCTCAATATCAGCTCCGTTTCGGCATTTCAGCCCTGCCCCCATCACGCGGTATACGGCGCGTCAAAATCCTTCATCCAGAGCCTGTCGGAAGCGATCAGCCAGGAGTTGCGGGGCACCGGGGTTCTTGTCACGTCCTTCTGTCCATCCTATACCAGGACGCCCCTTCTGCAGGTCAAGGATTTTCCGGAGAAAGTATGGTGGTACCGGATCAGCGGGCTCGGTGATCCGGCGGAAGTTGCCCGCAAGGGTATGGAGGCCATGGTGAAGGGTAAAACGGTGGCCGTGCCCGGACTCATGAGCAAATTTGTCCACCTGATTCTAAACCGGTTCCTGCCGCGGAGCATTGTGAGCGCGATATCAAATTTTGTGTTGAGCGGCGCGAAATAAACAGGGACATGCCGGCATACCTTTTTTCCTTTTACGGCATGATCGGCGTCTTATTGATTCTGGTTTCGGCTGTTGCGTGGGGGAATGTTATTATGAAAAAAATCCTCATCACCGGCGCTTCCGGTTATATCGGCAGGAAGTTGGCCGCCTTTCTTTCTGATAAACAGGAAGTCGGGCTGATTGTCGGGGTGGATGTGAAAGAGCCAGACTGCTCCGGGAATAAGTTTGTTTTCTATAACAGGGATGTCCGGCAGCCGGTGGACGATATCATCGGTAAACATGAGATAGACGCGGTCATCCATGCCGCTTTTATCCTGCCGCCGATTCATGACAGGAAACTGATGGAAGACATTAATATCAACGGAACCAGGTCAGTCCTGGATTCATGCGTCAGGGCGGGGGTGAAGCGGGTCCTCTATACCAGTTCCACTACTGCCTACGGTTTTCATCACGACAATGACCGCCCTCTTGCGGAGGAGAGCCCTCTGCGGGGCAATGAAGATGTCACCTACAGCAAGTCTAAAAGAATCATTGAAGGCATTTTTGCCGATTACGGCAGACTGTATCCGGATATAAGCTTCATCATTGTCCGGCCCTGTTTCGTGGTGGGGCCGGGCTTCGACAATCCCCTGGCACGTTTTTTACAGTTGAAAATCGTTCCGATACCCATCAGGACAGAACCGATGCAGTTTATCCATGAGGATGACCTTGTCGAGATCATGTGGATCCTTTTGCAGATGGGGAAGGGCGGAGCCTACAATGCGGCCGGCGATGGCGTCATGACGATACGTGAGATGGCATCGGCACTCGGTAATATGACCCTGCCGCTGCCGTATCATCTGGTCTATGTGCTGAACAATATCGCCTGGCTTCTTCGGCTGACTTTCCTGAGCGAATTTCCCAGCCCGTACCTTGCAATGATACGGTACAGCTGGGTGGCGTCCTGCGAGAAATTGAAGCGCGCTACAGGTTATACCTTCAGGTACGATACGCGGCAGGCCTTTGCCGATTTCGCCCGGCATATCGCGTTATTAAAAAACTAACATCAGCCGGGGATTGAGCGGCCGGTTCATTGCTCGGTGTTTTCCTCAAGCTTCTGAATGATGCCCTTGAGCTCGCCGGCTTTGTCATTGAGCACCTTGATGAAATGCAGGATCTTCGTGTTGGACACGGCTATGTCGTTGGCCATGTTTGCCAGGGTCTGGATCGTGGTCGCCCCCTCCATCATGCCGTTTTTCTGCTCTCCCGTGGCTATGGAAATGACCCGAGACTGCTCCTTGATGACATCGGACTGGTTCACCAGTTCGCCGATGGCGTTTTCCTGTTTAACCATGGCCGATTTCACGGTTTCAATCTGATTGTTGATACCGGTGACAAGCTTTGCCACGTCGTTGGTCGAAAGCTTCGTCTGGTTGACGATTTCGATGCCCCGGCGTATGTCCACGGAGATTTTCTCGATCTGGCTGGATATCTGCTTGGAGTTGTCCGATGTGGCGGTGGCGAGCTTGCCGATTTCGTCTGCGACAACGGCAAAGCCCCTCCCGTGCTCCCCGGCCCGGGCGGCTTCAATTGCCGCGTTGAGCGAAAGAAGGTTGATCTTGTCGGATATGTCGTTGATAAGGGATATGATATTGGTAATGGACTGGCCGCCCTCGTTGATGATCTGCATCATGTCGGTCATGCGGGTGAGGTCGACGTCGGTCTTTTCTGTGAAATGGATTATGTTTTTCATGCTATCCACCACGGCCAGGCTTGTGTTCTGAACGTCTTTCTGCGTTGAGTTCAGGATGTCGGCCATGTTGCGGATTTTTTCGCCTTCCTGGGCCAGCCGCGTCATGGACTGGTCTATGGAATCCGTGGACGATGTCAGTTCTTCATAGGATGCCGCCATCTCTTCGGCATGGGCGGCCTGGTTCTGCGCCACATGGGAAAAAGTATTGACGATTTCCTTATGCTCGTTGCTCACCGTGTAGAGCTCGGTCGATATTGCTTCGGCCTTTTCAAAGATGCGGAGAAGCGATTCGGTCCGGATCTCCAGGTCTTTTTTTGTTCTCCTGAGGGACTCGGTCATCATGTTGATGCGGTCCGCCATAGCGATCGAAAGAAGGATCGACTGGAATGCCGCTCCCATAAGGACGCCGTACTTGGTGATCATCTGTTCGGGGAGGAGGCCGAAGGTCTTGAAACCATAGAGCAGCGTCCCCGCGCTGAGAGCGAACCAGGAGATGAGGAAGTAGATCGCGGGGCGATATCCCTTTTTCCATTGCAGATAGGCGACAACGATAAGCGCCGGCGCATAGAGCACGCAGAGGACAACGGCATAGATGATGGCGATGAAATAGCCTGCGGCAAGGGCAAGGCCGAGGCCGATGACCCCGAGAGCGCTGAACCCGAGAATGACCCTGTCAATCTTCGGGTTCAGGGCCTTTGTCTGGAGGAACATCCGGGCAAAGAGCGAGCTCCATATGGCCACCATGCTTACTGAAAAGGGGACAACCCGCTTGCCCCACCAGGGCAGTCCCGGCCAGAGGTATTGATACGAGATGCCGTTTTCCGATGTGATATAAAAAATAAATGCGGTCATATAAAGGATGAGAAAGAGATAGCTCAGATCCCTGGTCAGGAGGAGAATGAACAGATTGTACAGGATCATGACGATGATGAATCCATAAAAGATCCCCAGGAAGAGGTGGATCATGGTGGCCTGCTCGGTGAAAGCCTGGCTGGTGAAGAGCTTCATGGGTACGGCGAAGGAATCCTGGGTTTCTATCCTCATGTAAAAGGTGCTGGTGGTGCCGGGGGCAATGTTCAGGTTGAAAACGAAATTTTCATTTTTAACGTCCCGCTCGTTGAAGGGAAGCATTTGTCCCTGCTTCTTTTCCTCGTAGCCGTGGTTGCCGGGAACGTACAGGGTTATGTAGTCGAGGAGGGCATAGTTGACTACCAGCAGCCATTTTTCTTTTGTCTCACCCCCGTCAATGCTGAAGGATAGCCAGTATGCCGAACGCGTATAACCGAAGTTGGGTGTATCCTTTATGTCATGTTTGAATTGGTTCCGGTATTCATGTGAGGATACCTGGTCTATGGTCAATTTTTTTTCGCTGTCTTCAAGGTAAGACAGCTGCTGACCTGAAATATCATATTCGCCGATGTCATCATCCAGGATAAGAATCTCTTGTGCGAACAATGGTGAACAGACTAAAAGGAAGAGAATAATAAATACATTGATTTTCATTTTCATTCTGTACAATTTAAATTTGCATAAAGATTATAATATGAGTAGTATTTGTAAATAACAAATTTGCAGTTGGATCAAGACCAATAGGGTGGCTTTTGATTTATGGTGTTTGCGTCAGGTTGTTCGGTGGAATTTTAAATGATTTTTCCTATGTTTGGCGGATAACCCCAGATAAAAATCCAGCATGGCACAGAATTGATTCGTTTTCCCATAATAATATAATTTTTATACCGATAGTTATCGGTAAATTTCTTTTTCATCAGCTTGTTGAGGTATTTATTTACCGCATGAAAAAGAATCAATGAAAGCGACATTTTAAGGAGTTTCCGGAGATCCTGAAAATACTCATAATCGTCGGGACGAACCGTCAGGTGAAACCTGTGCCATTCACCATCCTTTCCTTTTTGCTGGTATTTGACCAATTTCCAGAGACAATCGGGGTTTGTGGTGTTATCCATTACTTTCTTTATAAGTGTAATGATGACCTCAGACCGGCTTATGCCCAGGGTCGCAGCGGCCCGGGTGATTTGCCCTAAGATGTCCTGTTGTATGTTAAGTGTTGTTTCCATATGTTTTTTCTCTTTTTGCGAAGGTGCTTTACGATAGTAACGAAGGAACCCTGTTTTTCTTAAAAATTATTTTTATTCCTTTTTTTATTGAATTTTTTCCGTAATGCCCTGTCATGGCTAGTGTTGATACAAGGAGGTCCGATGGTCCCGATTCTATCATTCGTCGGTTGGTCCGGAATCGGCAAGACAACACTGCTTGAGAAGCTGATCCCGGAACTAGTGCGGCGCGGATACCGTGTCGCAACGGTGAAGCATGTGCATCATTTTTCCATGGATCACGAAGGCAAGGACACCTGGCGTCACCGAAAGGCCGGGGCGGCCTGCACCATAATTTCTTCGGCCGAACAGCTGGCGATGATCCGCGATGTCGACCATGACGCGACTCTCGAAGAGATACGTGAACAATACGCCGGCGACGTGGACATCATGATCACCGAGGGCTACAAGCAGGAACGGGCTCCGAAGATTGAAGTCTTTCGCGCAGGAGAGCATGCGTCTCCTGTCTTTGCCGACGGCCGTGACCTGGTCGCCCTTGTGACCGATACGAATTTCGATCTGGGAGTCCCCTGTATCGGCCTGGGCGAGATTGACAAGCTTGCCGATTTTATAGAAAACAAATTCCTGAAACAATAGATATCCTTTCTGGAGGATTCCCCCGCATGACCGCATCAGGAGATTTTCTGAAGAAATGTTTTGCATTGACCGGCGCAATCGGCACGGGCAAGTCCGCCGTTGCCTCGATGCTGGCGGATATGGGTGCCCATATCATAGATACCGATCTTATCGCACGGGAAGTGGTGGAGCCCGGCCAGCCGGCGCTGCGTGACATAGAAGATTATTTCGGGAAGGACGTGATAAATCCTGACGGGACACTGAACCGTGAAAAGGTGCGGGACCAGATAATTCGGGACCCTGAAAAGCGCAGCAGGCTCAACAGCTTTACCCATCCGCGCATCAACCAGATCGTGATGGAAAGGATTGGGCAGTTGAATGGCATGAATGACGGGATGCCCATCATAATCGACGTCCCCCTTCTTTACGAATCAGGATGGGATAAAATTTTCCCTGACGCCATCCTTGTTTATGTGCCGGTTGCAATCCAGGTGGAACGCCTCATGGCGCGGGACCGCCTTGACCGCCCTACGGCCGAGCTGACCATCGCCGCGCAGATGAGCATAGAGGATAAAAAAGGGAGGGCTCGTTTTATAATCGATAACTCGGGCTCGTTGGAGGAGACCCGTAGACAGGTAGCGGCATTATTCGGAAAGCTTTGCGCTGCTATTGAATGCTGATGCGCTGATGCCGTATCCAGGGCCTATCGCAATCAATCCCCGCAATCAATACAACCCTTTCCATATGTTCTTCTCCGGGTCATCGGTGCATTTCCGGCAGAACACGTGGGGATCGCCGCTGCCGCATCCGGTGCACCAAATGTCAAAGACCCGGCACTCTTGGCAGAGGGGCTTGTCGCACCCGTCGCAGTAGACCACGGCCTCGTTCCTGCCGCAGATCGCGCATGTTTCCCCTTTGGCGAGACGTATTTTATTCATGGTCGATTCTTGTTATGCGGTTATCGGTTTTAATGGCGGCGGGTAGGGTTTAAACCCGACCCCGCCTTGCGTTTCATATATAACGGTTTTATCTATTCGCTCAAGGGTGGGGATTGATCTCCACCCTGGGCAACGCAAACAAACATCTATTCTTTATCAGGTCCCACCCAGGGGGCCTTCTCTCCTGATAGGACAAAGGGCATCGGGTTTATGGTACCGCCGCTGGCCGCCATGGCGCCCATGCCGAGGTAGAGATTGTCGTTGATTTTCCTGATCTCATCCCGCATGGAATGGAGAAGGCCGCCGTTGAACGAGCTGTAGTCGAGATGGAACGAATCCTTGCCGTCGTACTGCGATTTTCCGATGAAGGTCTTCATCTTTTTCGTGCGCTTTATAACATCCTTCCCGTCCTGTGAGGCCTTGAAAATGTTGTATCCAAACCCATCTTTCGGCGAGAATGCCTTTCCGTCCCATTTTCCGGGGCCGAACAGGTAAGCCACATAGAGATTCGAGGACGGTCCCAGGATGCCGCCGCCGGCCATGGTGGCCTTGAATTCGCCGTCCATCTCCTCGTAAAGGGGAGCGGGGGCTGCGTAAAAGAGCTGGATCACCTGGGCGCGGGACAGTTTCTCGATGTCCGCGGCCGTTGCTTTTTCGGCCGGCACGCCAAGAATCTGTTCGACTGTCTGCCCCTTGTAGCCGCCGCAGCCTTTCTGGGCTACGTTGATGCCGGTGAGGGAAAACGTGACCGCGATAATGATCGCGAGGGCGATGATGATTTTTTTCAATGCATTCATCAGGGTACTCCTTTTTGTTATGGTAATATTGTTTTTTAAGAAATCCTTTGGAGCTTTTTTCTTCGCCGGGATAAGGCTCATGGCGCGCTCCGCCATGGCTGTTATGGTCAGGCTCGGATTCACGCCAACATTGGCCGATATAGCGGCGCCGTCAACCACATACAGGCCCGGATAGTTGAAAACCTCGTGGTTGGTGCCGATAACGCCGTTTGCCGCCGAGGAGCCCATGTGGCACCCGCCGAGGATATGGGCCGTGGTGGACTGGTTCATCAGGCTTTCCATGAGGACGTTTATCGGTATGCCCCCCATTACCTCCGCGAGGACCCGGGCAGCCTCGTTGGCGACGGGGAGATTGGTGGGCGCCTCTTTTCCCGGGTACCGCTTCGACTTGAGACGGCGGCCGAGAAAGAGCAGCGCCAGGCTTCTGCCGTAGGTGAAGGATATGCGGTTGTCAAGGTTCTGCATGACCGTGAGGATGGTAACCCGCTTGTTCCAGTTCCTCGCGAACCAGTTCCTGAATACCGTGGAGGGGCTGGTAATGATCTTCCCCAGGGCCTTGAGGCCGCGCCTCAAGGGATGGTCATCGTTGACCAGGGGGCCGGCGTACCATTTCATGAAGTTGTAGCCGCGGGGAAAGCGGTTCTGGGTAATGTGCGTATGCCGATCAGGATAGAAGTCGGTGGATATGGTGGTGCCCCGGGACATGTCCATGTCCTTGTCCGGAGAAAGGGCGCCGACGATCGCCTCGCTGTTGGTGCGGACCACCTTTCCCAGCTCCTTTGATATGCGGGGGAGGGTCCGGGTTATTGTTTTACAGCGGAACAACAGTTCCAGGGTTCCCAGTACGCCGGCGGCGACGACCACTTTCTTCGCCTTAATGCCGGGGCAGCGTTTGAGCCTCCGGGTCGGATCCTTGACGGTGAGGTCGTACATGCCGTCTTCCCGGGGGGTGATGTTGACGACCTTCCGGTTCGGCAGCACCGTCACGCCCAGCTTTTCCGCAAGGTAGAGATAGTTCTTGTCCAGAGAGTTCTTTGATCCGTGCTTGCACCCGGTGAGGCATTCGCCGCAGAGATGGCACCCGTCGCGGGCCGGACCGAGGCCGCCGAAAAAGGGATCGGACCGGGTCACTTCCGGCGTGCCGAAATAGATGCCGTTGTCGACCGGTCCGAAGGTCTTGAGGGCGCCCATTTTTTTCGCGGTCTTTTTGAGATAGTCATCCATGATGTCCTGGTTCGGGTTTGTCTTTAAACCGAGCATCCTGGAGGCCATGTCATAATGGGGCTTCAGGTCCTTCTTCCAGTTGACGCCGAGGCCGCTCCATGAGGGGTCATTATAGAAGTCTTCCTTGGGCCGCAGAAGGACTGCGGCATACACGATGCTGCCGCCGCCGACGCCGACGCCTCCCACGATGCTGAGGTGCTTGTAAAACTGCTGCGTGAAGAAGCCCTTGATGCCGAGCAGCGGCATCCAGAGGAGCTTGAACAGGCTCCGCGACGCCTCTTCCATGTCGAGGGGCGTCACGCGGTTTCCCTGCTCAAGGACGACAACCTTGTAGCCTTTTTCCGCAAGGCGGAGGGCGGATACGCTTCCGCCGAACCCGCTGCCGATTACCGCGAAATCATATTCCATCAGGATCTCCTTGGGCGGTTTCCTTAAACCTTCAATATTTCATGAAGGTGTACCGCTGTTTTGTAAAATGAAGCTATATCTTCATCATTGTACTTGCTGAGATTTTTTAATAGTATCTGGAATGTCTGGTTCTCGACCCTGTTTACCACGTCTTTCCCTTTCTGCTCCAGTGTCACCAGGATGTTCCGCTTGTCCCGGGGGTCCTTTTTCCGCGAGAGGAGTTTTTTTTCCTCGAGGCGGTCCACCACGCGCGTGGCTGTGCTGATGGGAATCCCCATCTCATCGGCGATCTCGCCCATGCGGGACGGGGTATGGTTCCTGAGCAATTGAAGAAGGTAGATGTCTTCGTAATCCAGGCCGAAGGCCGTCATCTTTGCCTGCTGAAATTTATATATGGCGCGCAGGGCATTGAACAGTATCGGATCAAGCTGATCTCGCGGTATGTCTTCCAGCATTGTAATTTCCCCCATATGTGTTAGATGGCACTATAATAATAATATTTCCATTTTGCAAGTATTTTTCTTGATGCGTGTGGAATATAGTTTCATGAGATTTGCTCCCGGCAGCGCGGCATTATTTTGGTGAATTTTCTATTGCAATTTTTTCCGGCCGGAATAGCATGTGTATGGCGCATTATTGATTGGATCCTGCCCAGGTGAGAGAAAACTATGAATCGAATAATTAAAAGCATGGTGTCTGATGTTATCTTCGGGGCCAGGGAAGCGGCCGGCCTCGTGGTAATCCTCGCATCATTTACTCTTGTGGCCCTGATTTTCATGAGGGAGCAACTGGCCATGGCCATGGCGGTATATGACAACGGCTCTTTTTCACCTGCCGCCGCGCTGTTCCAGAACCTTGTCACGCCCTATGCGCTGGCGACGGTGCCTATCCTTGGTCTTGTCTTCTACCTGCCGATCAGGTTTTTCGCCGCGGACCGGGCCCGCACTTTCGGCGTGGACACATCGAAGAAAAACTACCTTGCTGCCTCGCGGGATTATATTTCGGTGATCCTGGTGGCCTTCACGGCATGCGCCTCCATCTGGCCGCTGCTTTCCGGGGGTTATTTCATCCCGGTGGCGACTATGACCGGGGTTATCCTGGCCTGGTATGTGTACTCCATCATAGTTAATTTTGGCGGATACGGCGAGGCGATCGGGGACACGGTCAAGGACCTGGCTCTGGTCATGGCTGTCCTGCTCGTCGGCAAGGTCATCCCCGCATTCTTCAGGGGCTTCACGTACGAGTCGTTGAGGGAATATTTCATGGAGATCGGCCTCATTTATGCCATGGGCGCCGGTATCGGTATTATCGTCTATCCGGGGAAAGGCATCGTCCTGCCACTGAGCGGCAGAAAGGCCGTTGCACGCCTTCAGTCCTATGCCATAGCGGTATTCGCCTATTTCGCGGGGATCTTTGTGGCGCTGCTGCCGGTTATCGCTCTTCTCATCCCGGTAGTGGCTGTCCTTCTCGTCGCGATGGTGTATTTCGCCTCCACGGGCCACTTCAGCAGGATGGAGGATTTCGCCGCCGGAGTTTTTTTCTCAACCATATTTCCCCGGGGAAACGGGCACTTCCTGGTGGCGGTGTATTCCCCCATCCTCTATATCCTGGCCTTTTTCAGAAGCATGGTCATGGCGGCGGTGAACCACTGGACCGGAGCTGTCGAGATGGTGTCGTTTTTTCTTTCGCTCCATTACAGCCTCTGGAAATACCGGAAAAGGCTGAAAGGCATAGGCCCTGTCGAGGGGGAAGACGCGTGATGATTAAAATTTAGCTTGATAAATATTGAGTAATGGCTTATGGATTGAGGCGGCGATGCCCTTCCGCGCCGGATAATCAGAAACTGCGAGAACGCATGATTGATACAAAAGAAAAGACCTCTTCATTTTTTTCGCCGTTCATCGTCATTGTTGTTACCGCCCTGGCGGCTCAGCTCATCGGAAGCTATCATGCCAGGTCACTCGTCCTGGGAAGGTATTTTTACCTGCTCTGGGTCATTGTCCGAATCCTCCTCCCCGTCGCGGTGCTCATCGCCCTCAGGGTGCCGCTGTCGAGGATCGGTCTCGGCCTGCCGCAGTTTGACCGCCTGTCGCGGAACCTGGTGCTTGCCGCAGTGGTGATACTCGTTGCCGCCTTCGCGGGCATATATTTTCTGAAGGGATACTTCACCCACTATTCCGCCTCCTTTGCCGGTCCCGGGGGAAGCAGCCTGGATCGCTTCCTCAATTTCATGATCTTCACGAGCTCTACCCTCACCGGCTGGGAGTTTATCCATCGGGGGTTCCTCCTCATGGGTCTTTACTACGTCCTGGGCGAGCGCGACAATGTACCGCCGGAAACGGCCGCCAGGATCGCCATCGCCGTGGTGTGGGTCTTCGAGGTCGTGTTCCACTTCATCAAGCCGGAACTGGAGGCGCTGGGGCTCCTCGTCGGGTCGCCGCTCCTTTCGTGGCTTGCCCTGAGGCTGCGGAGCATCTGGGTCCCGTTCCTCCTTCATTTCCTGGTGGAGCTGCTTTTTATCACGACACTGATCATGCAGTGATGGCGTCATGGACATACTCAGCATCGAATTCATATCGGCCGCCTTCATCTTCTTCTCTGCCGGCCTGTCGCTGCTTCTCTGCATAGGTCAGCTGGGGGGGAGGAAGCGCTATTTCGAGAATTACGTCCTCGCGGCCTATCTCTTCTGCCTGAGCGTGATCCTGTTCCAGATCTGCCTGGTCGTCAACGACATGCACTACCATCACCCGCGGCTTCTCGCCTTTCACGTGACGGCGCTCTACTTCATGGCCCCCGTCATTTACTGCGCGGATTATCTGGTCATCCTTCCCGTGGAGGCCATGCCGCGGAAGATGGCGTTCCTGTTCCTCCCGGTGGCTATCGGCCTCGGGACTGACATCGCCTACCTCGCCATGGCCGATGAAGCCAGGGTCGCCCTTCTGCGGCATCTTTTCAGCGGCACCGGCGGCGGTTATGCGTCCGCGGCACGGGTCCTCATAGCCGGCGCCGGCGTCCAGATGGTCGTCTACCTCGGTTTCCTCTTCAAGAAGTTCATGACGACCCGGCTGTCCGGGGAGAACATCGTCATATTCTATGTCATGACCTCGAGCATCGCGGTCATCGCCGGCATTACGGCGGCGACCATCCTCGGGTATCTCACCGGCTCCTATTCCCTGCTCCGGTGGGGAGCGAACCTGGCGGGACTCCTGGTCATATGCGCCTACCTGGTGAGCCTCAGGTATCCCAAGATCCTCCAGCTGCTGATGTTCGAAGCGGAAAAGAAATACGCGGGCCGGTCGCTCCTCGACCAGGTGAACGTGCCGTCAATGATCAAGGCGCTGAACCGCCTCATGGATGAAGAGCGCGTTTACACCGACGACCAGCTCACGCTCAGGGACCTTGCGGACGAGCTCGCCATCACACCGCACCAGCTCTCGCAGCTCCTGAACGACCGGCTGAACACGAATTTCAATACCTTCGTGAACCAGTACCGGATCCGCGACGCGAAGGAGATGCTGCTCAGCCAGCCTGAGAAAACGGTCCTGGCCATATCGCTTGAAGTGGGCTTTAACTCGAAATCGGCCTTTTACGAGGCCTTCGCGCGCTTTACCGGCATGTCCCCGCAGAATTTCAGGAAGGGGGGAGGGAGATGACCCCCCTGCCTTCCCGAGGGGGCATGAATGAAATACCGGGGGGTAAGGGCCCTGAGAATACTATTTATAAAAAGCATCCGGAATTATCTTTCCAGACGACAGGCCCTGACGGTGTAGATTATGCTGCTGAAATAACATCATATACTCCGTGACGGGACGATTCTGAAGGGGGCGGCCATGAGCCTGAAGGAAATTTTTTACCGGGGAGCGACGCCTTGCCCGGAGGAACTCCGCGGCTATTACGAGGTCCGCCTCGTGACGCCCCTGCTCCCCGAAATCCGCTTTTTCAGCCACCGGAAATTTTTTCCCGATAACGCAGCCGTGGAGGACGGCGGACCCGGGGGCTTCAATGAATTTTTCGGCTTTCTGCGCATCGGCAGCTTCAAGATCTGCGCCAGGGATTCCGTCCTCGGGGACGGCCAGAAGGTGCTTCATATCAATTACAACCGCAGGGGCAACAGCTGTATCCTGAAAACGCTCAATGACGAGGTGAAGCGCCTCGGTGAAGGCCATTACCTGGGCCGCGGCGTCTTCAAGATAGGCCGCCTGGTGTTCAATTCATTTTACTTTTCGGTGAGGAAGGCGGGAACTTTCAAATAATCATTTTCCAGGAGAAGGGTATGAGCGATCTCAAGGTTCTCAAGGGAAGAAACGGCAGGATTTTCAGGGCGGTGATGAACGCGATCATACCGCGGGGAGGTGCCTTCGAGGCGGGGGCGGCCGATTTTGACCTGCTCCCGAGGGCGGACCAGCTGCTGATGAGCTACGACCCGTCCATAAGGGGCCTTTTCCCTTTCATGCTGAACTATATCCAGTTCAGCTCGATCCTCCGTAAGGGAAAAGTCTTCACGAGCCTCAGCGTGGAAAGCGGTACCCGTGTGCTGGAGGCCATGGAGGAGAGCCCATTCTTCTACCGGAGGATGATCATGCTCCTGATGAAGCTCCTGACCATGCTCACTTTTTACGAAAGCGATGAAAACGCTCGTCTCACCGGGTACGAGCACGGCTGCTATGGGAGATGAAGACCCCCCCGACCCACTGCGGGTGCGTGTATAACGATGTACTGCGCGGTTGTTTCGAAACCGGCGGATGTGAGGATTTTTTTCATGCAAGGATAATGTTTACTCGGTCGCTATCGTTTCTCGATTGGACACGGATTTTTGCATCTCGATGAAGTGACGCAGGCTAAAGAATTTGGCCTCATGCCCCCTCTGGGGGACAGGGGGACTTAATACAGGTGAATGACATGATAAAAACGATACAGGATTACAGCGGCGATATCATCGAATCGTGCGACGTGTGCGTGATCGGCAGCGGCCCCGGCGGCGGCGTCGCGGCCAAGGAGCTGGCTGAGAAGGGCCTTTCCGTGGTGCTTCTCGAGGAGGGCGGCCACTTCACCGTGAAGGAATGGGACGGCAAACCGGTGAAGGGGCTCATCAACATGTACCGCTACGGCGGCTCCACCGGGACCATGGGGAACCCCTTCATATCGCTCACTCTCGGGAAATGCATCGGCGGCACCAGCACCGTCAACTCCGCCACATGCTTCCGCACACCGGCGCCTGTTCTGAAGAAATGGCGCGAGGAGCTTGGCCTGGGCGCCATGACCGAGGAGAACCTGAACCCCTACTTTGACAGGGTCGAGAAGATCGTCAATGTCACGGAGCTCCCCTGGGACGTGCTGGGCAACAACGCGAAAATCGTGAAGCGCGGGTGCGAGAAGCTCGGCTATACCTGCAGGCCCCTGAAGCACAACGTGAAGGACTGCAAGGGGTGCGGGCCCTGCCAGTTCGGGTGCCAGGAGAACGCAAAGCAGAGCGTCAACGTTACCTACATCCCGAAGGCGGTGGCCGCCGGCGCGCGGATATACGCCAACTGCCGCGCCGAGGGTATAATGGTAAATAACGGCGCAGCGGAAGGCGTGGAAGGATCCGTCGTTGATCCGAAAACGGGAAAGCGTATCTTCGGGGTATCCGTCAGGGCGAAGGCCGTCGTGGTCTCCTGCGGCGCCATGATCACGCCGTCGTTCCTCCGGTGGAGCGGCCTGAAAAACAGGCACATCGGCAGGCACCTCCAGATCCATCCCGCTGGCAGGGTGGTGGCCCTGATGAATGAAACCGTCAGGGGGTGGCGGGGGGTTTCCCAGGGCGCCTACATCGATGATTTCGAGGACGAGGGGATCATGATGGAAGGCATCATGGTCCATCCGTCGCTCCTCCTGGCGGCGCTTCCCGGCGTGGGGCACGGGCACAAGGAAATGGCGGTGAAGTACAACAATTTCGCCGCCTTCGGCGTCATGGTCCATGACGAGACCGAGGGGCGCGTGCTCAGGGGCTACAGCCCGAAACGGAACCGCGGGATCCAGGCGACCTACATGATCAAGAGGTCCGACGCGGACAAGCTCAAGCGGGCCGTCGCCTACCTGGCGAAAATATTCTTCGCCGCCGGCGCTCTCCGGGTCTACACCGCCATTTCAAAAATGCCGTACCTGGATTCCGTGGAGGACGCCGACCGCCTGCTGAACATGCGCGTGAAGCCGAACCAGATGGAGATCATGGCCTTCCATCCCCTCGGCTCCTGCAGGATGGCGTCCGGTCCGAAGCAGGGGGCGGTGGACGGCAGCGGCGAGTCCTTCGAGGTGAGGAACCTTTTCGTGGCCGACGCGAGCCTTATTCCCACGTCCCTGGGGGTGAACCCGCAGATCACCATCATGGCCCTGTCGAACTACGTGGCCGACGGGATCGCGCGGCGCTTCGGGAAATGATGCAGGAGCGGGATGACGACGCTACTCCTTCCCGGTCCCGCCCTTGAACATGCCGGGATAGAGCTTCATCATGCAGTCGGGGCAGATGCTGTGGGTGAAGACCATGTCCTTCTTGTCGCGGAGGTATTCGTCTATCGATGTCCACGACCGCGGGTTCTCCGGGTGGTCGTTGTCGGTGCGTATCTTCTTGCAGCTGGCGCATATGGGGAGAAGCTGCTCGATTTCGGCCAGGCGCGTCTCGATGCTCCGGTATCTCTTCACCTGGCGGACCATAGAAACGGCGATTGCCCCTATGATCAGAAGGATGGCGGAGGCGATTATCATGCCCATCTCCATCTGGTCATCGTCAGCGTAGTTGTGGATGGCTGTCACCGCGCTTTCGACAGTTCGCAATAAGTCCTCATTGTTATCCAGAATATAACGCAGTGAAGCCGGGTCTTTGCGGTCGAGAAACAGGAGCGCATGCTTCCTGAAGGGTTCCCACTCCCCCAGTGTCCTGTTGAGGATGATCTGGCTGGAACGGCTTTCCATGGCGCGCAGTTTCGCGGTAACGGTGCTGCCGGGGTCCATCGGGATGGTTCCTCCGCGGGCAATCCCGTGTAGGGTGCCGTGGAAAAAGTCGATCGTGTTCAGCACCCTGCTTTTCGCGATTGCACCGTCCCGATACAGGATCACCTCCTTTGTTATCTGCTGCGTAAGCATGCGCAGCCGGCCGGATGCGTTTATCCTGGTGTTGTCCTCGATCTGGAGCCGGATATACGAATACATCGCGATGGAATACGCCGCGATGATCATGCCGGCTGACGCATACAGGAAAACGAAACGGAGGATCCGTCCTGTCCCTGTGCGATGTTTTTCTGGCAGTCCATTCATGATTGTATATGTATCCGGTTACGGGACTTTGTTACCTTGAAAATGCCCCGTGACGGCGTAGGCCTACTTGAGATCGCTGAACCGTTTCCCGGTCCAGGAGAGGATGGACTTCCTGGTTTCCTTGAGGACATAGGATTTTTTTGCCTCGTCAAAATCCTCCTGCGTTTGCACCAGCACGAGGCCGTTCTTTGCCCCTCCCTTCTCATCGGGAAAAATGAATTTCGACAGGCTGTGGAATACGCCGCTCTCGACCGTGCTGATCGCGCTGTAGCCGTACAGGATTTCCGAGCCGTTGTACATGAGCACGACCGTGCCGAAGGGATAACCGCACGCCCCGTAATTGAATTCCAGGGTCAGTATATTGGAGATCCCGGTGAAGCCCCGGGGGCCATGGATCTCCGCTGAAATGCTGTAGTCGAAGGACCGGTCCCCGGAGAGGATCCCGATGGCGTCAAAGACCGCCGTTGATACGATTTTCCCGCCGCTGGCGATCATCGCATGGACCGGTATGGAGCCTGTATTTTTGGCGCTCTTAATGGTGAACAGGAAAAGGGCGGGGTTGCCCCGGTAGTGCACCGGAAGGGCGGCGATTGACAGGAACCCGCCCCAGACGTAGCCTTTGGCGGGGCCTTTGTTGCCTTCATAGCTGACCAGGTACCAGGGCGCCCTGAGGCCGTCCACGACATAGGTTGCGTCGCTCTTCTTGTCGATCCGGACCTGGTAGCCGACGGGCAGATTGTCGATGATATTGTTGCCGATGACCGGGGCGCTGCGGATATTGACCGTGTCCGCCGCGAGGAAGACTAGGGCGCCGTTTTCAAAGGCCCCCATGTTGTAATGCTGCAGTTTGGTCCCCCCGAAGGCGTTAATAGTTAACAGGACGAGCAGGGCTGTGATTTTTTTCATGGGGCGGCTCCTTGCGTTATGGTTGGCATTCACAAGAAAATAATACTGATAAATTATCTGTCAGTAAAGCATTACCGGTGCATAACGGTGTTTTTTTTGTATATGGCTCACCGGGCGGGGACATGCTGTCCATAGTTATGGAGAGGAGTTGCGGGGCCTTTTGTTTGCATTATTGCAGTGCAGGCTGCATTTTCATTGACAGATGATAGCTGTGTGGTCTACTTGAGTGAAGTTCATGATGGATCTTGATACTCAAGCGTATAATTATTAGTATATCAATAACTTATCGAGGTGTTTTCTCTATGAAAAAGAATTTAAGCCACTTGTCAGGAATCGCTTTTATTGCAGCGCTGATTGTCATTTTCGTTTCCTGCTCAACATCAAAAATATCCCTTAACAAGGCGGAGATGGACAAGGTTAACACCATTGCCATCATGAATTTTGACTCTTCACCGGGAATACAGGGTGTTGTTGTCACCGAGTGTGAGGAGGCCTTCCGTGGCCATTTCATAGACGCCAAGAAGAATGTTGTTGAGCGGTCGAAACTGAAGTCCATCCTGAAGGAGATCGAGCGCTCCCAGTCCGGGATAGTGAGCAGCTCCGAGGAGATAGGTCGGCTTACCGGTGCGCAGGCGCTGCTCTTCGGCACAATTACCCGGAACGAGGAGGAGGTTAAATGGGTTGAATATATCGAGTATGTTAAGAACCCGATCACCAAGGAGACCGAGAAAATCAAGAAGTCAAAGCGGAAAAAGTTTTTCAGGTTCCAGATCCAGGCCCGCCTGGTTTCAACGTCGAGCGGGGCCACCATCCTGACGATCAAGAATGAATATCCCGAGCGCTCATACGAAATGACTGACTCAATAACGCTGAACCGTTTCCGCGAAAATATCCTCGAGCAGATGGGGAAGGATTTAAAGAAAGCCCTGGAAGAGAAAAAATAGATTTTTCCCTGCGGCCGGTGCCCGGAGTTTGCGGGCATCGGTGCCCGCCTGAATTTTTTTGGGAAAAATTAATCTTTTTTTATTGACAATAATATGTCCGATGATTAATTTTATATCAGATTTGGTTGGTCGTCCAATTTAAAAGTTGGACATTAATTAAAATAATCAATGCTAACAGTTTATGCGGTTTTATTTGGATATCCGCAGGGATGTCCCGGGAACGGCTTTTTTTTAAAAACCTTGTTGGTTGGCCGTCCAATCAAGAACCTGGCTGATAATCGAAAAGCAACGAATCAGCCAACGCTCTTTTGAATTTTTTATCGGTTGGTATCTATGCTGCTGAAAGGCTGTCTCCATACTCACACCACCTGCTCCGACGGCAAGCTGACCCCCCAGGAGGTCGCCAGTGCCTACGAGGCCAGGGGGTACGATTTTGTGGCATTTACAGACCATGATTATCTGCTGAAGCCGAATTACCGGGAGCTCTATGATCAGGTTAAAACCGACATGATTATTTTTCACGGCATCGAGATCACGGCGTTCGTCAGGGGGTACGTTCATGTCAACAGGATCGAAGGGGACAGTGAAATGCTCCATGTCTTCAACCATATCGGCGAATATGATATGACGCCGGAACAGGTGCTGGAACGGCTGGTTGAATTGGAGAAGATGTACCCCCTTGACGCGGTTGAGATAACGACCAAGGGGTTCCGCGACACGGTCTTTGAGTCGCTGAACATCAGGTATCCCAAGATCGCCTCCGACGATTCCCACACGCTGGTGGGGGTGGGACGGGCCTGGATCGAGCTCGACGCGAAGCGCGACAAGGATTCAATACTGAAGGCGGTCAAGCAGGGGACGTTCTGGAACTGTTACGTGTAACGCTCCGGGACGGGATGGGGTCAGGTAACGCGGCACCCGCATTGTATGTATGCGGGGATGGACCAGTAAAATCAGAAACAGAAAGATTACGCAGGAGGTTTATTGTGATCCTTTATCTTTTCAGTAAAAACAGGAGGATTGGTAATGGGTAAAAGAATAGCGATCTGCGCCGTTGCGCAGATTAAAAACGAGCCGGCATACGATCACATGCGGTTCCAGAACATGCTTCTCGAATGCTTCGAGCCGATCATGGAACAGACCAAGGTCACCTATGACATGGAGAAGGGCATCAGGACCATCATTTCCTGCTCGGATGACGTGTTCGACGCGCGGACCATATCCAACAATGGTATGACGGACGTGCTGGGCGCCCACTTCCGCGGGGAAGAGAAAATGGCGCAGGAAAGCTTAAATGGCCTCGGTTATGCCATGGCCAGCATACTTAGCGGCCATGATGACGTGATATTGTTCATGGGCCACTGCAAGGAATCCCAGGGGGAGAGCCGCAGGATGGCCACCAACCTTGCCTATGATCCCTTCTACTGCAGGCCCCTCGGCATGGATTTCCAGAATGTCGACGCGCTGCAGGCCAGGGCATACATGGAAAAATCGGGCGTAACGGACGAGCACCTCGCGAAGATCGTTGTCCGCTCCAGGCAGAACGCCAAAAAGAATCCCTATGCCCGTGAAAATAAAATGGTGGATGTAAAAGAAGTCATGAATTCGCCGATGTATCTTGATCCGCTTCGCGAGCTGCACGTGTACCCGGTCACCGACTGGGCCTACGGCATGCTCCTCTGCTGCGAAGAACGGGCAAAAGAGTTCTGCAAGAACCCGGTATGGATCACCGGGTACGGCAGCTGCATGGACCGCTATTTCCTCGGCGACAGGGACCTTGCGGGCAATTTCTCGCTTAAAAACGCAGCGCAGCGCGCCTATGAGAAGGCGGGCGTAAAAGACCCGAGAAAAGAGATACAGGTGTTTGAATTAAGCGACCACGCCGCGCATCAGCTCCCGATGTGGGCCGAGGGCGTCGGCATTGCCGATGAAGGCAAGGGCGGCAAATGGATCGATGACGGCGGCATGGACAAGTTCAACGTGAACCTGTCGGGCGGCCAGCTCAACGGGAACCCGCTCCTCCTCGGGGGCGCTGCCAGGGCCATCGAATGCTACTATCAGCTCGCCGGACAGGCGGGGGACCGCCAGGTCAAGGGCGCCAGGAAGGCCCTTGCGCAGGCGGCGACCGGCGGCGCCGGCCAGCACCAGGCCGTTATAGTAATGGAAGCGTAGGGAGGTTTGACAATGGCACACAGAAAAAAGAACAGAAATGTAGGCATAATCGGCATCGGGCAGACGAAGCATTCCAGTCACCGCGAAGATGTCAACCAGCCTGAAATGATACACGAAGCGGTCAGCCTGGCCCTTAAGGACGCGGGCCTGACCATGAAGGACATAGACTGCATCGTTCATGGCAATATGGAGCTCTTCGAAATGGTGCACCAGCCCGATATGTGGCACGTACTGGGCACCGGAGCCTATGGCAAGGACAGTATCCGCATCACCACCGGCGGCACCGTCGGCGCAACCCTTTCCTGCGCAGCTGACAATCTGGTGGCCTCCGGCATGTATGACATCGTCATGGCCATCGGTTTTGAAAAGCTGCAGGAAGGCCACACCACGGCGGGTATCACCAACATGGCGGACCCCCTCTGGTTTCGGAAGATCCAGGCGGGCGCACTCACCGGCTCCGCCGCCTATGACGTTATAGACACGATCGGCCTGGAGCGCGCCAACAAGGCGTCCATGACCTACCGCATCATCATGGACAAGCACGCGGGACTCAACCCGAACGCGCACCGCGCCTTCGGTCTTGATTTCAGTCAGATAGATGATCTCGTCAAGACGTCGCCGCGTCTCGTCGGCGACCTGAAGCTCATCGAGATGTGTTCGCAGTCCGACGGCGCGTGCGCGGTCATCTACGCCTGCGAGAAGAAGGCGAAGGATCTCTGTAAGCAACCGGTCTGGATACGCGACCATATCACGGTGCACAAGGAGGAGACCTTCACCATCTTCGGATACAACAAGAAATATCCCTGGATGAGGACGCACAAGTTCGCGGCCGAGCAGCTTTTTAAGCGTAACAATATAACCAATCCGCTGGAATATTTCGACGTGTTCGAAATGTACGATCCCGCGACCTGGTGGGCCATGGACTGGATCAAGGATTTCTTTGACCTCCCGGGCGATGAGCACATAAAACTTATCGAAGCCCATGAGATCATGATCGGCGGCAAGATGCCCATCAACCCGTCCGGCGGCGTTATCGGGTCGAACCCCATCGGCGCGACGGCCCTCATCCGGGTCGCCGAAGCTGCGCTGCAGGTACGCGGCAACGCGGGCCCGCACCAGATACCGACCCCGGTCAATCACGCGCTCGCTTCCGGCTTCGGCGGCACCATGTGGACGGTGCTCACGATGCTCGAGAAGGAACTTAACTGGTAGGAGGAGAACCATGGCAGAATACTGGGGAGTAAAAGTAGAAGATATATTCAATTCGATGAAGGAGCGCTTCCGTCCTGATGGCGCCAAGGGCGTCGACGCCGTGTTCGGTTACGACATCCAGGGCGAGGGGAAGTGGAAGCTGACCGTTAAGAACAATGAAATGAAGATCGAAAAGACCGATGATCTATCGGGCGCCGTGGCGACGATGAAGGCAGACGGCGAGACCTTCGTGGGCGTGAACACCGGCAAGGTGGATGCGGCCAACGCCTTCATGGGCGGCAAGGTCAAAGTGGACGGCGACATGGGAGCCTTCGGCAAGACCGGCAAGCTCTTCCGCAAGTACGTCATCGGTCCCAAAGCGATGTCGACCAAGGAGTATCTCAAGGACATGTTCGCGACGATGATACCGCGCTTTAAGGCCGAGGCGTCCGACGGTGTCGATGCCTCCTTTGCCTTTGACCTGGGCGGACCGGAAGGGGGCAAGTGGACCGTCTTCGTGAAGGACAAAAAATGCACGATCACCGAGACCATCGAGGGGAAACCGACGGTTACCCTGGAGTTCAACGATGCCAAGGACTACGTCGACTTCATCCTTGGAAAGATCGATGCCCAGAGCCTGATGGCGTCCGGCAAGGCAGGCGCCAAGGGCGACATCAACATGATGGCCACGAAATGGCCGGTCCTTTTTGAAAAATACAAGGACCCCTTGGGGGGCGCCGTTCCGGAACAGGAACTACTGGTGCTCAAGAGGACCATATCGGTGAACCAGAGATACGCCACAGGGCCGGTCATGGGTAAGTTCCTCAAGGGACTGAAGGAGAAGAAAATCATCGCCAACAAGTGCCCCAAGTGCGGCCGCCTGCAGCTGCCTCCGCGGGAAGTGTGCGCCGAGTGCCGCGTCCGCGTCACCGAGTTCGTCGAGGTCGGGCCCAAGGGAGAAGTCCGCTACATGGACACGGTCTATTATGCCATGCCTGACCCGCTTACCGGCGTTGCCCGGGAGACCCCGTACGGATCGATCAATATCCTCCTGGACGGCTGCAAGGGTAACGAGACCCTGCCGCACTTTATCCGGAGGGACCAGATTGAAAAAATCCAGATGGGCTGGGACGATAAAAAGGGAACGCGCGTGCGCCCCGTCTGGGAGGATAACCGTATCGGTGATATCTGGGACATCAAATACTTCGAGATAGATGAATAAGGAGCAGGGATATGACAACAAAACCATTAAAAGGGTATGAAGATAGCTTCATCGTGGAAGGCAAGATGGCGCTCCCGTACACCTACTTCGCCGGCCGGGTCGGCAGCAAGTTCATAACGACCATCCGGGACCAGAAGAAGATCATGGGAGTCAAATGCCCCACCTGCAACACGGTATACCTTCCGCCAAGGCAGGTATGCGACCAGGACTTCACCGATATCCGCGAGAACTGGGTCGAGGTGGGCAACAAGGGCACGGTAACGAATTTCACGGTGGTGCGCTATGACGACAAGCATCTGCCGCGGAAGGCGCCTTTCGTCCTGGCCCTCGTCAAGCTGGAAGGGGCGACTACTCCCTTCATGCATATCCTCGAGGAATGCAAAATCGAGGAAGTGAAGATAGGGATGAAGGTTGAGGCGGTGTTCGCGAAAGAAACCACGAGCACCATACTCGATATAGATCATTTCAAGCCCGCCGTTGAGACTCTGTCGGTTCACGAGCGCAATGCGGCACGGAAACAATGGGTTCCCGATGATGAGCCCGAAACACAAGAAAAACGAAGAGGGGGAAAACCAGATATGTCAAAACCAGCAATTCTCACCGCGGCACTTACCGGCGCCGCCACCATGAAGAATCAGAATCCAAACGTGCCGTACACCCCGGCAGAGTTTGCCGAAGAGGCGTACAAGTGCTACAAGGCCGGAGCCGCCATGGTGCATGTTCATGCACGCGAGGATAATGGCATGGCGACCCATGATCATGCCCGGATCAAGGCGACCCACGATGCGATCAAGGACAAGTGCCCTGACCTCATAGTCAATTTGAGCTCAGCCGTCGGTATGGGCAAGACTCCCGAGCAGCGGATCAGCCAGATCGTGGCGATCAAGCCCGAGATGGCCTCCCTGAACACCAACACGATGAACTTCAGCATCATCGACCGGAAGACCGGCAAGATCTTCATCGACTTCGTGTTCGAGAACACCTTCACCATGCTGCAGGATTTCGGCAAGGCCATGGAAGAGAACGGCGTTAAGCCCGAGATCGAAGTCTACGACATGGGCGGACTCGACAACACCATGCTTATAGCCAAGCAGGGGATTTTCAGCGACCCGATGAACTTCAACTTCGTCTGGGGCGTCGCCGGCGGGCAGTCCTTCAGGACCGATGCCTTCGTGGCCCTGATGAACGCGCTGCCGCCGAAGGCTAACTTCACCACATGCGGCGTCGGCACGGACGAGTTCCCGGCCATCATGCAGTCCTGCATCCTGGGCGGCCACATGCGGGTCGGCCTCGAGGACAACATCCGGATGCCCAACGGCGAGCTTGCCAAGGGAAGCTACGAGCTTGTTGAAGTGGCGGTTCGGATGTGCGAGTGTCTCGGCAGGCCGATAGCGACGCCGGCCGAAGCCCGCGCGATCATGGGTCTCAAGAAGAAGTAGATTTCCGTCTTCGCCGCGGCGCGGAACGCGCCGCGGCGGAGCCGTAGTATAAAAATTGATGCAGAGGAAATGATCAATGAGTGCGAAATGCAGTTATGAAGTGAATGAGCGGGGCGTGGCCCTCATGAAGATAAACAATCCGCCGATGAACGCCCTGGACGAGCAGACCATGCTCGAGCTGGAGTTCTGTCTCCACAAGATCCAGGTTGATGACACGGTCAAGGTCGTGGTCATAACCGGCGAGGGCGGGACCTTTGTCGTCGGCGCCGACATCAACAAGGTGCAGAATGTCAATACCAGAGAGGCGGGCGAGACGCTAACCGGCCGGGCCCATGAAATAATGAACCTTATAGAATTTTCGCCGAAACCGATGATCGCCGCCATCAACGGCCTCTGCCTGGGCGGCGGAACCGAGCTGGCCATGGCGTGCCACATCCGTTTCATCAGCGACCAGGCACAGATGGGACTTCCGGAAATCATGCTGGGCATCATGCCGGCCTTCGGCGGAACGCAGCGCGCGGTGCGGATCCTGGGCAAGGCACGCGCCATGGAGATCATGCTCTCCGGCAAGTTTCTGCCCGCGGCGGAGTGCGACAGGATCGGCCTGGTTAACCGGGTTATACCACATGCAACGCTGCTTGAAGAAGCAATGAAGTTCGCCAAGGACCTGTCGTTCAAGGGCGGCGTCGCCATGGGTGCCATCATTGAAGCAGTCACGAAAGGCGGGGACATGCCCCTTGAAGATGGGCTCAAGCTCGAAAGCCGTCTCTTCGGAAAACTGGCGGAGACTGAGGACAAGAAGGAGGGTATTGCGGCATTTCTGGAAAAACGGAAACCGAATTTCAAGGGAAAATAACAGGGCGGGTTTATGCCCTGATACGGGATTATGAGAGTGATGCGGTTTGTTGATGAACACGCATGATGACCTGAATGGCATGATATAAACGATTGGTACAAAACAGAGGGGGAGTTACATGGAATTATCAGAAAAGACAATGAATGATGTGTTCCGCAATCGTGTTAAGAAGTATGGGGACAGGCTTGCTGTTGAGAAAAAGCTCCGCGGGAAATGGGAGACTGCTTCATGGAACGAATATTACGATCGGGCCCGCGCCGTCGGATTGGGTCTGTATTCGCTGGGAGTCAGGAAGGGGCAGATGGTCGCGATCCTTTCCGAGAACAGGCTCGAGTGGTGCTACTCGGACCTGGGGACCCTGGGCATAGGCGGCGTTGTCATACCCGTGTATCCGACGCTGGTGTCCGAGGAAGTGGAATACATACTCCAGAATTCCGGCTCGAAAGTCATCATCACTGAAGATAAGAACCAGACGAAAAAGGTGCTCGAGGTCGTGCACAAGTGCCCTGACCTGGAAAAGATCGTTGTCATGAAGGATGCCGATGCCGACAAGTCAAATCCGAAAATCATGACCTTCAACGATCTCATGAATCTCGGGCGGAAAAAACATGACGAGGATCCGTCCCTTTTCGAAAAGCTTGCGTCCGAGGTCACGCAGGACGATCTCGCGACCCTGGTCTACACCTCCGGGACCACGGGACTCCCCAAGGGCGCCATGATATCCCACGGCAATATTTTCTGGGTCGTCCAGTCCCTTGACAGGATCGAGCCGCATTTTGCCTCGGACAAGGACGTCCTGGTCGCGTTCCTGCCGCTGTCGCACGTGTTCCAGAGGATAGCCGGCCATTTCTATGCCATGTACTGCGGCATATGGACCTCCTATGCGGAAAGCATCGATACGCTTCTTGCCGACTTTGCCGAAAAGCGGCCCACCATGATCCTGGCCGTGCCCCGCGTGTGCGAGAAGGTGTACCAGAAGATCATGGCGCAGGTGCAGGAGCAGTCGCCTTTCAAGCAGAAGGTGTTCCGCTGGGGCCAGAAGGTCGGCAACCGCATCAGCGAGCTCAGGGAGAATCACAAGAGCATCCCCGTCACCCTTAAACTGAAATACAAGATCGCCTACGCCATAATTTTCAAAAAGCTCCAGGAAAAGCTGGGAGGCCGCGTTTCCTGGATGACGGCATCCGGCGCCCCCACGGCCGAGGAGATCATACGATTCTTCAATGCCGCCGGCATTACCGTCATATCGGGATACGGCATGACCGAGACCACGGCCCCGGCGACCATGCAGTCCCTGGGCGATTACCGGATCGGAACCGCGGGCAAGCCGATTCCCGGCCAGGACATGAAGATCGCCGACGACGGAGAAATTTTAATCAAGGGCGGCAACGTCATCAAGGGATACTGGAAGCTCCCGGAAGAGACGGCCGAGGCCTTCACGCCGGACGGTTATTTCATGTCCGGTGACATCGGCATGTTCGATGACGAGGGAAACCTCCTCATCACCGACCGCAAGAAGGACCTGATCATTACCTCCGGCGGCAAGAACGTCGCGCCCCAGAAGATAGAGGGCCTCTTCAAGTCGGACCCGCTCTTCACGCAGTTCATCGTCATCGGCGAGAAGAAGAAGTACCTCACCGGCCTGTGCAATATTAACCTGGAAGAGGTGGAGCGTTTCGCCAAGCAGGAAGGGATAACGTACGGGAATCCGGCGGAACTGCTGGATAACCAGAAGGTGCTCGAGATGATACAGCAGCACGTGGAAGAACGGAACAAGCACCTGGCCAAGTACGAGTCGATAAAGCAGTACCGGATCGTCAAGACGGAGTTTTCCCAGGAGGGCGGGGAGCTGACACCGTCGCTCAAGGTCAAGCGGAAGGTCGTGCAGCAGAAATACCAGGACCTTATCGACCAGATGTACGAGAAGGAAGCGGTCGACGACTTGTATGCTCACAAGTGAAATTTTTTAGAAAGCAGTAGCGTTACGCGTTACAGTAATATAAATCCGGGAGGATTAAGGAGATACGTTATGAACAAGGCAGTTGAATTGAAACAGGGCCAAAACCAACTGTTTTCCGATCCTGATGCCGACAAGGCTCGGGAGTTTTTCAGGCATAAGTCCCGTGCCATGGTGAACAAGGTCACAACCGCGGAAGACGCGGTAAGAAGGCTTTTGAAAGACGGCGATTATCTGGCCATAGGCGGGTTTGGCGCGAACAGGATCCCCACGGCGATCCTGCATGAGATATGCCGTCAGGGCAAGAAAAACCTGGCCTTCGCGGGTCATACGGCGACCCATGACATGCAGATACTGATCGCAGGCGATTGCATTGACCGGCTGGATATTGCCTATATCATAGGCCTCGAAGCGCGGGGGCTTTCCCCCAGCTCGCGCCGCGCCGTCGAGAGCGGGAAGATCAAGCTTACCGAGTGGACCAATGCGACGCTTTCCTGGCGGATCAAGGCCGCGGCCATGGGCCTTTCGTTTCTGCCGGCGCGGAACATCATGGGAACCGATACCTTCAAATACAGCGCGGACAAGGAGATCGTGTGCCCCTTTACCGGGCAGAAGTACGTGGCGCACCCCGCGCTCTATCCGGACTTCGCAGCCATCCACGTCCATGAGTGCGACGTATACGGCAACGCCCACGTGTTCGGCTCTTCGGTGTCCGACCAGGACCTGGCAAAGGCGGCCAAGCGGGTGGTGCTCACCACCGAGCGGATCATTCCCAATGAAGAGATCAGGCGCCAGCCCCATGCGACGTTCATTCCTTTCTGGTGCGTCGACGCAGTCGTCGAGGTGCCCTATGGAAGCTATCCGGGCAACATGCCCTATGAGTATTTCTCAGACGAGGCATACCTGAAAGAATGGCTGAACATCGAAAAGGACCCCGAGGAATTCAAGAAGTTCTTCAAGAAACAGGTTCTCGACACGAAGAATTTCAACGAGTACCTGGAATTGAACGGCGGCATCGAAAAGATGGTCAAGCTGCGCGCCATCGAGCATTTGACTGACAAGAAATAAGGAGAATTACCATGGCAGATTATAATCCAATGGAATTAATGATATGTGTTGCGGCGCGCAACCTCGAGGACGGGGCCACCGTCGTCGTGGGTACCGGCGCACCCTGCGCGGCGGCCATGCTGGCGCAGAAGACTCATTCGCCGAACCTGTGCATTATGTTTGAGGCGGGCGGTATCGCGCCGATCCTGCCGTCGATGCCTATATCGGTCGGCGACTCCCGGACCTTTCACCGGGCAATCCTGGCCAGCTCCATGCCGGACGTCATGGAGACCTGCCAGCGCGGGATGGTTGATTATACCTTCCTCGGCGGTGCCCAGATCGACATGTACGGGAACATCAACTCAACCATGATCGGCGACGATCATGCGAAGCCGAAAGTCCGCTTCCCGGGTTCGGGGGGGGCGAATGACCTGGCCTCCCTCTGCTGGCGCACCATGATGATGACGCCGCAGGACGCGAAGCGCTTCACCGACAAGATCAACTTCATCACGTCCCCCGGCTACCTGCAGGGCGGCAATACGCGGTATGAGGCGGGTCTTCCCAAGGGGACCGGTCCCTACCGGATCATCACCAACATGGCCATCATGGGCTTCGACGAGGAGACCAAGTGGATGAAGGTGCTCAATGTCAACCCGGGATACAGCCGGAAGGACATCCAGGACAACTGCGGGTTCGAGCTGAAGTGGGCGGACAAGCTGGTTGATACCGATCCTCCCCACGCGGACGAGCTGCGCATCCTCCGCGAAGAGGTGGATCCGCACCGGTATATAATAGGAAGATAATAACCATGGTAGGCGGGGTCACGTGACCCCGCCTACCAGAGGTGATTTTAAAAGGAGACCAATCATGTCCGATCAATTCAAAGGCATTGAGCCGATGGTGTATAACAGCAAGATCAACGTCCCCTATTCATGGTGGGCCGGGGATACTGCGAGCAAATTCTTCATAACACTGAGGGACGAAAAGAAGATCATCGGAACGAAATGCGGGGCCTGCAACAAGGTATTCATCCCTCCCCGCAAGGCGTGCCCGACCTGCTTCACCGAAAACACGGAGTGGGTGAGCGTGTCCGACGAGGGGACCGTGCTCAGTTATGCGGTGGCGCGGCGTCAGTTTGCCGCCATCCCGGGCGATAAAAAAGTTCCGGTGGTGTGGGGTCTGATCAAGCTGGACGGCGCCGATACCGCAATGCTGCATTACCTCGGCGAAGTAAAACCGGAAGACGTGGCAATCGGCATGCGGGTGAAGGCGGTGTTTTCCGATGACCGGAAGGGAACCATCCGCGACATCTCGCATTTCAAACCGGTGAAATAAGGAAGGAGCGCAGATATGGATAGAGCAGCGATAATCGGCGTCGGAATGACGAAAATAGAAAAGGCCAAGGTCGGCGAGACCTTTGCCGACATGGCATGGGAGGCCGTAAACAAGGCCCTGGCCGATGCGGCGATGACCATAGACGATATCGACAACGTGGTTACGACCTCCAGCGACTTCTGGGACGGCAGGACCATTTCCTGCATGGCCGTGGGAGACGCCAGCGGCGCGGCGCACAAGAACGTCTCCTGCGTCGAGGGCGACGGCACCTATGGCGCGTTTTACGGCATGACCAGGAGCATCTCCGGTTCTTACAAGACCACCCTGGTGACCGGGCATTCGAAGGGCTCCCAGAGCGTATCGAGCCTGATCACGAACTGCGCCTTTGACCCGATCTACGAACGGGGACTGGGCATGGACATGGTAACGGCGTGCGCCATGCAGGCGCGCTCCTACATGCACCGCACCGGCACAACGCCGGAGCAGATGGCCATGGTATCGGTGAAGAACCACGGCAACGCGCAGAAGAACCCCCTGGCGCAGCTTCCCATGAAGCTGTCCGTGGACGATGTGCTCAAGTCCGAGATGGTGGCGGATCCCCTTCACAAACTGGACTGCTCCCCGGTATCGGACGGCTGCGCGGCGGTCATCATAGCCCACGAGTCGGTGGCGACGAAATTCAAGCAGAAGCCGGTGTGGATCAAGGGAGTATCCTTCTGCGCCGACAGCTTTTTCTTCGGAGACAGGGACCTGTCCCGCGCGAAATCCCTCACCGAGGCGGCGAAAAAGGCCTACGCGATGGCCGGCATAAAGGATCCGAAAAAAGAAATCGATCTCGCGGAAGTATACGACGCGTTTACCTATCAGGAACTCATGTGGCTCGAGGAAATGGGACTCGTTGATGAAGCGGCGGCGGGAAAGCTCCTCGAAAAAGGGGAATTCAACATTGACGGCAGGCTGCCGGTGAACGCATCCGGAGGGCTCCTGTCGGGACATCCCGTTATTGCGGCTGGCCTCTACAGCATGGCGGCGGTGGTCAAACAGCTCCGGGGAGACGCCGGCGGTTTCCAGGTCAAAAAGGCTAAAACCGGTCTGGTGCACGGCGTGAATGGCCTCGGCGGCCAGTCCCACTGCGTGTGGATTCTCGACAAGGACAAGTAGGAGGAAGAACCATGGCTAAACGAGTTGCAATAGTAGGAACCGGTCAGACGTTCCATAAGAGCCACCGACCTGACGTGAACGGCCAGGAGCTTATCAACGAAGCCGTCGTGCGGGCGCTCAATGACGCGAATCTCAAGATGAAGGACATCGATGCGATAGTTATCGGCAACATGGACCACTTTGAAGGCATCAACTATGTCGATTGCTGGAGCGTTGACGGCTCCGGCGGGACCATGAAGCCGATCATCAAGCTGACTACCGGCGGCACCACCGGGTGTACCGTGGCCATCGGAGGCTATCACCTGGTCGGGTCCGGCATGTTCGAGAAGGTCCTGGTCATAGGCTGGGAGAAGAACTCCGAGTCGGATACCACCGGGGCCATAACCACGGCCTTTGACCCGATATGGGACCGGCTGGTCTTCGCCGGCGCCATATCCGGACTGGCGGCCGAGGCCCAGGCCTACATGGCCCGCTACGGGGCATCGGACCGTGACGGCGCCCGCGTTTCAGTGCGGGACCGGAAGCACGCGATGAACAACCCCCACGCGCAGCTCCGGAAGGAAGTCACCCTCGAGGAGGTCCTGGCTTCGCCGATGCTGGCGGACCCGATACACCTGCTGGACGTGTGCCCCCGGACCGACGGCGCCTGCGCGGTCATCATGGCCAGCGAAGATGTCGCGGAAAAGATCTGCCCGAAGCCCGACTGGATCTGGGCCACGGCGGTGCGCCACAGCTATTCATACCTGGGGGACGCCGATTACGGCCGCCTCACCAGCATGCGTGAAGGTTCGCAGGAGATGTTCAAAAAGGCCGGCATAAAGGAGCCCCGGAAAGAACTTGACGTAATTGAACTGTACCAGCCGTACTCTTTCGGCGGGCTTATATGGATCGAGGACATGGGCATCGTCGGCCCCGGCGAAGCGCCCCAGTACATCTGGGACGGCAACACCGACATGGGCGGCGAACTCCCCATCAATCCTTCGGGCGGCGTTATAGCGACGAACCCGATCGGCGCGACCGGCCTCATCCGCTGCGCCGAGGCGGCGATGCAGGTAATGGGCAAGGCCGAGGGCCGTCAGGTGCCGGACGTCAATTTCGCCTTCAGCAGCGGCTTCGGCGGGTGCTGGTGGACTGACATGATTCTGCACGGCAAGAAAAAGCCGAAGTGATTGAAAAGGAGGAATGACCATGGCTGACAAGGAACATATAATCATTGAATCAGGCGACGCGGTGCAGCCTTTCAAGTATTCGGTCGGGATGCACGGAAGCAAGTTTTTCACCGAGTTGCGGGACAACCGGCGCTTCATGGGCCTCAAATGCCCCAAGTGCGGCAAGGTGTATGTCCCGCCCCGCGGCGTGTGCGGCGAGTGCTTCGTGGAGATGAAGGACTGGGTCGAGGTGGGTCCGAAGGGCGTCATCGGCACCTTCACCATCCTCCGCTTCGCCTTCATCGATCCGGAAACGGGACACCAGAAGCCGGTTCCGTACGGATACGGATTTATTAAGTTTGACGGCGCGGATACCCTGTTCCAGCATTACATCAGCGTCGAGGATGAGAAGAAGATAAAGGTCGGCGCCCGGGTCGAGCCCGTGTTCTCGAAGAATCCCAAGGGAAGCATCCGGGACATCGAGTATTTTAAAGTCATAGATTGAAAGCGGCAGCGGCATTCCCTAAGCCGTTTGCGGCGGGGAGAATGCCATTGTCAGGTTACAGGGAGGAGTCACTGAAGGTTGAGATAAATCCTTCAAAGAGGATTTTAAAAGCGGCAGGGGCGGTGTGCGGCGGAATCAGCACCGGCACCGAAAAAATACGGAGCGGCTACGGCAACGGTGACTGCCTCTATTTTGATTTCGAGAACATGGTGTTTGCCGTGGCCGACGCAACGGAACGCTTTCCCTGGGCGTCCCGGGATCTTTTAAATCGATTATCGGAGAGCCTGGCGAAGTCAGGTCCGCCCGATACGGCAGCAGGCTGGAAAGAGCTGGTAAATGGGGAGGTCTACTCCGTCCAGAAGTTCCAGCACAAGACGACCTTCAGCTGTATTGCCGTTCGGCGGGACCCGGATGGGGTCTCCCTGGTTATTTCCCACGGCGGCGACAGCGTGGTGACGGTCATGAGCAGCGTTACCGGCGCGATAAGCCACCAGACCGGGCGGGACATGTATTTCGCCGGGAGGAGCATGGAGATTGCCGATGTGAGTGAATACCGCATGACCGACCGGAACAGCAGGGTGCTTATCTCGTCGGACGGATTTGATGACGTGTGGCGGTTCTGCATCCGGCGGTCGCTCCTCGGCGGCGCCAGGGAGGTCTTTGAACGGTACGAGGTGGATTCCATCGGTGAAATGATCCACGGCATACTGGAGGATAACCGGGGCGGGTTTGAGCACGATGATATCGGTTTTATCATTGTCGATCCCTTCAGGTTGGAGCGGATCGAAGGGGCGGCGGTGATCATGGGCGGGACGCGGCCCGGCGAAGAGCACCGGTACCTGGCGGAGTACGTCTCGCGGCGGCATGACCGGTGGGTGACATGCGACGAATGGAGCGTTTCAGCGGAGGAGTTCGAGGGGGCGGGGATTCGGATACTGGCGCATGGCGGTAATTGAAAATGCGGCAGGCCGATGGCATGACCGCCGGAATAGCGGGGGACGGAAGGTGTACATTAAACTAATGGAGAGATTGAGCAGCCATGAATGAACGGAGCAAGAGTGATATCATAAACCTGAGGCGGAACCAGCTGACCAGGGCGGCGTACAAGGTTGTCGGCCAGAAGGGATACTACGATTTCACAATACGTGACATCGCCCGGGAAGCCGGACTGTCGACGGGACTTGTGCACTATTATTTCAAGAACAAGGAAGACCTCCTGTTGAACCTGCTTAAGGAGATCAACAAGAACATGCTGGTCATCCTCAACCGGTCCATCAGCACTGCCGATGATCCCCGGGACAAGCTGAGCATCTTCATGAAGCAGGCCTTTGACCTGGTCGAGAACGAGAAGGATTATTTTTATATCGTCATAGATTTCTGGACCCAGGTCAACAAAAACGACCGCATGAAGCGCGCGAACATCAAGCTGTTCAAGAGCTATCGCGACGAGGTTTCCAAGATCCTCAAGGAAGGAGTCGACCGCGGCGTGTTCGTCAAGATGGATGTCGAGTTCACCTCGGCGGTCATCATATCGATAATACAGGGATTGATCATCCAGTACGTTATTGATAACAATGCCTTCAATTATGACGATTTTTCAAAAAAGGTCATGAAGCATGTCAATGATCTGGTCTACAAGAAGAAGTGATATCAGGACGGCCCCGGAGGGGCGTTGCTGTGGCATCATATTGGTTGAATGGTCAACCGAAAGTTTGATCATCCGCCAGAACTAATACATTTATCGGAATTAAGGGAAAGAGGGATACCCTCGCAAGATTTTACATGGTTAACAGGAGGAAGCAATGGAGTTTGGATTTACTGAAGAACAATTGATGTTTCGAGACACGGTGTATCGTTTTGCCAAGAAAGAAATCGCGCCTCTGGTCGAGCAGGCCGATCTGAAATCTGAGTTCTCGAAAGAAATATGGGGAAAACTGGGCGGCATGGGCCTTCTGGGCCTGCCGTTTCCTGAAGAGCTGGGCGGCGGCGGCGCTGATGTCGTAACCTGCTGTCTCTCGGGCGAGGCCCTCGGGCACGCCGGCGTGGACCAGGGGCACCTGCTGGCCCTCGGGGCGCACACGTATCTCTGCACGGACACGCTGTACAAGAACGGGAACGATGCCCAGAGAAAGAAGTACGTACCGAAACTCGCATCCGGGGAATGGATCGGCTGCATGGGCCTCACCGAGCCCGGCGCGGGGTCAGACGCCGGATCGCTGCAGACATCGGCCGTGAAGAAGGGCGACAAGTGGATACTCAACGGCTCCAAGACCTTCATCACCAACGCCCCGGTATGCGACGTGTGCGTGGTCTACGCCACCGTCGACAAGAAGCTGAAACAGAACGGCATAACGGCTTTTATAGTGGAGAAGGGCTTCAAGGGCTTCTCCACCGGGGAGCCGTTCCACAAGATGGGCGTGCGGGCCTCCACGACGTCTGAAGTGTTCCTCGACAACTGCGAAGTACCCGAGGAAAACCTCCTCGGTGAGGTCGGCAAGGGCATGGCGTACACCCATGAGACCCTGTCGTGGGACCGGAGCGCGCTCCTGGCCCCCTTCATCGGCGGCATGCAGTTCGCCATCGAGGAGTGCACCAAGTACTCGCAGGAGCGGGTGCAGTTCGAAAAGCCGATCAATACCTTCCAGGCGATCCAGCACAAGCTGGCCGACCTGAAGATCATAAAAGAGGCGGCGAAGATGGTGGTATACCGCGTCGCCCATGATAAAGACACGGGCAAGCCCCTCAACCATATGCACACGTCCATAGCGAAAGCGGTGGTCGGTGACTGGGGCCTCAAGGCTGCCAGCGAGGCGGTCCAGGTATTCGGCGGGTACGGATTCATCCATGATTACCCGATCGAGCGGTTCCTCCGCGACGCGAAGCTGGCACAGATCGGCGGCGGGACTTCAGAGATACAGCGGTTTATCATTTCCCGTATCCTGAGCATGTTTTAATACGATTTAGAATGCGGGGTCACGTGACCGCGCCTGCATGATATACACGCCCCCTGCAGGGGGGTATTACAGGAGAATGACACTATGAACTACGATATGACACCGGAACAATTATCCATAAAAGAGAACTTCGCGAAGTTCTGCGCGAAGGAGATCGAGCCGCGGGCCCAGCTCCTCGACCAGGCTTCACACGAAGAAGTGGACAAGCTCATCAAGCAGAATATAAAGATGCTGGCCGACCTGGGCTACCTGGGCATGGGCCATGAGGAAGCCTACGGCGGCACGAACCTCGACCTGATCAGCCAGGCCATAGCCGGCGAGGAAGTGGCCAAGGCGTGCGCCTCCACCTTCCTTTCCTGCGGCGCCTCCTGCGGCCTCTTCGGCGTGCCGGTCAGGCTCTTCGGAACCGAGGAACAGAAAAAGAAATACCTCCCCGGCATCATCAAGGGCGAGCTCATCGGATGCTTCGGCCTCACCGAGCCGGAAGCCGGATCCGACGCGGCCTCCATCAAGACCAACGCCGTGAAGAAGGGCGACAAGTGGGTCCTGAACGGCACCAAGACCTTCATCACCAACGCGACCATAGCGGACGTGGCCCTGGTCTTTGCCTATAACGACCGGGAGAAAGGCCCCGGCGCCGGCGTGACCTGCTTCCTCGTCGACAAGGGGACGAAGGGTTTTTCCGTGAGCAAGCCCTTTGACAAGATGGGCTTCCGCGGATCCCCCACGGCGGAGCTGATCTTCGAAGACTGCGAAGTGCCGGAAAGCGCGGTCCTCGGCAAGGTGGGCGCCGGCTTCATCCAGGCGATGCAGACCCTGGAGTACGGCCGCATCGGCATGGCCACCGTGTGCCTTGGCATAGCGGCAAAGTGCCTTGACCTGGCAAACAAGTATTCCAAGGAACGGAAGTGCTTCGGGAAGCCGATCAACCGCTACCAGGAAGTATCCTTCAAGATCGCGGACATGATGATCATGTCAGACACGGCCCGGCTTCTCATCTGGCAGGCGGCATGGGCGAAAGAAACGAAGAACCCCGAGGCGGCCATATTCGCATCGGTGGCCAAGGTGTGGGCCTCCGAAGCAGCGACGCAGATCTCAAGCATGGCGGTGCAGGTGCATGGCGGCTACGGATACATCAAGGAATTCCCGGTGGAGCGCCTCTATCGCGACGCGAAGCTGGGCGAGATCGGCGAGGGCACGTCGGAGATCCAGCGGGTGCTGATAGCCAAGGACCTGATCAAGAAGTACGCAAGCTGACAGCGCAGGAAGGTATAACGCGAGTCATCGCGAGCGAAGCGAAGTGATCTTTTTATGATAGTAAAGATGCCATGGAATATCAATTATTGCATGGATAATAAGGGTGACAAAAGCACGATTGCTTCGTCGCTTCGCTCCTCGCAATGACAGCTTGGATCGATACTATTACAAAACAAAGGAGATAAACATGGAATACGAACTCGGTAAATCATACGACGAAATCAACGTGGGCGACAAGGCGTCTTTTTCAAAGACCATCACGGAAACCGATATCGCCCTTTTCGCGGCCATAACCGGCGACTTCAACCCGATGCACATGAACGAGGAGTTCGCCAAGAAGACTCCCTTCAAGACGCGGATAGCCCACGGCGGTCTGCCTCACGGCCTTATCGCGCCGGTCTGGGGAACGAAGCTGCCGGGCCTGGGCACCATCGCACTGGAGATCAAGACCCGTTTTAAAGCTCCCACCTATCCCGGCGACACGATAACCGCCACGACCGAGGTTATCGAGAAGCTCGAGGAAAGGAAATGGCTCAGAATGAAGCTGACCTGGACGAACCAGAAAGGGGAAGTTGTGGGGACAGGCGAAGGCCTGGTCATGCCGCCTCCGAAATTGAAGTAATTTGATTATGATGTTCCATGGAGGCGCGGTTTCGAAACCGTGCCTCCATGGAGTGTTTTCAGCATTCACATCCTACCAATAAAAGCCTCAAGCCTGAGGCCCGGCCTATTTTGCTCAAAAAAAAACATACAATAATTATAAAATAGTCTAATTTTTTTAAAAAATTTTTACGTTTTTGCTTGACTTGTTTTATTAATATTTATTATTTGTAAATATTAACATTAAGTAAATAATGCTAATTAGTAAATATTAATTATTATGAAATGTTAATTATGATCATGTAATTCGCAGGTATCATAACAAAAAACGGGGGAGATGTCTGCAGTCATTACAATACTGGGATCCATCTATCTATATTAAGAGTCTTAAACCATGAAACTTTACTAAAGGTATACACAATGAACCTTGGCTCGATATTGCGGAAACACAGAAAGGAACTGAAGCTGACCATGAAGGAAGTGGCGGAAAAGGCCCATATTTCCGAAGGATTCCTGAGCCAGATAGAGAATAACGTCAACACTCCTTCCGTTGATACCCTTATGAATATCTGCAGTGCCATGGGCGTCAATGCCGGCGACATCCTGAACCAGGTCGAACGGCAGGTGAAGTTCGTGGTGATACACAGGAGCGACTGGGCGGAGATTGACGTGCCCAAATCAGGATTCGCAACCAAACGCTTTTTTCCTCCGGATAACCGCACCGTCATAGACACAGCGATCCTCGTCATCAACGAGGGAAAATCGATCCCGGTGCGCAAGAACATCAGGAACAGCCAGGAGCTGCTCAGCGTCCTGAAGGGGACGGTCGAGCTGGAGCTCGGCGATGAAAAGATCACTCTTTCGGAAGGGGACTCGATCCATTACTGGTCCATACCGGGGAAAGAGATGATCTTCGGGAAAAGCCCCACGTCCATCGTGGTGTGGGTCGGCACCATTTAAATGCATCACATTAAAAGGATTATATAAGATTCTAAAAAAGAGGTGTTTCGTTTATGATTAAATTCAGTGACAAACAATTGGCAATTCCGAAATTGATGAGGCCGGTGTACCTGGTAACGGCCGGTCAATCGAAGTTCGACAGGGCCTTCCCGGACAAGCGGACGGAAGAGCTCTGCGTGGACGCCCTTGTTCAGGCCGCCGAGATGATCAACCTGACTCCGGCCGAGCTGAAGAGCTACATCCACACCTGTTACTACGGCCATTTTGCCGACCACTTCGGCGACCAGCTCCTCGGGGAAGCCGTCATTCACGACCGCCTGGGCCTGGACCCCCTGGGCAACATCGGCGTGAAGACCGGCGGCGCCACCGGCGGTTCGACCCTGTGGGAAGCCGTCAAGGCCGTCGCGTCAGGATACTCGGACTGCGTCCTGGCCATGGGCTGGGAGCGTATGGACGAAGTCCCCACCGACGAGGGCAACTTCTACATCTCTTGCGCCGCTGACAAGGACTGGGAAGGCCCCCTGGGGCACATCTATACCGGCTACTACGCGGTCATGGCCCAGAAATACTGGCAGGTCTTCGGTAAGGAGCAGGATTCCTTCCGGCGGACCCTGGCGGAGATATCCGTGAAGCACCACGGCTATGCGCGGATGAATCCCTACGCCCAGGCGCCGATGAAGATCACCGTGGAAGACGTTCTCAATTCGCCGGTGGTGGCATATCCCCTGCGGGCGCTGGACTGCTGTGTCATGAGCGTCGGCGCAGCCTGCGCGATCATCTGCGACGAGGCCACGGCGATGAAGCTCACCAAGAACACGAAGAACAAGCCGCTTCGGATATGGGTGACCGCCGGATCGCATACCCTCCGTCCCGCCGACCGGCGCGACATGGAGATACCGCTCCTGCCGAACGAGACCAAGGAGCAGTACAAGGATCTCGGCAAAGAATTCCCCGGCGGCGAGCGCTATCCGGGCTTCACCGGCTTCCTGGCCGCCCGCATGGCCGCCTATTACGCATACAACCAGGTGGGCATCAAGGACCCGACGGAGGACCTGGACGTCATCGAGCTCCACGACGCCTTCACCATCAGCGACGTGCAGACCTACGAAGATATCGGACTGCGCCCCTACGGCTACGGCCGCGACTATGTCGAGTCGGGCGACTGCTACCACACGAACCCGAAGACCGGCAAGCCGGGCAAGCTACCGTCGAACCTGTCCGGGGGCCTCATCGGCTGCATGCACTCCGTCGGAGCGACCGGCATCATGCAGGTTTTTGAGATAGCCCTTCATATCTGGAACCGCTGGGCCGAAGTTCACGGCGACGAGAAGATCTGGAAGAAGTTCAACCGCCAGAAGCCTTCTGACTGGACCGACCTGCAGGTAAAGGGCGCCAAGCGGGCCCTGGCCATCAGCCACGCCGGTGTCGGTTCACACGTGACCTGCACGATACTGCAGGATCCGGACAATCTCATTAAAAAGGACGCGTAGAGGAGGAATTACCATGAGCCAGATAGGACAAGTATCCGTCAAGAACGGACAGTACAAAATAAAAGGGGACTTTCACCATCTTGAGCTGGGACAGCCGATCCGCAGCGCTGATGAGAACTGGAAGCTGGTCGGCATAACCAATCCCCGGCAGCTGACGCACATGCACTCCTACGGGGGTGAAGCGCTGTTCTTCGAATCCCTGAGCCAGGGAAAGCTGATGGCGACCCGGTGCGACAATCCCAAGTGCGAAACCAAGGGCTCCATTTACCAGCCCTTCCGGATCCACTGCCCGGACTGCCTGGCAAAGATGACGCCGATCGACATGACCGATATAGCGAAGAAAACCGCGAAGGTCCACACCTTCATGGTGTGCGAGCGCTCCGGGGCCTTCAACTTCCTGGACAAGCCGATCAAGTTCATCAACATCGAATTCGAGGGTGTCGTTACGATCCTGATGAGCTACCTGGCGGTAGGCGAGCCCAAGATGGGCATGAGGGTCGTTCCCTGCTTCAAGAGGCAGGACCCCACCTTTACGATTCTTGACCTCTGCTTTGTCCCGGAAGGGACCAAGGCGGATCAATTACCGAGAGGTTTTTCTTTCTAGCAGAGACCTCCTTTTCCCCATAGGGGGGAAGTGAATTTGTATTCCCGGGTCTCCTTCGGGAGACCCGGGGAACCTTAATAAAAGGTTGGGAAATTTTGGAGGATAACAATGGATTTCTGGTTGAATGACGAACAGAAGATGCTCCGCTACAACGTCAGGGAGTTCGCCGAGAAGGAGATAAAACCCCGGGCGCAGGAGCTGGATGAAAACGAGGAGTTTTCATATGATATAACGAAAAAGATGGCAGAGCTGGGCCTCTTCGGCATTTACGTCCCGGAAAAGTGGGGCGGCGCCGGCATGGACTACCTGTCCTACATCGTCGCCGTCGAAGAGATTTGCCGCGTGGACGGTTCCCATGGCGCCACGGTGGCGGCGGGCAATTCCCTCGGCATAGGGCCGATCTATTACTACGGCAGCGACAAGCAGAAGGAGGAATGGCTCCCCCGGCTCTGCAAGGGCGAGATACTGGCTTCCTTCGGCCTAACCGAGCCGGAGGCCGGATCTGACGCCGGCGCCAGCAAGACCAGCGCGAAGCTTGATAACGGACAGTGGGTGATCAACGGGAGCAAGATATTCATCACCAACTCAACCAACAAGATGGCCGGCGTGTGCACGGTCCAGGCAATAACCGGGACAAAGCCGGACGGTAAAAAGGAAGTGTCCTGTATCCTGGTGCCCAACGGCACCAAGGGCTTTACCCAGAAAAAAATGACGAAGAAGATGATGTGGCGCGCCTCGGACACCGGCGAGCTCTATTTCGACGACTGCCGCGTGCCGGAGGAAAACCTCCTGGGCAAACGGGGCGAGGGGTTCCACCAGATGCTCCAGACCCTGGATAACGGACGCCTGGCCATCGCCGCCATGGGTCTGGGCGGTGCTCAGGGCGCCTATGAGCTGGCCCTCAAGTACGCCAAGGAACGGAAACAGTTCGGCAAGCCCATATCGACGTTCCAGATCAACGCCTTCAAACTGGCCGATATGGCCACCGAGATCGAGGCGGCGCGTAATTTGCTGTACAAGGCCTGCATGCTGAAGGACCAGAAGAAACCCTTCGGCAAGGAAGCCGCCATGGCCAAGCTTTACTGCTCCGAGGTGATGGGGCGCGTCGTCGATGAGGCGGTCCAGATCCACGGCGGCTACGGCCTCATGAAGGAATATAACGTCGAGCGCTTCTTCCGCGACTACAAGCTCCTCACCATAGGCGAGGGGACGTCAGAGGTGCAGCGCATCGTCATATCGAGGAAGATAGGATGTTACGACGTTTAACGATAGGAGGCATGCAGCCTTCTATCTGAACCATAATCACGTAAACTAATAGCCACGATAAACCTCATTACCGTAATGGCGCATTCAATGCGCCATATTTTTTTTTCTGTTCACTGGATGGCAGGCGTTCTGCCGCACCGATACTTATCGGTAACCGATAAGTATCGGTGCGGGACGGCCCCTGGCGGGAGGATATGCATATGCAGCAGGGGCGCCATTGCCGGCGCCCCTGTGAGGTTTCTTTATAACTTGAATATGACCCAGGGGTCAGAGTAAAGCCCGTACAGGCTCGACGCCTCCAGGTTGGTGAGATCAAACATGGAAATTGAGGACTCCACCGGCAGGTCCGGGTCAGGTGCATAGTATCCGTAGTTTGGCGGATGGAGAAAGTCAATGAGCACCCGCGCCCTCCCGTTATCTATAGATCCGTATTGATCGAGGCACAGATCGGTAAGGGTCTCGTACCGCCATGTTGAGTCGGGGATGGCCCCGCCCAGGGTCATATACATGTCCGGGTTGAGGTAATGGTTCGTGGTGACGATGAGGTCGCTTTTGGTTTCGATTTGCGAAGGTATGTTGAATAATCTGGCCCATGCCGGCTGGCGGAAGTCATCATACCTCACCCGTTTCATATTGGCGGACACTTCAACCACGGCGCCGCCGGTCTCCGCGCCCTGTCCGTCGCCGATAGGGAAGAGCCAGGACACCCCGAGCTTTTTGGCGGTGAGTATTTTCACGCCCTGGCTCAGCTCGCTGGCGTACTGCAGCACGTAGCGGTTAATAAGCAAGCCGCCCATACCCAGTGCGTTCACGTTGCAGTTGGCTGACGGGACCATGTCAATGCCGATGCCGATTCCCTTATCGTTCATGCCGGCGGCCGTGCCCACGAAGGAGGGAGCCATGACGCTCACCAGGCGGTTGCCCCTGTCGGGAACATATTCGATGAGAAGTCCGTATTTGTAATATGCCCCGTTGCCGAACATGAAGTCCCGGCCCAAGAGGGTCCTGCCGTCGACCGTGGCGCCGCCGGTGGCGACAAAGGCGTTGCAGGCATGGGGTACCGGCATGGCCGGTATGGCCAGGGGGATCAAGGGAGCAATGATCGGATAGCCGATCCCCAGGATTGCGTCAAAGGCCATGTTGTTCATCATGACGCTTTTATAATCCACGGGGAAGCCGGCGTCATTGGCCCCGTCAACGATCCCGTTCACTTCCTCGAGGAATTCAGGCGGGATATCGCCATTCTTGATGGACTTGTCAATGGGCAGATAGAGGAGATTGACCAGTGCCCTGACGCCTTTTTCTCCCCCGACCAGGGAAACAAGCTGGTCAACCGTCATGTTAAGGCCGGTCATGTTGATAATCAGACCGCCCCAGAATTCAACGGATGCCATGTGGGAAACGCCTTCTGCGCAGAGATAGCCGTGCTGGTAGCCCATTTCATAGGGGGATCCTTCAACATGGAGCAGTTTTTTACCCTCGCCGTTGACGCCAAGGTATCCCTTTCCGTCCGGAGAAAAGGTTTTGTCCACAAGATCATTAAGGTTCGAATAAGTATAGCTTTGTTCCTGGGGCTCCACCCATGCGTATTTTTCGTCACAGGCAGTGATACCCACGAGACTGGAGATGATAAAAAGAAAAGCGGCGATTCGTTTACTGAGCATAATTACCCTCCGCATTTGATTTGTTGTTTATTAAACCGAATTTGAAACGATACCTGAATACACGAAAAAGCTTGAGATATACGGCGTTTGATTGATAATGATTGACATATCAGTCATTTTGACGACAGGACGACGGTTTTGTCAATTAAAAACCGTCTGGACGTATTTAAAAATTGTATTGTGATCTTTGTTTATGGATTTTGCTCTGATACCTGGTCAGTATGTTATGACCAAAGACGTAGAATTGGAAAACACTATATAGGTTTGTCCGATAGTTATCGGTATTCCCGCAGATTTTTGTAGTGCAAGAGTTGGTTTCAAGGGAAATTACGCCCGATAGTTATCGGTAACCGATAACTATCGGGCGATAATTGGAGCTAATAGTTAATCCTGGTACGTGTCAACGAAACGGAACATGAAAGCAAAGGAGCCGTATCCTTCAATGCCATGCTCCGTGAGCCGGTTCCCTTTGAACTTGTTAAACGGGACAAAGGGATTGCCCGGGCCCGGAATGCCGGCTGCATAGAGCTCACGGTCCTGGGACCCGATGTTGTATCCGTACTTGACCCCCGTTTCCAGTCCCAGGGTCACGTAATCGCCCAGGTTCAGGTTTACGCCGAAGGAGAGGCCCCCGTCGACGCCGTAGATGCTGTACTTGGTGCGCTCCTTGAAAATGCCCACGGTGTAGTAGGGGAACGGAGGTATTCCTCCCGTGGCCGCCATGTAGGTGGCGCCGGGAAAATCTGTGCCGATAAACACCCGGTCGCTGCTTCCCCTGCGGTAGCTGAAGCCTATCTGTGGTCCGATCCAGAACTTGACATAGTCGTTCTTGACCGCGGCGAAGGCGAAGGTATGGCTCATGTAAAAGCCGTTGAAATCGGTCTTCGTGAATGAGTCCGCCCAGGACATGCCGCCGCCGACCTTGAGGCGGTAGCTGAATTCGCTGTCGCAGGCGGCGCAGGTGTCGAAGATAAGGCCCGCCCTGAAGCCGTAGCCGGTGACCTTGCCGCCGGTGCTCTCAAGGGACTTGCTCTTGACGCTCCGGTAGGTCTCGCCGCCGGCAGCATCGATATAGGCGCCGATTCCCATGGCAAAGACTGATGATGAGGCGCTGAGTATGACCGTCCCGGCCAGCAAGGACAAAAAATATTTTTTTGTCATAATAAATCCTCCATTCAGATCATGGTGTATATTTGATCATTGAGAAAGATATTGGTTCTCCTTTTTTATCATGAAACAAAAAATTATCGCAGGTTAACGGATAGTGAAGAATATAAGAAAAAATGAAGGATAAGTAAAGCAAAAAACAGCAGGCATGGCGGCCATGCCTGCTGGATGATGGATGCCTCTATTCTATTTGATTTCCTGCGCCTCTATTTTGATATTGCCCGTTGATGACGTCAGTTTGTAATTGTCATTTATCCTGAACATGAAGCCGATCTTTCCGTCAACGCCGAAGCCGTGGCCCCTTTCCGACACGCGGATATTATAGTTTCCCATGTAGCCGATTCCGAGGTCAAAAAAGATGGTCGCCACATCACCCATGTTTATATTGAGTCCCATGGCAAGGAGGGCGTCAATGCCGATCATGTCTATGGTGACTTTCACGTTCTGGGGATAGGGCATTACATAGGGAAACATGCTCATATTGATTGTATTGTATGAATCCCTGTAGCGAAGATAGTGCATTCCGATGCGGGGACCAAGCCAGAACCGCACGGTTTCGTTCCTTGCTATGCCGAATCCGAAAGTGTGCGACATACTGACCCGGTGCATGGCGCTGCTGGTGCTGTCGGTGTCCGGATCTTTAAGCCGGTATTGCTCATACCCCGCGGTAAAACGGTATCCGAAAAGTTCGTTCCTGGCCACATTGGAATCCACCACCAGGCCGCCGCCGTAAAAATAGTCAGTCGAGTTCGCCGATGCTCCCTTATAATTCCATGTTGAAAAGTTTACCCCACCGGTGCCGTACACGCCTATTCCTGCGGCCTGTGCCGATTGGGTAATAATTATAACAGTTGCGCACATGACGATGAACATTAAAACCTTTTTCATTCTCAAATCCTCCAAAAATAGTACCAAAGTTGATATAACAGTGCAGATGCGGGTCTTATCAATATATTTTTCCCGGTAAATGCCCCTGTATATACAGGTAGTGTCATTTGATAGGAAAAATAAACAAAAATATTTGCGAATTGTTTCTCCCGGATATTCCTTGACCGGTCTCGCCAGTTGTTGGCTCCTCCGAAGAATCCGTTGAAGTATTGGAATGAGGCACGTTAAAGCAGGCGTGCGGCAATGTCTGCTTTTTGCGTGCCTTTTGATATAATTCGCACTTAGGCGGATGAGTGGAGTCCAATGTCTTTTATTTGATATCCTTGACCTGCATCCTGACGTCACCCGTTGATGCCGTCATGTTGTAAGTGTCATTGATGCGGAACATGAAGCCGATGGTGGCGAACCCTTCATATCCCGTCACGGCAAAAACTCCCGAATTGTCTCCCAGCATGACGCCGTAATTCATGCCGAATTCAAAGGTCATTGTCGCGAGCTCGCCGAAGTTGAAGTTGAACCCGAGGAGCACCAGGCCAAGGTCAAACCGGACCATGTCAATGCGCGTCGTTGTGGAGCCGGACGAGGACATGGACATGAGAAAACCAAGAGGCGACAGCATCATGAGGGGATTTATCGTGGAGCCGGTTTTAACTTCTCCGCCGACATAGTGGATCCCTATGCGGGGACCGAAAAAGAAGCGGGCCTCGTCGCCCCGGAGATTTACCGGGGAGAGCCCCAGCGTGTGCACCATGCCGACCTTGTCGAACTTCACGCCGCCGCTGAACATCCTGCCGCCGCCGAATTTGAAACGATAGTTGAATATCTTGTTTTTTGCCGCGGCCGTATCCAGGATGAAGCCGCCCGTGGGAATAAGGTCGGTACCCATGCCGTATCCGCTCCCCGAGGTGCTCCCGACGCCCATGTCGACATATCCCCCGATGCCGACGGCCATGGCCGATGACGTGATGAGCAGGGATGCGGTTAAAGCTGATAATAATAGAACGGTCTTTTTCATGAAATCCTCCATGTGTTGTTTGATATGTTTGATCACCGCTTAAACCGGAATAAACAGTGAATCCGGTGTTTTTTGCGACGCAGGCGCACAAATCCTCCTCTTCACCGGTGGATTCGTGAATCTATTTTTTCTCGGCCCGCGTTATCTTTATAGTGTCAGAAGTTGATTGTTTATGACAAAAAAATCTCTCTGGCGCCTGAAATCAATAAAAAAATTATGTCCCCTGGCAAAAAATGCTTAAAGTATTCCAGAATAAGCCGATCAGAATACCAGGGACAAATTCTGCATCAATAAGGATTGAGACATGTTCGAGAACAGTAAAATGATGACGACCAATTATCTCCTGGAGAAGGGCCTCGATATAGAATCCCTCAGGAGAAAGGTCATTGCCAATAACATGGCCAATGTTGACGTTCCGCATTTCAAAAGGAGCGAAGTCAATTTCGAGAGCGAGTTGAAGCGGGCCATCATGGACAGGGAGGAGAAAGAGAACAAGCTGCCGGCGCTGATGACTGACAGCCGGCACATACCCTTCTTCGTGGCCAGGGATATCAAGACCGTCCATCCCCGCATAAACCTGGATTACAACTCCACGTCCCGGAATGACGGGAACAACGTTGACCCGGAAAAAGAGATGGTGGACGCGGCGAAGAACCTGATGCGGTACAATGCCTTCACTACCACGCTCAACCATAATTTCAGGATGCTCAAGTCGGTCATGAGACCGGCATAAGGAGATAAACCATGGGAATGTTCGACAGTTTTAACATATCGTCCACGGGCCTCACGGCGCAGCGGCTCCGGATGGACCTGATAAGCAACAACATCGCCAACGCGAACACGACGAGGACCCCCGAGGGCGGTCCATACCGCCGTAAGCGGGCGATCTTCGCGCCGGTCAACATCAGGCCGAACTACAAGTCCCCCCTGGTGCCGGAACGGATCGAGCACGGCATCGGCAAGGGCGTGCGCGTGGTAAGACTGGAGGAGGACAAGGCCCCCTTCAGACTGGTCTATGACCCGACGCATCCGGACGCCATCAAGACCGGTCCCAAGACGGGGTATGTCGAAATGCCGAACATCAATATCGTCACGGAAATGACCGACCTGATCTCCGCGTCGAGGTCCTACGAGGCCAACGTGCAGATGATCAACAATGAAAAGGCGATGTTCAACAAGGCCCTGGAAATCGGGCGGGGCGGAGTATAAGGAGGTAGGATATGTACCGGGAACTGGCAGCCAACACTGAGATACACGTATCGCATAACATATCGAAACGCTTCCAGCTGAAGCGGGCGGAGCGGATATGGAACCATGTCAACGACCTGAATTTCAACTCGAAGATCGAGCTGCGGTATGACACAGTAAAAGGAGTGCAGTGATGAATACCATAAACGGCGGCCCCATCGGCCACATCGTAAACATGAAGACCACGAACCCTCTTCACTATGACAACCGGGAAAAGCGTGAGCCGGCCCTGGACGACGTTTCCACGTCCTTTGCCGATTCCCTCATGAAGGCCCTGGGGAAGGTCAATGACCTCCAGGTGGATTCGGAGGACATGACCGAGAAAATGATCCATTCGCCGGAATCTGTCGACATCCATACGGTGATGATCGCGACGCAGAAGGCGGAAGTGGCCCTTTCCTTTGCCAAGGCCGTCCGCGATGAGGCGATCAGGGCATACCGCGAGTTGATTAACCTGAGGTAATGAGTTTGTCCTTGCTGCCTCAGGATAAGCCCCCCAACCCGCGTTCTCAGGATGAGGTTGATGCCAACGCAGGCACAGGATGTGCCGAATGCGTTGGCCCCGGAGGGGGCTTAGACACGAGTTTCCGAGTCCCCCCCTTTGAGGGGGATTCAGGGGAGATTGTGCAGGGTGGCAGCCAATTAATTTTTATGTATATTTTTATTGTTATTTTTAGAAAAATTAATTGACATTTTTTTTTGTCCTGATAAGGTGTATTATGTCTCATTGTGTTTTGACATTTCGCGGATATCCGTAACGATTGCCGTTCCCCCCATGGCGATCAGAGGAGGAACATAAGATGGAATTCCTGAAAAAATTATTGGGTCAGATGAAGGAAGTTTTCGGCAAGCTGGACCGGACCAAGAAGATAATCATAGGCGTGGTCACCGGCGTTGTCGTGGTCGCCTTCATCGTGCTCTTCTCCGTATCAAGCGGCCAGCCGAACGTGGTCCTGTTTTCCGATCTTTCGGCCGATGACTTCGGCCAGGTGACGAAAAAGCTGGACGAGATGGGCTACCATTATCAGACATCGGCGCAGACCAACATCATGGTGAGGCCCACCGACCGCGATGTCATACTCACCAAGCTGGCCCAGGAGAAGATGATCCCCAAGGGCATCCCGGGCTGGAAGCTCTTCGACATGACCAAGTGGACCGAAACCGAGCGCGAGCTTGACGTGAAGTTCATGCGGGCTGTCCGTGACGAGATCAAGCGCCACATCGAGTCCCTGGCGAGCATCGACAAGGCCGATGTTGACATTGCCATTACCGAGGACAGCATATACTCGGAGACCGAGGCGCCGTATACGGCCGCCGTGACAGTGCACCTCAAGCCGGGCTATGAAAAGCTCTCCAAGAAGGAGATCAAGGGCATCATGTACCTGGTCTCCCGCGGGGTGGGGCCGCGTCTCAAGCCGGAGAATATCACGGTGACTGATGAAACCGGCGCCATCATATCGGATTTCGACGACGAGCTTGACAAGGCCAAGACCGAATACACCATCCTTGAATACCGGCACAAGCTGGAGGAGCGCGCCAGGGTCAGGATGCTCAAGGACATCCGCGCCGGTCTGGAACGGATATATTCCCCCGACCGGATACAGATACTCCGTCTAAACATGGAATTCAACTGGGACAAGATATCGGAAGAGCAGGAAGAGTACACCCCCATCGAGCTGGAAAAGCAGGACCCCTCCAAGCCGTATAATACCAGGAAAATAAAGGATTCCCTGGTCATCTCTGAAAAGTCAACCCGGGAGAAATTCCAGGGCCATGGCTGGAATCCCGAGGGGCCGGCCGGCACCGAGGGCAATACCCCTCCGGGTTACAAGGCCAGCGATGACCAGTTTGCCAAGTACAGCAAGAAAGAAGACATCCGCAACCACGCGGTCAACAAGACAAACCGGAAGATCGAACGCGATCCCTATGACATATCGAAGGTTTCCGTGGCCATTGCCATTGACGGCCAGCAGAATCTGCCGAAGCTCCCCAGCGGCGATTACGACCTTGACCCGCAGAAGGAGCCGGTCCAGACGCCCCTCACGCAGGAGGAGCTGAAAAAGGCGGAGAATATCGTCAAGAAGTCGATCAACTTCAACGAGGGCAGGGGTGACCAGGTTGCCGTGGAGAACATCATGTTCGACCGGAGCAAGTACTGGGAATCTCTCCGGGCCGAGTTCAGGAAGAAGGAGCAGATCAAGAAGATACTCCTTGCGGCCCTTATCGGGGTCATCGTCCTCTTTGTCGGCTTTATACTGTTCCGGGCCATTTCCAAGGAACTGGAGCGCCGTCGCCGAGCCAAGGAAGAGGCCCTTGCCCTGGAGCAGCAGCGCATGAGGGAGGCAGCCCTCCGTGCCGCTGAGGAGGAGGGTATCGACGTGGAGCTCTCCCTGGAGGAGCGGGCCCGCCTGGAGCTGCAGGAAAACGCCATCAATCTGGCCCGGGAGAGGCCGGACGACGTGGCACAGCTCCTGCGCACGTGGCTGGCGGAGGAATAAATAATTATATGCCGTCACGGCCCGGGGCTCCGCCCCGGGCCGTGACGGCATATATGATCCCAGCCAATTTCTATTTGACTTTGATATATTAATAATGTTATTTATATGTACAGGCCGATAATTAATATGGTAACAATCCGCCATATTAGGGCGGGCCTCGGCAATGCCATGACCCGCCCGGGCAACAGGATGGAATAACCAATGCTCCAAGCGAAAAAGTCACAATTGACCGGGCGCCAGAAGGCGGCTATTTTCCTCGTTTCCCTCGGCTCCGAGGTGTCATCGGAGATATTCAAGCACCTCCGGGAAGACGAGATCGAGCAGCTGACCTTCGAAATAGCCCGCCTGGACCGCATCGAGCCTGAAGACCGGGACAAGGTCCTCCAGGAGTTCCAGGAGATGATGATGGCCCAGGAATTCATCCAGAACGGCGGCATCGATTATGCCCGGGACGTCCTGGAGCGGGCCCTGGGCACCCAGAAGGCCATCGACATAGTCAACCGTCTGACCTCGTCGCTGCAGGTGAGGCCCTTTGACTTCATACGGCGCACCGACCCGAGCCACCTCCTGAACTTCATACAGGGCGAGCACCCGCAGACCATCGCCCTCATACTCGCGTACCTTGACTCGCAAAAGGCGGCCCTGATCCTTTCGGGCCTGCCGCACCAGATACAGGCCGACGTCGCCAAGCGGATCGCCCAGATGGACCGTACCTCGCCGGACGTCCTCCGCGAGGTCGAGCGCGTTCTGGAGCGGAAGCTCTCCACCCTGGCCAGCGAGGATTTCACGTCCGCCGGCGGCATCGACGCCATCGTCGAGGTCCTGAACAACGTCGACCGCGGAACGGAAAAGATCATCATCGAGGCCCTGGAGGAGGAAGACCCGGAGCTGGCGGAGGAGATCAAGAAGCGGATGTTCGTGTTCGAGGACATCGTGCTGCTTGACGACCGCTCGATCCAAAAGGTCCTCCGCGAGGTCGACACGCAGGACCTGGCCAAGGCTCTCAAGGGCGTCGACGCCGATGTCCAGGAGAAAATCTACCGGAACATGTCGAAGCGTGCGTCCGCCCTCCTCCGGGAGGACATGGACTTCATGGGACCGATACGGCTCCGTGACGTTGAGGAATCGCAGCAGAAGATCGTTAATATAATCAGGAAGCTTGAGGAATCCGGCGATATCATAGTGGCGCGCGCCGGTGAGGAGGAACTGGTTGTCTAAGTTAGTATTCAAGCCTGGCGAGATCCGCCAGATGAACATGCCCAAGCAGATAGAGCTGCCGTCGAAGTATCAGAAGAACCTGATCGAGACGGAGGACTTCAAGGAGTTCGAGGTCGACGACGAGGGCAATCCGATAGACGTTTATCAGGGGCCGTCCATCGAGGAGATGGAGGCCGAACTCGAGCGCTACCGCCGGGAGACCGAAGAAGAAGTCAAGGACATGCTCGAGCAGGCCCGCGCGCGGGCCAAGCAGATAGAAGAGGAGGGCCGCCAGGCCGCGTTCAACGAGCTCCAGTCGTCCAAGGAGCAGATCAACCTGGAGATGGAGCGCCTCAAGGTCGAATCCGAGCGCGAGATCGAGCGCGGCAAGTTCGAGGCCGAGAAGATGATAAAGGAGGCCGAACTCAAGGTCTCCGAGATTGAGCACGAGGCGTATAAAAAGGGATACGACGCCGGCCGCGAGGAAGGCTACAAGGAAGGCCAGGCGGAGGTCATGCGCCTTATCGACCGTCTCGGCACCATCGTGTCCACGGCGGTCGACATCAGGGACGATATCATCAAGTCTTCCGAGAAGCTCATGACCGAGATGATCCTGATGATAGCGCGGAAGGTCATCAAGGACGAGATCGTGGAACGCCGCGAGGTCGTCATCAACAACATCAAGGAGGCGATCAAGCGGGTCAAGGACCGCGACCGGATCGACATCCGGGTAAACTTCGCCGACCTCGACATGACGACGGCGCACAAGGACGAGCTGATCAAGATGATGGAATCGCTGAAGAAGGTCAACATATACGAGGATTCCCGGGTCGAGCGCGGCGGCTGCATCATAGAGACCGACGTCGGCGCCATCGACGCGAAGATTTCGACGCAGCTTGACGCGATCGAAGAGGCGATCAGGAGCACCACGGCGATATAAGCAGGCGGGGTCACGTGACCCCGCCTTCACAATGCGATATTATGAGACATAACGTGTTGACCCCCCTGTCCCCCTGAGGGGGCACGAGTTAAGAGTCAGCACATAGTACCGGCAATGGACGAACGAGTAACAATTAAGATGATTGCGATGACAAATGGATATACATCAGGATGTATGATACATGCCCCCTCAGGGGGACAGGAGGGGCTTGGCGGTAACGTATGATACGGATTCTCCCACACGAAAAGATCGATATCCTGTCCAAGTACAAGGATATCATTGAAGAGCTGGAGCTCATCAAGTACACCGGCAAGGTTGAGCGCGTGGTGGGCCTCACCATCGAGTCGATCGGGCCCGACGTTGAGTACGGCGAGCTGTGCAAGATACGCCTTGACCGGGGCGGCTACCTGTACGCCGAGGTCGTGGGATTCAACAAGAACCGCGTCATCCTCATGCCCATCGGGGACATGAAGGGAATCGTGCCCGGCGCCGATGTCATAGCCGCCGGCACGGCGCTCATGGTTCCCGTGGGGGACGAGCTCCTCGGCAGGGTCATTTCTGGCGTCGGCGCGCCGCTGGACGGGAAGGGCGAGATCTACACGAAGGGCCGTTACCCGGTCACAGCCGAGCCGATCAATCCCCTCGAGCGCACGGTCATTGACCGGCCCCTCTCCGTCGGCATCAGGGCCATCGACGGCCTGAACACCGTGGGGCGGGGACAGCGCATCGGCATCTTCTCCGGTTCCGGCGTCGGCAAGTCGACCCTCATCGCGATGATATCGCGCTACACCGACGCGGACGTGAACGTGGTGGCGCTCATCGGCGAGCGCGGCCGCGAGGTGAAGGATTTCGTCGAGAAGGAGCTCGGCCCCGAGGGGCTGCGCAAGTCCGTCGTGGTGGTTGCGACGTCCAACCAGCCGGCCATGATGCGCATCCGAGGCGCCTACCTTGCCCACGCCATAGCCGAGTATTTCAGGGACAAGGGGAAACACGTCAACCTCCTGATGGATTCCATCACGCGTTTCAGCATGGCCCAGCGGGAGGTGGGCATCGCCGCGGGCGAGCCTTCGTCGATGCGGGGGTATCCGCCGTCGACCTTTTCCCTTATGGCCAAGCTCATGGAGCGAGCCGGCACCATCGCCACCGGCGGCAGCATCACGGGCTTTTATTCGGTCCTGGTCGAGGCCGACGACATGAACGAGCCGATCGCGGACCATGCCCGGAGCATCCTGGACGGTCACATCGTGCTGGAGCGCCGCCTCGCCCACAAGGGGCATTACCCGGCCATCGACGTGCTCCAGTCCATTTCCCGCTGCATGAAGGACGTGGTCACGCCGGAGCACAGCGCGGCGGCCAACAAGTTCAGGGAACTCCTTGCCGCGTACACCGAGCACGAGGACGAGATCAGCCTGGGCGCCTACGCCAGGGGATCGGTCCCGGCGGTCGACCGCGCCATGGAGATGATGGACCAGATGAACGCCTTCCTGAGGCAGGGCATATACGAGCAGGATTATCTGGATGATATCGTCAAGAAACTGATAGACATGTTCGCCGAGCGGAGGGCTCCGGTGAGGCCCGACATCATAACCAGGACGCCGGCCTTCGCGAGGATCGTGAGGTAATAAATGAAAAAATTCAAGTTCAAGCTCCAGACCCTCCTCGACATACGGGAGGCCCGGGAGCGCGAGATACAGTACGAGCTGGCGAGGATCATCAGCCTGCAGAACCGTGAACGGGAAAAGCAGGCCGAGCTCCGGCGCCGCATCGATGAGCAGAAGTCGTTCTTCGGCGACAAGCTGAAACGCGGCGCATTTTCCGGGAACGAGGCAATACTCTTCGAGCGCTTCGTCGATGTTTCCCTCAGGGCCATCGACACGGCGGAGGAGCGAATCAAGAGCATGGAGCCGCAGATTCAGGAGGTGCGGACGCGCCTGGTGGAGGCGTCGCGGGCGCGCAAGGTTGTGGAAAAGCTCAGGGAGCGCAGGCGCGCGCAGCACGCCTATGAGGTGAACCGCGAGCTCAACAAGGAAAATGACGAGACGAACCAGAAAATATACGCGATGAGAAAAAAGGAAACGGCATAGGTCTGCAATGATAGACAACATGTACACGGTCATGAAACGCATCAGCGAGATACGGGGCCGCTTCGGTCTCAACCGGCGTCCTGACGCCGGCGGTGCCGCTGCCCGGCAGACCCGCAACGGCTACCAGGAGTTCCAGGACAGGGCCGTCAATTCGGGAAAAACCGAGGCAGGCAGGCCGGTTGACAGGGACATCGCCGGTATCAAGGGAACCACCGTTGAGGAGATACGGAAGCTCGCCGATCATTACGCGGCGAAAAAGCACGTGCCGCCGGCGCTGGTCAAGGCGGTTATCGAGGCGGAATCGAACTTCAATCCCAACGCGGTATCGCCGAAAGGGGCCAAGGGCCTGATGCAGCTCATGCCGTCGGTGATCAAGGACCTGGGCGTGCAGGATCCCTTCGATGCCAAAGAAAACATTGAAGCCGGCGTATCGCTCCTCAGGGACCTTCTCGGAGAATACGGGGGAGACTATTCCAAGGCGCTGGCGGCGTACAATGCCGGAAGGCGCGCGGTCAATGAAAAGGGCGGGGTGCCCGATTATCCCGAGACGCGCGAGTATATAAAGAAAGTCATAAATTCATATATAAAGAACAGCGAGTGAAACGAGGCAGGGGGACGACCCGGCCTGCGGGAGGAGTGACATGAGGAACATATCAAACAGGGCGAAGATCATATACCTGCTGTTGCTGATACTTTTCATATCGGCCTTCGGCGTTTTCTGGATGGATTACATCGGGCTCTTCAATATTTCCGGCTACATAAACCGGTTCAAGGGAGAGCCGCCCCTGGTGACCGAGGCCGCTGACGATGAGCCGTCCCTGGTTGAGCGGGAGGAATTCGAAAAGGAAAAGCAGAAACTCTCCGAGAGGATCGAGGACCTCGACAAGCGGGAGGCCCTCATCACCGAGAAGGAAAAGGAGATGGATTCCCAGAAGGAAAAGATCGAGGAACTGAGGAAGGGTCTTGATCTGGAGAAAAAGAAGCTCGAGCAGGAAAAAAACCGCTATTCCGGATATAAGAGGAACGTGAAGGTCCTGGCGAACAAGATGGTCAACATGCCGCCCGAAAGCACGGTTGACATCATGCTAAACTGGGAAGATCCGCTGATCATTGATGTGCTCAGGCAGATCGATGCCGATGCCGCTGACGCGGGCCGCACCAGCATAACGCCCTACATTATCCAGCTTATGTCTGCCAAAAAGGCGGAACGGGCCAGCCGCATAATGTATCTCATGACCCAGATATGACTGGCTGATGGAGGCTGCGGCCCCGTCCGGTCCGTTCCGCAGCCCGGGCTTGAATTCTCCGGTGATTTTTGAGAATAAAAAAACTTGACAATGGTTCATCTTTTGCGTTTTAATTAGCTGTCCGGTGAGAATGGTGGAATGTATTCCGATGGCCCCCTGGACCGGCACGTGCCCATGCGATGGGACACCGGCAAACACAACCAACGGGTAGAGGGATGAGCGAAAAAGACGATAGCGCTGAAAAAGAACGGGAGCTGGGCAGTTTTGACCTGAACGTCATTAACATCATGACCCACCTGTACCGGAGCGGGGCGGTCGAGGATGAAGTGATGGAAACCCTCAGGATGCTGAATTTCGAGTATCATACCCTTCTCGACAAGAACAGCATCCTTGAAGAAAAAGTCAATATTGACTGGAAGACCAATCTGCTCAAATACCGCGACGATTACCTGACCATGATCATAAAGTCCGCCTCGCGGACCCTGGACATCGTTCCGAACGACAAGTACAAGATCACCTATGTCCGCTTCGACATAGATAATTTTTCCATGCTCAACAACCGCTACGGCCATGACAAGGGTGACATAGTCCTGGTCGACCTGGCGGAGATATTGAAGGCCCATTCCCGTCCGACGGATTACCTCATCCGATTCGGCGGAGAAGAGTTTGACGTCATCCTTCCGTCGACAGACCTCAAGGGCGGCGTTACCTACCTGGACAAGATGTACCGTTATATCAGGAACCTCAAATACAACTTCGACAACACGGACGTGACGGTCACCGTCAGCGCCGGCATCGCCGTGTTTTCGATGGACCTGAACAGGCTGAAGCGCATCAGCCTTGACTCGACCAAGGACGAATACCTGAAGCTTCAGAAAGCCGCGGACGATGCCCTTTACGACGCCAAACTTTCCGGCAAGAACCAGTACAAGATTTACAACGACAAGATTGACTACAAGGATATCAGGGAAAAATACGCGGCGGCTGGCGGACGCGTCTAGTCTGCTGCGCTTTCGGTCATTCTTGAATATTCGTTTATCAAACCCAGGATTTCCCTTCTTCCATCCCCGGATTTTGCGGAGCTGATAAAGAGGGCGTCGCGCGATACGCCGAGGGACTCGCTGATCTCGCGTACCCGCAGTGACCGCTGATTCCGGGACAGCTTGTCGCTTTTTGTCAGGGTGATGGCGGCGGGCACCTTCTGGCCGGCAAGGAGCGAGAGTATCTCCGCTTCGAAATCGTCCGGCGTCCTCCTGATGTCGATCAGGAGAAAGGCAAGCTTCAGGTTCGCGCGTGTGGAAATATATTTTTTTATGAGGGGGAGAAAGGTCTTCCTCATCTCCATGGGCAGCTTGGCGTAGCCGAAGCCGGGAAGATCTGCGATGGAGATGGCATCGTTAAGGAGAAAAAAGTTTATTGTTCTGGTGACGCCCGGCCGGGAACCGGTCTTGACCAGGTCCTTTTTTCTCATCAGCATGTTTATCAGCGATGATTTCCCCACGTTGGACCTTCCCAGGAAGGCGAATTCCGGATGCGCATACCGAGGAAACTGCGACGGGGCGGTGCAGCTCTTTAAAAAATGGACTTCATGTATTTTCATCTGGTCAGCACCCGCTCCATGAGGATAGCGTCAACGCCGTCATAGTAATTTTTGCGCCGGCCGGTTTCAACGAAACCGGCTTTCCGGTAGAAGGTCTGCGCCACGGTGTTCCGGGCGCTTACCTCGAGAAAGATTTTTACGGGATCATGGGTGCCCCGGGCGTCGCTGATGATGCGCTCCAGGAGCCGCGACCCGAGGCCCCGGAGCCGCCGGTCCTTCATTATGCCGATATTGTTGAGCTGGATCTCGTCGGCGACGATCCACGCCACGGCAAATCCGACAATGGTGCCGTCTTCTTCCATGACGTAAAATCGGGAAAAGTTGAGGCCCAGCTCGTCGGCAAACTGCCGCCGGCTCCATCGCGCGTGGCCTTCACGTTCGATGGCGCAGACGGCATCGAGGTCTCCGGCGGCGGCTGTTCGTATGGATATCACTTGTCCTTGGGCACCGGGTCGCGCTTTTCGAGGAAAGCGGCGACGCCTTCCCGCTTGTTTTCGGTTTCGCACAGGGTGCCGAAGGAGTCGCGCTCCATCTTCAGCGCGTCGTTGAAATCCATGGTAACGCCTTTCCTGACGACGTCCATGGCGGTCTTGATGGCAGGCCTGCCGCGGAGGGCGATGGCCGCCGCAAGCTTCTTCGCTTCATTCACGACTTCTCCCTTGGGTACGCAGCGGTTTACAAGACCGTATTCGGCCGCCTGCTTCCCGCTTATGAAATTGCCGGATAGAATCAGCTCGTAGGCCCTGCCGGTCCCGAAGAGCCGGGGAGCGCGCTGCGTGCCGCCGAAGCCGGGGATGATGCCGAGCTTGATCTCAGGAAGACCCATCTGGGCCGTTTCATCGGCAAGGCGAATGTGGCAGGCCAGGGCCACCTCGGTGCCGCCTCCCAGCGCGTAGCCGTTGATGGCTGCTATAAAGGGCTTGTCGGCGTTCTCGATAATGTTCAACAGGTCCTGTCCCTGCTTAACCCAGTCGCTCCCCGCCTTCTGCGTGTTCAGGTCGGTGAATTCGGTTATGTCGGCGCCGGCGATGAATGCCTTTCCTTCGCCGGTGAACACGACCACGCGCACGGCGTCGTCCTTGAGGGCTTTTTCCACGGCCTCCTTGATGTCCTTGATGACCGGGGTGCTGAGGGCGTTCATCGGCGGCTTGTTGATGACCATCAGGGCGATTCCCTGCCCGTCCACAGTATAGCTGCATGTTGACATGATTGACTCCTTGTAGTTTGTTATAGAATTTTCATCGCCGCAGAGGGGATGATGTAAGATATCTGACTTTATTAAGAAAAGTTTTCGGGGATCATCGGATTTTGTAAACTACTTTTTGATAATCGCGGATAGCGCAAAATGCCGGATACAATCTGCCCGGCAGGCAGGCGCGGGCGGAGACGATGTGCGCCACCGGTAATTGCCTGAGATCAGCCCGGGATTGGCGTCAGAATATCGGCTCTTCGCCGGCATGGCCCTGAAAATACTTTATCAGGGTCACCTGGTTCCCCTTTTCATTGAATGTCATCACATCGAAGGATTTTCTGGCTATTATCAGGCCCCGGCCATGGGTGAGGAGATCCCGGTTGACATTGTCCGCGGTCATGGCCATGTAGCTCCGGTGGTCAAAGCCCTTGCCTTCGTCGGTGATACGGTATGCGACCATGGCGGGCGTAAGGGAATATTCAATCTTAACCCGCTTTTCGCTGTACAGCGAGTCCTTGCGGCGCTCGCGGACGAACTGGAGATATTCGTGACCGGCACCGGTACCGGATTTTTCATTGAACTGAATGTCCAGGTTCCCGTGCTCGATGGAGTTTATGATAATCTCTAGAAGGCCTGTTTTCACGGACAGAACGGAGCCCTGGTCAAGATGTTTGCCGAGGTTCCTGATGAGGCGCTGGGTCAGCAGCTCCGCGTGACTGAAATTGTTATCCGTGTAATAAACCTGGCGCTCGGTCTCCATGAGGTCAAGGAGGATGTCATCGGTCACCGGCGAGGCAGTCCCGAAGATGTTCGCCTTGCCTTCCGATTCGACATAGTCGAGCTTGACCGAAAGGGTGACGGGTTCGCTGCCGTACTTGGCCTTGAAATCGCTCCTGAAGGTTATGGTTGTCTTGTCCTTTCCAAGGCCTGAAAGGTATTCCCGGTAAATCTGGCGGAACATCTCCCCGTCTTTTTCGGCCCGGCGGTCAATGTAGTCGAGAAAGGCCGTGGAGAGCACTTCCTCCGGCTCATACCCGAGGAGCTTCTTGATTGCCCTGTTGACCGCGGCGAAATGCAACTGGCCGTCCAGGTTGAAAATGATATCATTGGAACTGTCAATGATATGGATGTATTTCTTCTGCGTCTCTTCGACCTGATGGCGCATCATGTTCATGCGGTCGGCAAGGCCAAGGGAAAGAAGGATGACCATGGCGACCCAGCCGGCCTGCATGCTGTAGCTGGTTACGAGGTTTTCCGGGATGAGCCCGTAGGTTTTAAGGATATAGAGTATCACCCCGAGGATAAGTATGCCGACCGCGATGAGGAAGGACCGCGCGGTCCGCGACTTTTTTATAAAGGTAAGGATTACCAGGAGATAGAGGCTGTAGACCATGCTGATGAGGGTGATGGCCGTTGTGGTCACTATGCTGAAGCGGTAGTTCTGAATTATGAGTGTCGAGAGGCCGGCGGCAAGGCCGAGGACAATGAGGATTCTGACGGCGATGTCGGCGCGCGGCATCTGCTTTTTCAAGTCAATGTAATACCTGCCGAATTGAAGAAAAAAAGCGTACGTCAGGCCTATCATGACGGGGTTGTTGTACCTCTCCCACCACGGATTTTCCGGCCACAGGTGCTGATATGATATGCCGTTTAATCCCATGGCCAGGAAGAGCATGGCGGCGATAGACATCATGTAATAAAGGTAGCCGATGTCCCTCATGGAAAAAAAGAGGATCAGGTGGTACAGAAGCATGACCAGCAGGATGCCGTAGAACATCCAGAGGAAGGCTGATTCCTGATCATGCATGAAATTGAAGACCCCGGGGGAATAGAGGTCAAGGTCGACGATGAGGGCGCTGTCCGTGCGAAACCGCAGATAGCAGGTGACATCCCCCCGGGGCTTTACCGTTATGGGAAACACGAAGGTCCGGTAATTCATCGGTCTCTGGGCGAAACGGTAACTGTGCCCGGTCATCATGTGCGTCAGGGCAATGCCGTCGTCGACATAGCAGTCTATGTGGCTGATCAGGGCGTAGTTCTGGTTGAGATAGCATTCAATGGCGCCGTTGGAATTGTTTCTCACGCGGAACCGTACCCAGTACGCCGCCGTGCTGAAGCCGAAGCCGAGTGAGTCCTTTCGGGACTTCAGCCAGCGGAGGGGCTGGCCGCTCCTGTCAAGCTGGGAGCCGCCGCGGATGTCATCAATGTTCAGAATGCAGGCCGGGTCCCGGAGGTATTCGATATGGGGCCCGAGGGAGATGTTCCTGAAACCGCGGTCCACGACGACGGTTCCGGCCGATGCATTGGCTGCAAGGAAAAGGAATAATATAAGAGCGGACAGCTTCATGAAAACGGAAAGCCTCCCCGGTGCAATATCCTGGCCTGGAGTCGCTCAAAGCGGAACGCGATGATTCGATTTTTAGTACAAACATCGTTTTACATCCTGTCAATGATAAAAAAGAGAGACGGCAGGATGGTGTGGGCGGTCAGGAAAATAATAAGGATATCACGGCCATCAGCCCTTGAAGATGAAATAGACGGCGCCCATGAGGCAGAGGCCGGCCCAGAGGTAGTTGAGCCGTATCGATTCCTTCATGTAAATGAGGGCGAAGGGGACGAAGACGGACAGGGTGATTACCTCCTGGAGGATCTTGAGCTGCGGCAGGGACAATGCGGTGTACCCTATCCGGTTCGCCGGGACCTGGACCATATACTCGAAGAGGGCTATGCCCCAGCTGGCGAAGGCGGCGATGTACCACGCGGTGCCGCCCAGGTTCTTCAGGTGGGAGTACCACGCGAAGGTCATGAAGACGTTGGAAATGGTAAGGAGAATGATTGTTTTTGCTATGACCGGCATCTCTGGCTCCAGAAACAGATAAGTATAGGTTGTAGAAATTATTTGTGCTTTAAAAATCAAGAACATTTTTTAAAATATTAATGACACCGGGAACACGGCATGAAATAATCAAAGGGGATCAGGGCAGACATGATGAAAGAAGGATCCTTTTTCCGCAACTATATCATTCACATCAACCGGGACGAGCTTCTCTTTGATATATTACTGTATGCCTACGCGGAATTTTTCCTGTACCGGTTCGTCACCGGCGGGAAATGGTTCGTGCAGGTCCTCTCGATGGAATCGCTCCTGGCCGCCGGGGTGTTCGTGGATTTCTTCGTCATCTGGTATCTCGGGATGGTGTTCCGGGAATACCTCGCCTATTACAAGAATGTTTACATCTACGTGCTGTACGGGATCGCGGCCCTCTGGATCGTGATAGCCCTCCATCTCGGCGTTGTCATGAATGTCTTTGATATTTTCGGCAAGCAGGATTTCATCATTATGTCCGTCTTCGGATACCTCCTGGTCATGGTGGGTATAGCCGGCGGCATAGTCTTTGCCGCTACGGAAGTGCAGCGGGGGAGGGGGAAGCCCGTGGCCGCGGTGCGCCTGAGGGCGTTGCGGATCGTGTTTCCCGTTGGCATGTGGGCCATGAACATCTACCTGGTATATCATCTCCTTGAAGCTCTGTACATGAAGAGCTTCCTTATCGGCATCCCCCTCTGGCTGCTGTTAACGTTCCTGGAATATTATCTTTTCAGGTTCTTTGAGAAACGTGCAAAAAAAAATGTCCCGGTAGAGCTGCGGCCGTCGGGATTCGACCGGATCTTCAGGTCATACCTGTTCCCCGTCATTGTCGTGACTCTGCTCTGCCTGTGGGACGAGATTTTTCTCTGGGGAAGCATCACCCGTGCCCTCGGCCGCGGGGAGGTCCTCTCCCTGGGGGGCACCATCGCCTATCTTACCCTGGCCGGCATCGTGCCGTTGCGGATCATCCTGATCTTCCAGCCGCCCCTGAACCTGGTGAACATTGCCATCGGAGCCGGGAGCATGGGGTATTTCCTCTATTCCGTGGCCATGCTGCTGCAGAGCATCTTCGCTTAAAAGTGAATTCATAAACATTTAATATTTTTCCCATCACTTTAAGCAATCCGAAACAATCCTGCTCCCCCTGACTCCCGGTGGGGGGCACGGAGAAAGTATTATAATGAATCTCAATATATATGTTCAGTTGTGAACGATTAAGAATTGAATGAAGAATGATATTAATATGTATATGAAGTATCAAAATATGATCAGGGAGTGTTCTGGAAATATAAGGAAGTGTCTCATGCATCCCCCCTGCGGGGGACAGGGGGTATTTACAATCCTCGGACGTTCGGTTTTTTTCTGACGATTATCCAAAAGATGTGAACTGGTTATTCCGGGATGAACAGGCCTTGGACCGGAAGAGCGGTGCTAGAAAAAATACTTGCATTTAAACATAACACTGTTATGTTTGACCGGCGATTACGATACTACCCGGAGAGGTGCATTATGGCAGACGAAGTATACTATCGGCTCAGGGATATTCTGGATAAAATGCCGAACGGATACCCGGCAACAGAGGATGGTCTCGAGATAAAAATACTAAAAAAAATATTCACGGAGGAAGAGGCCGGGGTAGCCACGAAAATGCGCATGAAGTTTGAGACCGCCGAGGCAATGGCGGAACGGACCGGACTTGACGCGGAATACCTGGGGAAGATGCTTCCGAAAATGGCCAGCCAGGGGCAGATCTGGGGCGTCACCATCGGCGGCGCGAAGATATACAAGCTGGCGCCCTTTGTCTTCGGCATTTATGAATGGCAGGTGTACCGCATGGACCGCGAGCTGGTCGATATGCTGGAGGTCTACTCCCACAGGGATTTCGGCAAGATTTTCTATAAGGAAAGCCCGGCACTTCTCAAGGTGGTCCCCGTAGAGCAGGAGATCCCCGCAGACTCGGTCATAGAGCCGTATCAGAGGGTCTCCAGTCTCATTGAGGGCGCCAAGTCATGGGCCGTGGGCGACTGCGTCTGCAAAAAAGAGAAAAGTATTCTCGGTGAGCGGTGCGATAAGCCCATGGAGGTCTGCATGGCCCTGTCCCCGATAGAGAACATGTTCGAAGGCTATTTCTGGGGAAGGCCCATCACCAAGGAAGAGGCCTATGCCGTGTTGAAGAAGGCGGAGGATTCCGGCCTGGTGCACATGACATCCAATACGAAAGAAGGTCATATCTATATCTGCAACTGCTGCGGCTGCTGTTGCGGCATTCTCAGGGGAGTGAACGAACTGGGCCTCGATTCCGCGCTGGCGCGGTCCAATTACCGGGCCGTGGTGGACGCGGAACTCTGCACCGCCTGCGGCGCATGCCTTGACCGGTGCCAGGTGAAGGGGGTCATTGAGGTCGGCGACACGGCGGTGATCAGCGACCGGTGCATCGGGTGCGGCCTCTGCGTCTCGTCCTGCCCGGTTGAGGCGATCAAGATGGCCAGAAAAGACGATGCCCATATCGAGTATGTGCCGATAGATGAAAAAGAGTGGAACAAAAAACGGGCCGAGGCCCGCGGCAGGGATGATTACAAGGACCTGCTGAAATAACATACGGATTGCCCGACAGCCCCCGGACCCCCGGCGGGCGGCTTAGTTACCACCGGCCTTGGTGGGCAACCGTGCCGTTACAGTCCCCATCCGGGGGATCCCGGGGGCAAAGATGTAACAGCAAGGAAATGCCATATGCGTTTAAAAAAGCTGATCAGGATTCTGCGGTCAAAGGGGTCGCTGCCCTACCTCGTAACGGACCTGGTGAACGTGAGGTACCTCACCGGCTTTACCGGAACCTATGCCAGCCTGGTCGTCGGCCGCGGCCGGTCCTACTTCATCTCGGATTCGCGCTACGAGGAATATGCCCGTTCCATCATGCCGAAAGGCGTGGACTTTGTCCTTCAGAAGGTTGATTTTCTCGAAACGCTGAAATCGGTGCTGAAAACCATGGGGACCCGGGAACTGTACCTCGAAGAGCATTCCACGCCCTTTTCCGTGTACCGGAACATGAAGCGGAACCTGAAGGGCGTGAGGCTCCAGCCGGGAGGCGACGAGGTGAACTCCGTCCGCATGATAAAGGACGAGGAAGAGATCGCCATCCTCAGGCAGGCGGCCAAGATTACCGACGGCTGCGTTGAACACCTGAAGAAGATCATCCGGCCCGGCGACGGGGAATGGGACATCGCGGTGGAGATCGAGCATTTCTACCGCCGGCACGGATGCCGGAAAAGCTCCTTCGACTGCATTATCGCTTCAGGCCCGGGCTCGTCAATGCCCCACTACGCCACCTCCATGGACAAAAAGGTGCGCGCCGGAGAGGTCATTCTCATCGACATGGGGTGCGAGTATCATGGCTATAATTCAGACTTGACAAGAACCATGTTCGTTTCTAGCATTGACCCCGCTCTTGAGCGGATATACCGTGTCGTCCTCGAGGCCCAGGAAGCGGCCGTGAAGGCAGTACGGCCGGGCATCACCACCGGGAAGCTTGACGCCGTGGCGCGGGACATCATAACGGAGGCCGGCTACGGCGAACGCTTCGGCCACTCCCTCGGTCACGGGATAGGCATGGAAGTGCACGAACTGCCGGCCATAAAGACGGGCGACCTGAAGCTGAAAAAGAACATGGCCATCACGATCGAGCCGGGCATTTACGTGCCGGGCGTCGGCGGCGTCCGGATCGAGGACATGGTCATGGTCACCGCCCGGGGGCACGAGGTTCTGACCAAATCATCGAAAGACATCATTGTAATAGGATAGCAGGATATGATATCAGTAAACGATCTCAGACGCGGACACGTCATAATAATCGACAAGGAACTCTTTTCAATCATCGAGCAGCAGCACCACAAGCCCGGCAAGGGCGGGGCCATCGTCAGGGCCAAGATGCGCAACGTCAAGAAGGGCAACGTCATCGACCGGACCTGGAACGCCGGCGTGATGGTCGAGGACGTGCGCCTCGAAAAGCGGCCCATGCAGTACCTCTACCGCGAGGGCGATTCGGTCGTCTTCATGGACACCGAAACCTTCGACCAGGAGCATGTCCCGGCGGACGCCATCGGCGACGCGCTGCAGTTCATGAAGGAAGAGGACGTGGTCCAGATCGCCTTTTACGAAGGCGAGCCGATCACCATCGAGCCCCCCGCGTCAGTGGTGCTCAAGGTCACCTACGCCGAGCCGGGTCTGCGGGGCGACACCGCGACCAACGTGCGGAAGCCGGTCAAGGTGGAGACCGGGGCGGAGGTCAAGGTGCCCCTCTTCGTCAACGAGGGCGATTACATCAAGATCAACACCGAGACCGGCGAATACATTGAACGGGTGAAGATGTAGGGATGGATTTCTTCGAACAGATAGCCCTGTGGATAAAGGAGAACCCCGGGAAGACCGTCGGCGCCGCCATCGGGTTCGTCCTGGGCGTCCTCCTTTTTGCCATCGGCTGGTGGAAGACCCTCATCATCCTCATCCTGGTCCTGATAGGCTTCATCATCGGCAAGTCGCGCGATGAGAATATTCCAGTCATAGACCTCATATCTTCCTTTTTCAGGCGAAATCGTGATTGACGGGCCGGCCGCGGTACCCCCATGATAAATCCGTGGACTCCGCAAAAATAAATTATCGCCTCATCAGGGACGCCTACCGGTCCCTCGATAGGAAAAAATTCCAGGAAGCCATATTGGTGCTGGAGAAAGTGCTCTCCTCCGGCGCGGGCGACATCTACGTGCTCCTCCTTCTGTCCGTGGCCTACCTTCATACCGACCAGTTCGGGAAGCTCGCGCGGTTCATCACGAAGATGCGGGAGATGAACCGGTCCTACCTGCCGCTCATACAGCTCGAGGCGTTTTTAAAGCTCAAATCAGCCGCTTCCAGGGAAGAGGCTCTGAAGGTGTACATCGACCTCATGGCGAAATACCCTGCCGACCCCCACATTCACCGCGGGCGGGGCCTCATCAGCGGGGCCGCGGATTTCCGGGATTTCCAGAAGAACGCCCGGCTCCAGGACTTTGTTTCCATTCCGGCGCCGCCCCGTAGCCTGAAGAAAACGGCGCAGAAGACGGTGTACACCGGCATGCTGGACAGGAAGGGTATCCGTATCATCAGCGACCGCCACATCCCGTGGCGGCGCATCGCGCTGGCCATGGCCTGCGCGGCTGTCGCGGGGACGCTGGTCGCCCTCGGGGCATGGCTCTTCACGGGCCCCGGCTTCCTGGCGGGCGCCGCGAAGCGTGTCGGGGTATCGGGCAGGGATTACAGCGGGATTGACCGGGTAACCCTGGGGGGCACTGAATTCGACCTGGTGAAAAACATCGGTCCGGACCGTGTTCCCGTCTATTACAAGTCGGTGCGGGACATGACGGACGAATTCAACCGCGCCCGCATGCTCATCAAGGCGGAAAAGCACAACGATGCCATCCTGCTGCTCAACGGCCTTTATAACAGCAATGTCAATTTTGTCGTGAAGGAAAAAGTCGCCTTCCTCATCAAGTTCGTGACTGACCTGGAGGACCGGGATTTCCGAGAGGTGCCCTACGCCGATATTGAAAAAAACAGGTACCGGTACCGTGGATTCGCCGTGCGCTGGAAAGGCCGCATTGGGAAGATTAAACAGCGCGGCGGGAGCCAGGTCTTCACGCTTCGCGTCGACGCCGTGGGGGACAAGTCGGGCGGTGATGTGGATGTTTATTCCCCGGGGGTTGTGCCCGGCCTGTCGGGCGGCGAGCCGGTTCAGCTCGAAGGCGTGATTATGGATTTTATCGGAAAAGAGAAGCGCGCCTATGTCATGTCAAGGAACATCAGAATCCTGAAATAACGATTCCCCGCGTGATTGTCCCGGGAACCTCATCCTACTTTTTCTTCATGATAACCATGGTGACGTCATCGGTCAGCCGGTATCCTGCGAGCTCTTTCAGAATGGTGTCCCGGATTTCGCCGGGGCTATGCGGGCTTTCACGGTGGAGGATGTCCGCCAGCCGGTCCTGGCCGAACATGTCGGTCTTCCCTGCTGTCGTATCCGATCAGGTATCCCAGGGAGGAAGGAGCCCGGCCGGCTTCCAGGGCCAGGGTCATATCGCTCAGCCTCAGGGCGTCGTATGAATCGTCCAGGCCCTTCAGGGAGTAATAGGAAACTGCTAGATACATGGAAAACAGAAGAAGTGGACTAACTGTACAGGCCGGAATCGATTTTATCAATCAATATTTTGCCGCGTGAAGGTATTTTTCTTCCGCCAGCCGCTTTCTAGCCGCCTTGCGGGGCGTTCCCGGCGTCATGGGCGGGAAAGTAAATCATGAAGGTGGTCCCCTTTCCCGGTTTGGAGTAGACCTCTATGGAGCCTCCGTTCTGCTTCACCGCGCCGTAGACTGTCGCCAGCCCGAGCCCGGTCCCCTTGCCGTTTAGCTTTGTCGTGAAGAAAGGCTCGAAAATGCGCTCCTTCACCTCGTCGGACATTCCTTCCCCGGTATCGCTGACGGAGAGCATGACGTATTCCCCCGGACTTATGGAGGGGTGGCCCCTCGAGTAATCCCTGCCGATGCTGCATTCAGCGGTCTCGAAGGTAATGGTCCCGCTTCCGTTTATGGCGTCCCGGGCGTTGACGATCAGGTTGATGATGATCTGTTCCATCTGCACCGCGTCGGCCCGTATGCGGCTGATGCCCGGCCGCAGAACGGCCCTGATCTCGATGTTTTCGCCGATGAGCTGGAAGAGGATTTTCTCCATTCCCTCAAACAGCGCATTAATATCGATGGAGACGGGTGCAATGATCTGGTTGCGCGAAAAGGAGAGGAGCTGGCGCGTAAGATCCGCGGCGCTTTCGGATGCCTTCATTACGACTGACAGCTTTTCACGATCGGTGTCGCTGATGTTCTTATCCGAAAGGAGAATACCGGTATTCCCCATGATGGCCGTTAGGAGGTTGTTGAAGTCATGGGCGATGCCGCCGGCCAGTCTCCCGATCGATTCCATCTTCTGAGCCTGATTGAGCTCGGCCTTGAGGCGCTCCCGTTCCTCCTCGGCCCGCTTGCGGTCAGCCAGCTCCTTCTCGACGCTGTCCAGCGCCTTCCGGTTAATCATGAACAAACCGTACTGTGTTATAATGATGAAGATCATGGCGATGCTGCTGTCCGCCATGTAATCCACAAACTCGTTTTGGGATAAGCCGAAATCATCCCTTAAATAGAACATGAACATGATAAAGATGGCCAGGTTGATCCCGCCGTATGCCAGTATGAGTAACCCCCTGCGCGTGACTATAAAGGAAGATATGGAGAGTATCGCCAGGATGTAGGCAATTGTATCAAGGCGTATGATCGATGAAGATGAATCGAGGAAGATTACCAGCCACACCGCAAGCATTGTCGTGGCCAGGAGGATATGCGCGGAAAGCCTGTAATGGCCGCGAAGGAGAATCACCGTGCTCATTATACAGGAGGCAAAAAGGGCCGATTCCGCTGCAACCAGCGGATACTGGACCCTGTATCCGACAATCGGTTCATGGAGGCCGACGTAAATGGTGTACCCTAACAGCACCGGCATGAAGACCAGAAGAGTGATGTAAAAATAGAAGACATAGGCGGCCTTGATCCGTACCGCGGGGTCGGCATTGGCGTATCTTTTTTCTATGATAGTGCCCGGGGTGACCATCAGCTATTAATTAATACCGCAGCGGCAAAATGTCAAGAAAGTAAAAATAGTGTAACGGCGGGCCCGGCCATGGGCCCGGTCTGTTTGTTGACGGAACGTTCCCGAATAAACGGGAATGGGGAGGCGGTGATGCTGCTTCGTGAAATCAGTTCACGGCTGCGAACATTTCCTTCAGTTCCCTCTTTAGTATTTTCCCGGACGGGTTCTTGGGAAGCTTGTCCGTAAGAATTATTTTTTTGGGGCACTTGAAGCCGGCAAGATTCTTTTTGCAGTAGTCAATGATATCCTTTTCAGTTGCCGCGGAACCTGATTTAAGAACGACCACCGCCGCAACCAGCTCGATCCATTTCGGGTCGGGGAGGCCGATAACGGCGGTCTCGGCTACGTCAGGGTGCCGGTAGATGACTTCTTCCACTTCACGGGACGCCACGTTCTCGCCGCCCGTCTTGATCATGTCCTTCTTGCGGTCCACCACGTAGAGATATCCGTCTTCATCGAATTTGCCGAGGTCGCCGCTGTGGAACCATCCGTTGGCGAAGGCTTCGGCTGATTTCTCGGGGTCGTTCAGGTACCCCGTCATGACCTGGCCGGAACGGTGGACGATCTCGCCGACTGATCCGACGGGAACGAAATTACCGTCATCGTCCATCAGGCGGGTCTCGACGTTCACCACAGCTTTTCCCGCCGAGCCCGGTTTCAGGAGCTGGTCTTCAGGCTTGAGGATGGTCGCGACCGGGCCCATCTCGGTCTGGCCGTAATAGTTCCAGAGGCGAAGGCCCGGGAAGGTGTCGGTGAGCCGCTTGATGATTTCCACCGGCATGATGCTGGCGCCGTAGGCAGCCTTTTTCAGGCTCGACAGGTTGAAGTCGCGGAGTTTGGGATGGTTCAGGATCCCGATCCAGACCGTGGGCGGCGCGAACATGTGCGTTACCTTGTACTTTTCTATGCACCGCATCATCTCCAGGGGATCGGCCTTGTGCAGTATGATGTTTTCCGCCCCGGAGTAGATAAAGGGCATGAGGAAACAGTGGAGCTGCGCGCAGTGAAACAGCGGCAGGCCATGGAGGCTCACGTCCTGCGTTTCGTACTGTCCGTCTATCATGCAGCTGAAATACTGGGTCATGAGAGAGCGGTGGGAGAGCATGGCGCCCTTCGGCCTCGACTCGGTTCCGCTGGTATAGGGTATCTGCACGATGTCCTCGGGGTGCACGTCGATTTCGGGGTCGTCGGCGGGCACCGCGGACATTTCATAGTCAAGGTCGAAGAAGCCGGAGGGGATGTCGGGGCTCGAGATCGGTATCAGTCCCCAGGTCTTTATGTTTTTGAAAAGATTCTTCTTTGATTGTATAACGGGGAGGAGCGAGTCTTCTACGAGAAAAATCCTGGCTCCGGAATGAGTGACCACGTAATCAACTTCCTCGGCGTTGAGCATGAAGTTGATGGGGACCTGCACCGCCCCTATCTTGGCAAGGCCCAGGAGGCTGATGGGGTAGTGGTGTGAATTAAAGGAATTGATCGCCACCTTGTCGCCTTTTTTCACTCCCAGGCGGAGCATCAGATTGGCAAAGGAGCAGGCTTTTCTCTCCAGATCGGCAAAGGAAAAACTCTTATCCCTAAAAACGATGGCTGTTTTATCATTATATTTGGCTGCAGCCCGGCGGGAAATTTCACCAATGGTATCGCGATTTATTTTATTGGACATTTAACGCCTCCGTGTCTAGGTTTCTATCCAATCGTGTAATTCTTATCAAGGATGTCTATTAAAATATGGAGATTATTTTAGCTGTTTTTTGTGATTTTATATTAATAGAATCTGTTATTCAATTACGGGGGCAGATTAAAGCACTCATTAGTCCGTTTTTTGATAGTTATAGGTATTCTGGGGTCAGAGAAAATTCAGGTGTCAGAGTAAAATCCCGGGGTCAAAGCAACAAATTCAATTTATGGGCATTTTATACTTGCCTGTATAAAAAAATATTATACATTATTATAAGTGTAGTCATCCACTTTTTTGATCTATCAGTTTCCTGAAAAACTCCATCCATGGAGTTTTTCAGGACCGGTTTTACGAAATGAATTCGTAAAACCTCACGTTTTTCTCGGCTGATGCCTCGAAAAACGGCGATACTTCCATGTATCGCTTAACAGTTTGCTGTTTTTCAGCAAACTGCTATTGCTTTACTATTGTGGCTCCAGATACTTTCATTCCGGGGGAGGTGGTGTCATGTATAGTCTTTTGATCTCTGATGTGATGGATAAATATAAAGACAGATCCTACATGATTCAGCAAAAAGCCAGAATCTTATTATACATGATCGGTATTCTGGCAGTCATTGTGCTGCTGATCACCGCAGCGCTGAATCTTACCATGGAAAACTCCTTCCTGACCGGAAGAAACGCCGTGAGGTTCCTGATACTCCTGCTTCTTGTTGCGGCATATATCCTGCTCAGGTCAGGCAATTACTCACTTGCGGCCAACCTGGCCATTTTCGGCTCCCTCGCAGCCATGGGGACCCAGGTTGTCCTCGCGGATTTCAAGACCGGTCTTGAGTTCTCGAACCGCCTCCACCTGCTGCATATTTTTATCATCATCACGGCCCTGTTCTCCTCGCGGTGGGCGGCCGTCTTTGCGATGTTCATATCCATCGGCATTGCCGTGGCCGCGGGACTGAACTCGTCGGCCATATCGCCTGCCGAGATAAAGAGCATCCTTATCAGCTTTTCCGAGGGCCTGGTGATCATCACGGTCGCGTCGGTCATCCTCATGAAAATGGTCGACGATACCATCAGGCGTATTGAGGCCAGCATGAAAACGGAGGAGGAGCACGGGGTCATGAAGAAACTGCTCAACTCCGGCCTTGATCTTTCGAGGAACCTGGCCGATCTTTCCGAGGGACTGAATGCCGAGAACCGGAACCTGTCGCAGCGGACCGTTGAGCACGCCTCGGCCCTCGAGGAGGTGACCGCCACCATCGAGGAAACGGTGGCCGCCATCAGGAAAAACTCGGAGAACACGGACCAGGCGTCCCGCCTCGCCGCCGAATCCACGCGCATAGCCGAGGAAGGGGCGCGGATGATCGTGGAGGCCGTTGATTTTATCAAGGACATAGACGCGTCCGGCGAGAAGATATCGCAGATCACCGCGGTGATAAACGAGATCGCCTTTCAGACCAACATCCTGGCCCTCAATGCTTCAATTGAAGCGGCCCGCGCCGGGTCGGCCGGCAAGGGTTTTGCCGTGGTGGCGAACGAGGTCAGGAACCTGGCAAAGCGGGCCGCCGATGCCGCCAAGGAGATAAGCGGCCTCATTGACCTTTCCCTGTCGCGCATTCACCACGGGACCGAGCTGGTCAGCAGGAGCGGCGGGGCGCTTTCGGAAATATGCACGTCGATTCGCGATGTTGACGCCGTGGTGAAGGACATTACCCGGCAGAGCGACGAGCAGCAGCGGAGCATCGAGGAAATCCGCATTTCCCTCACGCAGATGGACCAGGTGGTGCAGGAGAATTCGGCTCTGGTGGAGAAGACCTCGGCGGTCAGCGACAGCCTGTCGAAGCAGGCCCGTGATCTCATGGCCATGCTGCAGAACGCCGAGGTTTTCGTGAAGGCGTGATCCCGGTGTCTTGTCCCGGCTAGAGGTTCAGCCGCCAGAGGAAGAAATTAAGAACCGACGCGAAGCTCACCCAGAGCAGGTACGGGACCAGAAGACAGCAGGCCGCCAGTGAGACCCGCGCGAAAGCCGCCATGGTTGCCGCAATGGCGATCCAGAGCAGGATGATTTCTATAAAAGCCGCAAAGGGCATGCGCAGGTAAAAGAAGAGAAATGACCAGGCCAGGTTAAGGAATAGCTGGATCCCGAAGGCCGTTACGGCGATTCGTGCTTCCTTTCCCGACAGGCCCTTCTTCCACACCAGGTACAGAGCTATACCCATCATCAGGTAGAGCGCTGTCCATACCGGTCCGAATATCCAGTCCGGCGGATTGAAGGCAGGCTTGGCCAGGCCGGCGTACCAGGACCTCACAGATGGCTCGGTCATGAGGGCTCCGATTCCGCCGACCGCCTGGGGGATGATGACGCTCGCGATGAGCCTGAATACATTTGATCTTTTCCCTGCTTTCATACGTTTCCCTCCGCCTATTTGATGATCATCTTTTCTTCCGGCAGCCTGCTGTATATCTGCGCCATCCTCCGGAGCCGCTGCGTCATGTCATGGGTAATGCTGTCACTTATGAGCTTGAAGCGCCAGTTGCCCTTCGTCGTCCCCGGCCGGTTCATGCGAAATTCCTCGCCGAAGCCGAGGATGTCCTGGGCGGGGATGATCACCAGGTCCGCTACGCTGCGGTATGCCTGGCGTATCAGCTTCCAGTGAAAGTCGGACCAGTCCTCGAAGCCCAGGTATTCCAGCACGTAGCGGCGCGTGTCCTCGGTGATCTCGGAACCGTAGAACCAGCCGTTGGTCGTGTTGTTGTCATGGGTCCCGGTATAGAGGATGCAGTTGCGGTTGTCGATATTATGGGGCAGATAATAGTTCCTGTTGTTGAAGTCAAAGGCGAACTGAAGTATCCGCATGCCGGGAAGCCCGAGGTCGTCGCGGAGCTTTTCCACTTCGGGGGTGATGATGCCCAGGTCCTCCGCGATAAGGCGGAGGCTGCCCAGGTCCTGGCGGAGCTTCTTGAAGAACTGGACGCCCGGACCCTTGACCCATTTGCCGTTTACCGCGGTTTTTTCATTTGCAGGGATCGACCAGTACGCCTCGAAGCCCCGAAAATGGTCGATGCGTATGATGTCCACAAGCTTGTGGAGGTGGCTGATTCGCCGCGCCCACCAGTTGAACGTATCTGCGGACAGGACCGTTCCCTGCTTCCACCGGTATAGCGGGTTGCCCCAGCGCTGGCCCGTGTCGCTGAAATAGTCCGGCGGAACGCCGGCCACGGAAAGGGGACGGCGCGTTTCATCATCCAGCAGGAGTATCTCGGGATTTGCCCAGGCATCGGCGCTTTCCATGGTCACGTAGATGGGGATATCCCCGATGATCTCTATGCCGAGCCTCATGCATTCCTTCCGGAAATCGGCCCATTGACGGAAGAAGAGAAACTGGAGGAAGATGTGGAAACGGATCTCTCCGGCTAGCTTTTTGCTCCACAGTTTGAGGGCCTCGGGCCTGCGCATCGAGGTGTCCTTGTCCCATTCCAGCCACTCGGTGGTCCCGGTTTTGCCGGCGATGGCTGAAAAGAGCGCGAAATCCTCGAGCCAGTAGCCTTCCGATTCGCAGAATTTATCGTATGAGGCCAGGTCCTTGTCCGATGCTTTTGAAAAAAAATCGGCGCAGGCCTTTTCAAGGATAGGGAGCTTGTGACCGATCACGTCCTCGAAATGCACGGAGTATCCTTCCCCGGCGGGGAACGGCTTGATGTCGCCGGAGAACCACGGTTCCTCGGCGAGTTTTTCAAGGCTGATGAAATGCCAGTTCCCGGCGAAAGCTGAGGTCGACGCATAGGGAGAGTAATCGAGCTTCGCGTCCACGGGACCGATGGGAAGTATCTGCCAGTATTTCATGCCCGCGTCCCTGAGGCGCCCGGCGAACTCTTTCGCCTCGGTCCCGATGGTGCCGATGCCGTATTTACCCGGCAGGCTGGTTATGTGGAGGAGCGTCCCGCTCGACCGTTCGAGTTTCATCTTTTCCAATCCTTTTTTTTCTAAGGGCGGCACCCTCTGCCTCGCGAGCAGGCGGCACGGATGCCGCCGGCAGCCGAGTCTTACAGGACGTAAATACGAGGCGAAGCGAGTGAGGCAGAGGGTGCCGCCCTTATTTCAGGCTGTTCATCCTCTCAAGTATCTCCTTGAGCATGTTGATATGCTCGCCGTATTTTGCCCAGTTGCCTTCCCGCATGCTGGCCTCGGCCTGGTTATAGTGGTTCATCGCCCGCACAGCCAGGTCCCTGAGCCGTGTTTCCAGCGATCCTTCCATGAGGCCGGTGTCTATGAAGGTCGTTCCCGAGAAGAGCCGTTCCAGCGCGGCGGGGAGGTCCTTCTCCATCACGATCTTGTCGGAGAAGGACACGATGACCCGCTTGAGTTCCGGCATTTCGCTTGATTCAGCCTTGAGGTACAGGGGTTCGATGAATAGTATCGATTCTTCGATGGGTATAGCCAGCATGTTTCCTCTGATGATGCTGGATCCTTTCTGGCTCCAGAGGGTAAGCTGCTTGGATATGTCCGGGTTCTGGTTTATGCGCGCTTCTACCTGGAGCGGCCCGTATGAGAGCTTGTCCTTGGGCAGCATGTAGAGCTTGAGCTCGCCGTAGTCGGGCATGTCGCATTTGGCCGTGAGAAAGGCTATCATGTTGTCCTTCTTGAAGGGCGTGAAGGGAATGATAAGGATAAATTCGTCCCGCTTTTCGTCGGGGAGCCTGGTGACCAGGTAGTAGCTCTGGACCGGCTCCTCCTTGCTCTCAAAGACCTGGCGGGCGATGTGCCACGCGTCCTCGTTGTTGTAGAATACGTGGGGATCCGTCATGTGGTAGCGGAGGAGGGTCCGCGCCTGTATCGTAAAGAAGCTCTCCGGATACCTGAGGTGGGCCCTGATGTCCGCGGGCATCGACGACATTTTCTTGAAAATGCCCGGAAAGATGTTCTGATATACCTTGATGATCGGGTCTTTTTCATCCGCCACGTAGTAGTCCATGGTCCCGTTATAGGCGTCGATGACGATCTTGACGCTGTTGCGGATATAATTTATCTTCCGCTTCCCGATCGAGATGGGAGTGGAGTAGGGGAACTGGTCCGAGGAGGTGTAGGCGTCGATGATCCAGTACAGCTTTTTATCGGATATGACCAGGTACGGGTCGGTGTCAAAATCGAGGAACGGCGTGAACTCCTGCGCCATTTCCATGATGTTGCGGCGGTAGTGTATCCTGCTGTCGTCGCCGATTGTTCCCGATATCAGTATGTTGATGTCCTTGAAGGCGGCGGCGAACAGTATGCGCTTGAAGATTGAGTCAAGCTTCAGGCCGCCGGTGCCGCTGTAGACCGTGAACTTGTTCACATCGCCCGAGGGATAGTCGAATTCCTTCATGCTGGTGTTGGTGATCACGTAGGAATTGTTATGCTCGCCGAAGTAGATCTCCGGGCGGTCGATGGGGATGTCGACGTCGAACTTCGGAGGAATGTCGTAGATCAGCATCTCCGGCTGTCCCTCCGACGTTATCTTGTCGACCCTGGAGAGGACCACCCCGTATCCGTGGGTATAGAGCAGGTGCCGATTCTGCCAGGTCTGGCTGTTCTTGCCCAGGCGGTCGATGGAAAGCTCGCGTGCCGACAGGTTTACGGCGCTCTTCCTGTTCTTGATGACGTAACGGTCAACGTCCACGTCATTGAAGAAGTAATAGGGCTTGAGCTCCTGCAGCTGCCTGTAGGTCTGCTTGAGGGGGCGCCAGTCCCACAGCCGCACGTTTTCCAGCGTGTTGCGGTTCTTGACGATGTCCTGGTAGGTGAGGTTCTGCTTGTTGGCGAAAGGAGTTTCATGCACCTTCTCGATGTCATAGGCTATGCGGGTGAATGTTATGTTGTGCTTGATGTAGGGCTCCTCCTTCCCGAATTCATTCGGCACCACGATGAAACGCTGCTGTATCCAGGGGAAGATGCTGCCCAGGATGAAGTAGACGGGGATTATGGCGGCGAGAAGGATCAGGGGGAGCTTGAAGCTCCGCTTGAATATGTTGAACAGGAACAGCGCCGACGCGATGAAGGATATGACCATGGCGGCGTTGTAGGCCAGCAGGTTGGCATGCACCGCGGTGTACCCCGCCCCGTAGAACTTGCCGATCTTGGAGGAGAGAAGCTCATAGGCGTCCAGCTTGTAGCCGAGGCCATACAGGAAAACTATCATCGCCAGGAGGGTCGATATGTGCGCCCGGGCGAAGAGTGAAAACTCCAGCTTGGCGTTCTTGAAGAGGATCCCGCCGTTGACGATGTGGAACAGGACGGAAAAGAGAGCCGTTATGACCAGGGCGGACATAAGCCACCCGTACAGAAACTGGAGGAAGGGGAGCTTGAACACGTAGAGGCCCAGGTCCTGTCCGAATATCGGGTCCCCGGGGAAGCCCGTAAAGGGGACGGCGTTCGTGAACATCAGGTATTCCTTCCAGAAGGACGAGGCAGCGCCGCCCATCATGAATCCCGCAGCCACCACGCTGATTGCCAGAATGATGAACAGTGCCCGCTTCGGCGTTCCCAGTACCGGCAGCTGCAGCCGGTTGAGTATGTTGTTCGCGAATATCCGCCCCTTTCCGCCCAGGACGCGGATCAGGAGGAAGTTGAACGAGAATATGCCGATGAAGATGAGGCCGAAGAGAATGTGCACGTTGAATTTCGTGAAGAAAAGGACCCAGAAGATATTGAGTCCCTTGTACATTCTGAACCATTCGAGGTCCGCGTAGAAGCCGGAAGAGAAGCTTATCATCGCGTAAAGAATGACAAAGACAGTTATCCCGATAATGTATTTTTTATTCATTGCATAATTCCGGTTATTTTGTGATAAGAAGGCTGTAAAATGTGCAAAATTGGGCGGTCGGTAAAAAATTCCGCCCTCTCGCGGCGGCTCGACGGGGCCCCGCAGCGTCAATGATGCAACATTTCTTATGGTTTATCAAGCTATTTTTTTAGCGGGTCAACAGCGGGGAATCGGGGGTACGGCGCCAATTTCGCCTTGACATGATTATTTCTTTTTAATGTCATGGGGCTCACGAAAGGCCCCTGGATAATCCCGAAGGAGGGCTTTATTGTAACCACACAGATCGAATTCATGGAAAAGCCCCGTATGAACAACAATTGCGAGGACAAGAAAAAGATGATCTCCCACAAGGTCCTGGGTGTGAAGCCCTTCATGGTCATGGACGTGATGGCCCGGGCGGAGGAACTGGAGCAAGACGGCAAGGACATCATCCATCTCGAGGTGGGCGAGCCCGATTTCGAGACGCCGGAAGTGATCCGGGAGGCCGCCATCGAGGCGATCCGCTCCGGTAAGACCCACTACACCCATGCCATGGGCATCCTGGAACTGCGTGAGGAGATCTGCGCGCACTATCACCGCGAGTACGGCGTTTCCATCACCCCGGACCGGGTGCTGGTCACCTCGGGAACGTCACCGGCCATGCTCCTCATGATGCTTTCCATCCTGGAGCCCGACGAAGAGGTGATTGTTTCAAACCCGCACTATGCCTGTTATCCCAACTTCATCGAGGCCGTGGGGGGAAAGGTCGTCGATGTCCGCACCCATCCTGACGACGGGTTCCAGTACCGGCCGGAACAGATCCGCTCGGTCCTGACCGGCAGGACCAAGGCCATCCTCATCAACTCGCCGTCGAACCCGACGGGGATCGTCATGACTGAAAAGAACATGGAGGAGATAGCCGGGTTCGGGAACCAGTTTATCCTCTCCGACGAGATTTACCACGGACTGGTGTACGAGGGGAGGGCCCATTCCATTCTGGAATACACGGACCGGGCCTTCGTCATCAACGGCTTTTCCAAGCTCTACGCCATGACCGGATGGCGCCTCGGCTACCTCATTTTCCCGAAGGAGTTTTCCCGGGTCATGGAGCGCCTGCACCAGAACTTTGCCATATCCGCCAACAGCTTTGTCCAGATCGCCGGCATCGCGGCGCTCAGACACAGTAGGCCGGACATCGAACGTATGAAGGCAATCTACAACGAGCGGCGCGTGTACATGATACGGCGGCTCAAGGAGCTGGGGTTCCGGCTCCACGTGGAGCCCACCGGCGCCTTCTACGTCTTCGCCGACGCCAGCCACTTCTGCACCGACTCGTACCAGGAGGCCTTCAGGATCCTGGACACCGTCAGGGTGGGCGTCACGCCGGGCATCGATTTCGGGTCCGGCGGCGAGGGCTTCCTCCGGTTCTCCTACGCGAATTCCCTCGACAATATAAGGGAAGGGCTGGACCGGGTCGAACAGTACCTGAAGGAACGCGTCTAGGAAGCGGCGGCCAGGGGTTAATCCTTTTCGAGCAGTTTTTGTATGGTGCCGACCATGGTGGTCATGTCGATGACCGGTTTCAGAAAGACCTGGTCTCTGCCGATGCCTATTTCCATCAGGGCGCGAGGGATGGAATAGGTCATGGACCCCGTGTGGATGATGTACTTCATTGCCGGCTGGACCTTGTGGGCCTTCAGGATGAATGTGTTGCCGTCCATGCCCGGCAGGCGCATGTCGATGATGCCGATGTCGAATTTCTGGCTCTTGATCCTTTCGAGGCCGGATTCCCCGTCGCCTGCGGTCACAACGGCATAGCCTTCGTCCTCAAGGTAGGCCACCAGGTTTTCCTGCAGGTGCTCCTCGTCATCCACGATAAGTATGGTAGCTTTTCCGCTCATGCTCTCTCTCTCTTTATCGGAAGCGTTATGGTAAACGTCGTTCCCCGGTCCTGCAACGAATCCACGGCGATCGTTCCGTGATGATTGTTGGTGATGATAAAATATGATACCGACAGCCCGAGACCGGTCCCGGCGCCGGATTCCTTTGTCGTAAAGAACGGCTCGAAGATATGTTTCTTGAGATCATCACTCATGCCCGGGCCGTTGTCCTCAACTTCGATATGGGCCGATTCGCCTTCCTTCCAGAGACGGACCGTGATCCTCGGGTTTTCGCCCTCCGGGTATTTCTTGCCCCGGATCGCATGGGCCGCGTTTCTTACCAGGTTCAGGATGACCTGCTGGATTTCCACGGCAACGCACTCGACGGGAGGCATGCCTTTCTCGAAATCCCGGATTATTTCAATATGGCGGAAATCGTAGCTTTTTTTCAAGTCATAATCGCTTGCGGCCAGTTCAATTGTTTTATCGAGCAGAGCCTGCATGTTGACCATGTCGCTCCGGGATTCGCTGCGCCTGCTGAAATTGAGCATGTTGTTGACGATCTTCGATGCGCGCTCTCCCATTTCCCTGATGCCGTCTATCATCCTGGGGATGTCCCGCTTCTCAAGATATACGAGCATCTTTTTAAAGTCAACGCCGGTCTCCTGTGCCGCACCGGTATTGATCCTGTTGTCGGGCGAGAGGCGCCGCTGGATGTTCTGCGCGGCAAGGAGGATCCCGCTCAGGGGATTGTTGATCTCGTGGGCCATCCCGGCGGCCAGGCCTCCGACGGACATCATCTTTTCCGTCTGGATCATCATCTCTTCGAGTCGTACCCGGGAGGTGACATCGTCTATCCTGATAACGGCACCCTCTACGCCGTCCGCTATGAGGGGGTAGATCAGGAGGTCGGAGTAGGTGGTCTCGTTTTTTTCGCGCTGCACCAGCTTTTCGAGCTTCTGGGGCTCCTTTCTGGTGATCGCGATCCGCATCCTGTCCATGTACTGGCTCAGGCGCGGATAGACCTCGCCCAGGTAGAAGCCCATGACCTCGTCTTCCCGCCGGCCGGTCATTTTTTCGGCAGCCATGTTCCAGTGGGTGATTTTCCCCTCGGCGTCTACGCCCACCACCACGGATGGCATTGAGTCTATGATGTTTTTCAGGTAATGGTTGATATGGTCGATTTTCTCGTTGCTGTCCCTGACCGATGCCATCATCTTGTTGAACGCGTCGGCCAGGAAGCCGATCTCGTCCTCCATTTTAACCGGCACCGAGGCCTCCAGGTTGCCCTCGTCGACCCTCCGGACCCCCTTCAGGAGGTCGTGGAGCGGATTGACCAGGGCGCCGCGGAAGAACATCGGAAATCCCACCATCACGAGGATGATGACCGAAGCCAGCAGGTAGACCAGCTTGATCGACGAGTTATGGATGAATGCGCGGTAGCTGAAATAGGAAAATCCCGCCTCGTAAATGCTGCCCGCGCCGGCGTCCGCCGCCTGGTATGAGACGAAATGCTCGTCCCCGAGCCCCAGCCGGTACAATCTGATACCCGCCGCCTCCATGGGCGCGAGGAATTTCATCACCTCGCCGCGCAAATCTTCCCCCTCCTGCCTGTTTGACTCCATGGATCCGAGGATGACCTGCTTAAAAGTTTCAAATGACCGGTTTGTATCGGCAAGATAAACACGGAGGTCATTCCGGAAGTTTTCCCGGCCAAGCTCCTTGATTTTAAACCGGTGATAGGTTGTTATCTTGTTCAGCCGGTCGATATAATTCATGATAGCACGCTTGCTCTTTGCCATGCCCGGGCGCAGCGGCCCGGCATATTCCTTGATCGCGGAACGGTATCCGGTGAAATAAGGATGCGAGGACGATAACAGCCTGGACAGGTTGCCGGCAAAATCACCATCCGGGACGGCGGACAGTCTTTCATACATGAGGGTGTTGGCCAGGTCGTACCGGATGTTGCTCCTGATCGGAAGGACGTCCCCCGTGAACTCCTGCCCGGATTTGTTGTCCGGCCCGGAGTAGCGGACAAGGTACTTGAGATCGGCCGGCCGGTACATGGGGTCAAGGATGCAGCGGGCCAGTTTCTGCTTCTGGATCATATCGTACGCCTCTTCCCGCTCCCGTGAAGTATAGTAGCTCAGGCCCTGGAACACGACCAGGAAGGCGACCATGCTGATGCCCACGATGTTGGCCATTATGGTGGTCCTGTTCCGGGTCACATTGGTGTAAACCGTGATGGCGAGAAAGAAGCCGAGCACGGTCACCAGGTTCCAGGACACCTGGAAAATATCGCGCGTGATGGTTCCCTCCCTGCTCAGGGCATTGGTTATGCCGGGGACCACCGAGATGACCATGAAGCAGGCGAGCATGAATAGAACATGCTTGTTGCCGGGCTTCGGGGTAACGATGAAGCGCCATATGCCGGCGATGATGCAGGCAAGGATGTAGCAGATGATAATGATGGAGATCAGGTAGCTCAGGGGATCGAGGTCAAAGTCCCAGTAGTGCCCATCGAAGCGGAATATTGTCCGCGCTTCCAGGGATTTTATCACGAACACCGCATCAACGGCAAGGGAAATGATCCACTGGACGGCAAGAATGATGCGCGCGGTGCGGACATTCCGTTCCTCCGGGAAATAGAAGAAGAACTGGACTATGTAGATAAGGCCCGGTATCACGGAAAACACCGTGAGCCACCGGTGGAACGCCGACAGGGGATGGTAAAAGGATGATGTCAGGAGATAGCCCGTGTTCTGGATCATGATGAAAAAATAGATCAATATCATGACCGTGGTGGCTTTCGCTTTTTTCGGAATGATGAAAAAATAAAGGACAACGGCAATGTTGAAAAGCGTGGCGATGAGGGCGCCGGTGGCAAAAAAATTAATGTAAATGTGGTCAAATATATTCATGGTAAAAAGTCGCCCGTTCACCGGGACCTGTATTCTACCGTTTTATCCCGCTGACCTCGGCATCAAACATGAAATGTTTTTCAAGGAAAAGCTTCACGCAGGCCTTTACCACGCGCTCATCGTAGAGCACCCGGGAATTTCTCGTGATTTCATCAAGGGCAATGTCCGTGCCGAGGGCCTTGCGGTAGGGGCGGTGCGATAGCATTGATTCGACCACGTCCGCCACGCGGATTATCTTGGCATAGAGAAGGATTCCGTCGCCGGTCAGCCCTTCGGGGTATCCTGACCCGTCGAGGTTTTCATGGTGCTGCAGTACGATCTGGGCCACGGGCCAGGGGAATTCTATCATTTTCAGAATGTCATATCCCGCCTGGCAGTGCAGTTTGATGTATTTATATTCAATCGGATTGAGATGACCGGTCTTGACCAGGATTTCCGACGGTATGGACAGCTTCCCGATGTCATGGAGCATGGCCGCCACGTGGATTCCCTTCACTTCCTCGTCCGACAGTTTGAGCTCCTGGGCGATTGCCCTGGAAAGTGAAGCCACCCGCTTCTGGTGGCCGCCGGTAAAGGGGTCCCGCATCTCCGCAATGGAAGAGAGAGTGCCGATAATGCCGGACAGGGAGCGCTCGATGCTGTCGAGGGACTTCACCAGTTTGTCTTCGGCAAAGATTCTTTCTTTTATTTCGCTGGAGAGGCGGGTGTTGATCTCCTGGAGCTCGGCGGTGGTTTTTTCCAGGGCAGCGGTCCGTTTCGCGATTTCATCTTCAAGGTGGGCCCGGTAGCGCTCGTTTTCCTTTATCAGCCGGAATCTTTCCAGGGACCTGCCGATAGCGTAATCGAGGACCTCCATCTCTACAACGGGTTTGCTTATGTAATCCCATGCTCCCAGGTGTATAGCCTCAATCGCATCTATTATATTACCGGTACCTGACACGATGATGACCGGGGTATTCGGCGACTCTTTTCGTATTTGTCCCAGGACTTCCAGTCCGCCTATTTCCGGCATGCGCAGGTCTAGAAGAACCAGATCGGGCCTGTGCCTGCGGAACATTTCAAGGCCGGTTCTTCCGTCAGACGCCGCCGAGACCTCATAGCCGCTGTCTTCAAGATAGGAGACGATATTGTTTCTCAGGATCTCCTCGTCCTCTATGGCCAGGATAGCAATTCGGGATCTATTATTCAAATGGGATCACCTTTGTATTATGATATCTCTCTGCACCTCCCCTAAAACCATGCCAGTATATCTCATAAATACAATTTAACAACAATTTTATTAAATTTCTATTATGATTGGATATTTATTCATATTTTTATATATTAATATGTGGCCAGATTGATACTTTCAGGCGGTGCAGCATAACAATTATATAATGACTATGCTGTCATTGCGTCCTGGACAATGCCGGTGAAAGGATTTGAATAATAGAGACGCCATCATCCTGTTTCTTCGGTATCCGGAGCGCGGGAAAATGAAAACCCGCCTTGCCCGGGAAATCGGTGATGATCTTGCCTTCGACCTCCATGTCTGCTTCATAAGGGACCTCTTGAACACGCTCCGCGCCGTAAATGCCGAAACCATTATCGTCGGCACCGGGACAACGGGGAAGGGGCCGCCGGGAATTTTCGGAAAATCGATCCGTCTCGTGCAGCGCGGTCATGATTTCGGCGAACGCCTTTATAATGCCTTCGGCGACGTTTTTTCCCGCGGTTTTGACCGTGCCGTCCTTATTGGTATCGAATGCCCGGGCCTTTCCGCCGGGTATATCCGGCAGGCCCTCGGCGAGCTAGGGGACCATGACGCGGTCATCGGGCCTGACCGTGTCGGCGGGTACTGCCTGATCGCGCTCCATGAGCGGTCCCTGCGCGCCGACTTTTTCAAGAACATATCATGGGGTACGTCACGGGTGCTCGTTGAAACCGTTGGGAGGATCGAGGATGCCCTCATGGAGCTGTCAATCCTTGACCAGATGGAGCGGATCAGCGGGGTTGAAGATCTCGCGCGTCTTGCCGGTGAAGGAGTTTCAGCGCCGCGCCATACCCGGCAGTTTCTGGAACAGCACAGGGATATCCTGCCGGGGATATGATGCAAGGAGGCCGGCACCAACTCGGTGTCAGAGTAAACCAGTTGAATAATCGTCGGGGAAGGGATGCCGTCTTTTCCCTCGGCGGTCGTTTGCTCTGACCCCGGGCCTGGAGCCGATAGTTATCGGCAGGCCATCCGATCAGATGTTGATCTGGAATATCCGGTAGCCCTTGTAGCAGTCGGAATTGAGGTACTTGAGGGCGCCGATCATCTTCTTGTTCGTCTCAACGATGAGGGAACAGTCGGACTGGATGTAGCCAAGACTTATCCCGATCTCGATGGTCATGAGGATCAGTATCTGGTCGATGTTCTGGCCCCGGTATTCCGGCATGACGCCCATCAGGATGGTCCTGAGTGTTTTGGTCCTCTTTACCTTCCACAGGAGCTTGACGATCCTCCAGGGATAGAGTTTCCCCTTGAGCGCGGCAATGCCGGGGTTGGCGTCAGGCACCGAAAGGATGAATCCAATGGTCTTGCCGTCCTGTTCGGCGAAAATGGCTAGTTCGGGGATGATGACCATTTTGAGCTCGTCGAACATGAGCTTAAACTGCTTGTCGGTCAGGGGAAGGTGGTCCATGTTTCCTTCCCAGGCGGCGTTGAAAATGCGCTTCACGTCATCCGCCCTGTTGGGGATATCTTTCTTCTTGGCTACGATGAATTTGATGTTGGTTTTTTTCATCATCTCGTCGCGCATCTTGAAGAGGGGATCCCAGTTGATGCCGTCCTTCTTCACCATGAAGCAGAACCAGTCAATATACTTTTCGAAGCCGTAGGCCAGGGCATGCTTCTCGTACCAGTGGGCTAAATGGAACATGCCGATGACCGGCATCCTGCCGTTATTGATGCAGTCAAAACCGACCGAATCGTATATGGTAAAGCTCTGGGGCCCGTTCATCTTTGTCTTTCCCTTGGCGCGGAGCCACTCCCGGGCCGTATCGAAGAGCGCCTTTGAAACATTCAGGTTGTCGATGCATTCATAGAAGCCGAAAAAGCCGGTGTCCTTGTTATACTTTTCCTCGTAGCGCGAATAGGTATGGGCGGTGATCCGGCCCGCGGGCTTCCCATCCAGATAGGCGACGAACAGCTGGGCCTCGCCATGCTCGAAGAAATACCCCTCTTTCGGATCGAAGAAATGGATCTGGTCCTTGATAACGGGTGGTACCCAGGCGGGGTCGTCGTCGTATATGTGCGCCATCCATGGAACTTTAATGAATTCGAGAAGCATGCTTTTATCGGTGACTTTTTTGACCTCTATGTTCTGTTGCATTATGATGACCTGTCCTCTATAATGTTGGTTTCATATTCCCTGAGCGGGGATTGTGCATACCGGGCAACACGATATGCAAATTTTATATTTTATGTCCATTCTTTTTTAATAATTAAACGGTCAGGCAGAACCGGAATCGGGGATGCTGCGGGGGTGTCACCATTTTCCCATCATCTATTAAGGATGAAAATAAAGTTCTTTACAAAAAATTGCCTCATTATTACTTTCCTCTCTACAGTTTCCTGGAAAACCCCGTCTATGGATTATTTCAGGAACGGTTTTACAAGGCAAATCCGTAAAACAAGAGGTTTTTCCCGGCTAACGCCATGAAAAACGGCGGTAGATCTGCCAGGCATGATATTCGGAAGCAGCCATCTAGCGCAAAATCCCGATTGTTATCGGTGCTGTCCTAAATCAAACTATAAAACTACGTAAATATGCTGCCTGTGCACGGTTCCGCAGGCTCCGGCACAGTCTCATGTGATACAGTTTTTGGGAGGTCCCTGAATGCTTAAGGAATACAAAGCTGATCAAATACGGAATGTCGCCATCGTCGGTCACGGCGGAACCGGAAAATCCACGCTGTTTGACGCAATGCTCTTGGTCGGGGGCAAGATTGACAAGATTGGAAACCCAAACCAGGGCACCCTCACTTCCGATTACGATGATGATGAAAAGAAAAGGATGATGTCGATCCGGAGCGCCCTCGGCTTTGTCGAGGTGGACGGCGTGAAAATAAACTTCATTGATACGCCGGGAACGGCAGACTTCATCGGCGAGGCCCGGGCGGCCATCCAGGTGGCGGAAACCGTCATACTCGTTGTGGATGCCGTGGACGGGGTCCAGATCGAGACCGAAAAGGCCTGGCGGTACCTTGCCGAGAACAATATCCCGCGGATCATCTTTGTCAACAAGATGGACAAGGAGCGGGCCAGCTTCGAAAAGGTCATGGAAAACATAAAGACCGGCCTCAAGGCCAACATCGCCCCGCTCTGCATCCCCAGCGGCGAAGCTGACAAGCTTGCCGGCGTCATAGACCTGTACCAGATGAAGCTCCAGACCCCCAAGGCGGGCGGCAAGGAGGTCACCGTCGCCGATGTGCCCGCGGACGCCAGGGCGAAGGCCGAGGCGGAGCGCACCAAGCTGATCGAAGTGGCTGCTGAAGGGGACGACGCCCTGATAGAGAAGTTCCTGGAAGGTGAGGCCCTCACCGACGACGAGATCAAGAAGGGCCTCCAGGCCCAGCTGGCCAACGCGAAGCTGTTCCCGGTGGTCTGCGGCTCCTCTCTCTCGGCCATCGGGGTGAAAAACCTTCTCAACGTAATAAAGGATTTTGCGCCGGCGCCAAGAATCGGCAGGGAGTATCCCGGCCATGACGCCGATGACGCCTCGAAGGAAATCAAGATACCGATGAGCGAAAACGGGTCCCTCGCCGCGGTGGTATGGAAGACCTATATCGACCAGTACGCCGGCCGGTTCAATTACCTGAAAGTTATTTCCGGGTCCATGCTTCCCGACGTTGAGGTGATAAACGCGAACAGGAAAGCCAGGGAGCGCATATCGAAGCTCTATACCATGGTGGGCAGCAAGCAGGAGGACATGCCGAAGATCAACGCCGGCGACATCGGCGTCGTCGTGAAGCTCGACAAGACCGCGACGGGAGACACCCTCTGCGACTCCAAGAAGCCCCTGGTGCTGACGACCATCAATCTTCCCAACCCGGTATTCTCATATGCCATCGAGGTCGTCAACAAGGCCGAGGTCGACAAAGTGGGGCAGTTCTTCACCAGAATCACGGAGGAAAATCCGACCCTTACCTACGCCTATAACGCGGAAACCGCCGAGTCCGTCCTCTCCGGCATGGGCGAGATCCAGCTGGGAATCGTGCTCAACTCCCTCAAGGAAAAAAACAAGATCGAGGTCAAGACCAGGGAGCCCCGGGTGCCGTACCGCGAGACCATTACCAAGAAGGCCGAGTCCAATTACCGTCACAAGAAACAGTCCGGCGGACACGGGCAGTTCGGCGAAGTCTACATCCGCATGGCCCCCAAGCCCCGCGGATCCGGCTTCGAGTTCAAGGAGACCATATTCGGCGGGGCCATACCGAAGCAGTATATACCCGGCGTTGAAAAGGGCATCATCGAGGCGCTTGAAGAAGGCGTCCTCGGCAAGTTCCCCGTCGTCGACGTCGAGGTCGAGCTCTATGACGGAAAATATCATGACGTTGACTCCTCTGAGCTTTCCTTTAAGATAGCATCCCGCACGGCCTTCAAGATGGGCATGGAGAAGGCCGGCCCGCAGCTCCTGGAGCCGATCATGGATGTCCATATTTACGTGGACAAGCAGTTCATGGGAGACATCCTGAGCGACGTGACGAGCCGCCGCGGCAAGGTCCTGGGCATGGAGAGCGCCGACGAGACTGGCGGAAGCGTGTCCGTCATACGGGCCCAGATTCCCCTTGCGGAAATGCTGCGCTATTCCATTGACCTGCGCGGCATGACCAGCGGCAAGGCAACCTTCGAGATGAAGTTCTCCCACTACGATCCCATATCGGGACGCGAGGCGGATAATGTTCTCGCCGCCCGCAAGAAGCTACTGGAAGAAGAAGCGAACAAATAGCATATCCCCGCCCGGGGCGGTTCCCTTCACCCGCCCCGGGCTTGTCATCCGGTAACCCTATGAACATCATTATATTTGAAGATGGCCTCCATGATAATTTCTATCCCCTTTCGGCGACGAAACCGCTCTGGGAACTCAGGTCGGGCCTCTTCACGTTCCGGGAGCGCATCGAGCTCTTTGTCCGCAGGGACCCGCGCCTGGCCGGTGCCGGCCTCTACTTTTTCACCAGGGATCACCTGGTGCCCCGGTTCCGGGAACTCTATCCCCAGGTTCACATAAACGACTTTTCCGTTTTTGACCATGACGGGGAGTTCCTTTTTGTCAACGCGGTGAAATACCCGTCCAGCACCGATTTTGCCTTGGATAAAAACAGCGCCGTCATCCTCGGACCCGTGCCGGTCCTTGCCCGCGTCGACGCGGATATGCTGGTAAAACCGATTGACTCGATTCCCGCTATGCTGATGAAGCTGGGCCTGACAGAGAGCGATTATTATGAACAGTATGAAGGCCCGGGAACGGGACGAAAGGCGAATTTCCTCTGGGACCTGATTGATTCCAATCCGGATACCATCCGGAGCGATTACGGCCTCGCCGGATACGCCGGCAACGGCGCTTCGGGAAATGATGTAACTATTTCCGGCGACGAAACTCAGGTATATATTGAGGACGGGGTGGTATTTGACCCCTATGTGTTCATCGACGCGACAGGTGGGCCGGTTGTTATCGGCGCCGGTACCAGGATCAATTCCTTTTCCAGGATAGAAGGCCCCTGCGTGATCGGGCGGGATTGCCTTATCCTGGGGGCGAAGGTCCGGGGGGGCACTACCCTCGGGGCGTGCTGCCGGATAGGCGGCGAGATCGAGCAGTCGATATTTCACGGCTACGACAACAAGTACCATGACGGCTTCATCGGCCATTCCTATATCGGCGAGTGGGTGAACATGGGCGCGCTGACGACGAACAGTGATCTGAAAAATAATTATACCAACGTGAAGGTGTACACCCCGGGGTCGCGGAAGAAAACGGGACTGAAAAAAGTCGGGTGCTTCATGGGCGATTTCGTCAAGACCAGCATCGGGACGCTGATCAATACCGGAACGAGCATCGGCCCGGGCGCCATGCTGGTCCACGCGGGAATGCTGACGCCGTTCCATATCCCCCCGTTTTCCTGGTACATGAACGGAGAGACCGTCAGGTCCACCGGCCTGGATGACTTCATCACCACCTGCCGTGAGGCCATGAGCCGGAGAAATGTGCCGGTCACGGAAGATTTTATTGACATGATCCGGACAATATACGCAATGGCCTTGCCGGAGCGGGAGCAGCAATGAACCGCCAGGGCGTACTCCAGACATCCCTCACCCTGATCATATCGTTTTTTATCCATCTCGTAATCATGGTAAGCTTCATTGTTCCCCAGATAGGCGATATATGGGGGACCCAGAAAATGATAAACGATATTTTCGGCAATGAAGGGGCCGGCAGGGATATCATTGTTAATATCAACCAGGATGACCGCCAGGTCGTGACTCCGGATACGCTCCTCTCCGACAGGGACTCCAGCGCAAAAGGATATATCACCAAAAAGGCCGGCAGCAGGTGGCTCAACAATTCCCTCGATTTCAGGGTCCTCCGGGGAAACAAGGGCAAGGGGCGGGGCGATTCAACGGCTTCGGGCCATACCGGCAGGGACAAGGTCATGGTCTCCGATGATTCGGAAATGGTGGCCGTCATAGAGCGGAACGACAGCGCGGGGCGGGAAGCGGGAAATTACGGCATATTCGACGAGACCCTTCTCCCCGACAAGAATGATGTAAGCCGTGAGAATGCGCTCTTTTATTCCAATGACGGCCGCTTCAGCTTCAACACCGTCAAGTTCAAGGACTTCAAGTATTTCAAGAACATGAAGGACAGGATCGCGTCCAACTGGTTCCCGCCCCTCATGGCTAATTCAGTCGTCCAGGGTTACAATCCCCTCTCGGGGGAATATGCCCCGGGCTATACGCGGATCATGGCCATACCGAGCCAGGAAGTGAAAATGGTCTTCGTGCTGGATAAAAAGGGGGACATTATACATATACAGATCCTTGACTCCCTCGGCAACAAGCCCCTCAACGCCTCCTGCTATGATGCCATCAGGCTGTCTAAAAGCTTCGGGCCGGTGCCCAAGGACCTCCTGAAGGGTGATGTGCTGGTTGTTCCCTTCATTTTCGGATATTATGTGTACTAGACGCGGTTCATGCGCCGCCACAAGCGCGGTTGGATAACCGTTCATTGCAGATTATTCCTTGTCTATCAGCTCTTTCAGTGTCATTTCACCGATGACCTTTCTCCTGCTGGCAGTAATCTGGCTGAAGAGTCTTCCGAGAAGAATCCTGAACGCGGACTTGCCCGGAGCCACCGGCATGTCAAGACTGATGTTCATGATCACGTCCATGACCCGGTTTACCATGATGTTTTCGGAGCTGTTGGCGGGCAGGTAATTGCCGTCGCTGTCCTGGACGATGAGCCGGTCTTCCAGGAAGGGCCGGATATACCGCTCGGCTTGCTCTGACCCCCCTCCCAGGGCCTTCTGGATGTCCTTCAGTGAGCTGGCGCCGCCGCCAAGTTCAAACGTACGGTACACATGATGTATCACTGCCAGGCCGTAATATGCGTGCAGCCCGTCCCTTTCACCGAAGGCCTTTTTGAGGCTCCGGTACGTGTGGGGATGCATGAGGGTGTATGCCACCTCCGCGCCGTAAAGGACAATGACCGATGAAGCGTACACCATCAGGAGAAAGAGCGGTATAGCCGCCAGAGCTCCGTACATGGCGAAGGTGCCGGTGGCAAATCCCTTGACGTATACTATGAAAAGGAGCATGAAGATCACCCATACGGCTGCGGTAAAGGAAGCGCCCAGGGCCGCAGGCTTGAAAGGCACCCGTGTATAGGGCAGGGTAATGTAGGCCAGCAGGAACAGCAGCCAGATGAAGACAAATGGCGCCAGGAAGTTGATGATGGTATACCCGAAATTCCATCCTTTTTTAACCGCTGTCCATGTAAGGCCGAGGTCCTTTGACATGATAACGGTCCCCGCGTTGCCGACAGCCCAGAGTTTGTCGTCACGAAGATGGAGGGCGTTCACGCTTATGGCCGGCACGCTTGCCTCCTCCCAGCTGTCGCCGCCGTTAGCGGTGCGGATTATCGTTCCATCGTCGCCTCCCGCCACGCCTTCATTGGGATTGAAGAACCATGCCGAGTAGTAATTGGTCTCCCTGAATTTTTTTGAAGTCCAGGTCGCTCCGCCGTTTTCCGATATGAGTATCATACCCTCATTGCCCACAAGGATCACCCTGTTCTCATTGATGAAAAAGGCGTTGTTGACATTGACCGGCCGGTTCTTTCTCGTCGCCGCGGTCAGGCGGACCATTTCCCATTTTTTACCGCCGTCCTCGGTCCTGAGAATGAATCCGCGGCTCCCGGTAATGATGCCGCGGTCCTTGAAGAAGGCAACGGCCGTGAGGTTTGGACGCCCTTCCCATTCCTCGACCGACCAGGTCTCCCCGCCGTCTCCCGTCGTCAGGACCAATCCGTTTTCAGCGGCGATTATCCCACGGGTATCCGTCAGCATGCGGATGGCGTTGAAGTTGAAGGTGCCGAATTTCCTTATATGCCAGCGGTATCCCCCGTCGGTCGTAATGAGGAGTATTCCGTTGGTTCCCACTATCCATCCCCTGTTGCCAATGAACTGAATGCAGCGGTATCTGGTCTTTGAAAGCTCCAGAGGCTCAATGCGGCCTTCCTGCTCGATGAAAGACTTGTCGCCCTGTTCGTAGGTGTACACTTTCTGGTTGTCGAAATCGATTCGGCCGCTGGTTTTGCCCAGATTCGTGAAACTGATTTTCTTTTTGTGTGCCTGGATGGGGTCAGAGTAAAGTATTGTTGATTTCTCGCCCACAACCCAGAGTCGCCCGGTATCGGTTGTATAGGCTGCGTTGTAGTTCGGCGAAGAGAGTATGATGGATAACTGGGTGGCCACGGTCATGCCTGCGGCAAGCATGATGGGGCCGAGGGTCAGAGCAGCCCAGTAGTAGATGATCTTGAGAACCATGGGCCGACCTTTTTTGATTTTCCAGATATCGTTCATGGACTTTTCCAGGGTCCGGAGCATGGCTGTGGCGGAGAAAATCATGACCGCAGCACTGATGCCGCCGATTTTCCCGGCATTCTCAATAAGGCCCAGGATTGCATCGAATATGGGGTCAATGTTGAGCTTGATATTGTTTTCGTTCAGGAAGAGCAGGATTCTATCAAAAAGTTCCTTCTTGTTTTCGCCCACTCCGTAATAGAATGAATAAATGGTGAGGCCCACGGTCAGGGCCGGCACAAGGGATAGGATTATGGTGTAGGTTATGGAGGAAGCCTTGGTCTGGCAGTCATCGATTATGAATTTGCGCGTGGAAACGATGAGGACTTTACCGGCATTTATGATTTTTTTCCCAATGCCGCTGACAATTTCTTCACCGTGATATATGTTTATTGCTCTGGATCCCAATGATTGCAGGGTCTGCTTGATGGTAGCTTTTTTTGACATAGCTCAACTCCTTCCGGGAAGATAGCATGGATAATAGCCTTTTTCCGGTAATGGTCAACAATATTTTATCAGTGTGGTATCTGCGGCCTGTTTTTAATAATGAACCATAATGGTGTCAGAGTAATATCCAATAATAAGAGATATTTCAGTTCAATGGCAATTTTTCAAATGCTATTGTAGCTAATATGAGTCAGAGTAAATTAGATGGAAGGTTGAAGTATTGCAGATTGAAAATTCAATATTGGTTTTTGGTTGATATTCTGTAACGCCACGTGAATTGTTGTATTGTCGGGAATCTATTGTATAAATTAAAAGAAACAAAATCGAGTATTGAAAGGTGTAATCATAGAAGAATAATATTGGCTAAAGGAATAGACTTTCATTGAAGATTCTTCTTCGATACATATCTTCATAAACCAGGAATCTATTTGCACATTCTTTAAAGGTAGTCCCCAGTTCTAAAAAATATTCATGCAATGTTAACTTTACGGGAGATAAATGGTTTTCATCCAGATATTTATTTATACTACTATAGGGATAATCCCTTGGATCGTTTACAACGCCACTTCGAACCGGGTTGTAGCCGAGATATAATATTGTATTAAAAAAAGTCTCACGAGGATTGGGTGTTAGTTCGGTAATGACATCATAGAATCGTTCATTCCAGAAGGGGCCGGTTCTATTCATCATGCGGTTGTATCGTCTGGCAAATTGTGATTTTATGAATTGCATGATTCGTGATATATTTTCGCCATAAGTAACGGTTTTTATGTATAAATGGAAGTGATTATCCATAATAGTATAACCGATCAGTTCAAAATGATATTTTTCCAGTGCCAGGTTAAGGACATCAATCATCAAGGTTTTCATTTTAGGTGATCCCATCAAAGATTTTTTCTCAATACAACGAGAAATAGCATGATATGTAGCTCCTGCTATTTGTATGCGCAATTTTCTGGACATAATTTATGTAGCTTTATAAGTTTTTCGGTGTTTGTTATGTATACGAATAAAAAGCTTGGGATTTAAAAAAATTGTGTGGGGTCAGAGTAAAAAGTAAAAAAATACACACCACCATCAATGATGACTTCACGTAGTAATTCTTATTGACAAAAAACATATCCTTCACTAAGGTGCCTACACATTGCGCAATAGGCGTTATTTTATTAAAAAGGATGTGATTTAGATGACGAGTCCGTTAGAAGTCGATGTCAATGGCGACATTGAAAAAGCCTTTAAAAACCTGAAGAAAAAGATGGCTTTCGAAGGTATTTTCAAGGAGCTTAAAAGACGTCGGTACTACGAAAAGCCCAGCGAAGAGAAAAAGCGGAAAAAGGAAGAGGCTGAAAGGCGCAGGCTGAAAAAAATCCGCAGAATGAACGTGTCGCAGGGCAGGGCCAAGAAGTCTCCCTCCATGAGAGGCGGTAAGGACTTCTCCCACGACGAAGGCGCTGATGCATAATTGATGTTATAACAGAAGTAAAAAAATCCGGCAATGCCGGATTTTTTTATCTTTACTATATGCAATGTTGTCCTTATCACTGTAAGTGATTGAAAGATAATTTTGGATGATATCTTAAAAAGCATATGGATAGAACCGATACCCTCAGCCCCCTTGCAGATCGGTGCCGCCCCCGAACTATTGAAGAGTTCATTGGCCAGGAACACCTTCTTTCAGAACATAAGATACTCAAGACTATCATAGACAAAGGGACGGCCTTTTCCCTCATTTTGTGGGGAGAGCCTGGCTCCGGAAAAACTACTCTGGCACGTCTTATCGCTTATTACTGCAAGCTGGATTCTCATTTTTTAAGCGCCATATCAGCCGGCGTGGCTGATGTGCGCAAAGTTATTGAGAAAGGAAAAGAGAATAGGCAGCAAGGTGCCCAGACATTGCTTTTTCTTGATGAAATTCATCGTTTTAATAAGGCCCAGCAGGATTCGGTTCTTGGTTCCGTAGAATCAGGTGATATCATTCTTATTGGAGCCACTACGGAAAATCCCTCATTTAATGTTATATCACCGCTCCTCTCCCGTACCCGTGTTCTGAAGCTTTCGCGGCTATCAGAGAAAAACCTTCTTGCGATTCTTGATCAGGCACTACGCAATGATGATATTCTTAAAGAAGGAAATGCTCGTTTTAATGATGACAAGGTCAAGGATAAGCTCGTTGCCATATCCAATGGCGATGCCCGGCGCATGCTGAATATCCTGGAAACTGCTTTTACTCTGACCCCTGATGGTCTTATTACGACGGACCACCTTGAAGAGGCCGTTAGAAACAGCATGCTCTACTACGACCGCGCCGGTGACAGGCATTATGATACCATTTCCGCCTTCATCAAGTCTCTGAGGGGCTCTGATCCGGATGCGGCGGTATATTACCTTGCCCGCATGATCCTTGCGGGTGAAGACCCGGTCTTCATTGCACGCAGAATGGTCATATTTGCTTCAGAGGACATAGGAAATGCAGCGCCTAACGCTATTACCCTGGCAGTGTCAGCCATGACAGCGACCCAGAATATAGGTCTGCCAGAAGCGCGGATAATCCTTTCCCAGTGCGCCACATTCCTGGCCTCAGCGCCCAAAAGCAATGCTTCGTACCTTGCCATTGACGGCGCCATGGCAGCGGCAAAGGACTCAAACTACGAAATACCCCTTCACATCCGAAATGCCCCTACGGAACTCATGAAAAATCTCGGTTACCACAAGGGCTATAAGTACCCCCATGATTTTGACCGTCATTTTGTGAAGGAGATATATCTCCCCGCTGAATTAAAGGATCAGGTTTTTTATAACCCCACCGAAGAGGGAGGGGAGAAGGCAATTCGGGAGCGCTTAAAGTCTCTCTGGCCGGAGCGGTACAAAAAAAGATGATTTTACTCTGACCCCGGTATTTAATCTATAGGTATGAAACCATCATGGTTGATGATTTTACTCTGACACCCACATATTTTATAGATTGCGATAACCCGGTCATTATCGACCGGGCCCGCGCCATCGTCGCAGCAGGCGATACCGCCCTGGACCGGGCCGTGAAGATTTTTTATTGGGTCAGGGACCGGATCCCGTACAACCCCTACCGCACGACCTATGACCGGGACCAGTACCGGGCGAGCTTTATCCTGGGCCAGGGGGACGGATTCTGCGTGCAGAAGGCGATCCTGACCGCCGCCTTGTCCCGGGCAGCCGGCGTTCCCTGCAGGCTCCGCTTTGCCACGGTGCGCAACCACCTGGTGACGAGACGCCTCAGGGAGGCGATGAAGACCGATATCTTCGTGTTTCACGGCCTGGTCGAATTTTTCCTGGAGGGCGGATGGGTTAAGGCCACGCCGGCCTTTAACCTGTCCCTGTGCGAGAGGTTCGGCATCCTCCCCCTTGAATTCAACGGCCGGGAGGATTCGATACTACATCCCTTTGACCGGGAGGGACGCAAGCATATGGAATATCTCCATGATTTCGGCCCCTTTGATGATCTGCCGTTCGACCAGATGACCGGTGAATTCAGGCGACACTACCCCCACCTCGAGGAGCTGCTGAAGATGGCGCAGCGGGCCCAGGCGCCGGCAGCGGATTTCGAGAAGGAAGCGGAACTGGAGAACAGGAAATGAGCGGCGGTCTGAAAATATCGGAGATCTTGGAATACATCCTGCGCCATGCCACGCGGCATGAGCTTGAGCTGATCGGGGAAGCCCTGAGGAAGCGCATGGAGCGGGAGTCGACCCTGGGCCTCGGGCAGATCGATGTCAACCAGATGGCCCGCACCATCGCGGAGGATATTGAAAAGCAGATGGGGATCGGCGGCGATCAGGTGCACGAGATGGCGCGCCGTCTCGTCGCTGACATGATACGCCGGGAAAAGCCGGAAATACCGGAGCGGGAACTTCAGACGCTCCTTAATCAATGGGTGCCAGGAAGGAACAGCAGAAAAGCGGGAGAGATGCCCCGGGAAATGCTCCTCGCCATGATTACCCAGTTCGTTTCATACAGCACCGGGGAGATGAGCGAAGAGGAGAAGAAGCAGTTCCCCAAGGGATGGCACAAGAAATACTGGGAGGCGTTCCCGCCTGAAATCCAGGTCCTTGTGCGTGATTACATCATGGGCAAAATCGGGAAGAACCAGTTCTGGAAGGGGATACGGGAATCTCCGGTCATGTCAAAATAATTGTTGCTTCAAAGTGATACTCTATATCATGTGGAAACAGGCTATTATTACTGACACCCCCCCCTGTCCCCCTGTGGGGGCATGCGGCCGCATTCAGCAGGGTGTTAAGTAAATTCATGATAGTCATGCCAGTAAACCCCTTATTCAGTAAGGATAAGAATTATGGATTTCCGCCCCCTCGGGGGGTCGGGGGGGTAATAAAATTAGAGGTCCAGTCATGAGTTCCAACCGCGACAAGCTGTTCAATATCCTTTACACAAAGTCCTTCATCTACCGGGAAGACCCGCCCTTTACCCTGGTCTCCGGGAGGCAGAGTTTCTACTATTTCGACTGCAAGGCCACGACCCTGGACGCCGAAGGCGTGTCCCTTATTGGCGAAGTCATGTTCAATGCGATCGAGCCTTTCATCGGACCCCTGGCCGTTGACGGCATCGGCGGACTGACCCTCGGAGCCGATCCCATTTCCATTTCAACGGCCATAGCGGCAGGGAAGAAAGGACGCAGGATATCGCCCCTCATCGTGCGGAAGGAGCCGAAAAAGCACGGCACGCAGAAATGGATAGAAGGCGACGCCGGCCGGGTCAGGAACGTCGTGGTCATCGACGATGTCATTACCACGGGCGGTTCCACCGTTACTGCCATCGAGCGGCTGCGCGAATCGGGGCTTAATGTTGTCAAGGCCGCGGTCATCATCGACCGCGAGGAAGGCGGCCGCGAAGGAATCGAAAAAACAGGCGTTGAGGTAATCTCCCTCTTCCGGCGGTCCGATTTCGACGCCCGGAGGCTCGGGAAATAATCAGTCGATGGTATCCATGAAGGTTACGGAACAGTCGGCGTTTATCCTGACGGTATAATCGACGTTTTCCGGCGAGAAGGTCGTAAACCTGATCCGGTAGACGGAGTTGCCGTCCAGTTCCCGGAAGGGGACGGTCTTGTTGGAAACCAGGGTTATCTCCTTTTCCCGGTTCCAGTCTGCGTCGAAGTTCTTTCCGAGTTCAGCGTAATGGATCCTGTTTTTTGCCGGCTTTAAGTGGGACATGTCGACGGCTTTCTCCACGATAAAGTAGGTCTTCCTGATTTTCTTCGTACCCATGATGTCGGAGATGTATTCCGCCGTGATGGCTACGGAAAGGGCGTCAACGCTTTTATCCAGTTTGAAATATATCATTGAAGCGGCATGGCGGTCGATCGGCTCAGCTGACTTTGCCGCCTCGATGCTTGAAAAGGTTTTCACGCTGCTTTGCTTGTATTTCCTCTCCTTGATCTGGCCGGCGGTGGCACAGCCGGACAAAAGCAGGGCAGGGGGGCCTGCGAGGGTGATCATTGCAAGGATGCAGAATATTCTATTAATAATATAATGACCGGGATCCATGCTTTTGCATGGCGGTTGTTTTTTCATTGAGTCAAGGACAATTTTTGGGATTGGGTGTTAATTTTTTTTGATTGATTTTAAAATATTCTTGCATTATGTCGTCATAATTACCACTTTCTGCTAGGGCCGGGTTAACGAGCGGCCCTGATACGGGCTATGCCCGCGTCACAAAGGGAAACGCAGGGATCTGCGGGCGGCAGGTTGCGGCTCCGCTCCCTGACCCCGGTTGATAGCATTTACAATTCCTCAATATTGTATCGATATCAGGTTACTGACACGGAAACTGGAAAGATCTATGTTCCTTAAATCTATGGATTTATACGGCTTCAAGTCCTTTGCCGACAAGACCCAGGTCACCTTCGAGCCGGGTATCACGGTCATCATCGGCCCCAACGGGTGCGGCAAGTCCAATGTCGTTGACGCCATAAAATGGGTACTGGGCGAGAAGCAGGCGAAGAATATACGCGGCGAAAAAATGGAGGATATCATCTTCGCCGGCACCGAGCACCGGAAACAGCTCTCCCTCTCGGAGGTCTTCGTCACCATCGACAACTCCAACCGGGTCCTCGATTTCGATTCGGATTCGGTCACCGTGGGCCGCCGCATATTCCGAGACGGCGAATCGGAGTACCTCATCAACAAGTCGCCCGTGCGATTGAAGGACGTTGAAAAGCTCTTCATGGACACCGGCATCGGCAAGGCGTCATACTCGGTGATGGAGCAGGGGAAGATGGACCTGATCCTTTCGACGCGGCCCGAAGACCGGCGCTATATCTTCGAGGAGGCGGCGGGGATTTCCAAGTACAAGTTCCAGAAGAAGGAGTCGCTCAAGAAACTGACCGAAACGAGCGACAACCTGGAGCGGATCAACGACATCATCAAGGAAATCGAGCGCGAGAAGGACTTCAAGTCCAAGCAGGCCGAGACCACCAAGGTATACATCTCGCTGAAGACGGAGCTATCCGAGCTTGACATAAAAATCAACATCCTCCGCTACCGGGAGCTTGCCAAAAAGCAGTCGAAGATACAGGAGGATATCGAGCGGCACAACATGGAGCGCGAGGCCATTTCCTCCCGGGTGTCCACCACCTCGGCCGACAACGAGAAGGACGAGAAGCGCAAGAACGACATACAGCACCAGCTCTTCGAGCTGGAGAAGCGGCTCCATGCCTACCGGATACGCGTCGAGGACATCGACGTCAAGACGGAGAAGAACCGGGGCCTCATAGACGAGGAGCAGAACCTCAAGAAGGGGATCGAGAACAAGATCGTGGAGCGGACGAAAAACCTGGACCGCCTTCTTGAGGAAAAGCAGAAGAGCGAGCAGTCCGGCGTCGAGATCGGCAGGAAGATCGAGGACGACAAGCAGAAACTGTCGGCCTTCTTCGCGACGCGCAAGCGGAAGATCGATTCCATCCACGCCTCCCGGGACTCCATCGAGGAAAAAAAGGCGGCCATCAAGGACGCCGAGAAGGGCCTCAAGGAACTCCAGGCTCTTCTCGAGGAGGTCATCCGCAAGCTGGTGGACGCCATTGAAAAGCGCAAGGCCGAACTGGAGGGCTCGGAGCACGAGCGCACCCAGGTTCGGGGCGTCATCCATGAAAGGATACGGGCCATCGAGGATTCGCTCCGCAGGGCGACGGCCGACCTCCGCGGCGGCATGCACGACAGCGCCCTGGCCCTGCTGGAGGCCATCGACATGGACTCCCTGAAGGAAGATATCCTGAAATTCGAAAGCTACGAGGACGGCTTCCGGTCCATCCTCTTCGACAAGACGGGCATCCACGCGGAAAAGGAAAACCTGGACCGCAAGATACGGGAAAAGCTGGACAGCATCGAGCGGTTCCGCGGAGAGATAACCGCCCTGGAGGCGCACATCCAGCACGAACAGGTGGAGCTGGAGGACGTCAACCAGATGATCACTAGGGTGGAGAAGGACCTCTCGCGCAACGAGAACGAGCGCGACTGGATCGAGAAGCACATACAGTCCCTGGGAAGCCAGATCGTCGATTTTAAGAAGCAGATAGACAACTACCGCGAGGAAATCCTGCGGGCGGACAAGAAGATCAAGGAGCTCTCCGAGGAGATCAAGGAATGGGACCAGCGCCTGGTCGAGTTCAACGAGCGGAGCGAGTCGCTGCTGAAAGAGATAGCCGATCTCACGGCGAAGCGGGAGGAGATCGAGACGAAGATCCACGACCGGAAGAACGTCGCGCGCAAGGACGAGGAAGAGCTGCAGCGCATCGTCGAGAAGATCACCACCCTTGACAAGTCGCAGGTGGAGCTCATATTCAAGAAGAACAGCATCGAGGAGCATCTCTGGATCGAGTACGAGAAGAAGATCAAAGACGTCGAGGCACTGAACGTCATGGACTCCCAGATGGAAGGGCTGATGTCCCGCAGCCAGGACATCAAGAAGCAGATCCAGGACCTGGGGCCCATCAACAACCTGGCCATTGAGGAATACCGCAATTTAAAGAAGCGGTTCGAGTACTACATCAAGCAGAAGAAGGACATCGAAAAGGCGCGGGAGGACATCTTTACCGTCATCGAGGACATCAACCGGACCTCCATCGAGATGTTCATGGAAACCTTCAAGAGCATCCAGAAGAATTTTTCCGATATATTCAGGCAGCTCTTCGAGGGGGGCGAGGCCGCCATCGAGCTGAACGAGCCGGACAACCCCCTGGAAAGCGGTATCGAGGTCATGATCCGGCCGCCGGGTAAAAAGCTGAAAAACATCAACCTCCTCTCCGGGGGGGAGCGGGCGCTAACGGCCATCGCGCTCCTGTTCGCAACCTACATGGTCAAGCCGTCGCCGTTCTGCTTCCTTGACGAGATCGACGCGCCCCTGGACGAGCAGAACATCGGCCGGTTCGTCAGGATGCTCAAGGAATTCGCCCGCGGGTCGCAGTTTATCATCGTGACCCATAACAAGAAAACAATGAGCATCGGCGAGACGCTGTACGGCGTAACCATGGAAGAACCCGGCGTTTCCAAGCTTGTGTCCATAAAAATGGACAAGATTGAAGGGACTAATTGAAAAAAACTTGACATTTCATATAGATTAATTTAAATTTTTAAATGAGCAGTAATGTGTATCTAATGACCGCCAGAATTTAGAACTGTATCACTGCCCGGGCAAGAGGTGGCCCGTGATAACACAAAGGAAGGTGTGAAATGAAAATTTCCATTGATGGAATCCTCGGTACAGCGCAGAAGATCAACAGCCAGAAGGAGCTGGAAGAAAACAATCCCAACAAAAAACGAAGCGACGTCAAAACGGATTCCGTTTCCATCGGAAGCAGGATCAACACGCGTCTTGACGCCATGGAAACCGAGTTCAGGGAAGTGCAGTCATCCCTCACGCGGAACCAGATCATCCGCGACGGCATCGAGCAGCTCAGAACCGACCTCCAGAAGGGAGCGCCGGAACAGAAGAACATCCTCGATAACGTAACCTTTGAGGGGAACAGGGTCCTCCGGAGCTTTATCGGCGAGTCGATCACAGAACAGCAGATCTCCGAGAAGATGGAAATCAACAGCAGGTTCATCAATGACGATGTGACCAGGCTTAAAAAGCTCCAGGTGGAGCTGGACAATATAACCGCCTCCGACCTGGTGGGCCAGGACAGGCTGAAGAATATCGTTTCCAATGTTGATACGATTTTCACGCGGTCGGGCGCCGCAAGTCTGGAGAACATATCGACTCTGAGGCCGGACGCCGTCATGAGGCTTATAAAATAGGGACCGGCAAAACCGGTCCCAGGCCGCGAATGCCGATGACCATTACAGATGTATCCATGCAGACGAAATAGCAGAGCGGCTTTCTTTATTCTGCTCCTCCTGTGTGTCGCTTACCCGTATCCCGCCTACGATAAGGATATTCCCTATATTTTTGTGGTAAACCCCTGTTCGGGAAGTCATCAACAGTATATGAAAGAGTGGCGAATGCCCTTCAGGCGCCGCGCCATCAGGGAATGGGGAGCTTCCCGGGGATTGGCGCTCATGGAAGACCGCGATCCCGTCGTGGATGATACTGCCGCCTACGTGGGACCCTTTGGCTCGTCCATTCTGGTCAACGGCCTTTCCCGGGATACGAGATACCGGATCTGGATCGATTTCGTCAGGTTCGGGACTCGGGGATCGTATCCCGATTCCGTGTTGAAGATATTCGCCGCCGCGCCGGGAATGGAACCGCTTCTGGTCGATGCGGTCAGATATTCCGATATCCACAATTCTTATTACCATGTTGATATTCCCGTGGCCGTAACGACCCGGGGCAGCGCGGAGATACGCTTTGTGGAATTCTCCGCCGCTCCCGGCGCCTGGGGCATCTGGGACATCATCGTGGCCGGAGCCCGGGAACTGCCCGGCCGCAGCGATATCCCCGGCGATGAAGGCGTTAACCTTGAGATCATTGACAGGATTGTACAATAATCAGTAATTGTAAATGATATCCCGGCAATTCCCTACAAAATATGTAACTACCGGCACACCGGTTGCACCAACATATTATTCCGTGCCAGAACCTTTGCGGGTCTCTGCAAAAACCAATTTTTTTTAATTCAGGTCCGCGGCCCGTGAAAGGCTCCCGGCCCGGCTTCGGCGGTCTTTTTAATTTTTTTCAAAAAAAAGAATTTTTTTTGACAAAAAAAAGGGGTAATATTTTCTGATTCACATATTTACACTTATTGAAAAAAGTGTTATTTTAGTACAGTGTATTGCTGAGCGACAATGTAAACCGGCAGATCTGACGGACTTCCGCGGGTCAGTAATTTAATCATGAGAACCAGGGTGGGGATATGGCTAAGGACTTCCACGAAAAAGATTATGATGATGAAGTATACGAAGACGATTATTACGAAGAGCATTATGAAGAGGAAGAACTGGCGGACGAGTCCGAGCTGATAGAAGAGGAAGAAGACGAGGACCGTATCGTTGACGAGGAAGCCGAGGAAGAGCCCCATGGCGAAGGCGATGAGGAGCTCGAGGAGGTCGGCTTTGACGATGACGACACCAAGAAAGTCACGGTGAGCTATGCCTGCGAAGAATGCGATTACCGCTGGGACGATGTTGTTATAAAAAAGAAGAACGTAATCGAAGACGAAGAGCCTGATGTCATTTGCCCGATGTGCGGCTCCATGAACGTCACCCTGATATGAGCCGGTCCATTGTTATCAAGGGAGCGCGCGAGCATAATCTCAAGAACATCTCATTGGAAATCCCCCGGGACAAGCTTGTTGTCCTGACGGGCCTCTCCGGGTCCGGAAAATCATCCCTTGCCTTTGACACCATCTACGCCGAAGGGCAGCGCCGGTACGTGGAGTCGCTCTCCTCGTACGCGCGCCAGTTCCTCGGCCTCATGGAGAAGCCCGACGTAGACTACATAGACGGCCTCTCTCCCGCGATATCCATCGAGCAGAAAACTACCCACCGGAACCCGCGGTCCACCGTGGGCACCGTGACCGAAATATACGACTACTTCAGGCTCCTCTACGCGCGCATCGGCGTGCCCCACTGCCACAAATGCGGGAAAAAGATATCGTCCCAGTCCCTCGATCAGATCGTCGAGAACCTGATGACGTACCGGGCGGGGACGAAGGTGCAGGTCCTGGCGCCCCTCGTGAGGGGCCGCAAGGGGGAGCACGCGGACAAGTTCGAACAGGCCCGGAAGAAGGGCTTCGTGCGGGTGCGTGTCGACAGCCAGGTGCGCGAGCTCGAGGAGGAGATCAAGCTCGACAAGAACAAGAAGCATTCAATCGACATCATCGTGGACCGCATCGTCATCAAGGACGGCGTGCGGCCGCGTCTCGCCGAATCTGTGGAAACGGCGATGGAGATCGGCGAGGGACTGGTGACGGTCCTGGCCGACGAACCCGGCGGCGGCGAAGCGGAGCGCCTGTTCTCATCGAAGCTTTCCTGCGCGGACTGCGGCATATCCATGCCGGAGCTCTCGCCGCGGATGTTCTCCTTCAACAGTCCCTACGGGGCCTGCCCGGCCTGCGGGGGCCTGGGCTTTATCATGCAGTTCGACCCGGACCTGATCGTGTCCGACCCGGACCGGTCCCTTTACGACGGTGTGCTGGAGGTCTGGGGAAAGACCACCAGCTACTGGTATCTCGAACAGATCAAGAACCTGGAAAAGAACTTCGGCTTTGACGCCCGCACGCCGTGGAAGAAGCTCCCGAAAAAGATAAAGGACATCATACTGTACGGCTCCGAGGGAAAGAAGATCGATTACCGGGTGAAGCGCGAGAACGCCGAGTACCGCTTCACCCGCGCCTTCGAGGGGGTCATCCCGAACCTCCACCGCCGCTACATGGAAACCAAGTCGGAAGACATGCGCATCTGGATGGAGAGCTACATGTCCAACACCCTCTGCGCCGAGTGCGGCGGGAAGCGGCTCCGGCCCGAGAGCCTCGCGGTGAAGGTGGCGGGGCACACCATTGACCAGGTCACGGCATGTTCCATCGGCGAGGCATGGCGCCTCTTCCAGGACCTTGACCTTTCGGACACCGAGAAGAAGATCGCCGAACAGATCATGAAGGAGATCAGGGTGCGCCTGAAGTTCCTCACCGACGTGGGGATCGACTACATCACCCTGGACCGCGCCGCGGGGACCCTCTCCGGCGGCGAATCGCAGCGCATACGCCTTGCCACCCAGATCGGGTCGAGCCTCACCGGCGTCCTGTACGTGCTGGACGAGCCGAGCATCGGCCTCCACCAGCGCGACAACCGGAAGCTCCTGGCCACGCTGAAGCGGCTCCGCGACCTGGGGAACACCGTCATCGTGGTCGAGCATGACGAGGACACCATACGGGAGGCGGACTACGTGGTGGATCTGGGCCCCGGCGCCGGGCTCCACGGCGGCTGCGTGGTGGCCAGCGGCACCCCCGCCGAGATCGAGGCGGACGGCAAGTCCCTCACCGGCCGGTACCTGGCCGGCGAAAGCTTCATCCCGATCCCGGCGTCGCGCCGTGAGGCGGCCGATTTTATCGAGATCCGGGGCGCGAAAGAAAACAACTTAAAAAACATCAACGTGAAATTCCCCCTGGGCCTGTTCTGCGCCGTGACCGGCGTGTCCGGCTCGGGCAAGTCGACCCTGGTGGTCGAGATCCTTTATAAGGCCCTGTCATCCCTGGTCATGAAGTCCAAGGAGCACCCGGGGAAATTTGATAAATTCATCGGCGTGGAGAAGATCGACAAGGTGATCGACATCGACCAGTCCCCCATAGGGCGGACCCCCCGGTCCAATCCTGCAACTTACACCGGGCTCTTCACGCCGATACGCGACCTCTTCGCGAAGCTCCCGGACTCAAAGATGCGGGGCTACCAGCCGGGCCGCTTCTCCTTCAATGTCCCCGGGGGACGGTGCGAGTCTTGTTTCGGCGACGGCGTTATCAAGATCGAGATGCACTTCCTACCCGATGTCTACATCACCTGCGACGTGTGCAAGGGAAGAAGATATAACCACGAGACCCTTGAGATCCGCTATAAGGGCAAGAACATCTACGAGGTCCTTGAAATGACCGTGGAGGAGGCCCTCGATTTCTTCAGCGCCGTGCCGGCGATCCACGGGAAGCTCGATACGCTGAACAGGGTGGGGCTCGGCTACATCAAGCTCGGCCAGCCGGCCACCACGCTGTCCGGGGGAGAGGCCCAGCGGGTCAAGCTTTCGGCGGAGCTCTCAAAGCGCGCCACGGGGCGGACCATCTACCTTCTTGACGAGCCGACGACGGGCCTCCATTTCGCCGATATCCAGCGGCTCATCGACGTGCTCCAGTCCCTGGTGGACAAGGGGAATACCGTGATCGTAATCGAACATAACCTCGATGTCATCAAGACCGCCGACTGGATCATCGACCTGGGCCCGGAAGGGGGCGACGCCGGCGGCACCGTGGTGGCCGCGGGCACGCCGGAGGATGTGGTGCGCGTGAAGGAGTCCTACACCGGTCAGTTTTTGAAGAGGATGCTGAAGCAGCAGTGGGCACGGTAAGAAACCGTTTCAGAACACACCCCCCTGAAGGGGGGCCCGGTATAGTTATAAAAAGTCCCCCTCCGGGGGATTTAGGGGGCTTTTTAGGACTGACCCCGGTAAACACGCTACCCCTTTCTCTTCTTCAGTTCAAGGGCCGTTTTAAGCCCCTTCTCGCGGATGACCTTGAGCTTGAGGCCGGTCTCCGTGAGCTTGAAGAACCGCGTCCCGTATTTTCGAAGCATAGACTTGTTTATGGTGAAACCGAGCCCGGGCGCGGTAAAGGGCTGGAGCATCGCGTTCTTATCCGGCAGGATCGGGTCGATGATGCCCTCCCTGAATTCCGGTATCCATGAGGGCGGTTCGTAGGGATATTCCAGCGGCAGGCCATTGTCCCGGTCGGCGAGGACCATGTTCCAGTTGACGTAAAAGCCGATGCCGTTGGTCCAGGTGTG
>ERZ795061.8-NODE-8-length-187097-cov-96.938912_pt1 | contig 187097 bp, 176 predicted proteins | sample MGYA00375145_ERZ795061 | MGnify/ENA primary metagenome ERZ795061 (study PRJEB30190, sample SAMN05720144) | anaerobic digester metagenome | isolation source: active sludge of municipal wastewater-treating anaerobic digesters | place: USA | collected 2014-12-22 ... | reverse complement strand
AAAATATAAAATTTATATATAAAAAAATTTAAATAATTAATAATTAATAATTGATATTATGAATATCTACATTCAAAACAAAAAAGAAGATTTTAATGGTGTGGTTGATTTCTTTAAAAAAGATTTATCAACTGTAAAAGTTGGTAGAGCCAATCCAGCGATGCTTGATGGTGTTTTAGTTGAAGCTTATGGAGTTAAGAACCCTTTAAATTCTGTTTGCAATATTTCAGTTAGTGATGCTCGTAGTATGACTCTTACTCCTTGGGATAAAAATTCTTTAAAAGCTATTGAAAAAGCAATAATTGAAGCTAATCTTGGTTTGGGCGTAGTAAATGAGGGAGATAAAATAAGATTGAATATTCCGCAAATGACTGAAGAAAATAGAAAAGAGGCGGTTAAAAAAGCTAACGAAAAACAAGAAAAAGCCAGAGTTTCTCTTAGACAAGTTAGAGATGAAGTTAAATCTAGTATTGAGGAAGCTTTTGAATCAAAGGAAATTGGTGAAGATGATAAATTTCGTTTTATTAAAGAATTAGACGAAGAAGTTGAAAAAGTGAACAATGAAATTAAGCAGATGAGAGATAAAAAAGAAGCAGAAATAATGGAAATATAAAAATATTATGTTTATAACAATTATAGTTTTTTTATTAGTTTTATCAATTTTAGTTTTATTCCATGAATTTGGCCATTTTTATTCAGCTAGAAAATTAGGAATAAAAGTTGATGAATTTGGGCTTGGTTTTCCGCCAAGAATTTTTGGTTTTTATAAAAATAACTCGGGTAAATGGAAAATAAAATGGGGCAGAGGAAAGGTTAAAGATTGTTCCGATGTTGTTTATTCTTTTAATGCCATACCAATCGGTGGATTTGTAAAAATCAAAGGAGAAGATGGTGAAAATCGCCAAGACAAAGATAGTTTTTCTGCTCAAAAAGTTTGGAAGAGATTGATAGTTGTTTCAGCTGGTGTTTTAATGAATATTTTTTTAGCTTGGATCCTAATTTCAATCGGTTTTATTGTTGGATTTCCTCAAGCAGTAGACGAAGAATATCTTAAATCTAGCAAAATAAAGGTATCTGATGAAAAAGTTCAAATTATTGAAATTCTTCCAGAATCACCAGCCGAAAAGGCCGGCCTTCAACCTTTGGATGTTGTTCTTAGTGTTGATTCTAGAGAAATTAAATCTGGTGATGATGTTCAAAATTTTTTAAATACCTCACAAGAAGTACAGGTCAACATAGAAAGAGCTGGTAAAATTCAGGAAGTTACAATTTTACCAGAATTTAATGAAGAATTAAAAAGAAACGTAATTGGAATTTCAATTGCTGACACTGCCACAATTAAATATCCTTGGTATTTAGCTCTTTGGGAGGGTTTAAAGGCTACTGGTATTTTCTTGTGGACAATTATTTATACTTTTTATGTGGTTCTTAGAGATTTAATAATTGGACAACCAGTTGGCGTAGAAGTGGCCGGTCCGGTTGGTATAGCCAATTTAACTGGTCAAATGGCCAGAATGGGGTTTACTTACTTAATTCAGTTTACCGCACTTCTTTCTTTAAATTTAGCGATTATTAATTTTTTCCCATTCCCAGCTTTAGATGGCGGAAGATTTATTTTTTTATTAATTGAAAAAATAAAAGGCAAACCAGTCAAACAAGAAATAGAAGCAATTATTCACAATTCTGGCTTTGCGCTACTAATGTTACTTTTTGTTTGGATAACCTTGAAAGATATAATTGGATTGTTTAATTAATTTATTTATTATTAATTTAAATGTTTTGTTTAAAAGCAAAACATATAAAAAATATGGATATCAGAATAAAAACTACCAAATTGAGCTTGTCAGCTGATCTAAAAGAATATATAGAGAAAAAAATGAATATGTTGGATAAATATTTGGGTGGAGTTAGTGTTAGTAATTGTGACGTTGAGATAGAATATGCCTTAAACAAACAAACTTCTGGCGACGTCTATCGAGCCGAAGTAAACTTGTCATTGCCTGGTACTGTTTTAAGAGTTGAAAAAATGGAGCCAACCGTTAATAAGGCCATTGATAAGGTCAAAGATCATCTAATTTTGTCTATTAAAAAATACAAAGAAAAAAAATTAGACAAAAAAAGAGGCAAGTAATTGAATTATTGTTTATAAAGTGATATAATCGACAGTTATTTGTCTTTATAGTTCTTTTTCTAACCAAAAATCGGAGGATTGCTTATGTTAGTTTACTACAAAGGCGAAGCTTGGTATGCTCCTGGCATTCGTTATTCTTTTTTTGATGATTACAAAAGATGTAATCCGGATTTACAAGTAACTATTAATCGAGACAGGGAAACCAAGTTAGTCAAAATTTCCGAATTAACGGATGGTTAAAATCCGCAAGTGGTTAGTAAAAACAAGGGGGAGCCTAAAAACTCCCCCATAAAAAATTAAAATTAAAATTATGGGTTTTTGGGATAAAATTTTTGGCGATCCAAATGAAAAAATTATCAAATCTTTGCAACCGATTATTGATAAAATAAATTCCTTAGAGGATGGTTTTAAGAAAAAAACGGATGAAGAGTTAAAAAATTTCAGTTTAGAAATGAAAGAACGTTTAGGTGTTTTAGATACTAATAAAGATTTTGATTTTAAAAAACAGCAAGAAAAACTTAATGAAATATTACCCGAGGCTTTTGCAGCAGTTAGAGAGGCCTCTTCTCGCATATTAGGTCAAAGACATTACGATGTTCAGTTGGTTGGTGGTATTGTTTTGCATCGTGGTCAAATCGCTGAAATGAAAACTGGTGAAGGAAAAACTTTGGTAGCAACTTTACCTCTGTACTTGAACGCTTTATTGGGAAAGGGAGTGCATCTAGTTACTGTTAATGATTATTTGTCTAGAGTTGGTGCTGGTTGGATGGCTCCGGTTTATCATGCTTTGGGACTAACTACTGGTGTTATTGTTCATGACACTGCTTTTGTTTATGATCCAAGTGTTAGCGATGAAAATGAATTTGATTCTCGATTAAAACCATTTAGAAAAGTTAGTCGCAAAGAAGCTTATAATTGCGATATAACTTACGGCACTAACAATGAATTCGGTTTTGATTATTTGAAAGACAACATGGTTTCTGATTTGAGTCGGATGGTTCAAAGAGATTTTTATTACGCTATCGTTGATGAAATCGATTCTATCTTAATTGATGAGGCCAGAACTCCTTTGATTATTAGTGCTCCCGCCGAGGATTCTAATGATAAATATGCTCGTTTTGCCGAATTAGTTAGAAATTTAAAAGAAAACGAAGATTATAATGTTGATGAAAAAATGAGAGCAGCCACTTTGACTGAGGAAGGTATCTCTAAAATGGAAAAATGGTTGGGAGTTGAAAATATTTATGTCGCTGGAGGAGTTAAAGATGTTCATCACATTGAGCAAGCCTTGAAAGCTCAAGTTTTGTTTAAAAGAGATAAAGACTACGTAGTAAAAGACGGCGAAATATTAATAGTTGATGAATTCACTGGACGTTTAATGCCCGGTCGTCGTTATAGCGAAGGTTTACATCAAGCTATTGAAGCTAAAGAGGGTGTAATAGTCCAAAGAGAATCACAAACCTTAGCAACAGTAACTTTTCAAAATTATTTTAGAATGTATCCCAAGCTTTCTGGTATGACTGGAACAGCGGTTACCGAAGCTGAAGAGTTTTATAAAATTTATAATTTAGAAACCATAATCATCCCTACAAACAAACCAAACATCAGGCAAGATGCCAATGATTTAATTTATAGAACTAAAGAAGGAAAATTCACGGCTGTAATTAGGGAGGTGAAAGAAAGAAATGAAAAAGGACAACCAGTTTTAATAGGTACTGTTTCTATTGAAGATAATGAACTTTTAGGAACAATGATGGAAAGAGAGGGCTTGCACCCTAATATTTTAAATGCCAAGAATCACTTTAGAGAGGCTGAAATCATTTCACAGGCCGGTAAGCCAGGAGCAATAACTATTGCTACTAATATGGCCGGTCGTGGTGTTGATATTATTTTAGGCGGAAATCCTCCAGTGAAAGAAGATCAATCAAAGGTTAGAGAATTGGGTGGATTACATGTTATTGGTACTGAAAGACACGAATCTCGTCGTATTGATAACCAGCTTCGTGGTCGTGCCGGTCGTCAAGGCGATCCTGGATCTAGTCAATTTTACATCTCAGCTGATGATGATTTGATGAGAATATTTGGTGGCGACAGATTGAAGGCAATTATGAATACTTTAAAATTGCCAGAAGACATGCCAATTCAAAACAAGTTGGTTTCTAGTTCAATTGAATCAGCTCAAAAAAGAGTTGAAGGAAATAATTTTGATTTACGTAAACACGTAGTTGAATATGATGATGTTATTAATAAACATCGTGAGGCTATCTATAAAAAACGCCGCGAAATATTAAATTCTTATAATACTCAAAAAGAAAAATTAGAAAACACTGGTAGAGTTTTATCAGAAATTATTTTGGAAATGGTTGAAGACGAGATTGGGCAAACTGTTAGCTTTCACACTGCTTCCGAAGATATTAAAGAATGGAATTTAAAAGAAATTTCCGAAACCATCAATACTATTTTTTCTTTAAGCGGTGAACAGAAAAATAAAATATTATCATTTGAAAGTGACGGAAATCTTGAAAATTCTAGAAAAAATTTAAATGATTATTTAGTTTCTTTAGCTAGAGAAAATTATCAAAAAATGGCCGAAGGATTTAAAGATTTGGAAATAAATTTTATTGAAATTGAAAAAGGAATACTTCTTCGTTCAATTGACAATCTTTGGATTGAACATCTAGAAACGGTTGATTATTTAAGAAAGGGCATAGGACTTCGTGGCTATGGACAAAGAGATCCGTTAGTTGAGTATAAAAAAGAAGCCTATAGAATGTATCATGAATTGTTAGCTTTAATTCAGAAACAAGTAGCTTATTCCATCTATAAAACTGGTGATGTTAGCAATTTTATAGCTCCTAGTATCATGGAAAGGGCTAGTAATTTTTCAGCCCCAGCCAAAGAAATGGCCAAAAGAACCGGAAACAGTACCGGAACTATAGATTTGGTAAAAGACAAAGTAAAAGACAGTGAGGGAAATAAGGTTGGCAGGAACGACCTTTGTCCTTGTGGTAGTGGTAAAAAATACAAGAAGTGTTGTGGAAAATAAAAAAATGGAATAAAAGGGTGGGTTTAAAAAAATGATTATTCTTGATGAGCCGTAATTTTTTAAATATATTTTCTTAAAAATTTTTTTTCAAGAATTATATAATTTCTAAGCAATATAATTAATTTTTTATAAAACTAAAATCATTTTTATGATTTGCATTAAAAGGAAGAGGGCCTTCACCCTCATCGAACTCCTAGTAGTAATAGCCATAATAGGCATACTAGCAACACTTGCAGTAGTAGCCCTACAACAAGCAAGATCTAGAGCTAGAGACTCTAAAAGAATGGCTGACATGAAACAAGTTCAAACTGCTCTAGAACTGTTTTTTAATGAAAATGGCAGATACCCTACTACTGATGAATGGAGTAGTGGCACCATTATATCTTCTTCTAGCGGTGAAACATTTATGTATTCCATTCCTTCTGCCCCTTCTCCTGCCGATGGTGATTGTCTAGAAGCCTCTAATACTTATGTCTACACCCCTCAAAACAATGGAGCCAGTTATACTATTGATTTTTGTACCGGCAAACAAGTATCAGATTTACCCGAAGGAGCCAAACAGATGACACCAGGAGGAATAATTTTAGCTAGTGGTGGTTCAGGTGGAGGTGGTGGAACAACTACTTGTGAGCCTGCTTGTGGCGATGGTTACAATTGTGTAGATGGTTCTTGTGTTTTAGCTGGTAGTGATATTTATCACGTTGCAACAATTGCTGACAACTCAGTACCGTATTTAAAAAATTCTTATAATATTGCTATGAGCGGAAATTATATCTTTATTACTGATTTTAGCAATCATTTGGAAGTTTTAGATATATCTAATCAAGGTAATCCAACACATAGCAATATGTTGAGTAATTTATATTCTCCCAGAACTATTTTTATTTCTGGTAATTTCGCTTATGTTGGTGGTGGGGAGGGTTTAATAATTATTGATATTTCTGATCCATCAAATCCGATTCAGCGAGGAACCGCCAACTTTGGCAATCTTAGTAATTCAAATTCTAGATTCTATGTTTCCGGTAATTATGTCTATAGCGTTGTTGATCAGTATTTTACAATTGTTGATGTTTCTGACCCTAATAATCCTTCTTTTGTAGCCGAGTTTAATAGATTTGATGACTTTAATCCAATTCCAGTTCTCGCTCAACCACAAGGAATAGTTATTAACGGGAATTATGCTTATGTTATAAATAATGGTTATAATCCAGGGGCGGGTATTTATAATGCGTTAGAAGTTTTTGATATTTAAAATCCTTTAGCCATTTCTCTTGTAACCAGAATTGTTAATGGTGGTGCTGGTGGAATGGTGATTGATGTTCCTACTAACCTAACCATTTCTGGTAATTATTTGTATTTCGTTAACACTAATTATTATGCCAATAGTGGTAGCATGGATTTGTCTCTGGAAATTATGAATATTTCTAATCCAGGGTCACCTGTGCATGTTAATAATTTTAATTTAAATAATACGGAGTTTCCGGTTGGAATGAAAATAACAAACAATAAAGCTTATATTGCCTCGGTTGATTATGCTCTACAAGATTCAGGAACAGTTACAACCATTGATTTAAGCAATGTTAGCAATCCTGTTAAGTTGGATGAGATAAGAAATGGTGAAGATGGAGCAGAGATTTTTCCCACCAGTGGACTGGAAGTTTCTGGTAATTATGTTTATATTAGCAATTCCAATTATTCGGTTGAGGTTTTAGACGTCTCTAATCCTTCACAAATACAACATCATGATATTATAAGACACGGAGAAGAAGGAGTGTTGTTGGAGTATCCTGCCACGGTTTTTTATTCTAATGATTATGTTTATGTTGGAAGTGATGTTGGTTTACAAATATTCAATGTTTCCAATAAAAGCAATCCGATTAAGGCTGGAAATATAGTTGATAAAAATAATAATGCCAAGTTAGACTCTCCTTACGGCATAGATGTTGTTGGTAATTACGCTTATATAGCATCTTATCAGAGTGATGCTCTGGAAATAGTTGATATTAGCAATAAGGCCAATCCAGTGCATAAAGGATTTTTATCCAACTTGTCTGGCGGAGCAAAGCTTAACGGTCCATATTCCGTAAAAGTAAAAGATAATTACGCTTATCTTGTTAGCTATTATGATAGTGCCATGGAAGTTGTTAATGTTTCTGATCCAGCCAATCCTGTCCATGCAGCAAATATTGTTAATAATTATTCAACTGTTAATCTTTATCATCCTTATTCAATTTTTATTTCCGGCAATTATGCTTATGTGGCTGGGGTTAGGGGTTTGCAAATAATAGATATATCCAACCCATCTTCACCAATTGCTAAAGATAGTTTTTTGGATGGCGATGATGATATTTATTTTGAGCCTTGGTCAGTTTTTGTGAGCGGAGATTATGCCTATTTAGCTAGTTATTGGCCAGGCAAATTGGTTATTTTAAATATATCAGATCCAAATAATATTGTTTTTGCTGGCGAACTAAATCATGGAACAGATAATGCTAATTTAGAATGCGCTAACAGTATTTATGTTTCTAATAATTATGCCTATATAACCAACGATTGTGATTATGCTTTGGAGGTTGTTAATGTGTCTAATCCATCAACGCCAACACACGTTACTAAAATAGATAATTCTACTGGTGCCGAATTTGAAGGGCCAATATCTGTTTCGGTTAACAATGGCTACGCTTTTATAGCCTCTAATTATAATAATATTTTTGAAGTAATAAAAGTTCCTAATTAATTTTTATAAAACTATGCAACAAACAAAAAAAATTTATCGATCACGCGATGATCGTATAATATTTGGTGTTTGCGGAGGTATCGCCAAATATTTTGAGGTTGATGTCTTGATAGTTCGTTTAATTTTTCTGGCCCTAGTTTTTGGTGGTGGCTCGGGGCTTATAATTTATTTAATTTGTGCTCTTTTAATACCATCAGAGGATAAAAAAAATAATAATGGCTTTGTTAATGAAGAAAAAGCCGAAGAATTCGTTGAAAAAATAGGGGAAAAAATAAAAGATTTAAGCTCGGAAACAAAAAAAGGCGATTGGAGATTTTTATTCGGAATGCTTTTGGTTTTGGCTGGTTTTATTTTTTTAATTGATAATATTTTTGATTTAAGAAATTTTTGGTCTAATTTTTGGCCAATATTTTTAGTTTTAGTTGGTTTGATTATTCTTTTTAAAAGAAAATAAATCTTTATAATTAATTTATAAAAATATGGAAGACAAATATGAACAAAAAGAAGAATTAAAAAATCAAGAAAATAAAGAAAACAAAGTAGAAGAAGCAAAAATAGAGATTAAAAAAGAAAATAAAAAAGAAGAAAAAAAAGATAATTTTAAAGACTATAATGAGAAGATGGGTCTTAAATCTTTTTTTGGTTTATTAATTATTTTACTCGGACTATTTTATTTAGGCAGAAATATGGGTTGGTGGAATTTTCATTTTAATCAAGCTGTTTTTTGGCCATTAGTTTTAATGATGGTTGGTCTTTTAATTATCGGAAATCGCTTTATTCTAAGATGGCTACTTATTATGATTTCTCTTTTTGTGGCTGTCGTTTTGATATCCTCTCTATTTTTTTATGCTAAAGATAATAAAAAAATAGAAAAAGGACCAGAAAATCAAGTGAAAACCAGTGTTTATCAAACCAGTGCTTACCAAAACAATCGTGGTGATTATAATATCTATTTTTTTGGTAATTTAGAGAGGGGTGAGGTTGAGGCTAAAATTGAATCAATTTTAGATTCAATTTATGGATCAAATCGAGATGACAAGCCTTATGTTGAAGTAAGAATAGATAAAAAATAAAGAAATTATGAAAATATTATATCTGATAACCAAAGCTGAAATTGGTGGTGCTCAGGTCTTTGTAGCTAATTTAAGTCGGAAATTTTATGCCTTAAGTCATCAGGTAATAGTGGCTTCTGGTCAAACAGGTTATTTATCTAATTTTGCTAAAAAAAATAATATAGATTTTAAATTAATAAAAGGATTGGAGAAGAGTTCCAATCCTTTTAATATTATTAAGTTTCTGTTTAATTTTTATCTTTTAATCAGGGAGGTTAAGCCGGAAATTGTCCATTTAAACAGTTCTAATGCTCTTTTAGGTGCTTTTATAGCTAAAATGACCAATATGAGCATTAAAACAGTTTTTACCGTTCATGGTCTTTCTGTTTTAGATCAAAATTATAAGAGTAATAGTTTAAAATCTTTAATCTTCAAAGTATTTTTTAAATTTGGTTTCTTCTTTGTTGATGAGCTGGTGTTTGTTAGTCAGAATAATTTCAAATCAGCTATAGACAGAAAGATGGTAATGTCAGGAAAAGTGGTGTATAATGGGGTTGAAACCAATTTTTTAAACAGAGAAGAGGCGAGGAAATATCTTTTTTCTAAAGCGGGAATTGAAAATCAGGATGTTTTTATTATTGGATCCATTGGTAGATTAGCTTATCCCAAAAATTATGAGTTTTTAATAGCTAATTTTGATAAAATATTAGAAGTTAAGCCCAATTCTAGACTAATTTTGATAGGTGATGGTCCAGAAGAAGTAAAATACAGGGAAATAGCTGAAAAATTTGCAGGAAAAATTAATTTTTTAGGCAAAATAGATAACGCCAGCAAATATTTAAAAGCTTTTGACTTATTTATTTTACCTTCTATTTATGAGGGGCTATCACTTTCTTTAATAGAGGCTTATATGTCTGGTATAAAAATTGTGGCCAGTGATGTTGGCGGTAATAGCGAGGTAATAGGCAGTGAAAACTGCTATAAGCTGGATAAAATAGATGATTTTATTAATGTTTTTAAGAAAAATATAAGTACTGAACAAAAAAGTTGTACAGACATAAATAAAAACAATTTAAATAGAGCTAAGTTTTCTTTAGATAAAATGTTTGAGAAATATCTGGAGATTTATAAAAAATAGATTAATTTATTTAAAATATTATGAGAATTTTAGTTAGTGGTGGCTCGGGCTTTATCGGTTCTTTTTTATGTGAAAAACTGTTGTCTGAAGGGCATCAGGTTGTTTGTTTGGATAATCTTTTTACTGGAAATAAGGAAAATATTGAACATTTGAAAGATAATCCTAATTTTAGCTTTGTTTCGCATGATATTATAGAGCCTTTTTATATTGAAGACAAAATTGATCAGATATACAATCTAGCTTGTCCAGCTTCTCCTATCCATTATCAAAAAAATCCAGTTAGGACAATTAAGGCCAATACAATTGGTGTGATAAACATGTTGGGCTTGGCTAGGGCTCATCAGGCTAGTATTTTGCAAGCCTCAACCAGTGAGGTTTATGGAGATCCAGAAGTTAGCCCTCAAAGCGAGAATTATCGTGGGGCGGTCAACACTATTGGCCCCAGAGCTTGTTATGACGAGGGCAAAAGATGTGCGGAAACCTTATTTTTTGATTATAGAAGAATGCACGGCATGGATATTAAGGTTATTAGAATATTTAATACCTACGGACCAAAAATGGCTCTAAATGATGGTCGAGTGATGTCAAATTTTATTGTTCAGGCTTTAAAAGGGGAGGATATAACAATTTATGGAGATGGTAGTCAGACCAGGAGTTTTTGTTATGTTGGTGATTTGGTGGATGGCATGATTAAAATGATGAATTCTGATTTAACAGGGCCAGTTAACTTGGGAAACCCTAATGAGATAACTATTAAGACTCTAGCTCAAAGAATAATTGAAAAATTAAACAGTAAAAGCAAGTTAATATTTATGAACTTGCCAGAAGATGATCCTAAACAACGTTGTCCGGACATTTCTTTGGCTAAGAGTAAGCTAAACTGGGAACCTAAAGTTTCTCTGGATGAGGGATTGAATTATATATCTGATTTTTTTAGGCAAAAACTGGAGAACGAGAAATAAAATTTTTAACATGAAAGAAAATAAAAAAATATTAATATTTTCCACTGCTTATTTTCCTTTTGTGGGAGGAGCTGAGGTAGCCGTTAAAGAAATCACTAATCGTCTTGGCGATGATTTTTCTTTTGATTTAATAACTGCCAAAATGAAAAAAGATTTGCCCAGATTGGAACGAATTGGGCAAGTTAATGTTTATAGATTGGGTATTGGTCATCCTTTATTTGATAAGCTTTTTTTGGCTTTTTTTGGCTGGATTAAAGCTAAAAAACTACATAAACAAAATAACTATTTATTTTCTTGGGCGATTATGGCTAGCTTTGGAGGGTTGTCGGCCTTATTTTTTAAAAAAAGATGCAAGGTTCCTTTGTTTTTGACTTTGCAGGAAGGCGATGATCTAGAATATATTAAGAAAAAAAGTTCTTATATCAGAAAAAGTTTCTTAGAAATTTTTTCTCAAGCTGATTTTATACAAGTAATTAGTAGTTTTTTAAAACATTGGGCAGTCAGAAATGGGGCGGAATCAGAAATTAGAATAATTCCTAATGGAGTTGATTTTTTAAAATTTAAAAGGGATGAAAATTTTAAAAGAGATGAATTTAGAAAACAGCTAGGCTTTGGTGAAAATGATAAGTTGATAATAACCACATCTAGGTTGGTTAAAAAAAATGGAGTCAAAGATTTACTCAAAAGTTTGTCTTATTTAGAAAATGAATTTAAGTTTTTGATATTAGGAGAAGGTGAAGAAAAAGATGATTTACTTAAGTTGGCTGAAGAATTAAATTTAAAAAACAGGGTCTATTTTTTGGGAACGATTAGCCATCAAGAATTACCAAAATATCTTTGGGTTAGTGATGTTTTTTGTCGTCCATCATTATCAGAAGGTTTGGGTAATTCTTTTTTAGAGGCCATGGCCGCTGGAATTCCAGTTGTAGCCACTGAAGTTGGCGGTATTCCTGATTTTTTGTGCCATGGAGAAAATGGTTTATTTTGTGAGACAGAAAATCCTAAAAGCATTGCTGATCAAATCAAACAAATTTTTAAGGATGAAGATTTGAGAGTAAAAATAATTAAAAACGGAATAAAGACAATCCAAGAAATTTATACTTGGGATTTGGTGGCTAGTCGGATGTCTAAGGCTTTTTCCGATTTGAGAGAAAAAAATAGAGAAAGAAAAATAAGCATTTTAATTGCTACCGGAATTTTTCCACCCGACATTGGTGGGCCAGCAACTTATAGTAAATTGCTTTTAAAAGAACTACCTAAAAGAAATTTCAATGTTTCACTTTTAAGTTTCTCCCATTTTAGGGATAAATATCCTAAAATAATTAGTCATTTTTTATATTTTTTAAATATTTTAAAATTAGGCAGAAAAGTAGAAATAATTTATGTTCAAGATCCGGTCAGTGTTGGTTTGCCAGTAGCGTTAGCTAATATTTTTTTGAATAAAAAAATGATACTTAAGGTTGTTGGTGATTATGCTTGGGAGCAGGGATCTCAAAGATTCGGAGTTAAGGATTTTTTAGATGATTTCTCTGTAAAATATAACGATTATTCTTGGCCGGTTAAAATTTTAAAAAAGATTCAACTTTTTTCAGCTAGAAGGGCTAAAAACATAGTTGTTCCTAGTAATTATTTAAAAAAAATAGTTTCTAATTGGGGAGTTAATCCTGATAAAATAAAAGTTATTTATAATGCTTTCGATGGTATTAATTGTGATTTTAGCAAAGAGGAAGCAAGAAGAGAACTGAAACTTGATTTTGATGATAAAATTATAATTAGTTCCGGTCGTTTGGTTCCTTGGAAGGGCTTTGATGTTTTAATTAAGGCTTTCAAAAACTTTAATGATAAATGTTCAAAATCAAAATTATTAATAGCTGGTGAGGGAGGAGAAAGAGAAAATTTACTCAATTTAATTAAAGATTTAAAATTAGAAAATAAAGTAATTTTGCTAGGCAGATTAGATAGGAATTTGCTGATGAAATATTTGAAAACCAGCGATTTGTTTGTTTTAAACACGTCTTATGAGGGATTTTCTCACCAATTGCTGGAAGTAATGGCCTTAGGTTTACCACTTTTAACAACCAGAGTGGGTGGTAATGTTGAACTAGTAACTGACAGAGAAAATGGATTATTTTTTGATTTTAATGATTTAAATAAAATAAATGAATTAATGTTTGAATTCTTTGCTGATTCGGTTTTGCGTTATAAACTTTCAGAAAATTCTAAAAAGAGAATTGAGGACTTTACGGAGTATAAAATGTTAGATAGTTTAAATAATTTTTTAAGAAATATATAAGTTATGAATATTTTGAGTTTAAGTAGTGATAAAACTTTTTTTGATAAAAATTCGGATACCTTTAATAGGATAAAAGAATATTCTAAACTAGTAAATCAGGTTGTGGTGGTTGTTTTTAATCAAAAAAAAGAATATTTAGAGATTGATAATAAAATTTTTATTTATTCCATTAAAAGTAAAAATATTTTTTGTGGTTTTATTAAATCAATTTTTTTTGCTTTTTTTATTAAAAGAAAACATAAAATAGATGTTGTTACTTCTCAAGATCCATTTTTAAATGGATTCGCTTCTTTAATTTTTAGTAAAATAATTGGAGCTAAACTGCTTTGTTCTGTTTATGGAACAAATATCTTTGATTCCTATTGGAGTAGTAAAAAATCCTTGTTTTTTAAAAGGTTGCTAGCCAAATTTGTTTTTAAAAACAGCCACGCTATTCAGGCTGATGGTCTGGAGGCTATTGATGATTTAAAAAAGAAATATGGCGACAAGGTTTTTTGGAAACCAATGATACCTTACAATATTAAAGATTTTTTTAAAGACAAAATAAGTCATTCTGAAATTAATATTATTTATGTTGGTAGAATGGTTGAACAAAAAAATATTCCATTATTAATTGATATCTTGGAAAAAGTAGTGGGCGATAATCGGGGAATTAATTTTAGATTTAAGATAGTCGGTCAGGGACCATTTTTAAATTATTTTCAAGAACAAATAAAATTAAGAAAGATCGATGGTTTTATTGATTTTCACAAATCTTTAAATAGGGATGAAATAGTAGATCTTTTTTTGAGGGGTGATTTTTTTATTTTATGTTCAAGATTTGAAGGATTTCCCCGTGTTTTTATGGAATCAGCTGCTTCAGCCTTGCCGGTTGTAACCACCAGAGTCGGAGGAATTAAGGGTATTTTGAAGGATGGAGAAAATTCTTTTATTATTGAACAGGGTGATTTTTCTGGTTTTGTTGATAGGGTTAATTTATTAATAAGAGATAATGATTTAAGGAAAAAAATGTCAGAGGCTATTAAAAATAATTTTAGAAATAATTATAGTTTTGAATTGACCATCGATAGTCAAAAAAAGATATTCGATTATTTAGAGGCTTTATGAATTTATTAATACTAACTCAAAAAGTAGATAAAAACGATAGCAATCTCGGTTTTTTTCATCGATGGTTGGAGGAATTTTCAAAAAAATGTGAAAAAATCACAGTTATTTGTCTTTATAAAGGAGAATGTGGCTTGCCTGAGAATGTTAAAGTTTTATCTTTGGGCAAAGAAAAGGGGATTTGTCGTCTAAAATATTTATTTAATTTTTATAAATACATTTTTAAATATAGAAAAGAATACGACAGTGTTTTTGTGCATATGAATCAGATTTATATTATTTTAGGGGGTTTTTGGTGGAAAATGATGAATAAGAAAATTGCTTTGTGGTATGCTCATGGTGGTATCAGCAATTCCCTAAAGATAGCCAAAAAAATAACTGACATCATTTTTACTTCAACTTCTTCTGGTTTTAGATTAAAAAGTGACAAAATAAAAATAGTAGGGCAGGGAATAGATACAAATATTTTCAAATCTAACAAGGAGAGAAGAGATAAAAATATTTTTAAAATTATTACTGTTGGCAGAATATCACCAGTCAAAGATTATGAAACTTTGATTTCTGCCGTTGAAATAACTAAAAATAAGATAGACAATTTAAAAGTAGATATTGTTGGCGATGCTTGCACCGAAAATGACAAAAAATATTTATTAAAATTAAAAGAGATGGTTAAGATTAAAAATTTAGAAAATATTATTAATTTCGTTGGTCCGCTTATTAATGAAAAAGTAGTTTCTTATTTACAATCTTCTAATTTGTTTGTTAATATGAGTTATACTGGTAGCCTAGATAAAGCCATACTTGAGGCTATGTCCTGTGGTTGTTTGGTTCTTACTTGTAATGAAGCTTTTTTAGCCCTAGATCTGGAAGATAAAGGAAACTTAATGTTTACAAAAAGTGATTTTCAAGAGTTGGCCGATAAAATATTAAAACATTATTCTATGTCAGAAATAGATAGAAATAATTTAGAATCTTATCTTTCTGCAAATATAAAAGAAAATTTTTCTCTTTATTTATTAATTAATAAAATAATTAAAAATTATGCTCTCAATAATCAGGGATCTTGAATATAAAAAAATATCCGATCTAGAGTTGTTTGGTAAAATTTTAGACTTAGGGGGGAGTAAAAAATCCGGCTACCATAATTTAATTAAAGGTAATCATGAAATTACAACGGTGAATATAAATACTGATTATGGCTGTGATCTTGTTTTTGATATAGAAAAAAAATTTCCTATTGGCGATAGTAGTTTTGATAATATTTTTCTTATAAATGTTTTGGAACATATTTATAACTTTGAAAATGTTTTTTTAGAATCTAATCGAATTTTAAAAAAGGGTGGTTGTATTTATGCAGCAACCCCATTTATGCATCAAATTCATGGATCGCCAAACGATTTTTTTAGATACTCAAAATCTGCAATAGAAAAAATTGCAAAAAATTACGGCTTTGAGGTTATAAAACTGGAAGAATTAGGTTTTGGTTTTTTATCTCTTGGTTATCAAACGTTTTTTATTGGTTTTATCCCAACTATTTTATTAAAAAGATTGTTCAAAAGTTTTTTTATTTTTATAGATAAAATAATTTTAAAATATTCATCAAAATATCGTCGTTGGAGCAGAAACAATCCTCTTGGTTATTGGTTTATAATTAAAAAAATATAAGTTTACATGAGAATGATTTATTGTACATCTATAACTTTTCCTTCCACTTTGGCTAATAGAATCCAAATTATTAATATGTCCGCCGAATTTCAAAAGATTTTAGGAAAAAATTTTTATTTAGGATGTAATAATTTTGATTTAAGTAAAAATAAGTATAATATCAATATTGTTAATTTTTATAGCAAAAAAGCATTATTTTTATCCTTAAAGTATTTGTTTTTTTGTAAAAAAAATAAAATTAATCATATCTATTGTCGAGAAAACAGACTTTTGTTCTTTTTAATTATTTTTAATAAGATTTTTTTTCGTTTAAATATTAAATATGTTTATGGTGTTCACTGGCTTGGCGCTAATAAAGTTGATTTTTATATTGATAGATTTTTAATAAATTATATTAATCATTTTGTTTTTATAACGAATTGTTTAAAAAATTCTTTTTTTAAAGCTCACATTAAAAAAGAAAATTCATTTTCTTTTATCATTAGTCCGGATGGTGTTAATGTCAATAATTTTTCTTTCAACTTAAATAAAAATGATATAAAAAGTTTACTGTGTTTACCAATTGACAAAAAAATAATTTTATACTCAGGTAGTTTAAAAGTATATGATTGGAAGGGCGTTGATATTTTTTTGGAGTCAATAAAATTTTTTAGTGAAAATTATTATTTTGTCATGGTTGGAGGAAGAGAAAGCAGTGTTGAGTCAATAAAAAGCAAGTATGATTATAAAAATTTATTTTTAACTGGATATATTAGCCACGAAAAGGTTCCGTTGTATTTAAAATCGGCTGACGTTTTGATTTTGCCCAATAAAAGAGGTAATATAATATCAGAATGTTACACATCGCCTTTAAAGCTTTTTGAATATATGGCATCTGGTGTGCCAATAATAGCCTCTGATTTACCGTCCATTAGGGAGATATTAAATAAAGATAATAGTTTTTTATTTGAAGCTAATAATGTTAATAATTTGTCAGAAAAAATAAATTTTGTTTTAGAAAATGAAGATGAAGCAGAAAAAAGAGCAAAAAAAGCACTCGAAGATGTGAAAAAATATACATGGAAAAAGAGAGCTGAAAATATAATAAATTTTATAAAAAATAATTGAAATATAAGTTATGATTTTATTTACAAAAATCAAGAGATTGTTGAAAGTAATAAATTATTCTTTTGTTTTATCCGGAGATTTTGTTTCTTTTTTTCTTTTTTTGTTTTTATTTTTTTCTTTTAAATTTTTTAATAAATTTAAGGGAATTAAAGTAAAAATGAAGTTTAAAGGTAAGAAATTTAATTTTTATATAACCGATAGATCGGATTTAAGCATAATAGAAGAAATGTTTGTTATGGAGGAATATAAAATAGAAAATATAAATCCATCAATTATTTTTGACATAGGTTCAAACGTCGGATTGTCAGCTATTTATTTTTCTTTAAAATATCCAGGCTCCAAAATATATGCTTTTGAGCCAAATAAAAAAACATTTTTGAAAATGAAGAGAAATGTTGGCAGTTTTAATAATATTGAGATTTTTAATTGGGCTGTAGCTGATCATGATGGACAAGTTGAGTTTTTTGAAAATGAAAGAAGTATGTCGTCTTCCATAATTAAAAGAAGTGAAAAACAAGAAGCTGTTTTAGTTGATTGTTATAAATTAGATTCTATTCTTGAAAAACTAAATATAGAAAAGATTGATTTATTGAAATTTGATGTTGAAGGATTTGAATATAATGTTTTTAGTACGTTTACTAAGTGGAATAAAGTTGACTATTTTATTGGCGAGGTTCATTTAGATTTAATGAAAGAAAATTTAAACCAATTTACTGATTTGTTTGTTAATTATAAAATTGATTTACATAAAAACTCCGAAAAAAGATTCGTTTTAAGAGCTAAAAAATAATATTTATTATGTTTTTAAGTATTTATAAAAAATTTTTTTATTTAAAAATTAAGCTGAGAACTTTTTATTGGAAAAGGCTTTTTAGCTCTTTTGGTTTGGGTTCTAAAGTCTTTGGTAAAATAATTGTTTATAATCCGGAAAACGTTAGCATTGGATTTTGCTCTACTTTAAATTACGGCGTTTTTTTAAATGCCAGAGACAAGATAATTATAGGGGATCATGTTCACATATCCCCCTATGTAATTATAAATACCGGTTATTTGAACTATAAAATGATTGGACTTGAAAGAGTCCATTTAAAAGGAGTTGTCGTTATAAAAAATGGAGCTTGGATAGGTTCAAATGTTATAATAAATCCAGGAGTTATTATAGGTGAAAATTTTGTAATAGGTGCTGGGGCTGTGGTTACAAAAGATGTTCCTGATAATTCCATCTCTGTTGGTGTTCCGGCGGAAGTTAAGAAAAAAATAAATGATTAATTTTTATTCATTATTTTTAGAACCAATAAGTTAAAGCAGTAATTTATTATTTTAGCTATTACAGCACCCATAATATTAAACTTATATATTAACAATGAGTTTGTTATTATACTAAAAATTGGAGTTATAATATTAAATTTATATAACATTTTTGTTTTTTTATCAGCCTGAAGTATAGATGTTAATACAAATATTGGTCCAGCCAGCACTAAAGACAATGAGAATACTTGAGAAAAAAATATTGATTCTCTGTATTCCGGAAAGAGGATATTAAAAGCTATAGGAGCCACTAATATATATACCAAAAATAATATGATCAAAATTAAGATCATTTTTATTATTTTTGGCCATATTTGTTTTTTTGTTTGTTCTAGATTAATTGAGCTAAACTTCGGCAACATTAAAGAATTTGTTACTTTTATCAATCCTTTCATTTGTTCAATTGGGGCAATTGCTATAGAATATATTGCTAATTCATGAGCGCCAAAGAAATGAAATAATAATAATTTATCTATGTAAAAAGAAAAAGTATTCAAAACCCCCATCAAACTCAAATGTTTCCCATAAGAAATAGTTTCTGGATCGTTTTCTGTATTAAGCTTATTTTTTAAAAAAGTTATTTTAAAAAAAATTATTCTAAGCAAAGTATTGATAGTAAAATAAGAGGCTATTATCAAAAAAATATTTTTGGTTAAAAAAATTGCCCCAACCATTACTATCATTGAAACTATTCGAGTAATAATGGTGTAATTACTTAAAGCTTTGAAATTTTTTTTACCATTTAAGTAAGAGTCGTATATTAAAAGAGAGTCCATAAATGGCACAAAAACAGCCGTTATCAAAAAGGAAATTGCTAAAGTATTATTTCCTTGAAAATAATAATATCCAGTTAAAATCAGAGATGCTAGCCCTCCCAATAACCCCCATTTAACTTTAGTTTTAAAAGCTGGCATAACCGATCCTTCATAGCCACGAGCCACAGCCTGTATTATGGCCGTGTTCATTCCAGCTAATGTTGGTATAGCTAGTAGCGAAACTATAGACATTATATATTTATAAGTTCCGTAAGTTTCTTTGGGCAGTAAATTGGCAAAGGCTATAGCCAACAAAAAAGACGAGACGCTGGAAACGCCTTGTCCTAAGGTTAGCCAAAAACCGCCTTTAGCTAAATAAATCATATCGGTTTTGGTCCATTTTTCTGATTTTTTAAGCAGTTTGTAGACTGCTATTTTTATTTTTTCAATCATTTTTATATTTGGTGATATTTCTTATACCAATCAATAAAATTCTCAACCCCTTTTTCAATATTAGTTTGAGGTTTAAAATTCAACATTTTTTCAGCTTTAGAAATATTAGCAAAAGTTATTTCGACATCTCCTGGTTGGATTGGTTCTAGTTTAATTTTAGCTTTTTTATTTAAAGCTTTTTCTAGTAATTCAATTAAATATTTCACCTCAACTGTCTGTGAATTTCCTAAGTTGAATATTTCATAAGGATAAGCTTTTTCTAAGGATTTAATTATACCATCAACGATATCGTCAATATAGGTAAAGTCTCGAAGCATCTTGCCGTAGTTAAATAATTTAACCTCACGATTATTAACTATCTCATTGGTAAATAAATACATAGCCATATCAGGACGACTACTTGGTCCATAGGCAGTAAAAAATCTTAGTCCAGTACAATTTAAACCAAATAAATGATGATAGTTATGAGCAATTAATTCATTGGCTTTCTTAGTGGCTGCATATAATGATATGGGATGGTCAACGCTATCTTCCTCACTAAAACCAGTTTCTCTCATTTTATTTTTTCCATAAACCGAAGAACTGGAGGCGTAGATAAAATCTTTTATATCAAAATTTCTGGCGCATTCTATGATGTTTATAAATCCTTGTAAATTACTTTGATGATAGGCACCTGGATTCTGCAGTGAATATCTGACTCCGGCTTGAGCGGCTAGATGGCAAATTTTATCAATTTTATTTTCTTCAAATATTTTTTTTAATTCTTTTTCTTGACTGATATCAGTTTGATAAAATTTATAATTATTATATTTTTTTAAAATATTGTTGCGATGATTCTTTAATTTGGGGTCATAATAATCATTAATTGAGTCTAGGCCAACTATCTTTACCCCCATTTCTAATAGTTTTTGACTAGTATGAAAACCAATAAAACCGGCAGAACCGGTTACTAAAATAGTTTTATTTCTTAAATCATTTTCCATATCTTTTAAATTGTTATCGTCCTTCCTGCCCAAGAGCAGTTTTAATTGTTTTTAAAATTATACCTAAATCCAAATAAATCGATCTATTCTTAATGTAAAATAAATCATATTGTAATTTTTTGTAAGTATCTTCAATGGAGGGGGAGTGATATTCTCCTGAAATTTGATCCCAGCCAGTTATTCCCGGCTTAACTAAGCTTCTGATGTTGTAAAAAGGGATATTATTGGATAGTTCTTTTATTAATTCTGGTCTTTCTGGTCGAGGACCAACAAAACTCATATCTCCTTTTAAAACATTAAACAGTTGTGGAATTTCATCCAAACGACTTTTTCTAAAGAATTTACCAATCTTAGTTATTCGAGGATCATTTTTTTCGGTCGGAGCTTGATTATTATTATTGATTCTCATTGTTCTAAATTTATAGAAATTAAATTCTTTGTTGTTCTTGCCTAACCTTGTTTGTTTGAAAATAACTGGTCCGGGACTAGTAAGTTTTATTAAGATTACTATTAGAACACAAAAGGGAAGTGATAGAATTATGAAAATAGAAGATAAACAAATATCAAAAACCCTTTTTATTCTTTCAAAGTTTTTCTTCTCAGCTAAATTTAGATTTTCCAAAAACCAAGCTTTATTTAATATCTCTAAAGGAATCTGTCCGCTTATTTCTTCGTAGAAATTTATGAGGTTGTAATAATTTATTCCACTTGGCAATAAATTAAATAATGTTTTTTGCAAGTCTTTCATTTCGGTAATATCTTTTTCCAAAATTAGACTGTCTATTTTATAATCTTTAATGGCTCGTGATAATTGGTTAACATCCTCAATAATGGTTAGTCCATACATTTCGGCTATATCAATTAAAACATTGTTTTTGTTGGTTAATATAAATTTGACATTAAAGCCTAATTGAGGATTCTTTTTAATGGCTGTGATTGTTTTTCTAATTATTTCATTATAACCAATAATAGCGATATTAGAATAAGACAAATACTTCCTGTTGATTGACAAGAAAAATATTCTCCATAACAAAAATAAAACCAAAAAGAAACCCGAAAAGATAATTAAATTAGTTTTAGGAGTAATTTGAGCGTAGGGAACTAAATAAAAAATTATCATGGAAACAAAAAAGGAGGCCAAGACACTTTTTATAGTTTTCTCAACCAGCTTGTTTTGGTTGATAATTTTCTTAAAATCATATAAGCTATTGATATATAGTATCGTTAACCAGATTAAGAAAATCGGGGCAAATATTTGAAAATGTTGTTTTTCTAAAACAGGGTTTATTTTGTTGGCGTATCTTAGTATCAGGGTTGTTTTTAGAGAAATAATCAATATCAGCAAATCAACCGATAATAGAACTAGCTGTTTTAATCTTTTATGATTCATAATTTTAAAAGATTTTTTATTTTTATTAAGTATATTATAGCAATAATTAGTCTAATAAATCAAATACAAAAATATGTCAGAGAAGAATTATGTTTGGCTTTTAAAAATTGGAGTTTTTTCCTCTTTATTAACTCTTTTTTTCGCTTTTTCAGGATTACTTTTTCCTTTTGTAACCTCTAAGCAACTAATCTTTAATATTTTATTAGAAGTCCTATTAGTTTTTTGGCTGGTTTTTGTTTTAAAATATCCAGCTTATAGACCAAAAAAATCTTATATTACTTTTGGCTTGTTAGGATATTTTATAGCCATCTTGCTTTCAATGTTTGTTAGCGTTGATTCTAATCTTAGTTTTTGGGGTGATTTAGAAAGACTCTTAGGTTTTTTTCATCTTTTACATTTCTTAGGCTTATATCTGGTAACAATTACTGTTTTTAAAACTAAAGAAGATTATTATTGGCTATTTAATGCCATGCTACTTGCTTGTTTAATCGTATCTTTGGTTATGATTGGCTCTTCAGCTCAAAAATACTCTCAAAGCCTTTTGGGCAACAGAGCTTATTTTGCTGCTTTCATGTTGTTTGCCATTTTTTTGGATATATTAATGTTTTCTAAATCTAAAAATTGGTGGATAAAGTCGGCCTATTTAGTTTCTTTGTTTTTATTTCTTTATGGTCTTATTAAATCTGATATTTCCGGTTCTCACGCTGGTCTAGTTGTCGGTCTTTTTTTCTCCCTTTTGATTTTTGTTGCTTTTTCTAAAAACAAGAAAGTGCGATATGGTGGAATTTCTTCTCTGGTTGTTTTCATAGTTTTAATATCAACTTTGTTTTATTTTAAATCCAGTCCAGTTTTTGATAATAATTATTTAGGTCGAGCTTTAAGAAGTTTTTCTTGGGAAAATACAACCCTTAAAACCCGCTTGATTTCTTGGAAGGCAGCCGGTAATTATTTGACTAACCATCCTCTTAATCTTGTTTTCGGCGTCGGTTTAGGTAATTATGCTTTGGTTTTTGATAAATATTTTGATGCTAAATTTTACGATTATGATCGTCATGCCACTTATTTTGACAGAGCTCACAATAATTTAGTTGATATTACGGCGACCACCGGTGTTATTGGTTTGATAAGTTATTTATCATTTATTTTCTTGTTATTTTACTTTTTACTTAAATCTTATTTAACTTACAGAAAAAATAATGATAATCCTAACGCTTTAAATCTTTGGGAGTTCTCAGCTTTAAGTGGTTTACTGGTGGCTTATTTTGTTCAAAACTTGGCGGTTTTTGATTCTTTTTCAACCTATATGTACTTGATGTTTTTTGCTGCCTACGTTTCTTTTTTGGAATTATCAAATAGGCCAAAAACAGAGCCAATTAAAAAAGAAGGAGTTAAAATAAAAGATGGGGTTTTGTACTTATTTTTTGGGGCAATCTTTTTAATCCTTATTTTTAATATTAATGTTCGAGCTATAAAAGTGGCTAAAACCACAATTGATGGCTACATATCTTTGGGTCGTGGGGAAGTAATGGAAAGCTATAACAATTTTAAGAAAGCCTTTGAGTCTAATTCTGTTTTAGTAAGAGATAGTCATGAATCTTTTATCACTTTAATGACTACTAATTTTGATTCAATGTTTGATAAGGTTTCTACGGATGATTTGGAGAAAATTGTTCTTTTAGGAATTTATGCCGCTGATTCTAATTTAAGTTATAATGTTAATGACAGTTTGATGCTTTTTAGAGCGGCTAAAATTTATGAAATGGCTGGTCGTTTTTATGCTAAAAAGGGCGACAATGAAAAAGCTTCACAATATAATTCTATTGCTTTAAAAATGATTGATTTATCAATTGATTCTAGCCCGCAAAGAGTGCCTTTGTACTCTTTTAAATCCAGTATTCTTTTAAATTTCGGCAAAGATCAAGAGGCGGTTGATACTTTAAATTATGCCAAAAATATAAATCAAAAAATGCCTGATGCTTTCTGTCAGGTGGCTAATTTATATTTTTTAAATAATGATTTTGATAATTTTTTAATAGATTTTGAATCTTGTGTTAATAATCGGGGATTAGATTTGATGAATTTTGATTCTTTTATATCAAGTTTTGAGGAGAAATTATTGGAAGAAAAAAAATTCGATAGTATTGTTAAAATGTATGATATTGTTTTGAAAAAATATCCAGATAGTATTGATTGGTTGTCTCGCGGTGGTTTGGCTTATTATTTAGCTGGTGATTTTTCTAAAGCAAGAGATTGTGCCCACAGAATATTAGAGCTAGATGGATCTTATAAAGAGGATGTTGAAATTTTTTTAGAACAACTTGATGTTGAGGAAAAAGAAAAAAATCAAGAATCAAATATATCAGAAAACAATAATTAATTTTGTTGTTTTTTTTGTTAATATTTGCTATAATAGCTCTAATAACGTTTATTATAAAATTTAAATATAATTAAAATCGTTTTATGATTTCCAACGCAAAAAAAAGAGGGTTCACCCTCATCGAACTTCTGGTAGTAATAGCCATTATTGGCATATTAGCTACTTTAGCGGTAGTAGCTCTACAACAAGCTAGAAGTAGGGCCAGGGATTCCAAGAGAATGGCTGACATGAAACAGCTTCAAACAGCCATGGAATTGTTTTTTAGTGAAAATGGTCGTTATCCAACCACTGAAGAATGGAATAGTGGTGCTATAATTTCTTCTTCTAGTGGAGAAACGTTTATGTATTCTATTCCAACTGCTCCATCTCCAGCTGATGGAGATTGTACTATGGCTTCAAATTCTTATACTTATATTCCTCAAAACAATGGAGCTAGTTATACTATTGATTTTTGTATTGGTAAACAGGTATCTGATTTGAATGCTGGCTACAAACAACTTGTCCCTGGTGGAATAATTGATTTTAGTGGTAGTGACCCAGTTGACAGTGGTGGTGATTCAACTGCCAATTCTTCAGAAAGGTTTTTGGTTGTGAATTCATCAATTCCTGGTGGTGTTAGAGGTTTGCTTGAATCTTCTGATGGTGGTTATGTGTTTGGATCATTTACACCAACAAATGGTTATGATGCTATTTTAGCTAAAACAGATTCTTCTGGTAATGAAATTTGGAGAAAAACTTTTGGAGATTCAAGTGAACAAGCAGTTAGTTTTGTTATGGAGGCATCAGATGGTGGTTATGTTTTGCTTGGATATACAAGAACTTACGGAACACCTGATTATTATCTTGTTAAAACAGACAGCTCTGGTAATGAGCTTTGGACAGAGGTCTTTGATGCTGGATTAAGGGAATATCCTAGTTTTATAATAGAAACTTCAGATAATGGTTTTCTTATTTCTGGATCAACTGATTATGGCACCAAAGGTTCTTATATAGTTAAAACAGATTCTTCTGGCAACGAATCTTGGAATACAATATTAAGCGATGGATATGTTTCATCTATAGAGCAAGTTAGTGATGGATATTTGCTTTTTATGACAACCCCATATGTTTATGGTGTTGATCCTAGTTATTTTGTAAAAAAAATAAATTTTTCTGGAACCGAAGAATGGACAGAGCAAGTTTTTACTTCTTATTCATCAGCCGGAGGATTTAGAGGTTTCTTATTGCCAGATGGAGGATATATTTTTGTTATAGTAACAGATTCTCTTGAAATTCGTTTATCTAAATTTGATTCTAATTTTTCAGAACAATGGAGCAAATACTACAGTGGTTTAAGTTCTTCTAACTTAGATATTTCTTCTTTATTAAGTGATAGTGATGGTGGCTATGTTATAACGGGAAGTGTTTCTGGAATGGATTTTGCTGATATTTATTTGATTAAAACTGATAGTGCTGGTAATGAGTTGTGGAGAAAGAAATATATGGGATTTAATATGGAAAGTACTTATCCCAATTCAAGTATAGTAGCTTCCAATGGTGGGTACTTGCTTGGTGGCACAGTTTGTGACCCTTCTTATTCTAACTGTTCAACTTTATTAATAAAAACAGAATCCGACGGAACATATAATTGCGTTGATTCAGAATGGGTTCCAGATGAGAGTACTTATTCTGGGATACAAACACAGACTAGTGATTGTGGCAATACCAGAGATTATGCTGGAACCTGTGTGCCAGATTGTTCTGGAAAGAACTGTGGTGAGGATGGATGCGGTGGTTCCTGTGGAACTTGCACTTATCCAGATGTTTGTACGGATGGTGTATGTACTTATGTTTGTTTTTTGTCTGGTACAAAAATATCTATGGCTGACGGCAGCTTGAAAAACATTGAAGAAGTTAAGATCGGTGACATGGTTAGAAGTTATGATTTTGTTTCTAAAAAAATTGTTCCAGCTGAGGTGTCAGATTTAATATATCATGAAGCCGAGAAGGTTGACTCTTATTTAATTATAAATAATTTCTTAAAAGTTACACCTAATCATGAAATACTTATAAATGGTTACTGGCAAGAGATAGGTGATGCTCAAATCGGAAGCGTTTTACAATCAGAATCGGGAAAACCAGTATTTATAAATTCTATTGAAAAGATTGAAGATCATGTACCTACCTATAATATAGAAGTGAAAGATTATCACAATTATTATGCCGATCATATATTAGTTCATAATATTCCCGGCGGTTGTTAAAATCTATAAAAAAGAGGGTTGTTTTTAGGGCAACTCTCTTTTTGATTTCTTATTGACTTTTTTATATATTTATGATATAAAGGAGGGTTAAATTTTATTTTTTTTGCACGTTAAAATTAAAAGGAGAAAACATGAAAAGAATCTGCTCTTTGTGGAAAAAATATTTTAATTTATTTTTAGAATTTTTTTCCTATGTAGGCGATCAGGAAAAAAAGATGGGAAAAACTTTTGATTGGCAAATGTCAGAACTCGAAAAGAAGGGAATTCCAGCTGTTATTTTAGAAAAGTTGAAGAAAAAAAAGAGAAGCGTAGTTTTTTACGCTTGTCATCAGGTTTATTATCCCAATTATTTTGAGATGATTGATTTTTTTCCAGTGATTCCTTTCTCGGTTTTAAAAGAAAAATTTGATTTTCCGTTATTTAGTATTAATCAAGAAGATGGCTGTTTAATGAATATTTGTGAGTCAATTGATACTGATAAAATTTATAATAATTCTGGACCAGAAACGAATGAACCTTATTTCGTTTTTGGTGCTGAAAGTGGTCTTAATGAGAACTCTATTTCTGGCGTTTCACCACGAAGCGCTTTGCGCATTTTTGAAAAGGTTCAAATTAAACCAATGAATTTAACGGAAGCACTTTCTTTTTTGATGCTGTACGGAAATCTTTACAACGGTAATGGAGAAAAAATTTCAGTTCTTGATTCTCGTTATCGAAAAGATTCTTTTGTGCCTGAATTTTCCAGAAGTCGAAAAGGGTTTAAACTTTTAGATGATTTATTAGATAGTAACGACAGAAAAAAAGTTTATCCCGCAATACTTCAAAGACATTTTTATTCTTGAATAGTTTAAGACTGTTCAAAAAAGCGATCTGTTAGATCGCTTTTTTTATTTCTTCCAATATTTTTTCGGCATATTTCTCTTCGCCTATTTGCGGAAGCTCGGCCCCGATATATTTGGAGAAGTTAGAGCAAAAATAATCTATTTTATTAATTAAATCGTGAGAGTTTTTAGCTTCAAATAATATGCCTTTATATTTTTTAATTAATTCGCTTATTCCTCCTAAATCTGAGGCGATTACTGGCAAATTGAAAGCCGAAGCCTCATAAATAACAGTGGGGGAGTTTTCATAACAAAGAGAAGGAACTATCAGACAATCATGTTTCAAGAGTTCATTTTTAACTTCTTCTCCATTTTTCTTTCCTAAAAATATTATATTTTTGTTGTTGTTAGCTAATTCTTGTGCCTCATTCATTAAACTTCCGTCTCCGACAATGGTTAGTTTGATGTTTTCTTTATTTTTAATACGATTAAAAGTTTTAATTAAAAAAATAACTCCTTTATGTTCTTCTATTTGACCGACAAAAATAAAGTTATAATTTTGTTTATCTTCGGTAGCTTCTTTTTTTATTTCAACTTTTTTAAAAGCCAAGGGGTTATCTAATATTAATTTTTTACTTTTTCTAAAAAAGCCTCTTCTTAAATGTTTTTCTAATAACCATTTTGAGGGAGATACGATCAAATCAGGGGAAGAACTTATTTTTTTATTAAGCATTTGATAAATTCTAGCTGCTAAAGTATCAGCAATTTTTTCTTTGCGATAAAAAATTAATCCTGATGGATGAATCAACTGAACGTCGTGCAATATATGAACATGTTTTATCTTCAACTGTCTGATTACAAAAAAACTTAAAAAAGATAAGCCCATTAAATTATTGCTGATAATTAAATCTGGTTTTTCTTTTTTCAAAATTCTTCTTAATCTTAAAGCCTTTCTAGTGTTAAAAACATTTTCTATTTGCCAGAAAAAACGGTAAGTATAACTATAATCTTTTAGATTGTAATATTTAGAGTTTATATAGTATGTTTTTGGTGAAGAATTTTCTTCTTTTTTACTGCTTGGTTTGGTGGTAACCAAAAAAACCTGGTGGCCCAAAGATTGTAGTTGATTGATTGTTATTTCAGCTACTTTTTCGGCACCACCTTTTTGGTAGGGTTTGTATAAATTATTGATTACAGCTACTTTCATAAGCCTATTTTAACAGAAGCAAGGAATAGCAACAATATTGACATTTATTGATAAATATGATATTATTTTCGGTTGATCTTTGAAAATAATATTTAATTTAAAAAAAATAAAAATCATGAAAAAACGGATAACTTGTGACAAAAAACAGAGAATTTGTGATATTTTAGATCTAATAAATTTTTTTCTTTTACTTTTTTTACTTTTTATTGGAATATTTGCTCTTAGGGGTATGTTTGAAAATATTCGAGCAAACAATCAAAATTTGAGATTTCAGGTTGAGAATTTAAAATCTCAAAATGAAAGAATTACAAATAATTAAAAATTTCAATACGGCGAAAAAAAATAATTGATTGAAAATGCTAGCACTAGTTTGCTAGCTTTTTATTTTAACAATTCTTTTGTTTTTGAAACAAATACTCCCTTAGAATATTTTTTTTCAGCTAAGATTCTTGCTTCTTGCCCCATCTTATTTCTTGTTTCGGTGCTTTCTATTATGTAAGTTAATTTGTTTTTTAAATCATTAATGTTTTTTGGTTCTATCTTTAACCCAGATATATTGTTTTCAAAGACATTTCTTACTCCTGGTAGGTTAGAAGCAATTACTGGCGTAGCGCAAGCCATAGATTCTATTAATACTATGCCAAAAGCTTCATTGCTGTTAATAGATGGTAACACTAAAACATCAGCTTTTTGATAGTAATTAATAAGCTCTTCTGTGTCTGGTTTGCCAATAAAATTAATTTCATTTTCTATGTTTAAAGTTTTAACTAGATTTTGATAATCTTTTTTTAATTCACCCTCTCCGGCAATTAGCAATTTGGTGTTTTTTAGATTGGCCTGGAAAAAGGCTTGAATTAAAATATCAACCCCTTTAAAATAATGAGCCTTGTCTAATCCACCGATAAATAAAATTTCCTTGCTTTCTTTGTTGTTTTTTTTGTTTAAATCGGGGTAAAATTTGTTGGTATCTATAAAAAAGGGAATCTCTGTAAACTTTCCTGGCCAAAGCGAATAATATTTTTTTATCTGACTATGTTTAACATAATCAAGCGAAGCGCAAACTATTTTGTCAGCCATTTTGAACAATGATTTTCTGATTAATATTTCTGGCCAAGACGAAACTTTAAAAAATATGTTTTTGTGTCTAACATCCATGTGATAATGGATAATCAGTTTTTTTTGAGGATTTAATAATTTAAATAGCCAAATTATAAGTGATGTCCCAAAAAATGGGTAGTGAAAATAAATCAAATCAAATTTTTTTAATTCCTTTAATAATTGCCACAATATGCCAGCATGTCCAAAGTTCAAAAAAGCTTTTAATCTGATTATTTTTTTTTCCTGTTGCTGGTCTATTTCTTTATTTTTTTTAGTAAAAACAAAAGACTCATGTTCTTTTTCAAACACTTCTTGATTTTTATAAGCTGATGTTCCAATTCCACCAGCGTAGGGAGGATAAACGCAGACTACTTGAGCAATTTTCATATTATCTTTTTTTTGTTATAGTATTGATATGAGAATTTTTGAGATTTTAAGAAAAAACATTTTATTAATTTCACTCTTTTTTATTTCCAGTATAATTATTATTGGCTCTTTTTTATATTATTTTTGGGTTTTAAATAATATTTCTTATTTTATTCTTCTTTTCTTAAGTCTTATATCAACCACTATTTTCTCTTATTTTATCATTTATAAGTCTTATCGGCAAGAAATAGAGGAAAAGGTGAGTGTTAATTTAAAAACAAAAAAAATTAATTTACTATTGTTTATATTAAATTTTTTTCTATTTCTATTTCTTGTTTTTGTTTTAATAAAAAGTTCTAGCAACTCGGCCATAATATCTCCTTGGCATTTAGTTCCGAATTATTTTTATTTAATTTTAGCTCTGTTTTTGGTTTTAGTATTTTTTTCTTTTTATTTTCAATCCATTTTTTCTAAAACATTAGTTGTATTTATTTATTTTCTTTTTTTCTCAATTTCTTTTTTTATTTACAAGATAGCTTTTGGCTATGATCAATTACTCCATCAAAGGGCTTTAAGTGAAATATTGCAGTTCGGTCTTATAAACCCTAAAACCTTTTACTACATTGGGCAATATTCTTTGGAGTTCTTTTTGGTTAAAACATTGCCTTTCAAATTAGAACTTATTAGTCGGGTTTTGGTTCCGGTTTTGTCAGCCATTCTTATTCCTTTGAGTTTTTTTAAAGTTTTTAAAAATAAATTAAAGTCTAGTTATTATATCTTAATTTTGTTGTTGCTTTTGCCTTTTTCTATTTTTACCTATACAGTTCCACAAAATTTGGCTTTTCTTTTTTTAACCATTTTGATTATTTTTTCTTTAAATAGAGATTTTGTTTCAGAAAGAAAAAACTATATTTTTTTATCCGCTTTATCTTTAGCTTCTTTTTTTGTTCATCCTTTAGCCGGTGTTCCAGCAGTGATTTTTGTTTTTATTCTTTTTTTATCAAATTTTAGAATAATAAAGCAATCATTTTGGCAAAGAGTTTTAAAAAAAGAAAATAAAATTGAAATTATTAGAAAAACATTAATTATAATTTCTTATCTTACTCAAATATTTATTTTGCCAATTCTTTTATTTTTTGTTGGCGGAAAGTTGTCTTGGCCTCAAATTAATTTTAGTTTTTTAATTCCTAGATTCTTGGGACAAGAAAATGTTTTTTTGAATCTTATTTATTTTTTGTTTTTTAATAGATTTTATATATTTTTAATCTTGTTTTTGGTTGGGATTTATTTTTGGTTTAAAAAGAATAAGGAAGAGAAAAATAGAGAAGATTGGTCTAATATTTATTTTTATAATTTTTTAGCCTTATTTTCATCTTATATCTTAAGTTTGTTTGTTTCTTTTTCGTTTTTGAGTGATATTGATAAAAATTCTTATTCTCAAAGGGTTTTAATTATTTCTTTATTGTTTTTAATACCTGTTTTTTTGAATTTATTTTTAGAAATAATTGAAAGAGTTAAAAAACAGGAAAAGAGTTTTAAATTTTATTCTCTTTTATTCTTATTATTGTTCTTGCTATCATCACTTTATCTAAATTATCCCCGCAAAGATAATTATTTTAATTCTCGTGGTTATTCGGTTTCTAGTTCTGATTTTGAAACAGTAAAGCTCATTGAGGATGTTAAAATTAATGATAATTACATAGTTTTAGCCAACCAACAGGTGGGCGCAGCCGCTATTAAAGAGTTGGGATTTAAAAGATATTATGACGGTTGGCTTTATTATTCAGTTCAAACCGGAGGATTGTTTTATGATTATTATCTAAAAATGTTAGACAGGCCAAGCAGGGGCTTAATAGAAGAGTTGCTTTCTCAAATAGAGGCTGATAATGCCTATGTAGTAGTTAATGATTATTGGTGGGCTTATGAGCGAATAATAAATGAGATGAAAATTGAGGCTGATAGTTATTATCAAACGAGTGATGGAAAAGCTTCGATATTTCATTTTAGATTTGATAAATAAAAAACAAAATATATTTTAGCACTTAAAACCATTATAAAAAATAATGGTTTTTTTATAATTAATTTAAATTTTAAATAATTTGTTTGTGATATATTAATGCAGATTTATTTGACTTAAAAATAATTCTAATATAATATATCAATATAACAATTTTGTTATATTGATATATGACTATCAATGAACAAAATCAACGAATATTTAAATTCTAGAGGTGATAATGTTATTTTAGTATATATTAATAACTTAGCAAAAACTGGTCGACTAGATCATGCTAAAAAAATATTAAAAACAATAGAAAGATTGGAAAATAATGAACTAGGATTGTTATTAAAAATTAAATTAGTTAAGAAATTAAAAGGGTTTAATAATATATTCGAACTTATTATTAATTGGAAAGACGCTAATTATAGAATATTTTTTTCTATTATAGATAACATTTTTTGTTTAACTAATATTTTTAATAAGAAAAGACAAAAAACTTCAATAAAGGAAATAAAACTAGCAGAAGTAAGAAAAAAAGAAATTATAAATAATTTAAAATAATATGAGTGTTAATAATTTAAAAAAAGAATTATTTAAAAACAAAAAGTTCAAAAAATATTATAACAATTCTTCCGATTTAAGTCTGGAAATATCAGAAAACATTATTAATGCCAGACTAAAAAATGGTTTAACCCAAAAAGATTTGGCCGAGTTATTAAAAACTAAACAATCCAGTATTTCTCGACTAGAAAAAGGTTTGTCTTTGCCTAGTTTGAGTTTTTTATTAAAAATCGCTGAAGCTTTGGGAATGAAATTGTCGGCTCCAAAACTTTTTACATATCCCGTTAGTGTCTCCTGTAAGAGTAATGTTTGATGTTTTAATAAATAAAAAAAGGAAACGTTAAGTTTCCTTTTTGGCTTTATATTAATTTTATGGCTTCCAAATAAAACCTAATTTTAAGAGTTGGGAGCCGTTTAAAAAATCCCAGCCAACATCAGTGTAGGCTGAAAAATTTTTATTTATTGTTTGATTGTATTTTAACGAAGCGGTGTGTTGTGGTTTGTTATTCATATAATTAATCAAACAATAAGTAGTGGTAAATCGCCAGATGTGAATATTCGCAGCATTAACTGCAAAAATGAATTGGCTATTTTGGAGATCAATTTTTTCTCCTGGATTTCCCATAATCCAACCAAACCAATGCAAGGTACTGAAATGTTTGCTTGGATTTATAGTTAACATCGGCCCTCCATAAGGAACATTATAAAAATATCCAATATTTGGGCCAAAGTATGCCTTTCCTTTAAATAATTGAAAAAGATAAGTGAGCTCTAGATCATTTTCGCTTAAACAAACTTGAAAAATATTACCATTGTTTTCCATGTTTAGATAAGCATAAAGCCCAGATGTTACCGCCCCCTTTCCGGAGGAAATTTCTATATTGGATAATGTAAAGTTCTTTTTTGAATCGATTGAGTCAGTTTGAGCGACAATTACGATAAAAGATAACATTATTCCAGTTAATAGCAGAATTTTTTTCATTTTCTTTTTTATTTAAAGTTAATAGCTAAAGATACTACTCCTTTTATTTTTTCATCTTCCAGATCGTAAAGAGGAGCTGCCCATAAAGTAAAATCTTTTGTTAATTTTACTTCCATTCTTGGTCCAACACCATTAAATCTTCTAGCCATTATTCCAGCAGAGATTTTTTTCCATGATTTCATTGTTTGGGTGTGATACCAGTAATTGTCGTCTCCTTGTCCCTTTTCGGCCACCAAAAGAAAATGTATTCCAGATTTGAAAGCTATAAAAGCACTAGTTGCCATTCGGAATTTATTTCCACCGGTTTCAATTCCAGCCGAAACAGAAAAACATGAATTAGCAGTGGGCGAGAAAGTCGGCCCAAAATTTGCCTCAGCCCAACCAGCTTCACTTATTAAAGAAAAAAAGGTTAAACCAAATTTTTCATTAAAACTTTTATTGGTTGAAAAATTGATTACAGGCGTAATTCTTTCTTTGTTTATTTGTCCAAAAAATTCCATTTTTTGTCCAAAAACAGAAATGGGGAGGATGGATAGTAAAAAAAGTGCAAAAAGTAAATTTTTCATGACGATTTATTTTTAAGTTTAACAATTAGATTATTTAGTAAAACTATTTTTACCAAACAATTTTGCTAAATAACCTAATTATAAACTGTTTTTTAAAGTGCGGATACTAACCTTAAATTATATCATATTTAAACTATTTTGTCAATGTTAAATAATATGTTGTAATGTTTTTTAGAAAATAATTTTTATTGACTTTTATCTTTAAATAGTGTAGATTGCTTTAATACTTGATGTATTGGACATTAAAATTCATTATTAATTTTAAATTTTAATAAATGCCGAAAAGAAGAAATATTCTGGTCGTCAGCGATCAACAGTTAATAGCGGAGTTTAAATGTTTATTCCGTTATGGTTTTAATGTTTTTTTTCTTCCACCAAAAGAAGCTTTTTCTTTTTTTCTCAATAGTGAAATTGATTTCGTTTTTGTTTTTATGAATAATAACGAAATAGAAAAAATTGAAAGAGTTCTTCATGATATTGAGTTTTTTGCTGGAGAGGATGTCGAAATTTTTTGCTTAGGTTTTGTGGAAAATGGAAAGGGGATTAAAGAAAATTATATTCAACTTCCTCTTGATTCGCAAAAACTTTTAGATATCGTTAAATGTTAACTAATGGCTATCCCTCGGGATAGCTTTTTATTTGAAAATTGTTATTTAAATTGATATAATTTAATAAAATTAAATTTTAATATGAAAAATATTTTAAAACATAAAAATAATTGGGAAAAATTAGGCGAACTCGATCCTTTATGGGCTGTTTTGTCTGATAATAGCAAAAGATTTAATAATTGGAACATAGAAGAATTTTTATCCACTGGATTATCTGAAGTGGAAAATGTCTTTTCTGTTATGAAAGAATTGCAAATCGGTCAAAATAGAGGGTATATGCTTGATTTTGGTTGTGGCGTTGGACGTTTGGCTCGTCATTGGTTAAAGCATTTTGATAAATATATTGGCTCTGACATATCTTCTAATATGTTGGAAAGGGCTAAAAAAATAAACCAAGATTTGGAGGTTAATTTTTTAGAAAATGGTGAAGATTTAAAAATATTTGAAAATGATAAATTTGATTTTATTTATTCTGGAATAGTTTTACAACACATGCCCAATAGAGAAACTATTAAAAAATATATTCTAGAATTTTATAGAATTTTGAAAAAGGATGGTGTTTTAGTTTTTCAATTACCAGCTAAAATTCCTTGGCGTTTTCGTTTACAACCAATTAGAAAAGCTTATTCGGTCTTAAAATTTTTGGGTTTAAGCGATGATTTTCTTTATAATCATTTAGGACTATATCCCATTAAGATGAATTTTATTTCAGAAAATGATATGAAAAATTTTTTAGAAAAGGTTGGTTTAAAAGTTGTGGATGTTAAACAAGATACTTATTGCGGTCCCTTGGTTAAAAGTTGTACTTATTACTGTCAAAAATAATTTGATATGGAAAATTTAATTAAAAAATTAAATGAACTTAGAGAAAAAGTTTTACGGGTTAAAAAGACTCTAAATATTGAAAGAAAAAAGGTTAAATTAAAAGATCTTAATTTTTTAATTGGGCAAGATGATTTTTGGACTGATAGAAATGAGGCCGTTAGAATAAGCCAAGAAGCCGAAGATTTAAAATTAGAAATTTCTCGTTTTGAAGAGTTAGAAGATGAGATTAAATCAATGGAAGAATTAGCTGCTTTAGCTAGTGAATATCAAGATGAATCGGTTTATGATGATATCAATGATCGTTTTCAAAATTTAGAAAAGAAATTTTCTCAATTAGAATTTTTATTGCTTTTTTCTGGTGAAGATGATAATAGTCCAGCTATTTTGTCGATTCATGCTGGAACGGGCGGGGTCGATGCTCAAGATTGGGCGGAGATGTTAGAAAGAATGTATTTAAGGTTTGCCGAGAAAAAAGGTTTTAAAGTCGAAATTCTTGATAGAGTAACTGCCAACGAGGCTGGTATTAAAAATTCTACTTTTAGAATTAGTGGCGCCTATGCCTATGGTTATTTTAAAAGTGAAAATGGCGTTCATCGTTTGGTGCGCATATCTCCTTTTGATGCCGAGCAAATGAGACATACTTCTTTTGCCGGAGTAGAGGTTGTTCCAGAATTAAGAGATGATTCGAGCATTGAATTGGAGGAGAAAGATTTGCGAATAGATGTTTATCGTTCATCTGGCCCAGGAGGGCAAAGCGTTAATACCACTGACTCGGCCGTTCGAATTGTTCATCTTCCAACTAATATTTCAGTGGCCTGTCAAAGTGAGAGATCTCAACATCAAAATAAAGAGAGAGCTTTATCAATTTTAAAATCTAAATTATATAAAAAACAAAAAGAAGAAAAAGAAGAAAAGGAACGCAAAATCAAAGGTAGTGCTGGGCAGGGAACATGGGGAAAACAAATAAGGTCTTATGTTTTTCAGCCCTATCAAATGGTTAAAGATCATCGCACCAATCTTTCTTTAACTGATATTAATTCTGTTATGGATGGCGATTTGGATCAATTTATTGAATCTTATTTATCTTTGATTTTAAAAAATAAAAATATATAATTTATCTTTAATTTTAATAGTTTTTATTTTGTTATTTGTATAATACCGCTTTGAATAAGCGGTATTTATGTTTTTAGAGTATTTTTGGTTAATTGTTTCTATTTCTTTTTCTTTGGGAATAATTTTGGCTAATTATTTTTTTGTCTTTTTGAGGGGAAGGGGTTTTTTGTTTTTTATTATTTTTTGTTGTTTTTTTGTTGGAATTTTTATCGCTTTAAACTTAAAAAATATTTTAAAGCGAGATCAACTAGCTTTGTTTTTTGTTTTTCTTTCTTTTTTATCTTTAGCTTTTTGGCGTTATTTAGTTTCTTGGTCAACCATCAATTCTTTTAGTATAGAAAATTATAGCAATCAAACTGTTAGCTTAATTGGGTCTATTAATTCCGAGGTTTATTTTAAAAATGAACAGCAGAAAATAAAAATAAAAGTTTTAAAAATAATTAAAGATAAAAAAGAAATTAAAGTCGTTGGCAATGTTTTAGTAACCACCACCATGTATCCATTATATAGTCTCGGAGATATTTTGGAAATTAACGGAAAGTTGGTTTCTGGTGGTTTTATAGATAATTTTAATTACGATTTGTATCTTAAAAGAAATAATATTTCATTACTTGTTCATCATCCTAATATTGAGAAAATTGGTGTAACTAAAAATAATTTTTTTATTAAAAAAATAATTCTTCGTTTCAAAAATATTATTATCTCTTTGTTTGATTTAAATCTTTCGCTAGATTCTTCTTCTTTGGCTAAGGCTATTTTATTGGGCGATAAAAGTGACTTGAGTTTAGAACAAAGACAAATTTTTTCTCAATCAGGTATTAGTCACGTTGTGGCCATTTCTGGTTTGCATATTAGCTTATTGTCTTCTTATCTCTTTAGTTTTTTATTGTTTGTTGGTTTGAATCGAAAAAAATCTTTTTACTTGGTCAACTCTTTTCTATTACTATATTTAATTTTAATCGCTTGGCCGGCCTCGGCTATTAGGGCTTGTTTGATGGGGTTTTTATCTTCATTAGCTATTTATTTAAACAGAAAAAGCGATATTTCTAATATTTTATTTTTTTCATCTTTTGTTTTAATATTTTCCAACCCTTTTTTACTTTTAATTGATCTCGGATTTCAATTATCTTTTCTAGCTGTTTTAGGTATCATTTATGTTTATCCGAAATTAAAAGAAAAATCCGATATTATTCTAAAAAGAAATAAATTTTTTAAAAATAATAAAAAAATTTTTGTTAAAATATTTGATATTATAAATATAACTATCTCGGCTCAAATCACTACCGCTCCTATTTTGATTAAAAATTTTGAACAATTTTCTTTAGTAGCCCCGTTATCAAATTTTTTGATTCTTTGGACGATACCTTTAATAATTATTTTTTTAATTCTAGCTTCAATTCTTTCTTGTGTTTTGCCGTTTTTTTCTTTTTTATTTTTTTTGCCAGTTGAAATTTTATCTAAATATTTATTTTTTGTTTCCAAAAACGTTTTATTAATTCCAAAATCTTTTATTGATTTTGATTATTGGCCATTTTGGTTCTCGTTACTTTATTATGGTTTAATTTTTTATTGGCTTTTTAGAAAAACAAAAAAATAGGCTGTTAACCTATTTTTTTTATCTCCAATTTCTTGTTATTTTTTGCTTGTTTTTTTTACTGTTTTTTTTACTGCCTTTTTCTTTTCTACCTTCTTAACTTCTTTTTTTACTGTTTTATTTTTAGCCTCAGTTTGTTTAAGAGTATTTTTCATCTTTTTTTCTGCTTCAATTTTGTCATTTTTTTTCATTGTTCTTAAACAAGTAGTACAGATTTTAGCTTTAATTCCCATGATATTTCTGTTTTGTAAATTAATACCTTGTCTTTTTAAAGTTTTGATATTAGAGTGTGATCTGCTGGCGCCTTTAGTTGAGCTTCTTCCACAGATGTCGCATTTCTTTCCCATATAGTTTGATTAAGGTTTATAAATTTTATATTTTCTTCTAAATATGAAGTAATTGTAGCATAAATTTAAAAATAATCAAGGGGATTTATTCTTTTTCAAAAATTGCTCCAACTTTTATATTTTGTTATACTTAATTCAAAGTTTAATTTAAGATTATATTTATGTCAATTACCATTCTTTCTATAGCAATTTTAATATTTTCCATCATAGTTCATGAAGTTTCTCATGCTTGGATGGCTGATAAACTAGGCGATTCAACTGCTAGAACTTTGGGTCGTTTAACCTTAAACCCGATTCCACACATTGATCTTTTTGGTTCAATTTTATTGCCATTATTTTTTGTCTTGAGCGGGTCAAATTTTTTATTAGCTTGGGCCAAGCCAGTTCCTTATAATCCTTATCTCATAAAAGACAAAAAGTTTGGTGATTTAAAGGTTGCTTTAGCTGGTCCTGGTTCTAATATTATTTTAGCTTTATTTTTTGGATTAATTGCTCGATTTATTCCTCTGGCAACTAATTTAAAGCAATCGTTGACCGTTTCTTATTTTTCAGGTGATTCTAATTTTATTTTAAGCAATATGTCCGGTAATTTTTTGGTGGTTATTTTTGTAATGTCTATTATTTTTTGTTTTCTGAATTTATTATTAGCTTTTTTTAATTTAGTCCCAATTCCTCCACTAGATGGCTCTAAAATATTGGCCAATTTTTTACCAGCTAAAGCTAAAATGAAGTTTTTTCTGTTTGAAAGATATGGAATGTTTATTCTTTTATTTTTTTTAGTTCTAGGATTGTTTGAGCTTCTGTTTTATCCGCTAATTTATTCTTTTTCTTTTATTATCGGTATCTAGTTTATGACTACAATTATTAAAAAATCAAATAAAAAAAAATTTCAGGCTTTTACTCTTATTGAACTTTTAGTTGTTATAGCCGTTGTTGCCATAATTGCTACTTTGGCTGTTATAGCCTTACAACAAGCCAGATCTCGTGCTCGTGATTCAAAACGCATAGCTGATGTTAAACAGGTTCAAACAGCTTTAGAATTATTTTTTAACGAGCAGGGAAGATACCCTACTGTGGATGAATGGAATAGCGGATCTTTAATTACTTCTACTAGTCAGATATTAATGCAAGACATCCCAGTTGCCCCATATCCAGCCGATGGCTCTTGTGATTCTAATCAAAATAATTTCTATTATGAGCCAAGCGAAGATTATTCTACTTACAGTCTTTCCTTTTGTTTGGGAAATGATGTTTCTGATTTATCTGAAGGGTTAAAATGTTTAACTCCCGGGGGAATATTAGATTATGATTGTTCGAGTGGTAGCTCTGGTGGGGAAGGTGAAATAAGTGGTAATATTTGTTATCCCGATTGTCAATCTGGCTATATTTGTCAAACCGGTTCCTGTGTAGTTGATGCCTTTGAATGTGGTCAGTCCGTCTCCTACAACGGCTATACCTATCCAACAGTAGCTATTGGTAGTCAATGTTGGTTCAAAGAAAACCTCAAAACCGATAAATTCAAAAATGGTGATTCTATTCCTAGAATTACTGGAAGTTGGGGCGGAACAACAATTTCTCCTTGGATATCTTATCATAACAACTCAGCTTATTATCCAGTTTATGATTTTTATCCAGGCGTTGATTCTTACGGTTATGTTTATTCCTCTCATGCCGTAATTGATCCACGTGGTTTATGCCCAGAAGGTTGGAGGGTTGCTACTCAAAGTGATTTTACTACTCTACTATCTAGTATTGGAACATACAATGCTTACAACCTGCGATCTTGTCGCCAAGTTAGTTCTCCTTTGGGTGGTTCTTGTGCTACTACCGAACATCCTCGTTGGGGTTCTGATACGGTATATGGAACCGATGACTTAGGTTTTTCTCTTTTACCAGGTGGACATAAGTATTCGACTCAATGGCCCTATTTTGGAACTGGTTACTATATTTGGACCTCAACTCCTAATTCTTTAGGCACTAGTTTTTATGAAATATCAAATACTGGTGGCAGTACTATTGGTACAGCTGGAACAACCATAATTGATTCTATTTATGGTCGCTATATTAGATGTGTTAAAAAAACTGATCTTTCACCAAAAACTATTCCAACAGTTACAACTTCCAGTGTTACTAATATTAGTTCTACCAAAATATCTTCTGGTGGAAATGTAACTGCTGATGGAGGCACCCCTGTTTTTACTAAAGGACTTGTTTGGAGTCAGGGAAACAATCCTTTAATTGGTGATGGTGCTTCTAAATTTTTAAATACCACTTCTACCGGTAGTTCTTTTAGTTTGGATGTTTTCTATGGACTTGAACCGGGCAAAAATTATTATATTAGAGCTTATGCTGTTAATGAGGTTGGTATAGCTTATGGTAATGTTGTTTCTTTCACTACCACTAACCCATGTTCTGGACTATCTTCCGTCTCCTACAACGGCTATACCTATCCAACAGTAGCTATTGGTAGTCAATGTTGGTTCAAAGAAAACCTCAAAACCGATAAATTCAAAAATGGTGATTCTATTCCTAGAATTACTGGAAGTTGGGGCGGAACAACAATTTCTCCTTGGATATCTTATCATAACAACTCAGCTTATTATCCAGTTTATGATTTTTATCCAGGCGTTGATTCTTACGGTTATGTTTATTCCTCTCATGCCGTAATTGATCCACGTGGTTTATGCCCAGAAGGTTGGAGGGTTGCTACTCAAAGTGATTTTACTACTCTACTATCTAGTATTGGAACATACAATGCTTACAACCTGCGATCTTGTCGCCAAGTTAGTTCTCCTTTGGGTGGTTCTTGTACTACTACCGAACATCCTCGTTGGAATTCTAATTCTAATTATGGAACTGATGACTTAGGTTTTTCTCTTTTGCCGGGCGGTAATAAATATTCAACTACTTGGAATTATTTTTTGACTGGCTATTATGTTTGGACTTCAACACTTGATGGACCTGGAACGAGTCTTTATTATTTTGTAAATACTGGCGGCAACTCTCTTGGTAGTCAAATGACAAATCTAACGTCGGTTTATGGTATGTATACTAGATGTATTAAAAGTGATTAAATATATCATCTTATTAAAATTTAATATGATTGTTCAAAATAAAACAAACAAAAAAGCTTTTACTCTTATCGAACTTTTAGTTGTTATAGCCGTTGTTGCCATAATTGCTACTTTGGCTGTTATAGCCTTACAACAAGCCAGATCTCGTGCTCGTGATTCAAAACGCATAGCTGATGTTAAACAGGTTCAAACAGCTTTAGAATTATTTTTTAACGAGCAGGGAAGATACCCTACTGTGGATGAATGGAATAGCGGATCTTTAATTACTTCTACTAGTCAGATATTAATGCAAGACATTCCAGTTGCCCCATATCCAGCCGATGGCTCTTGTGATTCAACTACTAACAATTTTTATTACCAACCCAACGGAGATTATTCTAATTATTCAATATCTTTTTGCTTGGGAAATGATATTTCCGGTTTGTCAGATGGTTTAAAATGTATGACACCCGGAGGAATTTTGGAAGAAGATTGTCTTCCAGAATCAGTCCAACCAGAAGTTGTTTGTGAACCTGCTTGTGGGGCAGGGTATGTTTGCAGCGAGGAAGCTGTTTGTGTTATAGACTTTGAAAATGATGGACAGAATCTTATACATAATTGTGGTAACGAATCCGGTGTTACGCCCGGAACAACTTGTGGCGGTGGTGTTGTTTTTTATAATGGCACAGACATCTATTCCGGCGGAAATATCATTTTAATTGCAGCAGCTAAAAATGCTTGGTATGCCTGGAATAATAACAGTACTGATGATCCAGCCACAATTTGGGGTTGTTATAATACTCTAATAGGTGGTACTAGTCAGGAAATCGGTTCAGGTAAAAACAATACCAATTTAATAATTGTTAATTGTGCAGAATCGGGAGCTGCTAAAAAAGTTGATGAATATACCGATGGTTTTTATACTGATTGGTTTTTAGCTTCTTCCGAAGAAATGAAAAGATTTAGAAGTTATAGGGGCCAAGCTGACTTTGTCAGAAACATGACCTGGACTTCTTCGGAGGTGTCTAATATTGGGGCCTATTCTGTTAGCATGAACGATGGTAGCGCATCTAATTACTCAAAATCCAATAATGTTTATTTTAGACCAGTAAGAATGATTAAATATAATCCAGGCGTTCCAAAATTAAATACAATTTCAGTTGAAAATATAACCGGAAATACAGCAACGATAAATGCAGAGATAAGTAATGAGGGCAGCTCTAGTGTTATTGAAAGAGGTTTCGTTTGGAGTCTTAATCCTAATCCGACAACGAACAACAGTAAACTAGTTGTTGGTTCTGGTGTTGGACAATTTTCTGGCCAACTAACCGGTCTTAGCTCCGTTACTAAATATTACGTTAGAGCCTATGCAATAAATAGTAATGGTTTGGCTTACGGTGATAGCATGTCTTTTACAACCGTTTATTCTGAATGTTTACCGAGTGCTTCTTTAGGAAGTGTTTGTGGCGGTGGTGTTGTTTTTTATAATGGCACAGACATCTATTCCGGTGGAAATATCATTTTAATTGCAGCAGCTAAAAATGCTTGGTATGTTTGGAATAATAATAGTACCGATGACCCCACATCTATTTGGGGTTGTAATTATAGCTTGATGGGTAGTGCCAACCAACAAATTGGTGCTGGCAAAAATAATACTGATTTAATAGTCGCTAATTGTGCCGAATCTGGGGCCGCTAAAAAAGTTAGTGAATATAATGATAATTTTTACACTGATTGGTTTTTAGCTTCGTCCCAAGAAGCTTTAGAATTTAGAAAGTATAGAGCCCAGGCTTCTTATGCTAGAAATTCTTTTTGGACATCATCAGAGGTTTCGGATAATGGCGCTTATAACCTAAGAATGGACAATTCGTCTCTTTCTAATCATTCAAAAAATAATCAAAATAATTTTAGACCAATTAGATCAGTTAAATATTAATTATTATTATCAACTGAATAATTTTGCTCTTGACAATAATCCCAATTATCTATATAATTTTATTATAGAAAATATTTTTAAAATATTTGTTTTTTGTATTTTGTGAAATTGATATAAATTGCTTGATTTTATTGAGTAATTTCTATCGTTTTCTGTTTTTTGATGGACAACAAAGAGAATCAAATAATCGATTCAAAAGATTTTATTGAATTAAAGGGTGAAGTCGTTGAGCTTATGCCAGCTGCAACTTTTAAAGTTCAGTTGGAGAATGGTCATGAAATTTTAGCTCATTTATCGGGCAAGATGAGAATGAATAAAATTCGTCTTCTTCCTGGTGATAAGGTTAAAATCCAAATGAGTCCTTATGATTTAAGCAAAGGAAGAATAATTTTCCGCCTTTAATTCTCTTGTTTCAATGAATAGTTTATAAATTAAAGAACTGACATTTATCCTTAAATTTTTGTTTTATTGGACTTAATTCCGAAATAAAAATTTATAATGTTTAGTTAATATTAAATATGAAAGTTAGAGCTAGTGCTAAAAAGATATGTAAAGATTGCAAAATAGTTCGTCGCAAGGGACGAGTTTACGTTATTTGTAAAAATCCTAAACATAAACAACGTCAAGGTTAATTAATTTTTTTAAATAACAAAATAAATTTATGGCAGTAAGAATATCGGGAGTTACAATTCCAAATGATAAAAGAGTAGAGGTTGCTTTAACCTATATTTATGGTATTGGTCCTAAATTTTCTAAAGATATTTTAGAAATGGCCAAAGTTAATAAAGACACCAGAGTTAAAGATTTAAAAGAATCAGAAATTAATACTTTGAGAGATATTATTGAAAAAAAATATTTAACTGAAGGTGATTTACGCAGAGAAGTTGCTAGCAATATAAAAAGAGTTAAAGAAATTGGCGCTAGAAGAGGAATTTGTCATTCCAAGAATTTACCTGTTAGAGGACAAAGAACCAAAACAAACAGCAGAACTGTGAGAGGAAACAAGAGGGTAACCATGGGTTCTGGTAAGAGCAAGGCTGCTGCTCAAAAAACTTAATATAATATTAATTAAGATAAAAATATAAAATATGTCAGAAGAAAAAAAAGACAATAAATTAGAAGAAAAAGAATTAAAAGCTGATGTAGCAACTGATGAGGGTGCTTTAGCTGATGATTTTTCTGTTGGCGATTTAGATGATGATCTATTTTCTGATGGAGCCAGTAGTGAAGAAAAAAAAGATCAAACAGAAGATTTACCAGAAGAAATAAAACAAAAATTGGAAAAAAATAAACAAGCCAGAAGTAAAAAGAAAATTATAAAAAAGAAAAAAAAGAAAGAAAGTGTTAAGGTTAAATCCGGTCATGCTTATATTAGTGCTACTTACAACAATACAATTCTTTCTTTAACTGATAAAACTGGAAATGTTATTTCTTGGGCTAGTGCTGGTATGGCCGGCTTTAAAGGTGCTAAAAAAGCTACTCCTTATGCTTCTCAAATTATAACCAAAATAGCTGTTATGAAAGCTAGAGAGGAATACGGCCTAGAAAGCGTGAAGGTTTTCGTATCTGGCGTTGGTACTGGTCGTGAAGGTGCTATTAGAGCTCTTAATGCTAATGGTTTAGAAATAGAATCAATTAAAGATACTACCCCAGTTCCTCATAATGGATGTCGACCTAAAAAACCTAGAAGAGTATAAAATATTTAATTATCATATAATATGGGAAAAAATTTAGATGCAAAATGTAAGCAATGCCGACGTATCGGAGAAAAGCTTTTACTAAAAGGAGAAAGATGTTCTTCTGCTAAATGTGCCATGGTTAAAAGAAATTATCCTCCAGGATTTCACGGACCTAAAGGAAAAAAGAGATCTAGTGATTACGGTTTGCAATTAAACGAAAAACAAAAAGCTAGAAAATACTATGGTTTAAGTGAAAGCCAATTTAAAATATCTTTCGACAAAGTCCAGGCAAAAGGGGGCGATGTTGGTACTAATTTCTTGAAGTTTTTAGAAATGAGATTGGATAGTGTTATTTATAGAGCTGGTTTTGCTTCTTCTAGAACTCTAGCTAGACAATTAGTAAATCATGGACATTTTAAAGTTAATGATAGAAAGGTTAATGTTCCTTCTTATCAAGTTAAGATTGGTCAGGTGATAACAATTAGAAAAAGTTCTATGAATAATAGATATTTCAAAATGTTACCAGAGAAATTAAAGGGATTAGCATCTGAACAAAAAAGTTGGCTAGGAATAGAAGCTAAAGAATTGTCAATAAAAGTTTTACACGAACCAAGAAATCAAGACTTACCTTTAAATATCAAGACACACATGATTATTGAGTATTACTCAAAATAATATATAAATTAAATAATTTACTCTATTTATATGGAAAAAATAGCCTTAGCTAAAAAAATAGAATTCAATCAGGATGCCAAATCTAATAATGGCTCAATTGTAGTTGAACCACTTTATCCTGGATATGGTATGACTTTAGGCAATTCTTTGAGAAGGGTTTTATTGTCTTCTCTTTCTGGGGCTGCTGTTGTTGGTGTTAAGATAAAAGGGGTAAAACATGAATTCATGTCTCTTCCTGGAGTTAAGGAAGATGTTATTGATATTATTTTGAATTTAAAGCAGTTAAGATTGAAAATTTTTGCCGAAACAGAAGATGTCATAAAATTAGAAGTTAATGTTAAGGGTAAAAAACAAGTAACTGCAGCCGATATCGAAAAAAATAGCCAAGTAGAAATAGTTAGCAAGGACCTAGTTTTGGCTAATACAACCGAAGCTACATCTAATTTGAGTATGGAAATTTATGTTGCCAAGGGAAGGGGGTATTCTTTAGTTGAAAAGAATAAAAAAGATAGTAAAGAAATTGATTATATTGAAATTGATTCAATTTTTTCACCAATATTAGCTGTTAGTGCTAAGGTTGAAAATGTTCGTGTTGGTAAAATGACCAACTGGGATAAACTTGTTTTAGATGTTGAAACTGACGGAACATTGACCGTTAAAGATGCTTTTGAAAAATCAGTTAATATTTTAATAGAACAATTTAGCTCATTAATTTCTCTTAATGAGGAAAAATCTGTTAAAAAAGAGGAAAAAGAAGAAAAAGAAGAAGATGGTGCTGAAACTAAAACCGAAAAGAAAGCTACAAAACAAAAAAAAGAAAAAAAATAATAAATAAAAATAATATTTTTATATGAGACACAGAAATAAAGTTAAGACTTTAGACAGAACTAAAGAAGCTCGGGGATTGATGCTTAGAAATTTAGTTTCAAGTATTATTATTCACGAAAAAGTTAAAACAACCAAGGCTAAGGCTAAAGTTGCTAAGTCTTTTATTGAAAAAACTATAACTATTGCTAAAAAAGGCGATTTAAGTTCTAGAAGAGCTTTGCTTAAAACATTGGTTCAGCCAAAAGCAGTTGAAAAAGCAATCTCCGTTTTAAGTGAAAAATACAAAGAGAAAAACGGTGGTTATGTTAGAATTATTAAACTTGGTAATCGTCAGGGTGATGGAGCTGAGATGGTTCAAATTGAATTAGTATAATTAATTTAAAGATTTATAATATGAAAAATATTGAAAGAAAGCTACACAAAATAGATGCTGAGGGCCAAACCATCGGTAGATTGGCAACCAATATAGCCAATATTTTAAGAGGAAAAAATAAACCAGAATTTGAACCGCACTTAGATTTAGGCGATGTGGTTGAGGTTATTAATATTGGAAAAGTTAAATTTAGTGGAAAGAAATTAGATCAAAAGAAATATTTTAGTTATTCTGGATATCGCGGTGGTTTAAAAGAGAAAAAGATGAAAGACGTTTTTGATTCTAATCCAGCTGATGTTTTAAAAAGAGCTGTCAGGGAGATGTTAGCTCCAACAAAAATGAGAAATGATTTATTAAAGAGATTAATTATTAGATAATATTTATAATATGAGCGAAACTAAAAAAACTTCTCAAAAGAAAGTTGTTAAAAAAGAGAGTGTTAAAAAGGTCAAAAAAACCAAGGAAACTGTTAAAGAAACATCAGTTGTTGAAAAAACACCAAGCAAAAAGACTGTTTCTTCTGGTAAATATGTTAGAGCTATTGGTAGAAGAAAAACAGCTGTAGCTCAAATTAGACTTTACTATCCTGGTAAAGGCGATGTTGTTATAAACGATAAAAAAGCTTCAGATTTTTTTTCAGAAGATAATTTGAATACCATTTTACAACCATTAAAAGTTTGTTCTAAGTTAAAAGATTTTGATTTTACTGTGATTGTAAGAGGTGGTGGATCTTTTGGTCAAATAGAAGCTATTAGACATGGTGTTGCTAGGGCTCTATTAAAATATGATCCAGAATTAAAATCAATTTTAAAAATCAATGGTTATTTAACCAGAGATCCTCGTCAAAAAGAAAGAAAGAAACCTGGCCTTAAAAAAGCTCGTAAGGCTCCTCAATGGTCAAAACGTTAATATTCTAAAATATAAAATAAGGCGCCTTAGGCGCTTTATTTGTTTATATTGTTTATGAAAATTATTGTCGGTTTTATAACTTACAATCAAAATAGTTTTAAATATTTACCATTCTTTTTGCCGAGTCTAAAATCTTCTTTAATGGTCTTGAAAGACGACTATGAAATTTTTGTTTTAGATAATAGTGTTAATTTTAGTGGAAATCAAGAATATATATCAAAGTTTGCCAAAGAAAACAATTTAGATGACAAAATTTCTTTTTTTTCCCTTGGATTTAATTCTGGTTTTGCCAAAGGTTTTAACTTTCTCATAAATAAATCTATAGCCATTAAAGCTGATTTGTTTATGGCGATTAATCCAGACACAATTTTAGAAGAATCATCGATATCAGAATTGATTAAAAAATTTAATAATGATGATAAAATTTCATCTCTGACCCCAAAGATATTAAATTGGGATTTTGTTAATAATAAAAAGACTAATATTATTGATAGTTTAGGAATCGGGATAGATAAATTTCACCATTTTTTTGATATTGGACAGGGAAAAATTGATAACAACAATCAGTCTATTGAAGTTTTTGGAGCCTCTGGAGCTGCAGTTGTTTATAATATTAAAGCCCTACAAGAAGTTGCTTTTGATAATGGAAAATCATTGGAATTTTTTGACGAACTAATGTTTATGTACAAGGAAGATGTTGATCTGTCTTATAGATTAAGACTGGCTGGTTGGAAATCTTTTGTTGTTCCTGAATCAATTATTTATCACGACAGAAGTTTATCCTCTTTGTCTTATGATGTATTTTCTTTAATTTTTAAGAAAAAGGACAGTTTTAGATCCTTGTCTTATCTAAATCAACTGATAGTGCTTTTGAAATTTAGAAAACTTAATTTTTCTTTTAAGATTAAGTTTTTTTCCTTTCTGAGATTTTTTTTATTGGTTTTTTATGGTTTATTTTTTAATTTTGTTCAAATTAAACAAATAATAAAATTAATGCCAGAGATAGAAAAGAGGAGAAAACACTTGAAAATAATAGAATATTGTGTTCAAGATATTGAGCGCCTTATAAAAAAAGCTTGATTTTATTGACTAAAATTACTATTGACTTATTTTTAAAAATATGATTTAATTACTTAGTAATAATTATGAATAAAAATATATGAAAGATGTTTTTAAAAAGATAATTAAAGAAAAGAAAAAGGATGAATTGATTAAACTGAACGCTGTTGAGATAGTTAATCAAATTTTTTCCGAACTTCAAGAGAGAGAAAAAGACATTTTGTCTCGTCGTTTTGCTTTGGGTGGTCACGATTCTCAAACATTAGAAGAAATTGGCAAATTACATAGTTTAACCAGAGAAAGGGTTAGACAAATTGAAAGAGCTAGTTTAGAAAAAATAAAAAAATTGGATAGCCTAGACGAAAAATTGGCAACAGTTAGGGAGGTTGTTGAAGATATATTGGATGAACATGGCGGAGTTATGGAAAGGGATTTTTTGTTGGATGTTTTGTCAGTTTTAACCCTACAACTTGAAGATGGAGAATTGGAAAATCAAAAAGATGATTATAAAAATTATTTTGATTTTATTTTATCAAATCTTTTAAATAATTATATTGAAAAAATTGATAATTCTAATCGTTTTGCTACTTTTTATAAGTTAAAAGATAGAACTATTAGTTATTTAGAGGATTTAGCAGATGAATTAAAAGAAAAAATGTTATCTATTAAAAAAACTGTTAAATTTGATGAAATTTTAGAAATGATTAAGGGTTTAAAAACCTTTAATTCGAACAAGGACAAAATAATTAAAGATAAAGACGGTTTAGATTTAACTGATATTTTTAAAAACAAAATTTTTCCAGAAAAAGGGGAAACTATTAATGAGTATAAACCCTTGTATTCTATTTTACAGGCCGTAAAAGATATTAATAGAAACAAATTTGGTTATTGGGGACATGATAGTTGGTCAGAAATAAAACCAAAAAGAATTTCTGATAAAATTTATTTAATTTTAAAAGAAGAAAACAAACCAATGCATTTTAACGAAATTACTAAGAAAATCAATGAAATTGGGTTTGACCATAAAAAGGCTAACGTTGGTTCAGTTCATAACGAACTGATTTTAGATGATCGTTATACTCTTTTTGATAGAGGTGTTTATGGATTAAAAGAATGGCAAAAATAATCTTAAAATTTCAAATAATTTAAGACCCCTTTGGGGTCTTATTTTTTTATAAAAATTTTGATTTCATTTCAAATTATGTTATTATATAGACATATTTAAGCTTTTAACTAAATATGGATATAGTTATTGACTTTACCCCCTTACAAGAGTTTTTTAGTCTGCCGCCCAGTCAGATGCTTTTTATATTTTTTATTCGTTTTGGTTGGTTGATTTTTGCTTTTTTATTTTTAGCAGCTTCTAGAATTTTGTGGCTGAAATATGTACAAGGAAAATGGTTTTCTGGTGTTAAATTTATTTTTCTAGCGATTGATATTCCTCGAGGAAATATTCAATCACCACGTGCAGTTGAAAACATGTTTAGTTATTTAGCTGGTGCTCACTCTACACAAAATTTTTTTGAAAAATGGTTTTTGGGCGAAGGACAATTATCTTTTAGTTTGGAAATAATTAGTTCTGAGGGGTATACGCAATTTTTAATCAGAACTCCAGAACAATTTAGAAATTTAGTTGAATCAGCTATTTATTCTCAATATCCTGACGCTGAGATTGTGGAGGTGGATGACTATTGCGAAGGCTTTCCAAATAAATTTCCCAACGAAGAATATGATGTTTGGGGAACTGAGTTTATTCAAGGAAGTCACTACATGTATCCTATAAAAACATATAAAGAATTCGAGCATCAGTTTGGTCCAGACGAAACAGTTTTTAGAGATCCTATGGCTGAATTAATGGAACTTTGTAGTAGCTTAAGAAAAGGAGAGCATCTTTGGTATCAAATTATTTTAATTCCAACTGGCTTTGATTGGACTGACGATGGTTTGAGTGAGATTAATAAAATTTTAGGAGAAGCTCCTAAAACTAGTTTTTTAAACAAAATTATTGATTCTGTGATTGATTTAATATCTGATTTAAGTGAGATGATATTTTCTCTTTGGGGCGATGTTGAAAGCAAGACTAAGGAGTTTAAAAAGTTATCAATGATGGAATTAACCCCTAAACAGAAAAAGAAGATAGAGGGAATAGAAATTAAATCGTCCAAACTAGGTTTTTTATGTAAAATCAGGGTTGTTTACATGGCAAAAAAGGAGGTTATGAATAAGGCCAAAGTAGCTAATGGTTTTGTTGGTTACATTAAACAATTTGCTGCCTTAGACCTGAACAATCTAAAACCAGATTTAAAAATGACTGGAACAAAAGTTTCTTATTTCAACAAGGGACCAAGGCTTATTAGAAGAAAAAATAATATAGTTAATAATTACATGAATAGAGATGACTGGGGTGGAAGAATTCCTTTTTTATTAAATACAGAAGAATTGGCCACCTTATGGCATTTTCCAATTGAGGCTACAGCTAACGCTCCTCTTATTCAAAAAACACCGGCTAAAAAATATAAACCACCGGCAAATTTGGTTTCGGAGGACGCTTCTTCTAATATTGATAATTTAAAAGAAGAGCTGCTTTTAGGTGACTTTTCTAAACAAAAATTAAAAAATAATAATGAAAATAATTTTGATAACCAAAATTCTTACAAGCAAGAACAAGAGAAAACAATAGAAGATGATACTAAGGGATCTCCTCCGGCTAATTTACCACTAGGATAATGATTAAAGAAACTAAAAAAATAGGAATAGACGCTAGGTTTTACGGCCCTTTTGCTAAGGGCCTTGGTCGTTATACTCAAGAAATAGTTGATAATATTTTAAAAATGGACAAAGAAAATCATTACGTTATTTTTTTAGGAAAACATAATTTTGATGAACTGATTATTGGTAATAATAAAAATGTTAAAAAGGTTTTAGTTGATATTAAGTGGTACTCATTAAAGGAGCAGTTTTTTTTCCCATACTATATTTGGAAAGAAAAATTGGATTTGATTCATTTTACTCATTTTAATGTCCCTATTTTTTGTCCAACAAAATTTATAGTGACAATTCATGATTTAATTTTAACAAAGTTCAAAACTGTTAGAGCAACGACTAAGCATCCAATTGTTTATAATTTAAAAGATTTTTTTTATCGATTGGTTATTAAAAGTGCTTTAAAAAAATCAGAGAAAATTATTACTGTTTCTAACTTCACTAAAAATGATATCGTTGAACAATTTAAAATAAAGCCAGATAAAATAAAAGTTATTTATGAAGGGGTTTCTAATTTATCAAAGGGCAGGGATTCTTTGTTTATAGCTAAATTAAATAAGGATGAAATTTTGGGTGATTATCACATTTCCTCTCCTTACTTTCTTTATGTTGGCAATGCTTATCCTCATAAGAATTTAGAATTTTTGGTTAAATCTTTTTTAGAATGGAGGTCTAAAAATCCGGGATTCAAATTGGTTATGGTTGGCAAGGAAGATTTTTTTTATAAAAGAGTTAAAGATTACGCAGAGGAAATAATTACAAAAAATAAGTACGAAAATTCAATAATTTTTACTGGTTATGTGCCTGATGAAAAATTAGAAATACTTTATCAAGGAGCAATGATTTATATCTTTCCTTCATTGTATGAAGGCTTCGGATTGCCACCACTTGAAGCTCTTTTTAATTCTTGCCCAGTTTTAAGCTCGAAAGCAGCCAGCATGCCAGAAATTATTCAGGGGGGTGCTTTATATTTTGATCCAGAAAATTATTCCGATTTTTCAGAAAAATTGAATGCTTTGGTTGGGGATGATAATCTGCGTCAGGAATTGGTTTTGGCAGGAAAAGAAGTTTTAAAAAAATATAATTGGTGGGAGTGCGCTTTTAAAACTAAGGAAATTTATTCTCAACTACTAAGTTAGTCCTTTTATGTCCAAAATTAAAAAACATAAAATAGAAATATTTGCAGAAGAGCGTTCTTCTGATTTTGTGGTTGATTTGAGAAAAGGAAAAAAAGAAATAATTAATACTAGCTTATTTTCGAAAGAGGAGAACAAGGAAACAAATTTTGAAGGAAACACCATGATTTTTGGCAGTAGTATTGTTAGTAATAATTTTGCCCAAAAAGAAAAGAAAAATATAGGCAATAAAGTTTTTAATAAAAAGAAATTTGAAAAAATATTATTTTACCCCCTTTTAATGTTTATCTTTAAATTTTTTAAGAAGATTTATTATTTCTTTTTTGATTGGATAGTTGATATTTATGTTTTTTTAAAAAAGATCACATTATTTAAAGCTCTTTTTAGGTTGTTTGTCGGTATTTTTGGTTTCTTTTTATTTCCTTTTAAAAGAATTTTTTATTTTTTTAAAAATAGTAGTTTTAGTTATAGAATAAAATTTAAATGGCCAAAATTTAAATTAAAAACAAAAAATAAACCTTTATTTGATTTTATCGATCAAGAGTCAAAACAACTACCATTATTTAAAAAATCATCACCTAAAAAAAACATCAAGTCTTTAATCTTCTTTTTTTTGTTTCTTTTATTGGTGGCCCTTATTTTTAAAGGTATAAATTATTATAATCTTTATAAAAAAAGTAATCTTCAAAATGAATTAATATCATTGTCTTTGTCTGGCATTCAAAGCTTTTCTTCTGCCTCGGAAGCTATTAGTGTTTTTGACTTTTATCAAGCCTATAATAAATTTAGTGAGGCCGGAGAAAATTTTGAATCACTTGATAATGAGTTGAAAAAAATTGATGAATTGGTAATGTTTTTTAGTTTCTTTTCAGATGATAAAAAAATAAAAGCCTTTTCTCAATCCAAAAATTTTTCAAAAATTGGCGTTTATTTATCTTCAATGGGAAATAATTTAAGCTTATCTTTTAATTCTTTGTTTTTATTTTTTTCAGAGAAGAACCCTAAAAAGGATTTTAATGATTTTTCTGAGCACATTACTGACTCTTTGTCAGATTTAAAGAAAGTTAATAAATATTTAGATAAAATTAAAGTTGAGGCTATTCCCACCGATTATCAGTCTGATTTTATAAAAACTAGAAAAAACTTGGTTTCTTTAGAGAATAATTTATCTATTTTTGTTCAATATTTGCCAGCAATTGAGGATTTTTTAGGGATAAATCATGATAAGAGATATTTATTGGTTTTTCAAAATAACTCAGAAATAAGGGCTAGTGGTGGTTTTATTGGTAGCTATGCCTTAATTGATATTAAAAATGGAAAAATAATTAATTTTGAAATTCCGGCCGGAGGTTCTTATGATACTGAGGGTGGGATGAAGGCCTTGGTAGAATCACCCAGACCATTGCATTTAGTTAAAAATAATTGGTATTTTTGGGACGCTAATTGGTGGCCAGATTGGTTGTTGTCCGCTAAAAATTTAATGTGGTTTTTGGAAAAAAGTGGTGGTCCAAGCGTTGATGGTGTTATTAGTTTTACCCCTAATGTTTTAGGAGATTTATTGACAGTTTTTGGTTCAGTTGATTTATCATCTAAATACGGAGTAATTATTGACTCTAATAATTTTCAAGATAATTTACAAGAAGTGGTTGAGGTTATTGGTAATCCAGTACTGTATCAGGATCAACAATTAAAAACAGATATTTTAGGAAAAATTAAAAATAATCAGATAATTGTTAATGATTCCATTGTCACCTCCACTTCTTCATCTTCGGACAATTTTATTATTAATAATTCTTATTTAGAAGAAACTAGCAGTACTTCCACAAAAAATCTTTTTTCATCTGATTTATTATCTACCACCTCATCTACTACTTTAAACGCTTTTAATCAAAATAAACCAAAAGAAATTATTGGTGAGGTTTTCGATGTTTTGTTAGACAGAGTTGTTTCGGATATTGATAAGGATAAAATTTTAAAAACATTTTTTCTATTACTTGATAATTTAGACAAAAAGAACATTCTTTTATATTTTGAAAATAAAAAATTACAAGAAATGGTGGAATTTTATTCTTGGGGAGGAAGGTTGAAGAAAGCTGATAATGATTATTTGATGATTGTTGATACCAATATTGCTGGAGCCAAAAGTGATCGTTTTTTGAAAAAAAATTATTATCTTCAATCTGAAATTAAAAAAGACGGAACTATTATTAATAAATTAAGAATAGAAAGAGATCGTCGCAACGAAGAAAATAGTTTATTTTCTGGATTAAGAAATGTTAATTGGTTGAGAGTTTATGTTCCTTTGGGAAGTAAGCTAATTAGTGCTAGTGGTTTTGCTTCTCCAGATGAAAAGTATTTTAAAACTTCTAATATTTCTTTGGAAAAAAATAGTTTTTTAGAAAAAACAGAAAATAAAGCCGAAATAGATTTAAAAAGTGGGTTGAAAATTTATCAGGAATCCGGGAAAACTGTTTTTGCTAATTGGACAATGACCGATATTGGACAACTTTCAACAATTGAAATTGAATATGAACTTCCCGGAAATATTTTCATGCAAGAAAGAAATATTTCTTCTTTGGAGAAAATTTTTGTAGCTGAAGAAAACCTTTTTAAGCATTCATTGTTATGGCAAAAACAGGCCGGAGCAGAGAATTCTAATTTTTATTTTTCTTGGGCAAATAATACTAGTTTAAATACAGTTTGGTTTTCGGATCAAATTCAAAAAGAAAAAAATACTTTTAGTAGATCAGGCGAACTTGATTTGGATAAATATTTTACTATTATCTTAAAATAATTTTATATAAAAATATATGGAAAAAGAAAAAGTAGAATTTAAAAAGCATAAAATTTCTGGTGATGAAAACCCAATGAATATAGAAAAAGAGATTAAAAAAGAACAGAGAAACGAAGAGGTAGAAAGTGATTTGTTTGAAATTTATGCTGATGAAACCGGACAGATTAGCGATTTAAGCAAAATAAAAGTTAAAAGAAAAAGATCATTTATTATTTCTTTATTTTTTTCTTTAATTTTTTTATCATTTTTTTCTATATTAGCTTATGGTGTTTATAATTATATAAATAATCAAAGAAATTCATCTTTTGATTTGGATGTTAAAATTACAGCCCCCTCTAAAATAGTTTTGGGTGAGCCATTTTATTATGAAATTGAATATAAAAATTCTAGTAAACAAAATTTACAAAACATAAATTTTGAAGCTAATTTTCCAGCAAATTTTATTTATTTAGAATCATATCCAACTCCTAATTTTAATAATAATTCTTGGACGATTGAAAATCTTCCGTCAGAAGCCGGTGGTAAAATTAAGATTAATGGCTTGATAATTAATAAAGAGGGTTTAAATAATTTATTGTCAGTTAAGGCCGGTTATGAGATACCTGGCTTTTCCTCTTATTTTAAAAAAGAATTTTTTTATTCTGTTTCAGTGAGTTCAATTCCTTTTTCTATTAATTTAGATTTCTTTTCAACTGCCTTGGTTGGAGAAGAATATCTTTTAAAGTTTTCCTTGAAAGATTTTAAACAGCTAACTGATTCCAGATTATTTCTATCAGTTTTTCCTTCTGATAATGTTGAATTTTCCTTGCCAGGAGAAGAGTTTGGTGGTGATTCTAATAATATTCTAAAAATTGATCAATCAGAAAAAAATGTTTTTGAAATATCTTTCAGGGAGAATGTTGCTAGTTCTAGTTTTGAAAATTTATCGACCGATTCCTATGATTTTTATTTAAAGTATAAAGTATTGGATAAAATTAGTGATACAGAAAAGATTGCCTGGCAGTTAAAATACTTGGATAAAAATAGTAATAATTTTGTTTTTTTAGAAAAAGATTTTTCTTTATCTGTTGTTAAGAGTGATCTTAGTTTAAATTTATCTGTTAATGAAAATTCATCTGATCAGGCAGTAGATTTTGGTCAAGCCTTAAACTATAGTATAAATTATTCTAATAAAGGTGATAAGCAAATGAAAGATGTAGTAATTATGGCCGTTTTAGAGAGTGATTTTCTGGATTGGAGTAGTTTCGATGATTTAAACGGAGGAAGGGTCAATCGAAAAACAATTAGTTGGACATCAAAAGAAATGTCGGAATTAAAGGAGTTGGATCCTGGTCAAGAGGGTGTTATTAATTTTTCTATAAATATTTTACCTTTTACAAAAATATCTTATGGACAAGAATTAAAGATTGAAAGTTATGCTCAATTTACTATCGGCAATGTTGAAGAGTTGGGTGACGAAATAAGAGTTTCAGATAATAAAAGCAATGTTATAATTAATATGATTAACAGTAATTTTTCCGCTAAAGAAGAAATAAGATATTTTGATGATGATAATATTCCCGTCGGCTCTGGTCCGTTGCCACCAAAAGTTGGTGAAAAATCAACTTTTAGAGTTTATTGGAATATTGATAATTCCTTACATGAGTTGAAAGATTTACAAGCCGAATTATTTTTACCAGAATATATGATTTGGGAGAACAAATATAATGTTAGCGCTGGTGAAATAAATTATGATTTAATTAATCATAAAGTAAATTGGACTTTAGGAAGATTACCATTAGGTATTGATGAAATAGAGGTAAGTTTTGATATTTCTATGGTTCCTAGTGATTTTGAATATAACAAAATACTAATAATTTCACCTGGAAGCACTTTTGAGGCTTTTGATGTCGAAACTAATTCGTTAATTGAAAGAAAAACAGAAATAAAGACCACAAAACTGGAAGATGATCTAATAGCCGGTCTAAGTAGTGATGGTCGAATAAAATAAATTAATTACAATGAAGAAAATAAAAACAATCAAAACAAAACATGGAGTGTTAAAGTTGCCATTTTTTATGCCAGACGCTACCAGAGGCTTTCTTAAGACCTGTAATAATAAGGAAATTATTGAAACTGGCATTGAGTCTATGGTGGTAAATACTTTTCATCTTTATCTTCAGCCGGGCTTAAAAGTTATTAAAAAAGCTGGTGGTATTCATAATTTTATGAATTGGCAAAAACCATTAGTTTCTGATAGTGGTGGTTTCCAGATTTTTTCTTTAATCCACAAGAACAAAGAGATGGGCAAAATAAATGATGATGGTGCATTTTTTAAATCTCCACTTGATGGCTCTAGGCACGAAATAACTCCCGAAAAATCAATCCAAATTCAATTTGAGCTCGGTACCGATTTTATGGTTTGTTTAGATGATTGTCCGCCTTATGTGTTTACGGAAAAAAATATTGAAGATTCGGTTGAAAGGACTTTGAAGTGGGCCAGAAGATGCCGAATCGAATATATTAAACAAATTAAAAAAAGAAAAATAAAGGAAGAAGACAGGCCAAAACTTATTGCCGTTATACAAGGTGGTTTAAGCAAGGAATTTCGAAAAAAATGTCTCGATGGCCTTCTGCAGATAGAAAAAGAAATTGTTTTGGGAGAGATAATTCCTTTTGCTGGTTATGGTTTTGGCGGCCGACCCGTTGATGATAGTGGTAAGTTTTTGTATAACATTTTGGATTATACAGCCAAACTTATTCCTGACGATAGATTAAAGTTTGCCTTAGGAATAGGATCACCACTAGATATTGTTCGTTGTTATAAAATGGGATGGAATATGTTTGATTGTGTTATTCCTACTAGAGAGGGAAGACACGGTAAGCTTTACCAATTTGCTAGCGAAAAAATCACAAATCTTAAGAATTTTTATAAAGAAGTTAATATTAAAAATAGTAAAAATTTATTGAATTTTAAAAAAATAAGTAAAAATTCAAAAATAGATGATTTAAAAAGCCTTTCGGTTGCTTATCTGTATCATTTATTTAAATTAAATGAAGCGTTGGGACATAAATTGGCCAGTTTGAATAACCTGGAGTTTTATGCTAATTTAATTAATAAACTGAGACAAAAGCAACAAAACTAAATATTGAAAAATACAAAATGAGCCAGTTTTTATCTGGTCTTTTTGTTTGAATTAGTTGTGTTTTGTGTTATAATTTTATTATAACAAAATAAATTATATGAAAAAAATTGTATTATATAATACTTTAAATAGAAAAAAGGAAGAATTTAAACCACTTAAGGCTGGTCATCTTTCTTTTTATTATTGTGGTCCAACAGTTTACTGGACTCAGCATATAGGGAACTTAAGAGGTTCAGTTTGTGCCGATTTAATTCATAGAACATTTAAATATTTGAATTATGATGTTTCTATGGTTAGAAATTATACAGACGTTGGTCACCTGACATCAGACGAGGACAGTGGCGAGGATAAAATGGAAAAAACTGCCAAAAAGGAAAATCTTGATCCTAATCAAATAGCTGAAAAATATATAGAAATATATAATCAAGATACTAAAAAAATAAATATTTTAGATCCTAAATACAAACCACGAGCAACTGAAAATATTGAACAGATGATTGATTTTATACAAGTTTTAATGGCCAAAGGATATGCTTATTCGACTGATTTAGCTATTTATTTTGATGTTTCCAAGTTTGAAGATTACACGGCTTTGTCTAGGCAAAAATTAGAGAAAAACAAAAGTGGGGCTGGTAGTGGTGAAATTTTTGATCATAATAAAAAAAATTCAGCTGATTTTTCTTTGTGGTTTTTTAGAGCAGGGGAACATAAAAATTCTTTGCAATATTGGCCATCACCCTTTTATTCACCCTTGGTTGAAAATGGTTATGGTTTTCCTGGTTGGCATTTAGAATGTTCAGCTATGATAAAGAGGTATTTAGGAAGTACTATTGATATTCATATGGGCGGAATAGAGCATGTTAGTGTTCATCATACCAATGAAATAGCTCAAAGTGAGGCAGCCAATGGTGTTAAATTGGCTAATTATTGGTTGCATAACGAACATCTTTTGGTTAATAATGGCAAAATGTCAAAATCTCAGGGAACAAGTTATAGTTTAAGCGAAATAGAAGAAAAGGGCTTTAAACCAACAGCTTTAAGATATTTTTTTCTACAATCTCATTATCGATCCAAACAAAATTTCACTTTTGAAGCTTTAAAAGCCGCTCAAAAAGGTTTGAGTAATATAGAATCCAAAATATCTAAATTAGGGAAAGAAATCGGTGAAATTAACAATGATTTTAAAGAAAAATTTTTAGATGATTTATTGGATGATTTTAATGTTCCAAAATCTTTGTCTATTATCTCTGATATCTTAAAGTCAGAATTAAGTGATAGAGATAAATTAGCTACTATTTTTGATTTTGATCAAGTTTGGGGTTTGAATCTAAATTTTGTTTTAAGTAAAGAAAATCAAAATGATCTCAATGAAGAAATCAAAGAATTAATTCTTAAGAGAGATGAAGCCAGAAAAAATAAAAATTTTATTGAATCTGATGAAATTAGAAAGGAAATAGAAAAACTTGGTTATAAAGTTGAGGATTCTACTGATGGTACAAAAGTTTTTAAGTTATGATTAATTTTTGGGAAAAAATAAAAAAAAATAAAAAAGGAAAACCGATTTTAGCACTAGCTCCTTTAGCTGGTTATACTGATTCCTCTTTTCGGTCTATTTGTAAAGATTTTGGAGCTGATGTTTTGTACAGTGAAATGGCCTCTGTTTCAGCTATACATTATAAATCGGATAAAACTTTAGATTTGTTGAAGTTTTCTAAAAAAGAAAGACCATACGTTGTACAGCTTTTTGGATCTGATAAAAATCATTTTATTGAAGCAATTAAAGTAATTGAAAAAGAAATTAATCCGGATGGTTTTGATATTAATTTTGGTTGTCCGGTTAAAAAGGTTTTAAAACAAGGAGCGGGGTCAAAATTAATGTCCAATTTAAAATTATCAAGAGAGATAATCGAGGCTGTTTTAAATACTACCACCAAACCACTCTCGATCAAGGTTAGAACTCAAGCCTTTTCTGTTGGCTTAATAGACTTTTTGAAAAATATCCAAGATTTGCCAATATCAGCTTTGATGATTCATGGAAGAACGTTGAAGCAATTGTTTTCTGGACCCATAGATTTAAAAATAATTAAAGAAAGTAAAAAATATTTTAAAGGATTAATTTTAGCTAATGGTGGAATAGAAAATTATCAAGACATTGAAAAAATAATTAGCAGAACCGGTGTTGATGGTGTTGGTATTGGTCGTGGAGCTTTAGGTTTTCCTTGGATTTTTTCTGAAGATTTTAAAAATTTATCTAAAATAGATAGAAAAGAAATGGTTAAAAAGATAGCTTTAAAACATTTAAAGCTACATTCTAAGAATAAAGGTCACTTAGGATTAGGTGAATTAAAAGGTCATTTAGTTTGGTATTTTAAGGGTTTTAATGGAGCCTCAAAATTAAGGACCATGATTATGTCATCTCAAAATTATCAAGAAATAGAAAATATTTTGTTAAAATTATAAATTTTTAGAACTCATTAAATTTAAAATAAATTTGTTGTTGTTTTAAGTTGTAAATATAATTTAGATGCAACATTATATAAAAAACATGAATAATAAAATTTTAAAACACTTTGTATTTTGCTTATCGTTATTTTTCTTATCTTTTTTATTTTTTTCCGATGTTGAAGCTTCAAGTTTATCCTCGCGTTTATCGGGTAGGATACTTTTGCAGGTTGAAAGCAAGGGTGAGGCATATTATGTAAACCCAACTGACTTAAAAAGATATTATCTTGGAAGACCGGATGATGCTTTTAAAATAATGCGTTCTTTTGGTTTGGGGGCTACCAATGTTGATATTAATAACTTTTTAAAGAATGGTGCTAGAGCTAATTTATCCGGCAAAATTCTTCTTCAGGTCCAAGACAAAGGGCAAGCCTATTATGTAAACCCCTTGAATCTAAGACTTTATTATCTAGGTAGGCCGGCTGATGCTTTTTCAGTAATGCGTCAATTAGGACTAGGAATTAAAAACTATGACTTAAGCCTAATTCCAGTTGGTGATTTGGGAGTTGTTAGTAACAGCTCTGGCTCAACCGTTAAACCAGGAGAAAAATTGGTTTTATTTAGTTGGAAATATAAAAACAAGCAGTATTCTTTGGAGCAAATTTTTTCTGACAATCTTTACAATTCTTACAAAAATTCAGACAAAAACTATTATTATCCAGCTAACAACCCTCCAGAAAATTTAAGAGAGGAATATTATAATATTTTTTTAACCCAAAAAAGTGGTGACGATTCAATTGAAAAATTAATTTCTGGTTTAAGATCAATTGCTGATAAAGAAGGCTTTAGTGATGACGAGTTTGTTGAATTTGTTTTAGCTTTAGTTCAATACTTGCCGTATGATTTTTCTAAAAAATCAACTGATGCCCAAAACTTTCCTTACGAAACTTTATATACTGGAACTGGAATTTGTTCTGATACCACCTTTCTGTCAGTTTTAATATTGAGAAAACTGGGTTACGGGGCAGCCGTTTTTGATTATCCAGATGCCAAGCATTCAGCAGCGGCTGTTCTTTGTTCTGGTAATTCATCTTATGGTTCTGGCTATTGTTTTGCGGAAACAACTAATTATTTTCCGATTGGAGTTTTTCCATCAAGTATTGGCACTGGTCAAGCAGAAGGGTCTACTTCTAGTTGGGGGTCTTTATTTTCTGGTTCTAATTTGGGACAAGTGGAAATCTTGCAAAAAACAGGAGGTAAAAGCTATTCTGGAATTTCAAATACCATAAATAAAGTTAATTCTATAATTAAAATGCAAGAAAATCTTGTAGAAAAGGGAAACGAATTGAAATCTCTTCAGAATCAATTAAACTTAATAAAAACACAATTGGATCAAATATTAGCTCAAGCTGAGACCTATAAGCAGTCAAATGATTGGACTAATTATAATTTAAAAGTTGAGGAATATAACTCTAAGGCTGAGGAATATAATTCAGTTTTAGCTAATTATCGATTAAAATTAGATGTCTACAATTTTGATGTAGTGTTATTTAATCAAACGGTTAAAGATTTTTATCAGAATTAATTTAGAAAATATTGTATGTTTAGAAAAAATAAAAAAGCCTTCACTCTCATTGAATTACTAGTAGTGATAGCCATTATTGGTATACTAGCCACTTTGGCCGTAGTGGCTCTACAACAAGCCAGAAGCAGGGCTCGTGATTCTAAGCGTGTGGCTGATGTTAAACAAGTTCAAACAGCTCTGGAATTATTTTTTAATGAAAATGGTAGATATCCTACTAATGAAGAGTGGGATTCTGGGTCTATTCTTTCTTCTACTACAGGTGAAGTTTTTATGCACAACATTCCTTCTGCTCCAACCCCAGCTGATGGGGACTGTTTAGAAGCTTCCAATACTTATGAATATGTTCAAATAAATAATGGATCATCTTATGAAATATCTTTTTGTTTAGGAAAACAACTTTCTAATTTACCTGATGGACCAAAATGTTTAACTCCCGGAGGTATTATTTCTAGCGATTGTTCAACTGAAAGATATGTCGCACCCGAATATACCGAAATAAAATATGGAGCATTATATAATTGGTATGTTACTCAAGATGTTAGACTTATACCAGAAAATATGAAAAACAAGGGATGGGATGTTGGAACAGATGCACAATGGATATCTCTAAGAGATTATGGTGGTGGCAGTCCTGCAGTTTCAAGAAAATTAAAAACCACAGGGACTGTTTATTGGAACAGTGACAACGGAACTGATAATTTTAAGTTTAATTGGAAGGGTAGTGGTGTTAGAAATTTAGACGGGTCTTTTCAGTCTGTTAGAGAGTTTAGTTCTATATATGGAAAAACAAATTGGTATGGTCTTTATTCTGGTTCCGATCAAACTTTTTATAGATATTCATACGCGACAATGTCTCCCTCTCAGGGAAGATCTATTCGTTTGGTTAGATCGGCAAATACAGAGGAATTATCACTTGAAGATGGTTCTTACGTTGATCCTTATATCGGGAATAATGGTTATGTCTATAGAGCTGTTAAAATAGATGATAAGATATGGTTAGCAGAACATTTGGCAGAAACAAAATGGAATGATGGTAGCGATATTCCAGTGGTTACTGATAACTCGCAATGGTCTAAGGGTGGTAGATTTGATTATACTGATTGGTTTCTTCCAAGTGAAAATGAATTAGCCCTAGTTTATAACAACATCAAAAATCAAGGAATAGGATCTTGGTCTGGTGAATACTGGAGCTCTACTGAAGTAGATGCAAACAATGCTCGTAAAATTAATTTTGTTTATGGAACAGCTGGAAATTATCCCAAGGGAAGTGGTGGTATGAGTAAAAGGCCTGTTAGAAAATTCACCTTAAGTGAGTCTAGTCCAAGTTATTCTGTTAGGGATATCGGTCCGGCCGGTGGTTGGATATTTCATGTTGTAGATAATGGTAATAATACTTGGGATTATTATGAGGTTGGGAAAAACGATGTTGTTTCTGCTTCAACTGCTTGGAGTAGCATAACGAATGTTTTGATAGGTACTACCGAGTCTTCTGTGGGTAGTGGGTTTTCTAATACTTTAGATATTATTAATCAGCATGGTGTGAGTGGCAGTAGTGCCGCTAAGAGTTGTGATGACTATTCTTATACTAGGCCAGAGGGATTGATGTGTTATTATGGTAACAATAAAGATCTTTACGAGTAGATAGTAATTAGATGACAATTGACTTAGTTTCTAAAATAATATATAATCAAAACAGGCTTAAAACGACCTGTTTTGAGCATTTTTATAATTTAAAAATCATGCTTTTCCTAAGGATTTAGTATCCTTTGTTTTTCTTGTTTATATTTGGTTTTTAACCTGTTAAACAATATAATAACTGAAAAGCAGTAGGTGTTTGCTAGTATTTGACTTTATTATCAATGCTAGTAAACCAAAAAAGAAAAATATGAATATTCCAAAATTGGAAGAAATGTTAAAAGCTGGTATGCACTTTGGTCACAGAACCAATCGTTGGCATCCAAAAATGGAACCATTTATTTTTACTAAAAAGAATGGTATCTATATTATCAACATTGAAAAAACTCAAGAGCAATTAAAAAATGCCTTAGAGTATATGATTAAGTTAAAACAAGAAGACAAAATTATTCTTTTTGTTGGAACCAAAAAACAAGTAAAATCAAAAATGAAGGAAATGGCTGAAGCCGTTAAATCTCCTTATATTGTTGGTAAATGGTTGGGTGGGTTGTTAACTAATTTTTTTGTTATTAAAAAATCAATTAAAAAATACCAAGATTTATTAGCCGACAAAGAGAGCGGTCGTTTGGCTAAATACACCAAAAAAGAACAATTAGATTTTGACAGAGAAACCAAAAGATTAGAAGAAAGAGTTGGTGGTTTAACAGCCTTAACTCGTTTACCAGACGCAATTTTTATTTGGGATTTAAAAGAAGAGAAAACAGCCGTAGAAGAGGCTACTGCTAAAAATATTCCAATTATTGCTGTTTGTGATACTAATGTTAACCCAGAATTAGCTAAATTTCCAATCCCAGCTAATGATGATGCTACTAAAACTGTTACTTTGCTCTTAGATTGTATTAAAGATAATCTTTCTAATGCAAAAAATATTAAATTAAGCTAAATTAAATTTCTATAATTAATTTATAAAGTATATGGAACAAATAAAGGAATTAAGAGAAAGAACTGGTGCTGGAATGGTTGATTGTAAAAAAGCCCTAGATGAAGCTGGAGGAGATATAGATAAAGCTATTGAAATTTTGAGAAAAAAGGGAATAGCCAAGGCAGCTAAAAGAAGTGAAAGAGATGCAGCTGAAGGTATTATCGTTGTTGATGTTAATAATGACAAAACAGAAGCTTATGCAGTGGAATTAAATTCAGAAACTGATTTTGTAGCTAGAAATGAAAAATTTCAAGAATTAGCCAAACAGATATTAGAGGTTGTTAAAAACAACAAACCAGCCTCAGAAGAAGAATTGTTAAAGGCAAAATTAAATGATTCTACAGTTGAAGAAAATATTAGTAATTTAAGCGGCGTTATTGGTGAAAAACTAGCCTTAGGTAGATTTTCTGTTATTTCTGGCCAAACAGTTGCTTCTTATTCTCATTTAGGCGGTAAAATTGGTGTTTTGGTGGCTATTGATCAACCAGGAAAAGATGAGTTAGCTTCAGATATTGCCATGCATGTTGCCGCTGCTAATCCTCGTTATTTAAAAAGCGAAGATGTTCCTAGCGCTGAAACCGATAAAGAAAAAGAAGTTTATAGAGAACAGTTAATTAAAGAAGGCAAACCAGAAAATATGATTGATAATATCATGCAAGGTAAAATTAAAAAGTATTATTCAGAGGTTTGTTTGCTAGATCAAGAATATATCAAAGACGACAAGAAAAAAGTCAGTGATATTTTAGCTGGTTCTTCAATTTCTAAGTTCGTTAGATTATCTTTGTAATTTTTTTAAAAAAATAGACTATAAAATAAAACGAACTTATTGTTCGTTTTATTTATATAAATATAAATTATGAAAGTTGTTCAAATACAATTTGCTTCTTGGGACAAAAAATATAATTTTGATCCAAGGGATTTAGATTTAAAAAAAGATGACATGGTGATAGTTGAAACTGAATTTGGTCAAGAAATTGGCAAGGTTTTTGATTTTAAGGAATTAAGTAGAGAAGAATTAGAAAAAATTGATGACGAAATTAAACCAGTTGTTAGATTAGCCGATGAATCTGATTTAATCAAAATGGCTTCAGAAACTGAAAAAGAAGATGCTTTGGAATATTGTCGTAAATTAGTTAAAAAATATGACTTACCGATGAAGTTGGTTGATGTTCATTTTTCTTTAGATAAAAACAGAATTAACTTTGCTTTTTATTCAGAAAATCGAGTTGACTTTAGAAATTTAGTTAAAGATTTGAGTTCTCATTTTAAGGGTGTCATTCGTCTTACTCAAATTGGCAGTCGTGACGAAGCAAAGGCTAGCGGTGATTTTGGCCATTGCGGAAGAGGTCTTTGCTGCCGAGGTTTTATGAAAGATTTTTTTTCTATAGGATCGGAGATGGCCGAAGCTCAACAGGTTTCTCATAGAGGTAGCGAAAGAGTTTCTGGTATGTGTGGTAAGCTTATGTGTTGTTTGTCTTATGAATATGAAGGTTATGTGGAGTTGTCAAAAAAATTACCACCAGTCGGAACTAGGGTAAATGTTGATGGTCGAAGAGGAGAGGTTGTTGGCCATCATATATTAAAACAATCAGTGGACGTTTTGTTTAGAGGAGAAAAGGAAGGTGAAAATGATGTGGTGGTAGAAGTTGACATTAATCGTCACAAAAAGAAAGATTAAAATAAAAAAACCCGGCTTTAGTCGGGTTTTTTGCTAGTTTTTTTGAGCCAACATTTTGTTGACTCTTTCAGCTATATTCTCTCTTATATCCTTGATTAATTCTTTGTCACTTAAAGAGAAAAGCTCTAGCAAGAGGTTTTTTATTCCTTTTTTTTCTTCTTCAAAAATTGAATCTTTAGCATTTTCTGCCAAAAAATCTCTAACCTTAATCATAAAATCTATCGGCCCCAAATTCAAAACATCATCCTCTGTTATATATTCCATAATATCCCTATTATTCAGTTTTGAAAAAAAATAAAAAAATGTTATAATGTACTAAAATTAACTAGTAATATTTGCATTTTTTTATAAAAAAGTCAATAGTTAATAAAATAATTTAAAAAATATGTTTGAAAATATTTTTAATAGAAAAAAAGAGACAAGCTCAGTCTTGGAGGTTGATAATTATAAAGTTCTTTTGAAAGAAAAAAATATTGTAGACAAAAACAAAACAAACGAAAACGAATTTAAGTCTTTATTGGCCGATGTAATTAATTCTCCTGAATTGCATATTTATGATAAAAAAGGAGATGTTGTTTCTGGCTATGGCTTTGATACTGTCAGAGATATTGTCAGTAGGGAGATTAATGGTGATGGAGATAAAATTAAAAAAATAAAGGAAGCTTTGAGTCAAAACAGATTTTCTTATACCAGGGTTCATCAATTTTTATCTCTTTTAGATTCACTAGACAACTCGACTCTAAAGGATAAATTAAAAAATGATTATTTTTCTTTGGAAAAAAAATATTTACCTAGCGAGAACAAATCAATTCAATATGTTGAGCTTGATATGAATGAAAAAAAGGAATTTATGGACGGTTTAGATAAAATTGCTATTGAACTTTATAATAAATTATAATTATTTAATTAATTTTCATTAAAAAATTAAGAGTTAAAAACTATGCCAAAAAATTTAAACATTGCTATTAATGGTTTCGGCCGTATTGGTCGAGCAGTTTGTAAAATTATTGTTGATAAACACCCTAACTATAAAATAGTGGCTATCAACGATTTAACTGATACTAAAACTTTAGCTCATCTTTTAAAATATGATTCAGCTTACGGGGTTTATGATAAAAAAATTTCAGCTGATGAAAAAAATATTATTATTGCTGGTAAAAAAATTCCAGTTTTTTCAGAAAAGGATCCATCTCTTCTTCCTTGGTCTAAAATGAAAGTAGATGTTGTTTTGGAATGTACTGGAAGATTCACAAACAAAGAAGGTTTGGGATTGCATATTAAAGCTGGTGCTAAAAAAGTTATTCTTTCAGCTCCGTCTAAGGGAGAGGAAAAGGTCAAAACCATTGTCGTTGGTGTTAATGAGGAAAAAATAAATAAAAATGATAACATCCTTTCTTGTGCTTCTTGTACCACCAATTGTTTGGCTCCAGTTACTGAGGTTATCAGAAAAAACTTTGGTATTAAAAAAGCCTTAATGACAACTATTCATGCTTATACAGCCGATCAAAATTTAGTTGATGGTCCACATAAAGATTTAAGAAGAGCTCGTAGTGCTGCTTTAAATATCGTTCCAACAACAACTGGTGCTGCCAAGGCAATTGCTTTAACAATACCTTCTTTAGCTGGAACATTTGATGGTTTAGCGGTTAGAGTGCCAGTAGTAGTTGGCTCTTTGTGTGATACTGTTTTTGTTTTAAAGAAAAAAGTCACTGCTGACGATGTTAACAGAGCGTTTATCAAAGCTTCCCAAACAGCAAGATTTAAAAACATTATCGAGGCCTCAACCGAGCCCTTGGTTTCAAGCGATATAATTAAAAATGACCACAGCACCATTGTTGATCTTTCTTTGACTAAGGTTATGGACGGGGATTTATTAAAAGTTATCGCTTGGTATGATAACGAATGGGGCTATTCTTGTCGTTTGGTTGATTTGATAAAATATCTAAAATGGTAATATGGTTAATATCTTAGATAAAATTAAAAAAGCTGGTTTAGTTGGCCGTGGAGGAGCCTCTTTTCCAGTTAATTTAAAATGGCAAGCAGTTAAAAACGAAAAAAGATCAGAAAAATATTTAGTAATAAATGGGGCGGAAGGAGAGCCGGGAATACATAAAGATGCTTATATAATAAATAATTATCCAGAAGAATTAATGTTTGGCATAAAAATTGCTCTTGATTTTATTAAAGCTAAAAAAATTTATTTTTATTTGAATAAGAATCTTTATAGTTCTAAAAATAAGTTGAATAAAATAGCCAACGCTATTGGCTTGAAGGGAAAAATTATTTTCTTTTTAAAGCCAATAGATTCTGGTTATATTGCCGGTGAAGAATCAACCATTTTAAATATTATAGAAGGAAAAAATATTGAACCTCGTCTTAGACCACCATTTCCAACTTGTAGTGGTCTTTATGGCATGCCAACACTAATAAACAATATTGAAACTATTTATAATGTTTATTTGGTGAGTAAAAACAAATATCAAAACAAGAGATTTTACTCTGTTAATTTTGATAAAAAAAATAAAGGAGTTTATTTTTTGCCAGAGAATTTAACCATTAAACAGATTTTGAAAGAAACCGATAATTATCCAGATTATGATTTTTTTGTTCAAATTGGTGGAGACGCTTCCGGCGAAGTTTTAAATAGTAAGCAATTAAACAAAAAAGTTGATGGGGCTGGTTCAATTACTGTTTATAATTTAGAAAAACATATCCCAGAAAAGTTGATTAAATATTGGTTAAGCTTTTTTAGAGATAATTCCTGTGGTCAGTGCACCCCTTGTAGAGAGGGAACTTATCGACTTTACGAAATGTTTGAAAATTTTGGATTGAAAATGGCCAAAGAAAAAAATTTTACTGATTTGTGTGACAACTTATTTCTGTCTTCTTTTTGTGCCTTGGGAACTGCCGTACCGATAGCTATTCTAAGTTATTTTAAAAATGTTTATGAACCTTTAATTGTTTCTCAAAAAAAAATTAAAGGTCTTGAAAAAAATGTCAAAAGAAAAAAATAAAGAAATTAAAATCAAAATAGACGGTAAATCATATAAGTGCATTGTGGGAGAAAAAATATTAGATGTAGCCAAAAGAAATAATATTTTCATTCCATCACTTTGCCATCATCCCGATTTAAATATTAAAGCTAACTGTCGAGTTTGTGTTGTTGAAATTAAGGGTTATAACCGCCTAACAACTTCTTGTTCAACTACTGTTTGTGAGGGAATGGAAATTTTTACCAATTCTCCCAAGGTTAAATTATCTAGAAACACTAACTTGAAATTAATATTTGCAGCTCATATTGAAAAATGCGTTGATTGTACAACCAGATTTGATTGTGAACTCTTATCTTTGGCTAAAAGATATGGTTTAAATATTGCTAATTTTAAAGATCGTAAGGGAAAAAGAAAAACATATAAATTTTCCAACTCAGTTGAAATTGATGGTAGTCAGTGCATAGATTGCAGAAACTGTATAGATGCTTGTTCTAATATTCAAAAAATAAATTACTTAAAAAAAGAAGGCAAGGGATATAAACAAGAAATAGTCCCGGTTGAAGATAAAAATATTGACTGTATTTATTGTGGTCAATGTGCTTTACATTGTCCAGTTGCTTCTGCTCAAGAACAGTACGATTGGGATGATGTTGAAAATATTTTAAAAAACAAAAAAGGAAAAACACTTATAGCAATGATAGCTCCTTCTACTAGAATATCTATTGGCGAAGTGTTTGGTTTCCCTTATGGTTATAATGCCGCTGGTCAAATGGTTACGGCTTTAAAAAAACTTGGCTTTGATCAGGTTATTGATGTTAATTTAGGAGCAGACATAACAACTTTGGTTGAAGCTGAGGAGTTATTAGAAAGACTGGGAGATAAAAAAGCTAAACTTCCCATGATAACCTCTTGTTGCCCGGCCTGGGTAAAATATTTAGAATTTTATCGCCCAGATTTAATACCTCATTTAACAACTTCAAGATCACCTCAAATTCATTTAGGCGGAGTTATAAAAACTTATTGGGCGAAGAAAAAAAATATTAAACCTAAAGACATAATTACTGTTTCTATAATGCCCTGTACAGCTAAAAAGTTTGAATCTCGAAGATCGGAGCTTAAAATTAATGGTCTTTATCCAGTGGATGAGGTTATTACTGTTAGGGAGTTGGCCTTTTTAATTAAAAAAAATGGTATTGATTTCAAAAATTTAAAACCAGAGAAATCTAATGATTTATTCAATGATGGTAGTGGTGCAGCAGTGATTTATGGGGCCTCAGGTGGTGTTATGGAATCAGCCCTTAGGACGGCTAATCATTTTATCTGCAAAGACTCAAAAAAGGCTAAAATTTGCCATTCTAGAATAGAATTTAAGGAAGTTAGGGGAATGAAGGGTATAAAGGAGGCAAAGATAGATTTAGATGGAAAAAAGCTTAATGTAGCGGTTGTTAATGGAATTGGTAATATAAATGATATTTTGCCAAAATTAAACAAATATCATTACATAGAAGTTATGGCTTGCCCTGGAGGTTGCATTGGTGGCGGTGGTCAAATAATTCCGAGTTCCGTGGAAATTGTTCAAAAAAGAATGGAGGGTCTTTATAATAGTGATAGAAACGAAAAAATTAGGACTGCTCATGACAATAAAGATGCAGTTGAGGCGGTTAATTGGGTAAAAAATAGCAAATTATCACATAAAGTGTTGCACACTAAGTATATAAATAGAAAAAATAAATAATTAATTCTAATTTTATGGAAAAATTAGCTAGTATAACAATTTTAACAACCAATAGACAACAAAACTCTAGTGAAATTAATGGTTTGTTAACTGACAGTGGTCATTTGATTATTTCAAGAATGGGAGTCAACGTTCAAAAAAGTTGTACAGAACATTGCCCAGGTATGATTTTATTAGCTTTAAAGGGGGAGGAATCAAAAATACTAGAATTATTGAATAATTTAAATAAAATAGAAGAAACTAAGGCTGAAATTCATATTTTTGAGGAATAATCTTTAATAAAATATTTATAATTAATTTAAAAAGTATGAACGAATTACAACAATTAGGCAATGGTTTTATAATCTTTATGGCGATTTTAATTATTTGGACTATTCCATGGAAGGGGGTTGCTCTTTGGAAGTCTGCCAGAAATAACCATAAATGGTGGTTTATTGCCATGCTTTTAGTTAATTCTTTAGCAATCTTAGAAATTATATATATATTTGGATTTAGTAAAAATAAAGAAGTTGCTAAAAAATAGGTTATCTGTATAAATTATTTGCACAAGTATATAAAATTTATAATTCTCGAATAAAATTATATGTCTCATGAAATTGAAGCTGATTTTGTTTATGATTATCATAATGAAGATTCTCAATGTCAAAAATGTACAAGTTTTGAAAATCATGGCGATCATGGTTTTTGTAGCGAAGCAAAAGCTGATGTGCCTTTAACTGGTCATTGTGATTTTTTTCAATCAATAAGCTAATTAATATGTCAGAGTTAAAAATACTAGGAAAAATAGATTTGAACCAATTTTCTAAAGATAAAAAGCCCCATATAAACATGGAAGAATCTTTTAGATTTTTAAATAAAGAATTGGAAAATATATCTCTTGAGTTTGGTAAATCTTATGGTGATTTCATTGAAAAGAATGGTAGCATTAAAATGATTGGACAAGACGAAAAATTTCACAAAGACATTGTTTCTACTAAAAGTGAGATTTATGGGGATAAAAAAGATTTTCCTCAAATGGCAGAATTGGCCATAACTGTTTTTTTAAACAAAATTATAGGCGATCGTTTTATAGTTGTTAGATCTTCAAAATATGATGATTATGAACATGGTGTAGATAATGTTTTAGTTGATAAAAAAACTGGTTTTGTAGTTTGTGGTTTTGATCAAGTTTTAGGAATGGGAAACGATGATGGCTCTAGCAAGAAAAGAGAGAAAGTAGAAAAAATAAATCAAAAAGGTGGTGCTAAGCTAGAGTATGGCATAAAATTAGATGAAAATCAGAAAATACAAATAACTAAAATGAAAAATATACCGGCCTTTTTCCTGGGCTTAACTAAAGATGATTTGATTTCTTTAGTTAAAAATATGACTGAAAGCAAAGATTCTGCTGGTTTAGATAAAAGTATTTTAAATAAAATTTGGAAATCACTTAAGGAACAAGAAGAAAATATTAAGAATTTATTGAAAAATAGTGAAAATTTAGATCTTTTGTCTAATATTAAAAAATTTGAAGAATTGTTGTCCTTCTTACAATCTAAAGTTTAGTTTTTTGAATAAATAAAAAATATCGGTTTTGGCCGATATTTTTATTTGCCAAAGGCTAATAAAAAATATATAATATATTCGCCGTATAAATAAAAAATATATAAAAATGTTTGAAAAATCCATAGAAATATTAAGAAAAATTGAAGAAAACGGGTTCGAAGCCTACTTGGTGGGTGGTTGCGTCCGTGATTTGTTAATGGCAAAAGAGCCTAAAGATTTTGATATTACTACCAATGCTTTGCCGGATGATGTTTTAAAAATTTTTGATGATGCTCGTTATGAGAATGATTTTGGTACAGTTTTGCTTCCAATTAGAGATGAAAATGGTAAAGCAATTTCGGTTATCGAAATAACTACTTATCGCAGCGAGAGTGGCTACCAAGATCATCGTCGACCAGATGAGGTTATTTTCGAAAAAGAATTAGATAAAGATTTGTCTCGGCGTGATTTTACAGTTAATGCTATGGCTTTATGTTTGCCAGGAAAAAATAAAGAAAAGTACAATTCTAAAAAAATAGAAATAAATAAACAAGAATTTTATTTAGTTGATTTTTTCGGAGGACTTAAAGATATAAAATTAAAAATTATTAGAGCCGTTGGTGAACCACTAGATCGTTTTAAAGAAGATGCGCTTCGAATGATGAGGGCGGTTCGTTTTTCTTGTCAACTTGATTTTGAACTAGAGCCAAAAACAGAAAGAGCAATTATCAAAATGGCTGGTAGTATAAAATTTATTGCCAAAGAAAGAATTAAAGATGAATTAGTTAAAATTTTATCTTCCAACAAACCAATGGAGGGAATTGAAAGATTAAAAAATTTAAAATTATTACAATATATAATTCCTGAAATTCTTTTAGGTGAAAAGATGGAACAAAATCATCATCATGTTTATACGGTTTTAAAGCATAGTTTATTGTCGTTAAAACATTGTCCTAGCTCAAAATGGCAGGTTAGATTAGCAGCTTTTTTGCATGATGTTGGAAAACCAGCCTCCATGAAAGTAATCGATGGTGGTCGAACTTTTTATAATCATGAATATATTGGAGCAAAAATTACTAGAAAAATAATGGACAGACTTAAATTTTCCAGAGAAGACACTGAAACGGTAGTTAATCTGGTAAAAAATCACATGTTTTATTATAATGTGGGAGAGGTTACGGCTGCTTCGGTTAGAAGACTTATTGCTAAAACTGGTAGGGAGAATTTGAGCGATCTGATTGATTTAAGGGTGGCCGATAGATTGGGTTCTGGCACTCCTAAGGCCATGCCTTATAAGCTTCGTCATCTCCAATATATGATGGAAAAAGTGCAGAACGATCCAGTTTCAGTTAAAATGCTTCAAGTAAATGGTGATATTATGATATCCGAATTAAAAATGGAGCCAGGACCGAAAATGGGAGCGATTCTAGATGTTTTGTTAGCTGAGGTTTTAGAAAACCCAGAATTGAATGAAAAAAAAGTTCTAATGAAAAGAGTCAAGGAACTTGATAAATTAAATCTAGAAGAATTAAGAGAAAAGGCTAAGGAGGTTATTGAAGAAAAAAGAAGTGAAGATGATAAAAATATTAAGAAAAAATTTAAAGTTTAAAATTAATAATAAAAAAATATGAACAAAAAAATATTTATTTCGCTTATTTTGTTTTCATCAATTTTTATTTTCTCGGCTTGTAGTCGTGAACCAAAAAAAATTGAGTATAATCAAAATGATAATTTAAAAACTAATAATTTAATAAATAATGATCAAAAAAATATGATTAAATTAAATAAAGAAGAAATGATAAATAGAGATATTTTAAAGAAATATTCTCAAGCTGAATTTCAAACCAGTGAAGGTAATTTTACGATTGAATTTTTTAATGAACAAATGCCAGAAACCGTAGCTAATTTTTTGAATTTGGCTGAAAGCGGATATTTTGATGGGATTAAATTTCATAGAGTGATTGCCGATTTTATGATTCAAGGTGGTGACCCTTTAACTAAAGACGATTCTATGGTAGCTATGTGGGGAACTGGTGGCCCTGGTTATGTAATTGCTGATGAACATGTTTCTGGTCTTAGTAATTTAAGAGGCACAATTTCTATGGCTAATTCCGGACCAAATTCTGGTGGTTCACAATTTTTTATTAATGTTAAAGATAATACATTCTTAGATTTTGACAAAGAACCTTTGACTAGCAAGCATCCGGTTTTTGGCAAGGTTATTTCTGGTATAGAAATTGTTGATAAAATTTCTTTAGTTGACACTGACATGAGTGATAGACCAATGAAGGATGTTGTAATTGAAAAAATCACTTTAAAATAAATATATGGCTAATATTTATTTAGATAATGCTGCCACTACCAAAATAGATAAAAGAGTACTAAAAAAAATGATGCCTTATTTTGAAAATAAATATGGTAATGCTTCTTCGATACATTTTATGGGTCAGGAAAATGATTTAAAAATTGCTGAATGTAAAAAAGAAATAGCTAAAATTATAAATGGAAATCAAAATAATATAGTTTTTACTTCTAGCGCTACTGAAGCCAATAATTTGATAATCAAAGGGGTGATGAGGGCTAATCGTGATAAGGGTAATCATTTTTTGATATCAGCCATTGAACACCCTTGTGTTTTGTCTTCAGCTCGAGAACTTTTAGATGAAGGCTTTAAATTTGACTATATTCCAGTTGATAAGAATGGGGTGGTAATTTTAGATGAATTAAAGAAAAGAATAAAGCCGGAAACAGTGCTTATTTCTGTTATGGCTGTTAACAATGAAATAGGCTCTATTCAACCAATAATTGAAATCGGTAAAATTGCTAAAGAAAAAAATATTTATTTTCACACTGATGCCGTTCAGGCAGTGCCATATTTGAAAATTGACATCAAAAAATGGCAAGCAGATTTTTTAAGTTTGTCAGCTCATAAATTTTATGGACCTCAGGGAGTTGGTTTAGCTTATGTAAACAAAAACATAAAAATAAGACCAATCATTGTTGGTGGCGGACAAGAAGATGGGCTAAGATCGGGAACTTATAACATGGCCGGAATTGTTGGTTTAACCGAAGCTTTTAAGTTGGCCTATAAAGAAAGAGATAATTATCTAAAAGAAGTAAGGGAAATTAGAGATTATTTTTGGAAAGAATTAAAGAAAAATATTAAAAGCATTAGAATAAATGGAGATTTGAAATACAAAACACCTAATAGCTTAAATATTATGTTTGAAGGAATAGAAGGGGAGGCAATTTTAATTGATTTATCACTCAAAGGAATTCATGTTTCAACCGGTTCAGCTTGTTCTGCTCAAAACTTGAGAGTTTCTTCGGTTATCAAAGCTATTGGAGTAAGTGATGAATATATGAATAGTAATATTCGTTTTACTTTTGGCAGATATAATAAGAAAAAAGAAGTAGATCAAGTTGTGAAAGAATTAGTGAAAACGGTTGAGCGCCTTAGACAGTTTAGTTCTATAAAATAAAAAAAGGGATTGCTGATGTTTTAGCAATCCCAGTGAGTGGATTTCTTTTTTGTTGAATGAATTTTTGTGAACCCTAAAATTTGCCTATGAAATGAAATTTGTTGTTGTAAAAATAAAAACCTATATCATGGAACAAACAACGAACCACTTGGTTTAAGAATTTTAAAACAAAACCACTCACTTTAATCTAAGTTTAACACATAATAATATTTTGTCAAATAAAATTTATAAATTAATTAAAAAAATATGTCATTGAATTATAGTAAAAAAACTTTAAAACATTTTCGTCAACCGAAAAATATTGGTGAAATAAAGAATCCGGACGCCGTAGCTGAGGTTGGAAATATGGTTTGTGGCGATCAATTGTTTTTTAGTTTAAAAGTTAAAGATGAAAAAATAAAAGATATAAAATTTTTATCTTTTGGTTGCGCTTCTAATATTGCTACCGCTTCTGTTATGACCGAGATGGTGAAGGGGAAAACATTAAAAGAAGCTAAAAACTTTGATTGGAATAAAATTGTTTCCGAGCTTAATGGTTTGCCCAAGCAAAAGATTCATTGCTCCGTTTTGGCTGTAGAGGGTTTAAAAAAGGTTATTTCTGAATATGAAAAGAAAAGTGAAAAATCTAATAAAATTAAAGAAAAAAATGATAAATCTTTGGCGGGCAAAGTTAAAAAGGGTAAGATATTAAAAAAATAAAAATCATTTATGGTTAATGTTTATATAATTATTGCTTCATTTATCACCTCCTTGTTTTCTCTGGTTGGTGTTTTTTTCTTGAGTTTATCTCTCGATAAATTAAAAAAAATTGTCATGTTTTTGGTTAGTTTATCGGCTGGAGCTCTTTTGGGCGATGCTTTTTTGCACTTACTTCCCGAAATTATAGAAAAATCCCATCAAGAATCAGGCTACGGACATAATGAGTTTGTTTGGTTCGGGGTTTTGGGGGGTATTATTTTGTTTTTTATATTAGAAAAAATAATACATTGGAGACACTGTCATATTCCAACATCAAGCGAGCACATTCATCCCGTTGGTAAAATGAATTTAATTGGTGATGCTTTGCATAATTTAATAGATGGAATGGTTATTGCCGGTGCTTTTTTATTGGATGTTAATTTAGGTATAATCACTACCATCGCCGTTATTAGTCATGAAATACCTCAGGAAATAGGTGATTTTGGAGTTTTAATTCATGCTGGCTATAAAATAAAAAAAGCTTTATTTTTTAATTTTGTTTCAGGATTATTTTCTTTATTGGGCGCACTACTAGCAATAGCCTTTAATTTTTATTCGGAAAGTTTTATAGACTTTATAATTCCAATAACTGCCGGAGGATTTATTTATATTGCCTCTTCTGATCTTATTCCAGAACTGAAAAAAGAATGCTCTATGCGTAAAACTTTAGGACAGTTAGGTGGAATTTTTCTTGGTTTAGGTTTTATGATTTTAATAAAACTTTTATTTCATTTTGATTAATTTATTTTAAATGCTGGGAAGAATCAAAGAACATTTTTTGAAATTTGATTGGATTATTTTTTCCGGTGTTTTTTTGTTGTCACTTTTTGGTTTGATAGAAATTTATAGCATAGCCTTGGGACAGGAAACAGTTAGTCTAATAAATTTTAAAAAGCAAATCTTCTATATTTTTTTTGGTGTTTTTTTGCTTTTGGCGATGTCTTTTGTTGATTATAGCTTAATTAAAAGTCTTAATAAATATATTTATATTTTTGGTATTTTAATGTTGGTAGCTGTTTTGTTTTTAGGAAAGACTGTTAGGGGAACAACCGGCTGGTTTGACATTTTTGGTTTCAGTTTGCAGCCAGTAGAATTTGTTAAAATTATTCTCATAATTTTTTTGTCTAGTTTTTTTTCTAATTCCGCTTTTAAAAGTCGTCCTTTTAAAATACTGGTTGTTTCGTTCTTAGGAACCTTTGGTTTGGTTTTTTTAGTTTTGCTTCAACCAGACTTTGGTCCTTCAATGATTATGTTGGCTCTCTGGTTTTTAATGTTGATTTTGGCCGGTATGGATAAGAAATATTTATTATTAATTATTATTCCTTCTTTTTTATTAGCCTTTTTTTCTTGGAATTTTTATTTAAAAGATTATCAAAAAAATAGAATATTGACACTTCTTAGTCCGACAGCGGATTCTTTGGGTGAGGGCTATAATGTTTCTCAGGCCTTAATTGCTGTTGGTTCTGGTGGAATTACTGGTCGTGGTGTTGGCTTTGGTTCTCAATCTCAATTAAAGTTTTTACCAGAAGCTCAAAATGATTTTATTTTTTCCGTTATTTCGGAAGAATTAGGTTTTTTAGGTGCTGGCTTAGTTCTTCTTATTTATTTTGTTTTATTTGCCAGATTGTTGGTTTTGACTAGAAAAATGAATGATGATTTTGCCATTTTTTTCATTTTGGGGTCTATGGTCTTGATTTTTATTCAAATGTTTATTAATATTGGTATGAATATCGGAATAGTGCCAGTTGTTGGCATCTCACTTCCGTTTGTTAGCTATGGTGGTAGTGCTACTTTAGCTAGTTTTATTTTGATAGGAATGGTACAAAATATTATTGTTAGTTCCAAATCATAATAATTAATAAAGAAATTAAAAGCTAGTAATTTAAGCTTTTATATTAAATTAAAATATATGGAAATTAAACTAAACGCAGAAAAAAGAGAAAAAGGCGAAAAGTTAGGCAAAGATTTTATTGCTGCCGTACTTTATGGCTTGGGTGTTGAAAACAAACTTTTAAAAATTAAAACTAATGATTTTATAAAAGTTTATTCTTTGGCTGGTGAATCTAATTTAATAAAATTAGATTTTGATGGTCAAGCAAAAAATGTTTTAGTTAAAGATATTCAAAAAGATCCAGTAAAAAATTTTGTTATTCATGTTGATTTTTATCAAGTTGATATGAGTAGAACTGTTACTGCTGAAATTCCATTTGAATTTGTTGGAGAATCAAAAGCTATTAAAGAATTGGGAGGTATGCTTATTAAGAGTTTGAGTGAATTATCAGTTGAATGTTTGCCTGGTGATTTGGTTGATCACATTGATGTTGATATTTCTTCCATTCAGGAATTAGGACAAGCAATCCATGTTAAAGACATTCAAGTCCCTAAAGGATTTAAAGTTCTTAATCATTTAGATGATCCAGTCGCAACTGTTGTTGAGCCAAAAGAAGAAAAAATAGAGACAACTGAAGTTAAGCCAGCTGAAACTGCTGCCGCCCCAGAAAAGAAGGACGAAAAATCAGCTCAATAATTTTAAACTAAAAAACAAAATATGCTAAGATTTAACGGCAAACAGAAGATGATCGCCTTGTTCTTAGCATTTTTTTTGTTTTTACCTAATTTACGTTTTGTTCAAGCTCAGGATTTTTCTTTACCAAATGATGATTATTATAATAATCAATGGTATCTAAAAAAAATAGGAGCTAATTATACTTGGGTTTATTCTCTTCGAGGAGAAAAACCAATAATAGCGGTTATTGATTCTGGCGTGGACATTGATCATCCGGATTTATATAATAATATTTGGGTAAATAAGGGCGAAATTAATAATAATGGTTTAGACGATGATAAAAATGGTTTTATCGACGATCTTTATGGTTGGAATTTTGTTGAAAATACATCTGATCCTAGACCAAGATTAATTCCAACAGCAAATGATGATGGATTAAACCACGGTACAATGATATCTGGCATCATAGCCGCTGAAACTAGTAATGATTTAGGAATAAGTGGCATAGCTAATAAATCAAAAATAATGGTACTAAGAGCTTTGGATGAAAAAGGAGAGGGTAAAATTAATGATGTAATTAGGGCTATTGATTATGCCACAAATAATGGAGCTAGTATAATTAATTTAAGCTTCTCTGGCGAAAATTATAATCAGGGATTTGAAGATGCGATTAGAAGAGCTAATAGGGCCGGAGTTATTATTGTTTCTGCAGTTGGTAATAGTGGTTTTAATTTAAATAAAAATTCAAGTTATCCGGCTTGTTTTGATTCTTATAATTCGTCTAATTCGTCAAATGCTGTAATTGGTGTAGCTGCTTTAGATACCATGGATCAAAAAGCTAGTTTTTCTTCTTATGGGTCGAGATGCGTTGATATTTCTGCTCCTGGAATTAGTTTTTTTTCAACTTCTTTTTATGATTCAGAAAATAAAAAATATTCCGAATATCAAGGCTATTGGTCTGGAACATCTATGGCTTCGGCTGTTATAAGCGGAACCTTGGGTTTAATAAAACAAGTTAATCCGAAATTAAATCAAAAAGAATTATTGGAAATTTTATTTAAAAGTTCTGACGATATTAATCTTCTTAACCAACCCTACGAAAATCAATTGGGCGTTGGAAGGGTTAATACTTTTAGTTCTGTTAGATGGGCTGATGAAAAATGGCAGAATTTATCAGGAATGTTTCTAATTTATCCACAAGGAGAGGTTAAAACTTATCAATCAGAAAAAAATATTTATACTTTAAAATTAAGCGATCGTCGAGGAGTTAGTCTTGGTGGCTTTGATGTTTATGATGATTTATTTCACGGAGGAGTGAATTTGGCAACTGGCGACATTGATGGCGATGGAATATCTGAAATATTTACTGGAGCAGGAGTTGGTGGAGGGCCACACGTTAGAATTTTTGATATTAAAGGAAATCTTAAAGGTCAATTTTTTGCTTATTCTCAAAATTTTAGAGGTGGTGTTAACGTTGCAGTTGGCGACATTGATGGCGATGGAATATCTGAAATAGTTACTGGAGCAGGAGTTGGTGGAGGGCCACACGTTAGAATTTTTGATATTAAAGGAAATCTTAAAGGTCAATTTTTTGCTTATTCTCAAAATTTTAGAGGTGGTGTTAACGTTGCAGTTGGCGACATTGATGGCGATGGAATATCTGAAATAGTTACTGGAGCAGGAGTTGGTGGAGGGCCACACGTTAGAATTTTTGACAATCAAGCCAATCTTAAAGGTCAATTTTTTGCTTATGAAGGAAATTTTTATGGTGGAATAAAAGTAGCTGTAGCTAATATTTATGGGCAAGATACAAAAACAAAAAAAGAAATTATTATTTCACCTGGAGCTGGTAGATTACCAGAAATAAAAATTTTTGATAGTTTTGGCAAAGAAAGAAAAAAGATAATGGCTTATTCTGATAAGTTTAAGGGTGGTGTTAATTTATCAATTGGTGATTTAGACAAAGATGGTTTAGATGAGATAATATGTGGAGCTGGTCCAGGTGGCGCTCCACACATTAGAGCTTTTAATTTTAAAGGTGATTTAGTGGCTTCTTTTTATGCTTTAGATGAAAATTTTTCAGGAGGCGTTTCAGTTTCTTATATCGAAACCTATAATTGATTTAGTCTTTAAAAAGAAGTATAATTAAATTAGATTATAATTAATATTTTTTTATGTCCCCAGTAATTTTTGATAAAAGGAATGTATTAATTTTAGGTGGTGCCGGATTTATCGGATCGAATCTGTGTGATGAACTTATTAAAGATAATAAGGTTATTTGTGTTGATAATTTTTGTAGTAGTAATGCCAAAAACATTGAACATCTTTTATCTAATCCAGATTTTGTTTTTATAAATCATGACATGAGTCAGGAGTTAGATTTAGAAAGCAGACCAGAGCTTAATAAGTTTAAAATATCATTTCAAGGGGTTCAGGAAATTTATAATCTTGCTTGTCCAATGTCTCCCAAAAATTTTTCTCAGAATAAGCAGAGAATATTGTTGTCCAATTCATTGGTTGTTAAAAATGCCTTAGATATAGCTTTAAAATATAAATCAAGTTTTTTGCAATTTTCTTCTTCGGTTGTTTATGGTCTTAGAGAAAATAATTTAGACAAAAACAAAGTTAAAGAAGAATATGTTGGCAGTGTTGATTTTTTAAGTGAAAGGGCTTGTTATGATGAAGGCAAAAGATTTGCCGAAACAATGGTAAATACTTATAGAGAAATGTTTAATCTTGATACAAAAATTATTAGAGTATTTAGAACTTATGGTCCAAGAATGGCCTTAAGAGATGATCAAATGTTGCCAGATTTTGTTAATAATGCTTTGAACGGAGATGATATAGTTATTTTTGGTGATCAAAATTTTTCGTCTTCTTTGTGCTATGTTGATGATATTATTGATGGAGCTGTCAAAGTCATGAGGTCTGATTTTTATGGACCTTATAATGTTGGCTGTGAATCTGATACTAAGTTATATGACGTTGCTAAAGCAATTATTGATATAACTGGATCTAAATCAAAAATAGTTTTCGAACAGGGAAAATTATTTATGTCTCAATTATTTATTCCAGATACTTATAAAATTAGAAATGATTTAGGTTGGATGCCGGTAGTAACTCTAGAGAACGGATTGAAAAAAACAGTGCTTGATTTACAGGCTAACAAACAAATGAGAACGATTGGGTAATTTGCTTTTTAAATTAAATTGTTATATAATAATGTTGTTAGTTAAAACGATTGCCGTGGCTACCAACCACAGTTGTTTCTAGACAATTTTTACTTTAGTAAAAACTAAGTTTTGATTAATAAAAATTAAGTGGCCTCTATAGAGGAAACTAGATGGAACCGCGGGAGAAATCTCGTTCTAGTGCGTACACTTTGGTGTATTTATTAGAACGAGATTTTTTTATTATTAAACTAAATATATGAAAAATGAAAATGAGAAAAATGAGCTAGAAATGAAAAGACATTCTTTGGCTCATATTATGGCTTTAGCCATCAAACAAATTTATCCAGAAGTTAAATTTGCTATTGGGCCAGACATTGATAATGGTTTTTATTATGATATTGACCTAGGCGACAAAAAAATAGGGGACAGTGATTTATTGGAAATTGAGAAAAAAATGAAACATATTGTTAAGCAAAACTTAAAATTTGTTAAGTCAGAAATGGAGATTAATGATGCTATTTCTAAGTTTGAAGAAAGTAATGATGTTTATAAGGTGGAGATTTTGAAAGAATTAAAATCGGAGAGTGAAAGTGTTGTTAGTTTTTATCAACTTGGTGATTTTACCGATTTATGTCGTGGTCCTCATATTGAATCAAGCGGTAAAATCCAATTAGGTTCTTTTAAACTAGATAAATTAGCTGGGGCCTACTGGCGTGGTGATGAAAAAAATAAAATGTTAACCAGAATTTATGGTTTGGCATTTTCTACTAAAGAAGAGTTGGACGATTATGTAAGAATAATGGAGGAGGCTAAGAAAAGAAATCATCGAAAATTAGGTCAAGAATTAGATTTATTTTCAATTAGTGAAAAAGTTGGACCAGGCTTAATATTGTGGCACCCCAAATTGTCAAAGGTGAGAGAAGCAGTTGAATCTTTTTGGAGAGAATTTCATCGAAAAAGAGGCTATGATACTGTTTATACTCCCCATATTGGTTTAGCTAAACTATGGCAAACCAGTGGACACTTAGGTTTTTTTAAAGATTCTATGTATTCACCAATGGATGTTGATGGTGAAAATTATTTTGTTAAACCAATGAATTGTCCTTTTCATGTTGAAATATATAAGTCAAGACCACGTTCTTGGAGAGAATTTCCTTTGCGTTGGAATGAACTAGGATCTGTTTATCGTTACGAAAAGAGTGGAGAATTAAGTGGAATGCTTAGAGTTCGCGGTTTTACTCAGGATGATGCTCATATAGTTTGTCGTAAAGATCAATTTGCCGACGAGTATCGTGAAGTTTTAAAACTTAGCTTTGAAATGTTTCAAACTTTTGGTTTTACAGATGTTAAGGGTTATCTAGCAGTCCGAGATCCTAAAAATATAGATAATTACATGGGTGATAGCGAAATTTGGGACATGGCCGAGAAAACAATTAAAGAGGTTGTCTCTGACTTTAATATGCCTTATGAGGTGGAAGAGGGTGGAGCTAAATTTTATGGACCAGCCTTGGATATTAAAGTTAAAGATTCTATTGGTCGTGAATGGCAATTAACAACTATTCAGCTGGACTTTAATTTGCCGGAGAAATTTAACATGACTTATAAAGGCCCAGAAAAAGACGAGAGACCTATTATGATTCATAGAGCCTTACTTGGTTCTTTGGAAAGATTTTTTGGAGTTTTAATTGAACATTATGGTGGAGCATTTCCTTTGTGGTTGGCGCCTTCTCAAATAAGAATTTTGTCAGTTGGCGAGAAACATATTGATTATTGTAAAAAACTAAAGCAAGAATTTTTAAATAAAGATATTAGAGCCGAGCTTGATATTAATGACGAAACTGTTTCCAATAAGATTAGAAAGGCTGCTAGTGAAAAGGTGCCGTATGTATTAGTGGTTGGAGATAAAGAAATGGATGAAAATATTTTTGCGGTTAGAAAAAGGGGTGAAAACGAAACTAATGTTTTTTCTCCCGATGATTTTTATAATCTGATATTAAAAGAAATAAAAGAAAAAATATAAAATAAAAAGGGCACTATTCAGTGTCCCTTTTTGTAAAACCTTTTCTCGTATAGGCCGACAATCCTTCTGGATTAATCGATTCCATGGTTAAATTTTTGATTTGAACATTAAGCTCTGTATTTCCAACACCTTTAATACTAATTGTTGTGTTGGGGTAATAATTTTTTGCATAATTGAAATCTTCTTCCGACATTTCAGCTAAATAAGTCTCTCCGTTAAACTTAACATTTATTCTCATGATTTTTATATTTTAATTTACGATTTAACCATTATAACATATTTTGTGTTAATTGTCAATATATAGGCTTTTGTTGAAAAAAATGTTAAAATTAAATTAATCTTAATAATAAACAATTTTAATATTAAAATTAAAAATTAAAACTATGAAACATTTAAATTGGTTAGATTATTTGACTGCTGTTTTGTTGTTAATTGGAGGTTTAAATTGGGGTTTGGTTGGTTTTTTTGATTTTAATTTAGTTTCTTTTCTTTGTTTTGATTATGATGGTTTAAATTGTTTCTCTCGCTTTGTTTATGGATTGGTTGGCTTGTCAGCTGTATACCTGTTAGTAAGAAGACCATTTTGTTGTTGTCAAAATAAAAAGAAAAAATAATTCTCAAAAAATATTTTTTATTGCATAATTCATTTTTGTTAAATGTTTCCTCTTAATTTTTTTGTTAAACTAAAATTTTATTCTCGTTATCGTCAAATAGAATTCTTCAAAAAAAATCCAGTTGAAGCACAGCTGGAGGTTTTTTTTGATTTATTAGATAAAGCTAAGACTACTTTTTGGGGAAAGAAATATAATTATGAAACCATAATTCAAAGTAGTAGTGCTGAAGATGCCCTGAGATTGTTTAAAGAGAATGTTCCCATTTCTTCTTATGATGATTTAAGATCGGAGATAGATCGTATTTGTAATCTAGAAGAGAATGTTTTGTGGCCAGGGAAAATAAAACATTTGGCCAAATCTTCTGGAACAACCGGGTCAAAAAGTAAAATAATTCCTATTTCCGATGATTCTCTAGAAGATTGCCATTACAAGGGAGGTCAAGATGTTTTGGCTTGTTATTATAAAATAAATCCAGAAACTAATATTTTTTTAGGAAAAACAATTTCTGTTGGGGGGTCTTTTGATGCAAATTTTAACAATGTCAATTGTGGTGATTTATCGGCTATATTGATGAATAATTTACCTTTCTGGGCTAGTCCGTTTAGATCACCTAAGCTTCCAATTGCCTTATTAAATAATTGGGAAGAAAAATTGGAAGAAATGGCCAAAGAAACTATGAATGAAAATATAGTGGCTTTAGCTGGGGTTCCCTCATGGACATTATTAGTTGTTAAAAAAGTTTTGGAAATATCAAAGAAAAACAATATTTTTGATGTTTGGCCCAACTTAGAATTGTTTATGCATGGCGGGGTTAGTTTTTCTCCGTACAAAGAACAATTCAAAGAATTAATTCCAGGAAATAAAATGAATTATCTTGAGATTTATAATGCTTCCGAGGGGTTTTTTGCTTTTAATGATGATTTAAGTCGCGATGATATGCTTTTAATGTTGGATCTTGGTGTTTTCTATGAATTTATTCCTCTTTCAGATTTAGATAAAGATAACCCTAGGGTTTTGAATATAAAAGAAGTTGAATTAAATAAAACTTACGCTTTGGTTATTTCTACCAATGGTGGTTTGTGGCGATATCTAATAGGCGATACTATACAAATTACTTCTTTAAGGCCGATTAAAATAAAAATAGTTGGTCGAACAAAGCACTTCATAAATGTTTTTGGAGAGGAATTAATGGTTGGTAATACCGACAAGGCTCTAGAGATAGCTTTAAATAAAAATGAGGCCAGTATTAACGATTATACTGTTTGTCCAATTTTTATGGATGGTAAAAATAAAGGAGGACATGAATGGCTTATTGAATTTGATAAACACCCCGCAAATTTGGAAAAATTTGTTATTGATTTGGATGAAGCTCTTAAAAGTCTCAACTCCGACTATGAGGCTAAAAGATATAAAGAGATGATTTTGTCTTTGCCTAAATTAAATGTTGCTAGAAAAAATTTATTTTACGACTGGTTAAAGAAGAGAGGGAAGCTAGGGGGACAGAATAAGGTTCCTCGCTTATCTAATAGTAGGGAGTATTTGGAAGAGTTATTGATGTTAAGTAGTTAGTTTTTGTTGCCTTGTTTTGTGTAAAATGTTATTATTTAATTGATAATCAATAAATAGTTCTTTTAAAACTTAAAATCAAAAGGAGGTAACATATGAAAAGTTTAAATTATTTTTTTTGGAGCTTATATGCTTTATGCTATGATGTTCTTTTGAAGTTTGGTCCTTATCTAAAAATGTTTGATAGAATAATTGAACAATTAGATTTAAACAATGGCCAAAATTTGAAAATACTTGATGTCGCTTGTGGAACTGGCAATTTAGAGCTTCTTTTATCTAAAAAAGGTTACAACAATTTGGATATTAAAGCTTTAGACTTTTCTGCTGTAATGTTAAAAAGAGCTAAAAGAAAAAACAAAGACTGTGTTTTTTGTTTTTCTGATATTTCAAATCCTCTTCCTTTTGATGATGAGTCATTTGATAGAATTGTGGTGGTTAATGTTTTTCATTTATTGCCACAACCAGAAAAAACTTTATCTGAAATTACCAGAGTTTTGAAAACAAATGGTAAAATAATTTTGGTTTCGTTAAAAGACCAATATCAGATGTCTTTTATTTTAAAATCGTGGAAACATGAGCACGAACCATTTAAAAAGTGGGAAGGCAAAAACATGTTTTTTTGGTTTTATTTGGTATTTAAATCTTTTGGCTTTTCTTTTTCAGCTCTAAAGTTTATTTTTGTGGCTATTTTTAACAAAATTATAGATAAAAATGTCAAAGGTTTCAGCCGCAAACAACTAGATTCAATGTTTTTAAATGAAGGTCTTAGATGTTGTAATGTAGAAATGGTTTATGGTGATCAGGAATTCTTATTTACTTTAATTAAGCCAGAAACAATAATTAGAGCTATTAGAAATAACTATGAATTTAGTGAAGTTGTCAGTTTGAGAAAAAAAATTTTTGTTCAAGAATTCAAATTACCAGAGGACAATTTAATGGAAGAACCAGATTTAATTGGTGAAAAAAAAATAGATTTTTTAGTAATCAATAATCAGGAAATAATCGGTACCGTTAGATTAATAAAAGTTTTTAGTCTGGATAGTTTTGAGTGGGGCTTTGCCCTACCAAAAAATTTGGATTTTTCATTATTTTTTCCTTGTTTGGAAGTATCAAGATTTGCTTTTTTGAAAAAGAATCGAAATCGTGAAGATGTGCTTAGGTTAGTTTCTGCCGTTTATGAACATTCTTCTTGTCTTGGTTTTGATTATATTTCTGGTTCTTTGAGGGTTGAGTTTTTTTATTTATTAAGAAGATTTGGTATAAAATTTGATTTAATTAGTGAAGAATTTGATTATCATAAAACCTGGAAAATTATTACTTTCTTGAGTCCTGTGAGGGAAAATTTATTAATGTTAAAAAACAAATAGAATTAAATGGAGTTTTTTTCTTTAAAAAGATTTAAACTCCATTATTTTAAAATTATGATATCCTTTACTTTTATATTGCCAATAGTTTCAATCCTGTCTTTGATTTTGGGGTTTTATGTTTTTTTTAATAACTATAAATCTTTTATTAATATAGTTTTTTTATTTTTTTGTTTAAGTGTTTCTGGTTGGATTTTCTCAGTTTTTTTTCTAATAAATTTTTCTCAAGATGTTGTTTGGGGGGAGCTTCCGTTTTTTTTCGCAGGATGTATGGTTTGTTTTTTGTTGATTTTTATTTTAAAAATTGATAACGCCAAAACAAATAATTATCTTTATTTTTTAGTTTTAGCTCCGATTATAATTATATCTTATTTATTGTTTACTGAAAAAATAATAGAATCTGTCGTTTTGGTTAGCGATAATTTTGTTGTTACTTCTTTTAGCGAATATTATAATTTATTTGTAGTTTATGCATTGGCCTATGTTCTTTGTATTTTTTTATGTTTAATTTACAAATATATTAAAAGTGCTGGTCTTGAGAGAGCTAGGATAAAATATGTTTTGTTTGGTATTTTAAGTTTTATAGTGCCCGTGACTTTTACAAATATGATATTACCAACATTTTTTGATATTTGGATTTTTAATGGTATCGGTCCAATTTTTTCACTGTTTATGGTGGTGTTTATTGCCTATGCTATAGTTCGTTATCGTCTAATGGATATCTATTTTGTTTTTAGATTGGGAACAATTTTTTCTCTTTTGTTGTTTTCAATTATTTTTATTTATATTTCTTTGAGCTATTTGTTTTTAAAATTGTTTAATATAAGCTATCCTTTTGATTTGATAATTTCATCATTTGTAATAACTTTGAGTTTTTTACCATTAAAAAGGTTTATAGAATTTATAACTGATAAAATATTTTTTCGTCGATACTATAAATTTGATGATGTTTTAAGTAAAATAAGAGGGGAGTTGCGCTTGTCTGGTCTTGATCTGGATAAAAATTTGGCTGGAGTTAATAAAATAGTAAGCTCTGTTTTAAAAGTTGATAGAAGTATTATTGCCATTTTGATTCCTAAAGATCATTTTATTTCTAAACAAATTATTGGTGTTAATCAAGAAGAAATTAGAATTAGGTATCATAGCCCAATAATTAGCTATTTAATGGATTGTCCAGACGGTGTTTTAGATAAGGAAAGTATTAAAAAATGTGAATCGTCATCCGATAAACCAATTGACTTAAATACTCAAAAAAGCATATTAAAAGAAATGGATCGTCTAAAGGTTTCGCTTATCGTTCCTATCAGTCTAAAAAATAAATTAATTGGAGTTTATCTTTTGGGTGATAAAAAGTCTGGTAGCGCTTTTAATTCTAGAGATTTAAAATTATTAAAACATATTACTTGGGAATTGGGGTATGTTATTGATAATGCAAGATCTTACGAAGAATTAAAAAGACTTGATGATTCAAAATCAAAATTTATTTCAGTTGTATCCCATCAATTAAGAACGCCGGCTACCATAAGTAAATATAATTTGGAATTAGCCTTGGATAAAAATATTGGATTAGATGACAGAAGCAAAGCCATCCTTGATGCTTATGAGGGGGTTTTGCTTTTTAGTAGACAACTTGATCAACTTTTGTTGGTTTTGGAGATAGAAGATAAAGACATGAAAATTGATAAAAAGAGTGTTGATTTGGAATTATTTTTTGATGATTTTTTGAAAAGAAATAAATTACTTTTAAAAACCAAAAAACTTAAATTAGAAACAAAATTAGATTTTCCTAAAAACAAAGTTCGTTTTGATGCCAATAAAATTAATAAAGTTTTGGATATAATATTTTTAAATTCAGTTAACTATAGTAACTTAAAAGGAAAAATTATTATCTCTTCTTGGATTAAAAAGTTTAATAAGAAAAATAATTTAATTTTTGCTTTTTCTGATTTTGGTATCGGAATAAAGGAAGATGACAAGCCCAATATTTTTAAGAAATTTTATAGAGGTTCAGATGCTGGAATAATGTCTCCCAGTGGTTTTGGTTTAGGCTTGTTTATTGCTAAAAAAATTATTAAATCTCATGGTGGCGATCTTTGGTTTGAAGATAATAATGATTCTAGAGGGGCTATTTTTTACTTTTCTTTACCTCTTTAATTCGCCTATTGCTATTTTTATTTAATTAGAGTAGAATGAAGACATGCTAAACAAGGCTTTTCTAATATTCTTACACAAGTAAAATGTTCGTGAGAGTTAGAGATAATTTAAAAAAGGTCGGCTTGTTTATTAATTTATTTGTATAAGAATATTGTTATGAAAAAATTATTTGTAGGTAGTTTACCTTTCTCCACTAAAGAAGAAGAATTAAAAGATTTCTTTTCTCAAGTTGGTACAGTTGAATCTTCTGCTGTTATTATTGATAAAATGACTGGCAGATCAAAAGGTTTTGGTTTTGTTGAAATGTCATCTGATGAAGAAGCTCAAAAGGCCGTTGATACTTTAAACGGAGCTGATTTGGGTGGAAGAAACATCGTTGTTAACATTGCTAGACCAAAAGAAGACCGTCCTCGCACTGGTTTTGGTGGTGGAAGAGGTGGATATAGAAACTAGTTTTCTTAAAATATAAAAATAGCCCCAAAAGGGCTATTTTTTTTATAAATACAGAAAGAATTGTATAATAATTATTAAAATGATAAAATTGTTTTATGACTATAGAAAAATTAAAACAAGCTCTAGCAGATAAACCAAATTTTAGACTTAAACAAGCCATAAGATTGGTTTTTGTTGATTTAATTGATGATTGGTCTAAAGCATCTGTTTTCCCATTGGAATTACGAGAGGAGTTAAACAAAAAAATACCCCTAGAAATAAAAGCTGATTTGTTTTTGTCGAAAGATCAAAATTCTGGGAAAGCCATGATTACTTTAATTGATGGATTAAAGGTAGAAACGGCTTTAATGTCTCATGATGATGATCGAAATACCGCTTGTCTTTCTTCTCAAATTGGTTGTCCTTTGGCTTGTAAATTTTGTGCTACCGGACAAATGGGTTTTAGTAGAAATTTAGATTACAGTGAAATATTAATCCAAGCACTTTTTTGGGCCAGATTTTTGAAACAAAAAGGGAAGAGACTAACCAATGTTGTCTTTATGGGGATGGGTGAACCTTTTTTGAATTATGATAATGTTTTTAAATCCATTAAATTTTTAAACGATGCAGATTTGTTTAATATTTCTTCTAGAAAAATAGCTATTTCGACCATTGGACTTGTTAATGAGATTAAAAAAATGGCAGAGGAAAGAATAAAGATTGATTTGGCCATATCCCTTCATTCTCCGGACGATACATTGAGGGCTAAACTAATGCCTTATACTAAAAATTATTCTATCAAAAAATTATTTGAAGCAACCGATTTTTATATTAAAAAAACAAACAGAAAAGTTATGTTAGAATATCTTTTAATAAAAGATATTAATGATACCAAAAAAGAAGCAGAAAAACTAGTAGATTTGCTTGATAATAAAAAATTATATTTATTAAATCTTATAAAATATAACGAGACTGGAAATTTTAAGGCCTCAGACAAAAAGGCAATTATTGATTTTAAAAATATATTAAAAAGAGGTGGTGTTAATGTGGTAGAACGTTATCGCTTTAATCAAGATGTTTTTGGCGCTTGTGGCCAACTAGCCTTAAAATCAAGCACTTGACATAATTATTCCTTTTGTTATAATAAGAGCGTTAAACTGTAGACAGTAAGCTTTTTGCTTTTTATAGTAAATTTAAGACTTACCGAGGTTTTGAGACTAATATTTTTATATTTGTCCGAAATACACGATTCTGCGGTTTAAAACGCAGTTTTTTTATTTATAGTTACTATTAATAATTAATATAATAATATGCCAAAAAACAAGGAGCAAAAAAGAGACATTTTGGTTGACTTAAAAGATAAAATAAGTCGATCAAAATCTATTGTTTTTACAACTTTTGATGCTTTAGGTGTAAAAGATAATGAAGAGCTAAGAAAAAGCTTAAAAAAGGAAAATGGAGAATATTATGTTTCCAAAAAGACTTTAATGAGCATTGCTTTCTGGGATAGTAGTTTTTCCGGATTGGATATTAAAGGCTTACCTGGAAAGGTGGCAGCTATTTTTGCCTACGAAGATGAAGTTTCTCCAGCTAAAGTTGTTTTTAATTTTAAGAAAAATAAAGAAGGTAAACTTTCTTTTGTTGGTGGTATTTTGGATGGAAAATTTATCGGAGCCCAAGAAGTTGAAAGTTTGGCTCAATTACCAAGCAAGCAAGAATTATATGCTAAAGTTGTTGGTTCATTGAACGCTCCAGTTTCTGGGTTCGTTAATGTTTTAGCTGGCAATATTAGAGGCTTGGTAAATGTTTTAAAAGCTATTAGTGAAAAAAATAATTAATAATTAATAAATATAAATTAAAATTTAGAAATTTTATTTTATCAATCTAATTTTTCTAAATTAACAAAATTATGTCAGAAGAAAAAAAGGTAGTTGAAGTTCCTGCTAAATTCCAATCATTGGTTAGCGAAATCGAAAAGATGAGTGTTTTGGACTTAGCTGAACTTGTAAAAATTTTAGAAGAAAAATTTGGTGTTTCAGCTGCTGCTCCAGCAATGATGATTGGTGCTGCACCAGCTGCTGCTGCCGCTGCTGAGGAGAAATCAAGCTTTGATGTTGAATTAACTGATGGTGGTGCTAACAAAATTGCTGTTATTAAAGTTGTTCGTGAAGTTACAGAAATGGGATTAAAAGAAGCTAAAGATTTAGTTGATGGTGCTCCAAAAATGGTTAAAGAAGGTCTTAAAAAAGAAGATGCTGAAGCATTGAAAAAGAAATTAGAAGAGGCTGGAGCAAAAGTTACTTTAAAGTAATTATAATAAAAAAAAGAGGGCATAAGCCCTCTTTTTTTATTTGTCCAAACATTTTAAATATCTAAATTAATCTTATAGATTGTGGTTCCATTTAAAATATAGACAATACCATCTTCGACAGCAAAATCTTTTATATTATCAAAGACGGGGGAATAATATTGTTTTACAAAAGAGCCGTTGTTTCTGTCGAATATTATCACTCGTTTTTCCGATGTTTCTGAAATATAAATATATTTTTTATCCAATCTGATTGTTTTAGGACTGTCTATTTTTGGATCTATTTCTTTTGTTTCGAATTGTTCTTTGTTACCACTGAGATATCTGTTTATTTTACCACTTTTTTCTAATAAGTATATATTATAATCAATTTCAATGGAAACTGGGTTTTCAGGGGTGATGTCTTTTATCCAGGCAGTTGGAGATTTATATTCTCCGCCTTCTAGATTGTAGCGAAATATTTGTTTTTTTTCTGTGTCTAGTAAATAAACTCGATTATTATAAAAACCAAATGAAGATAAATTAGAGAAATTTTCGGTATTTATCTTGGTATATGTTATTTTTTTATTTTTATCAACTCTTATAAATTGTTTGTTATTTACAAAAATAGCATCTCCGTTTGAATCTCGATTTGAAAGTATTTTTTCCGATTTTAGTAATTCTGATTCCGCTAGAACTGAACTCAATCCATCATCTTGATTAATTGTGTATATTTTGCCATTTTGAGCATCACTTACATAAATATTTTTTCCAGAAATAGACAAAGAATAAGGCACTGCTTGATTGTTTAAAACTGACAAATTAGCTAATTCGACTGGATTATCTATTCTATTCATTTTTCTAATTTGGTCAAGATATGTCTGTAGTTTTTGTTCTATTTCCGGTAAATTGGTAACTTTTTCTCTTTCCTTATCGCTTAATCCAGAAATTTCATCTCTTAAGGAATTTATGGCCTCTAGAGCTTGATCTTCGTTGTATAATAAAAATGATTCTATTTGTTTTTGTTTTTGATTTAAAGATTCTTCGATATTACTTATATTTTCCTGTTGCTCTACTTTTTTTTCTTTATTGTTTTTTAAATATATATTAACTGCCAAAAAAACAATCAAAATGGCTATAAGAGGTATGAAAATTTTTCTTTTTTTCTTTTCGCCAGCATCCTTCTTTGTTTCAAGTTGTATTGCTAGCTGGGGTTCTTTTTTGTTCTTATTATTGATTTGGTTGTTTTTTATTTTTAAATAAATTTTTGCTGGGATAGCAAAGATATTTATTTTTGATAGCATTCTTTTGATTGACGTACCGACTCTTTTTTTATCAATACTACCAGTGTTGTTTAAAAGTTTTTCCGTTTGACTTTCTGATTGGTATAAATGATTATTTTCTGGTCTAAAATCTTTTTTTGTTTCTAATATGCAATTATTTTTCATTTTTTCTTCCAATAAACAATTTTTGATTATTAATCCGGAAAAATTAGAATAAGTATTTATTTTAGCTAAACTATTTTTTATTTGTTCTTTGGCCCCTTCTAAATTTAATTTGTCCATTATTTCAATGAATTCTTTGTTTAAAAGATATTCTGAAAGGGAGGGGTTGCTTATTATTATATACGAATTATTTGGAATATCACCACTAATAATTGAGGAAAATATCTTATTTTCTTGATCATTATTTTCAATATCATCTTCTGGGTTAATATCACTTATTTCGTAGCTTTCTTTTATTTTTCTAATTAGGAATGATTTGTTTTTTCCTCGATTGGACAAATAGATTTCTCCCTCATATATTAAGCCAGCCGTAACATTTAAATCTCTAAAATCGATATTTATTTTTTCTCTATCAATATGCTCCAATAGGGTTTTACTGGTTTTAACCAGGGCTGCTTCAAAAAAAGATTCTATTTTTAAACTGGTTAGCTGTTCACTTAAAATCATTCTATCGTTTTGATAGTAGGCGTTGTTTAAAGAATCTATTATTGTTTTTGCTATAGTGTTTGAATGTCCACTTGGTTTGTTTATTTCCACTAAAACAAAAAGATGACCAAACTTTAACCTTCCGTCACAATGGTTTTCTATTTTTTGGGCTTGTACTAAACTTTTGTCTGGGTTGTTGTTAATATTTATACTAGATATCTTGATAAACATATGCTATTGACAAAATTTTGTAATTATTATATTATTTTATTAGATATTTATAAAATCTCTTAAAAATTAATAGTTTTATATGTTAGAAAAAATATTTGGCTCAAAGGCTAGGGTTAAAATTCTTAAGGCCTTTTTAATGAAGCCTGACGAAAAATTTTATATTAGGCAATTAGCCAGAGATCTTAAGCTTCAAGTAAACTCAGTTCGGAGAGAATTGACTAATTTGGAGGATTTTGGCCTTTTATATTATGATGGTAACATAAAAAATACTGGTTTGTCTAGTGTTTTTGATAAAGACGAGAAAAAAACACTTTCCTTGGATGACGTCAAAAAAGAGGATAATCAGCCGGAAAAAGAAGATAAAAAAGCAGTCCAAAGCATAAGAGAAAAAAAGTATTATCAAGTAAACAAAAATTTTATTTTATTTTCAGAAATAAAGTCTTTAATAGTTAAATCTCAAATTTTATCAGGTGAAAGTTTCATTAAAAAATTGAAAATGATTTGTGATCCTAAATTTATACTTTTAGGAGGTATGTTTCTAAATAATGATGGAGCTCCGACCGATGTTTTGATAGTGGCTGACGTTGAGAAGGAAAAGTTGGTAAAAATAATACAAGATTTAGAATTTGAATTAAATAGAGAGGTTAATTTTACTGCTATGGATGAAAAAGAATTTAAATATAGACAAGAAGTAGCTGATGTTTTCTTGCACAGCGTTTTAAATTCTAAAAAAATAATTTTATTAGATAAAATTCTTAATAGTAATTAATATTTTTTAATTTTTTGATTATAAATAAAATGAATAATTTTAATAAAATAGATGACAATCATGATCAAGATAAAAAAATTAATTATTTTAGGGGAATAATTAATGTTTTTTTGTTTGTATTAATTGTTTTTGCGATTTTTTTATTGTCTTATTTTTTATTTTTTACTTTTAAAGCCAAACGAGTATATTCCAGTGCCAATTTGGGACAGGAAAAAATTAACAAATCTTTAGAGGCCTTTAGAGAGGGTAATTTTTCTAATGCTACTTTATTGGCCAGAGAAGCTAATGATAATTTCTCCAAGGCATCAATTGAATTAAATCGTCTTTCTAATTTTTTATTGGTTAATAAAATTTCTTTTCTCCGAGAAAATTTAGAAGATTTTAAGTATTTAGCCAAAACAGCCGAAATACTAAGTGATTCTGCTGAAAAATCTTTTTTTATAGCTCAGGAAATTGAAGACATTGTTGCTGGTAAAAAATTTGATAATTTTTTAGAGTTCAATGAACAGGAAAAAACTAGACTTCTCAAACTTCTTTACGAAAATTCACCAGAATTAAATGGTATTAAGGCCAACATTGATTTGTCTTTGCTTTATTTAGAAAAAGCCGAAAATAACAAATTTTTAGCTAGATATGATTCTAGGGTTGGTGAATTAAAAAAATATTTAGATTTTTCTTCTAAATTTTTATCAAATATAATTTCTTTTTCAGCGGTTATTCCTAGTCTAACTGGTTATCCGGATTCAGCTTATTATTTAATTTTATTACAAAACAATAACGAACTAAGACCAACCGGTGGTTTTATTGGCAGTTATGGAATAATGGAAATAAAGTTAGGAGATATAGTTAGACTGGAAACAAACGACATCTATCATTTAGACATGCCGGCTAGTTTAAATAATGATTTTAACGTTTCTCCACCAGAGCCAATAAAAAAATACTTAGGCGTTAATCGCTGGTTTATGCGCGATTCAAATTGGTCGCCGGATTTTCCAACTAGTGCCAAAAATATTAAATGGTTTTTTGAACAAGAAATGATTGCCTCTGGTCGTAAGTCAGAATTAGTAAACCTTTCTGGTGTTATCGCTATTACTCCTAGACTGATAACTGATCTTCTTTATATTACTGGCCCGATAGAGGTTAATGGCAATATTTATAATAAAGATAATTTTACCGATGTTTTGCAACATGAAGTCGAAATGGCTTTCAGGGAAGATAATATTTCCGAGTGGGACAGAAAGAATGTAATTGGTGATATAGTTAAAGAAATAAAAATAAAACTTTTTGATTTACCGTCAGACAGGTGGCAAGAGTTGTTAGATTTATTTAATCAAAATATTAACCGTAAAAATTTTTTGGTTTATTTGTTTGATGATTACAAAAGAGAAATTTCTAAGTCTTTTTCTTGGGATGGTGAAATAAGTCAAACCGATGTTGATTTTTTAATGGTAGTCGATACCAATTTAGCGGCCTTCAAAACTGACAGAGTTATGGACAAAAGAATTGTTTATAGTTTAAATGAATCTGAAAAAGAAATTATTTCCGAAGTTAATGTTTATTATAAAAATAATGGTTGGTTTGATTGGCAAACAACTAGATATCGAACTTATACTAGGGTCTATGTTCCGACCGGTGGTCAGTTGATTGAAGCTAGTGGAATAAGTTCCGGAGAGGCTTATTCTTCTATTGATCAAGAAATAAAAAACCCAAAAAGTTTTTTTGGTGGTTTTATTTCTATTGAGCCGGGAAAAGATGGGGTTTTATCTTTTAAATATAAATTACCGACAGACATAAAAGAAATAATAAATCAAAAAGGTTATTATTCTCTTAAAGTTCAAAAACAACCAGGAAACGAAATTAAAGAATTTAAGGCCAGCTTGAGGTTTGAAAAGGATGTAGCTGGTTTTGAGGGGGAGGGGAATATAGAGCTAAAAGGTCAGAGAGAGATTGTTTGGACGACTCAACTCGACCAAGATTATGAACTTAAAGTTTATTTTAAATAAAAAAATGTCTAGACTATCTAATCAAAAATATTATTGGCTTCTTATCTTTGTTCCAATTTTTCTTTTTTTGGTGTATTTGGCTGAATTTAATTATTTAATCTCGGTTCTCGTTCTTTCTTCTTTGGTTTTTTTGTTTATTTTGTTTTTAAAGATTGAGATTGGTCTTTATTTAATAGCTATTTCCTTGCCATTGATTGGCATAGCTTTTAAAATTAGTTTTTTAGAGTTACCATTAGTTGATTTATTGGGTTTATTTGCTTTATTATCTTTTATTCTTCGTGAAGTGTATTTATATTTTTATGATAAATCAAAAAGCAAACTAATTTATCCTTTTTTTTCTTATTTTTTGTTATTTTTTTCCGTTTGTCTGCTATCGTCGGTGCTAAGTGAAAATATTATTAGTTCTTTATGGTATTCTTTCCGTTGGATTTTGTTTTTCTATTTAGCTTTTATTTTAATGCCTATTAATGTCATTAAAAATGAGAAAATTTTAAAAAACATTTTGATATTAATTTCAATCTCCTCGTTGTTAATGTCCTTTTCTGGTTTATATTCTCTTTATTTACAAGATTGGTATGATTCTTTTTTTAGGGTACAACCAATAGCAATTTTTAATTATTGGATTTTCGGAACTAACTACAATCTGTTGTCAGAAATATTATTATGTTCTGGTTTTCTGATTTTATCATTGAAATATTGGTTTAAATCCGAAAGGACATCTAAATTAATAAATATTCTTTCAATTGTTTTGCTTTTAACGGCTTGGTTAACTTTTGGCAGGACAGCTTGGATTACTATTGTTTTGCAAACAATTATTTATTTTTCAATTTATTTTTTGATTATTAAAAGAAAAAAAATAGACCCAAAGTCAATAGCTTTACTTTTGGCTGTTTTTCTAGTTATAGCCTCTCCTTTTATTTTTAAAATGTTTTCCTTGCAGGAAGCCAACATTAGCTCGACTCAAAATAGATTGTTGTTGAGCGAAATTTCTGTTGATGCTTTTAAAAACAAACCCTTGTTTGGTTATGGAAGCGGTAATTTTGTTAATTTGGTGGCTGATAATATTAGATTTGTGGCTAAGTACGGAGATCCACTTGACTCTCATGGAGTTTGGCAAAAAATTTTGGCTGAAAATGGTGTTTTGGGTGTAATTACTTTTGTTCTTTTTTCTTTTTTTATATTCAAAAAACTTTATTTTGGTATTTTAAATAATAAAAAAGATTTTGAACTTCTTTTACCTCTTTTTGTGGCTTCTTTTGGAGTTTACTTTTATCAATTTTTTAATACATCCTATTATAAAGGCAGGGTTTGGTTGCCGATATCATTGGCTTTGGTGGCTTTAATTTTAGTAGAGAGAAAAAAAATAAATATTAACAAAGAAAATGTTTAAGACAAAAATAAAAATTTTATATATAATTCCATCTTTTGCCTCTGGTGGAGCTGAAAAATTTCTTTTAGATTTGATTACTAATTTGAATCAAGAGATTTTTGAAATTAAAGTTTTAACTTTTAATGGTGGTGGTTTTTTTGAAAAAGAATTTTTAAAAAGAAAAATTAATTTTGTTGTTTTAAATAAAAAGCTAAAAATTGACCCATTTAATTTTTATTTAATTTATAAAAACATTAGAAAATTTTCTCCTGATATAGTTCACACTCAACTAGGTGGTGATATTTATGGTAAATTAGCCGCTAAGTTGGCTGGAGTTAAAAAAATAGTATCAACCGAACAAAATGTTTTAAATAATGATGCTATATTTGTTAGCTTTTTAAAAAAAATGACAGCTAGTTTTTCTGATAAAATAATAGCCATCTCTACTTCGGTAAAAGAAGATATTGTAAATAGATATAAAATTTCTGAAGATAAGGCAATTTTAATCCCTAATGGAGTTAATCTGTCTAGCTTTGGCAGCCAAAACAAAAAAGAAGATCAAGGAGAAAAAGTTTTTGGTTCTATTGGAAGATTGGATGAGCAAAAAAATTTTTCTTTATTAATTGAAGCTTTGGCTAATTTTAAAGATAAAAATTTTTCTTGTTTGATTGCTGGAGAAGGAAAACTGAGAAATGAATTACAGCAAAAAATTAATGATTTAAATTTGGGTCAAAAAATAAAATTAATAGGTAACATTGAAGATGTTTCTGGTTTTTTAAATTCTTTAGATTTTTTTGTTTTACCTTCAAAATGGGAAGGTTTAGGAATTGTTTTGCTTGAAGCCGGTTCAAGTAATTTACCGGTGTTGGCTTCGGCAACCGGGGGAATATTAGATATTATTAAAGACAAACAAACTGGTATTTTGTTTAAAAACAACGATCTAAATGATTTAATTTTGAAATTAGATTATTTTTTGGACGAAAAAAATAAAGAAAATTTAGCTATTATAGCTAAAAATTTAAATGAATTTGTTAAAAAAGAATTTGATATTAAAGTTGTGTCATTAAAATATCAGGATGTCTATTTAGGTTTATTAAAAGAATAATAATTTATGCGTATTTTACAGGTCAATAAATTTAATTATGTTAGAGGTGGTGCTGAAAAATATTTTATTGAAATTTCCCACAAGTTAAAAGAGGCTGGTCATGAAGTAGCTATTTTTTCTATGCATCATCCCAAAAATTTGCCGTCAAGTTGGGATAAATATTTTGTATCCAGAATAAGTTTTGAAAAAACAACTTTTAGAAATATTTTTTTAGCACCATTTAGGATTTTGTATAGCTTTGAGGCTAGAAGAAAATTTAAAAAAATAGTTAAAGATTTTAAACCAGACATTATTCATGTTCACAATATTTATCATCAAATATCACCGTCTATTTTGCCTGTTGCTAAAAAATTTAAAATTCCTGTAATTATGCATCTCCATGATTATAAATTAATTTGCCCTAATTATCAGTTATTTGTTGATGGAAAGATATGCACTAGATGTAAGGGGCAAAAATATTATAATTGTTTAAAGCATAAATGTTTTAAAAAATCTTTTTGGCAAAGTTTTTTAGCGACAATTGAGATGTATTTTCATCATAAAATATTAAACATTTATTTAAATAACATTAATTATTTTATTGCTCCTAGCAATTTTATGAAAAAAACCGTTATTGATTTTGGTGTTTCAGAAAATAAGGTGGGGGTTGTTTATAATTTTATTGATGATATTAAAAAAAATGATGATATAAATACGACTGAAGATGATTACGTGCTTTATTTTGGTCGTTTATCAATGGAAAAGGGAATTGATGTTTTACTTAGAGCTTTAAGCATCACTGACAAAAAAATAAAAGCAAAAATTGTTGGTTCTGGTCCGGAGGAGTTAAAATTAAAAAATATAAGCCAAGAGCTTTCTCTGAATGGTAGGGTTGAGTTTTTGGGTTATAAATCTGGTATTGAATTAAATCAAATTGTAAATAAGGCCAAGGCAATAATTATTCCTTCTATTTGGGCAGAAAATATGCCATTTTCTTTACTAGAATCCTTGTCGGTTGGTAAAATTGTTATCGCTTCTAGAGTCGGGGGAATGGTTGAGTTGATAGAAGATGGAAAAAGTGGTTTTTTGTTTGAAAATGGAAACTATCATCAGTTGGCAGAAAAAATTGATAATTTAAATAAGTATGATTTATTGTCTATAAAAAAAATGGCTCAAAAAAGCGTTTTTGATTTGAATGTTGATAATCATTTAAAGAATATTTTAGATATTTATAAAAAATATGTTTAATAAAAAGAAAATTATAATTTTATTTCTGTTTTTTTCTTTTAGTTTTTGTTTTTTTAACATAGCTAATGCTTCCGATGTTTTAACTAAGAGTAATAATATTTTATCTAAAAAACCGAAACTAGCTAATATTTTTCTTTCTTGGGAAATAACTGATGAGGATGTGGATAGATTGGCTATGTGGGACTTGCTTATATTAGATATGGAGCATCAAATAAATAATCCGGATAAAATTTTAAAAATTAGAGAAATTAATCCCGATATTATAATTTTGGCTTATATTAGTTCCCAAGAAATTAGAAATGATATTTATTTATATCCAAATTTAAATTTAAGAAGGGAGATGTTTGAATCTATTCCGGAGGATTGGTATTTAAAATTTGATAATAAAAAAATAAGCTTTTGGCCACAAACCTGGATGCTAAATTCCAGTAATTTAGGACTAAAAGTCAATAATGAAAGATGGAATGACTATTTACCACAATTTGTTAAATCAAAAATAATTTCTTCTGGATTATGGGATGGCGTTTTTTATGATAATTTTTTTGATTCAATTAGTTGGTTAAATAATAACAACATTGATTTAGATGCCAATGGTTTTAAAGATCAGGAAACAACGGCTGATTTGGCCTGGCAAGAAGGTAATTTGAAAATATTAGAAAAAACCAGGGAACTAGTTGGTTATGATTATGTTATATTGATTAATAGTTCTTCTTTTGTTCCTTATCAAAAATATATAAATGGTCGTGTTTTTGAAGATTTTCCAGTTTCTTTTGAAGGAAATAGGTCATGGCAATCTAATATTGATTCTTATAAATCAATATATAGTCTAAATGTAAACCCTAAATTTTATATTTTTAATTTGACCAATAACGCTTTTTCCGATTATGAAAAAATGAGATATGGCCTGGCCACTTCTTTGTTTTTTGAAGATATCTACTTGAGTTTTGATGATAAGATAGAAAACCATGGTCAAACTTGGTTTTATGATGAATATAATTTTGATTTTTCATTTCCTAAGTCTAATTTTTATCAAATAGAAAATTCAAATCTTTGGAGACGTGATTTTCGTTATTTTTCTATTATAGTAAATATTGGCAATCAAGCAGAAATTTTTAGTATTGATAAAAATTTTAAACAGATATATGATTGGTATCCATCAGAAAAGATAGAAATAAAACCAATGACTTCAATTATTATTGAACCTCGTCTAGATGTTTCTGGAGTTTGGTTAAACAAGACTCAATATCAGGGTTTCAATTTTCTGGGAAAAAAGGTTCATTCTTCTTTTGTGATAGATGATAACAATTTTGCCGAAGGGACAATAGTTGATTATGATAGTGAAAAAGTAAATCAATTGAAGGGCAGTTTATTAGATTTTAGAAAAAATGAAATTGATTTAAATGGTAATGGTTTCTTAGAAAGAGTAGAAGGTTCAAACAGGGGAGAAAAATCTTTAGTAAAAATATTTAATAATCAAAATAAATTAGTTGGTGTGTTTAAGGCTTTCCCCGATGCTTTTAGATGTGGGGTTATTGTCGCTGTTGGTGATATTGATGGTGATCAAAAAGTAGAAATAATTACAATACCAGCCTGGGGTGGTCCTCATGTTAGGATTTTTGATTTTTCTGGCAAATTAAAATATGAATTTTTTGCAGGTGATAAAAAAAATAGATCATTTTATGATTTAACTTTAAAAGATATTGACCTAGATGGTCAGACAAAAGAAATTTTAATAGCAACATATTAAAATAGGTTAGTCAAATTTTTATAAAAAAGGTCAATATTTTCAAGGTTTTTGTTGGTATTGACATTTTTTTTAATATGTGATACAATTAATGGTTAAATTTTGTTTTATTTTATTAAATTATTTTATAAATTTTAAAAAATTAAAATATAAAAAATATGAAAAACTTAAAAAAAATAGCTTTATTTCTAGTTTTATTGGGTGGGGTTGTTTATTTAACTTCCATTCCGGCCAAAACTAAAGTTAAATCTTACTACTCCGGCGATGCCATAAATTTTGAGCAAGACTTAATTGTGGCTTCAACTGATAGTGAGTATTTAGAAATTTTTAAATTAGAAAGCGATGGTTTAAAAAGAAAAATGTATTGGCGTCCTTTTGATTCTAGATTTAACAAGGATGATAGTTTTTATGGAGTTAAATTAAATATTGAAAATGGACGTTTATACGCCTATGTCATTTCTGGTTTTACTCTTTATAAATATGACATTTCTACTTTAAACGATTATACATTAGTCAAAGAAGTCAAAAATACTTATTGGGAATGGTACAATAAAGTTGATAAGTTTGGTGATAATATAGTTACAGTTAGTGCTAAGGGTGTAAAGGTTTGGAGCAGTGATTTGGAAATTATAGATTCTTATGAAATTAAAAATGACACTCCTTACAATATTTCTAGTGGTGGTAATAAAAATTTAATTTTTAGTTTAGTTGAAAAAAACAACGAAATAGAGGTTTATGATAGATCCGAAAGAAAAGTGGTTGATAGACTTCAATTAAATTTTTATGGCGATAAAAACAATAGAGGTATTTATTACGATTCTTACGATGATAATTTATATTTCGCCGATGATTTATCAGTTAAAAAGGTTGGTTTAAACGGTGCTTTAAAAGCTACTTTTGAACATTTAGGATATCCTGGATATGATGTTGGATCTTCTGGAAATGAATATCTTTATTTTTCTAATGGATTGGGGATTGTTAAATTGAAAAAATCAGATATGAGTGTTGTAACTTCACTTAGAACTGGTGGTGTAGTTGCCGAAGAAGGTTGGGCAATGGGCTTGAAGGTTGTTTCTACTTATGACGGAGAAAGAATTGTTGTGTTTAATAACTCTAGTATCTTGATTTTAGAATCAAATCTTGAAGTTTTAGGTCATTTCAAAGCTGGGCAAGATAATAAGGTTTACCCTAAAGAGAATTTATATTTGAATTTAAGTTCTCCCGTTATTGACAGTGGCACCCAGTTTGAAATTAGTGGTGGAGGATATCTGCCTAACGAAAAATTAGTTATTGATTTCTATAATAAGAAAATAGAAGTCCAGGCCGATGCTGATGGTCGTTTTAATGAAATCTTAAACGGACCAAGCTTAAAGGATAGTTCTTCTAGAAATAGAGTAACTACTCAAAGTGTAAAAAATGGGTTTGATGTTGATAATATTTCCGAAAAGACAGATGTAAAGGTTAGTGGTAAGGATTCTAAATTAACCTATAGCATTAGTTTAGAAGTTAAGGAAACAGTTTTAAAATAATATTATATAAACTTTAAATATATGGATTTGAGTAATTTGCTAAAACAAAAAAGACAAACCTTAGTATCTATCTTTTTGATTTTTCTAATTATCGGAGCTGGTTTTGTTTTATTGCAAGATTTTAAATTTGGAACTAAATCAAAAATATTAGTTATTCAAGAGGGTTACGGAAGGGTTGATCCCTATGCCGTTTCTCGCTCAGTAGAGTATTTATCTGATTTATTCTCTCGCGTGATTTATTCTAATTCTTTTTTTAGCTTTGTAATGAGTTCTGATTTTGATATTGATAAAAATTATTTTGGTGAAGATGCGACCAAGCAAATGAAAAAATGGAAAAAAACTGTTAGTGCTAAAGCTATTGAGAATTCTGGTATAATAAATATTAATGTTTATCATCCAGACGCCAATCAGGCCAAACAAATAGCTTTGGCTGTAAATCATGCTTTAATAACTCAAAATCAAAATTATCAAGGCTTGGGCGATTCAGTTAAGGTCAGTATTTTAGATCAACCAGTTGTTTCTAAATATCCTGTAAAACCAGATTTGGTTCTTAACTTTTTGTTTATAGTTGGTTTAAGTTTGTTGTTTGGCTTGGTTTATATTTATGTTTTTCCAGAGGAAAAATATAGTTTAAATTTTTTTGGAAAAAAGAAAAAAAATATTGAAAGAGTTATAAATCGTACTGAAATAAATTTAAATAAAAATAATGTTTTGGACGCTAATCAAGGCAATCAAGCTGCTTATCAACCAAAAACCAATTATCCAGAAACTAAAAGAAGAACAGAGGAGGATGATGATGTTGCTAGTATTGATAATATTTTTGAATAATAGTTTGATTTGATGATGTATTGACAATAATGTTAAATTATTATATAATATAAGGTTCTTTAAAATAGGTTCTCGTTAGTTAACAATTAAAATCTTTTAATTATCTTTTGAAGGTTTTTAATTGTTAACTATAAAATACAAGGAGGACCAAAAAATGAAAAAGATTTTCGTTTCTTTAATAATGTTTTTTCCGATGATGATGTTCGGCCAAGAGGTTCCATCTTCATTTGAGCTTAGTTATTCAGGCAAGTATAGCTTTAACGACAAAATAATTATTACGTCGCCAAGCGATACTTTCCAAATCTCAAAGGTTGGACAAGGGAACAGTAATTTTTTAAACTTTTCCTTTTTTCTTCCGCAAACCAGACCAGAATTCAGATTGGGGTTTACCGGTTTTTTTGAGAGAGTAGAAGAGGGAAGATTCCTGCTTAATCCAGAAGACTATGCTTATTATGATTATCGAACTTTAGAGCTTTATCGTGGTGGCATGTTTTTAAATTTTGCTTTTGACGAATTAATATTTGGAGCAGAATTGCATTTGGGTGGTGGAATCACTTACGAAAAAGGAAAGCTAAACTGGATGTATCGAAATTTGGGTGATGCTAGAAATACATCTCTAGAGAGTAATATTTCTAGGTTTGGACTGGGATTAAATCCAAGATTTGTTTTTTCCAGACCAGAAGATGTTTCTTTTCTCCCTAAGGTTGATTTATCCGGTGGTTTAACCTATTGGCTTAAGCCCGATGCTGATAACGATTGTTTTTCCTATAATGTTGATTTGTCCCTTAATATCTTTAAAATGATTAATTTGGGAAATTTCTACATTTCGCCAGTTATTGGTGGAAGCATTAGGGAAAATGATCCAGTAAGTATTGGAACATCGCCCGTTGTTTCTGGTGGACTAGTTATTTCAGCTAACTATATTAGAGCTGATTTAATTAAAATTGTTTATCAGAGAAGAGTTTATGGGCAAACAGTTGTTCCATATTCGGGAATAGACGGAATTTTTTTCTCAGTTAACATAGGAGCTTTCTGGCAATAAGTCATTTTGGTCCTTCGTTAACAAAAAAAACAAGGGGTTCTTTCGAGAGCCCTTTTTTATTTATTTTATTAATGTTTTTAAACAAAAAAAAACACCCAATAGTGGATGTTTTTTTGTTTTGTATTTTTAAGCAACGCTAACAATTTTCTTATTAATCATTTTACCGTCAAATTTCTTAACCTTTTTAGTTTTAAATTTAACAGTTCCGTTTTTTAGAGAAAATAGGGTGTCGTCACTACCTTTTTTGACGTTTTCTCCAGGAACGTATCTAGTTCCTCTTTGTCTAATAATTATTGAGCCTGTTTTGGCTGATTGTCCGTCAGTCAATTTTACTCCTAATCTTTTGCTTTGCGAATCACGACCTAACGAGGTTGAACCGCCAGCCTTCTTATGTGCCATATGATTTAAAAATCATTTTAAACAAAAAAATAGATAAAATGATTTATCGGTTAATTTTATATTTATTTAAGTTATACTTTGATAGGATAACAAAATTAGTTTTGCTTGTCAATCTCTTAAAATTTTACTATAATATAGTTGTTAAAGGGTTCTCGGCGTTACTTTTTGTTAAAAAATGTTTGTTATTTATTTAATTAAATAGACTAAATCAATTTTTTTATAAAAATGTTGATTTGGGTATTCAAATTTATGTCAATTAAAGTTGATCAAACTAAGTGTATCGGTTGTGGTATGTGTGCTAATATGTGTCCTAAGGTTTTTAAAATAAATTCTGCTGGTAAATCAGAAGTTATTAGTAATCAGGACGTGGATTGTGCTAGAAATGCAGCCAACAGTTGTCCAGTTGAGGCTATTAAAGTTGAATAATTTTTATGGTTGAAGATTTAAATAAAAAAATAGAGCAAACAATTAATAGAACAGAAAAAACAATTTCAGACTCACTTCCGTCAAAAGAGGTGGAGTTTTTTGATACTGATTTTGAAAAAAGGGAAAGTTCTTCTGAGGGAATAAAAGAAGGTCAAACTAGCAACGAAAAAAAGGGTGATAGTTTTTCTTCTGGTGGTCAGAGTTATTCAACAAAAGTAATAGATGAAAATAAAAAAAGAGAAATAAAAATAGAGGAAATATTATCTGAAGGTTTAGATGATATTTTTTTAGGATTACCACCTAAAAAACAAGAAGAATTTAAAATAGAAGGAGAGAAAGCGGTTGTAAAAATAAATATTTTATTAACTAAAGCCAAGGTTAGTATTGAAAAAATAATTGATGTAATTAAAAAATGGTTATCAACCATACCCAAGGTTAATAGATTTTTTTTAGAACAAGAAGCTAAAATAAAAGCTGACAGAATAATAAAATTGAAAAAATAATTCTATGAATAATATTCAAAATATCAATTTAAATGAAATTGAATCATCAGGATTTTTTTCTTCTGATTATTTTTATCTGGGAGCTTTTTTTATTGTTATTTTTTTTATTTTTTTATTGATTCGATTTTTTGTCAGATATTATAATATTAGGAGTAAGGACTCCAATCAGTCTATTTTTTTGGTTAGACTTCCTAAAGAAAAACCAAACGAGCAAGATAAAGGTGAGAGCGTTCAACAGTTACAAGAGGAAATTGCTAAGGGAGAAACTGTTTTTGCTAGTATTGGTGGTTTAAGGGCCCAAAGAGGTTTCTTCGCCTGGTTTTTTGGCAGAAACGATAACTTTTCCTTTGAAATTGTTTCTAGTAAAAATAAAATTTCTTTTTATATAACAGCACCAAAAGAAAAATCACTTTATTTAGAACAGCAAATACACGCTCATTATCCAGAAGCTTCGATAGAAGAAGTGGAGGATTATAATATATTTAATCCTCAGGGATATATTTTGGCTGGTTATTTGCAGGCAAAAAGAAGTTTTATTTTTCCATTTTTAGATTATAGTGAGATGGAATCTGATCCGATGAATTCTCTTATTAATGTAATGTCAAAACTAGAATCAGATGAAAGCATTGCTGTTCAATATGTTGTTAGAAGTGCTAAAAAAGGTTGGCATGCCAAGGTTAAAGAAGCCGTTCTTCGTGCCTATAAAAATCAAGATGTTAGCGAAATTTTTAGAATAAGTAGTAATTCTTTTCATAATGCTATTAACTTTTTTATATATGATATAGTTTTAGGAATGTTTGATATGGGCAGACCAGAAAAAGAAAAAGAAGCTGACAACAAAAAGAAAGAATTAACCGAAAAGGAAAGAGAGATGTTAAAAAAAATGGAAGAAAAAAACGCTAAAGCCGGATTAGATGTTAATTTAAGAATAGTTGTTAGTTCTAAAACCAAAGAAAAATCTCAAATGTATTTTGAAAATATTTCTAATGCCTTTAGCGAATATACTTATTATGAATATGGCAATTCATTTAAAAGACCAATTAAGGGTAATCAAGAAGATATAATTAATAATTTTATTTATCGACATTTTATTGATAGTCAAAGTTTTCTTCTTAACACCGAAGAATTGGTGTCGATGTATCATTTTCCTTTATCTCACACTGAAACACCAAATATTGATTGGTTAACGTCTAAAACAGCAGCTGCTCCCAATAATATCCCCAAGGAAGGGGTTCTTTTGGGATTTAATCTTTTTAGAGGTATAAAAACAGAGGTTAGAATTAAAAGAGTAGATCGTCGTAGACATATGTATATAGTTGGTAAATCTGGAACTGGTAAATCTGTTTTGTTAAATAATTTAGCTATTCAAGATATACAAAATGGTGATGGTGTTTGCGTGATGGATCCTAATGGTGACTTAATCGAAGATATTTTGAACAGAATTCCACCAGAGAGAGCTGAAGATGTTATTATTTTTTCACCATCAGACACTGAAAGGCCCTTAGGATTAAATTTATTGGAGTATGATGAAAGATATCCAGAGCAGAAAACTTTTGTTATTAATGAAATGATTGGTATTTTTGATAAATTATATGATTTAAAGGCTACTGGAGGCCCAATGTTTGAACAATATATGAGAAATGCCTTACTGTTGATAATGGATAGTCCTGAAACTGGATCAACTTTAATGGAAATTTCCAAAGTATTAGCCGATGAAGATTTTAGAAGAATGAAGCTTAAAATGTGCAAAAATCAAACAGTTGTTGATTTTTGGCAAAAGGAAGCTGAAAAGGCCGGTGGAGAGGCAGCTTTGGCCAATATGGTGCCCTATATTACCTCAAAATTGACTCCATTTGTTTCCAATGACATGATGATGCCAATTATTGGCCAACAAAAAAGCGCCTTTAATTTTAGGGATTTAATGGACAATAAAAAGATTTTAATGGTTGATCTGCCAAAAGGAGCTATTGGCGAAACCAATGCTTATCTTTTGGGTATGATTATTGTTGGAAAAATTCTAATGGCGGCTCTTTCTCGAACTGACATGCCAGCCGAAGAAAGGAAAGATTTTTATTTATATATAGATGAGTTTCAAAATTTTACAACTAACTCTATTTGTCAAATTTTATCCGAAGCCAGAAAGTACGCTTTGTGTTTAAATATTGCCCATCAGTATATTGGACAGCTTAGCAAAAATCAAGACACTCAAATAAAGGATGCTGTTTTTGGTAACGTTGGAACCATGGTTAGTTTTCGCGTTGGATCAGAAGATGCGGAGTTTTTGGTTAAAGAATTTGCTCCAGTTTTTAATGAATATGATTTAGTAAATGTTGGTCGAGGTGGTTTTGCAAAATTATTGGTTGACGGTCAGGGAACTAGACCATTTTCACTACAAACAGTTTGGCCTCTAATGGGTGATTTTAAGCCAGGAATGTCTCAGAATATCAGACAACTTAGTAGGTATAAATATGGCCAAGAAAGAGGTATTATTTTACGAGAAATAGCTAGCCGAAGAATAGATTAATATGGATATTATTTTTCAAATAAAAGCTTTGATACTTGGAATCGTTCAAGGTTTTACTGAATTTTTGCCAATATCATCAACAGCTCACTTATTAATTTTTACAAAAATTTTAAGAATAGAGCTCGATGATTTTACTAAGAGCTTTATAATCATCATTCAATTCGCTTCTATCTTGGCGGTTGTTTTTTTATATTGGAAAAAAATAATAGATAATTTTTTTCCTTATTTTAAAAAAATCATTGTAGCTTTTTTGCCGACAGCCGTTTTGGGTTTAATCTTCTATAAAATTGTTAAAAATTTTTTGCAGGAAAGCTCTTTAATTATTTCTTTAGCTTTATTTTTTGGCGGGGTATTGATAATAGTATTGGAAAATTATTATTATCAAAAAAATTTAGCATCAACTTCTGTTTTTTCCGAAGAAGATCCCTTAAAAGAAATTAGTTATAAAAAATGTTTTTACATTGGCTTGTTTCAATCTATAGCCATGATTCCTGGTGTTTCCAGGTCGGCGGCTACTATTTTTGGTGGTTTGTTTTTAGGAATTAGTCGTCGAGCAATTGTCGAATTTTCCTTTTTATTAGCCATACCAACAATGGCAGCTGCCACTGGCTTAGATCTATTAAAAACAGAGATAAATTTTAACCAAAGCCAGATATTGTTTCTTTTTTTAGGTTTCTTGAGTTCTTTTTTAGTGGCCATGTTTTCCATTAAATTTTTATTAGCTTTTGTTAAGAAGAGCAATTTTAAACCTTTTGCTTGGTATAGAATATTAATTGGATTATTGACTTTTTTGTTTTTTTGTATTAATATCTGGAGTTAAGTATAAGAGTAAATTAACAATAAAATAATAATAACGATGATTAAAAAAGAGAAAATTATTGATTTTTCGGAATGGACCGTCGCTTTTGATTTTGATGGTACACTAGTAAAAACAACAGAAATTGGGGTTAATAGAATTAAAACTGTTTGTTCAGAGATTGGTTTGCCGTCAAATAAAATGCCTGACAACCAAATTCTCAGATCTTTGTGGGGAATGCCTTATCACGACTTAATACAGGTTATTTCAGATGAACTTCTTTGGAATCAAAGTGAACTTAAGTCTTTTTGGGAGGAAGATACTATTTATGAGCTTCATAAAAATCCAAAACCAAAAAGAAATATTTTTATCAATTCCGGATTAAGATATCTTCATGAGGTTGGGATAGATTTAATGATAATATCTAGCAGGGAAAAGAAATCAATAATTGAAGTGGCAACTGATGCCAAACTGAATTTAGATTTTTTTAAGTTTATTCAGGGAAATGGTTGCCATGATTTTATAAAGCCTGATCCTCGTGTTTTTGATCCAATAAAAAAAAGTTTGAATGATTCAGGTAGAGATATTGGTAAGTTGATATATGTAGGCGACACTGTTAAAGCTGATTTTGAAGCAGCTAAGAAAGCAAATCTCAAATTTGCAGCTATTGCATCTTCATTTATTTCTACTCCAGCTGATTTTATGGCCGCTGGCTTAGATAAAAAGCTTATTTTTACCAACCCGGCTGATTTTTGCATTGATATTGATTTGGTTATAAAATCATATTCTTGATTTTTTAAATCAAAAAACCGCTCTTTAAAGCGGTTTTTTTTATATTATTTTCTGAGCTGTAGTTTTTTTTAAGAAGCAACCTTAATTCCTTTTCCCATGGTCGAATTTAAACTAACATTCTTGATATAAACTCCTTTAGAAGAAGCTGGTTTAGCTCTTTTTATGGCCTCTAAAAGAGTATTGAAGTTCTCCTCTAAAGCTTTATTTTCAAAGCTAACCTTGCCAATTATAGCATGAACATTTCCAGTATCGTCATTTTTAAAGCTTACCTTACCCTTTTTTAATTCAGCCACTGTTTTAGCTGGATTGTTGGTAACAGTTTCGTTTTTAGGAGAAGGCATTAAACCTCTTGTTCCTAATATTTTAGCGATCTTGGCTAAATTTTTCATCATGTCTACTTCGGCAATGGCAATATCAAAATTGGTTTTCTCTGTTTTTTTAATTTCTTCAATCAAATCATCACCACCAACCAAATCAGCACCAGCCTCTTTTACTTCTTTTTCTTTAGCAGAAGAAACAAAAGCAGCTATTCTGACGGTTTTTCCGGTTCCATTTGGTAGACTCACGGCTGATCTTACTTGTTGATCTCCTTTCTTGTTGTCTATACCTAGGCGAAAATGAACTTCGATTGAAGCATCAAATTTGGCTTTATGATTTTTTTTACATATTTCAATTGCTTCAGCAATAGAATAAGTTTTTTCTTTGTCAAAATTTTCCATAGTTTTTTGTGGTGGTAACGAATTAAATTCTCCCACATTAATTATATTATTATTTTATCTCTACGCCCATTTGTCTAGCGGTACCAGCAATAATATTCATGGCAGCTTCTAAATTGTCGGTATTTAAATCAGACATTTTTATTTTAGCTATTTCAGCTAATTGTTCCTTAGTGATAGAACCAACCTTTTGACTTAATGGTTTTCCGGATCCTTTTTGAATTTTAGCAAATTTTTTAATTAATTCAGAAGCCGGAGGGGACTTCATTATAAAGTCAAAAGTTCTATCTTCGTAAACACTAATTTCAACCGGGGTTATTTCTCCCATTCTGTCGCGACTAGCTTCATTGAATTTTGAACAAAAGTCCTGAATGTTTAATCCATGTTGACCTAAGGCTGGACCAACAGGGGAGGCTGGATTAGCTTGTCCGGCTGGTATTTGTAATTTTATTTTGGTTAATAATTTTTTTGCCATATTTTTGTTTTTATATGATTTGAGAAGCGAACTCTAAAGAGTTCCAAATCTTTATACTTTTTTAATTTGTAAAAAATCCAATTCAACTGGAGTCTCTCTGCCAAACATTGATACATTAACTTTAATTTTGCCCTTAGCTTCATCAATATTGGTTATTTTTCCTTCAAAGTTTTTGAATGGTCCATCGGTTATTTTTACAACCTCTCCTTCAACAACGTCTATTTTAAACTTTGGTTCTTCAACCCCCATTCTTTTCATTAATCCTTGTACCTCTTTTTCACTGATTGGGGTTGGAACAGTTCCGACACCTATAAAACCAGTAACATTGGGAGTGTTTCTAACTATATACCATGACTCATCAGTAACAATCATTTCAACTAAGACATAGCCAGGAAATATTTTTTCCTCAATAACTTTTCTTTTTCCGTTTTTTATTTTTATTTTCTTTTCTGTTGGAACTAAAACGTTAAAAATTTTATCTCCAGCATCTAGAGTTTCTATCCTTTGTTTTAAATTGTGGGCAACATTTTCTTCGTAACCAGAATAAGTATGAAGAACATACCATCTTTTGCCCTGGTCTAGATTTTGTTTAGCCATATTTATTATTTAATTAAAAATTCTAAACCTAAATTGAAGATGAAATCAAGACCACCCAAAAACACAGCCGTTGCCAAGCTAACTCCAACTACTAACAATGTGTAGTTGTAGGTTTCTTTTTTTGTTGGCCAGCTTACTTTTTTCAACTCAATTATAGAATTTTTTATATAATTACTGAATTTGCTCATATTTTTTAAATTAAAAAAGCCTTATTTGGCTACGAGTACATAATAATAAAGAAAAAAATAAAAGTCAACACCTTTTATTGATTTTTTTATATTAATATAGTATTATAATTTTAGTTAAAATAATAAAAAACATTAAATATTATGGTTAGTCCTAATTTGACAAAAAAGCAGGAAAGTAGTTTTGATGTGGATTTAGATATAAAAAGGCTTTTTCAAATAGTTTATACCGAAAAGAACAATTTAAACAAATCTAAAAACAAAGAAGCTAATATTAGTGTTTCTACAATGGGATCAAAGTTGGCTTTTTTTTATGAAAAATTAAGAAATGCCGTTGATTATGATGATGATTATTTGCTTCGAAAAAATGCCATTAAAAGAATATTGAAAAGACAAATATTAATTGAGGGTGTTATTAAAAAATCAGAAAGTGAAGACATTTCTTCTCATTTGTTGACTGAACTAATCCAAGCTGGTTATTTACCTAACAACTCAATTCCAGAAAAAAAGATTTATGAAATCGGAGAGATAATAGATAAGTATATAAAACTTAAATATTATAGTTTTCAAAAGGAAAGTTTTTTTTCTATTTTGTCTGAGTCTTTCGGGTTTAGAAATAAAAGGAAGAGAACTAGTAAGGCTAAAAAGATTTTAATTAATTGGGTCATATCTTTAGCTGCCGCTGAAATTGAAGAAAATTTATCAGAAGATTCTGTTAAAAAAGAAATGGTTAGTAAGATGTTTGAAATTTTAAAGGATAATATAAAAATTCCTAGAGATTTGCCATTTGAAAATGATTTGGATGTTCAAATATATTTAAGCATCTGTCGCAATTTTCTTCGTTATGACAATGATCTTTTAAATTTAATTGCTTTTAAATATTACAATAAAAATTGGAAAAAAGCCGATGATGATAAAATAATTAAAATTTCTGAAAAAATTGATAAGCTATACTTGGCTGTTTCTAACCAATTAAAGCATCCCCTAATTAAACAAGTTGATAAAATAGTTAAATCTTATTCTTTATATTTTTCCATTTTGCGAGAGGCTATAGATGAAAATCCTTTGAAAGTTTATGAGTTTGCTGTTAGCAACTATAAGGCTTTCATGAGTTTTATTAAAGAAATTAGTCAAAGAAGATATAAAAAAATAAGAAAAAAACTATGGTCTTCTGGTTGGCGAAGTATAATTTATATATTTTTAACAAAATCGATTTTTGTTTTTGCTCTAGAGATTCCAGCTATTAAATTTTTTGGAGAACAATTAAATCCAATATCTTTAAGCATCAATGTAGCTTTTCCGGCCGTGCTTTTGTTTGCCATGATACTTTTCACTTGGAGTCCTGCCAAAGAAAACGAAAAAAAGATACTCGAAGGAATAGAGGAGATTGTTTTTACCGAAAAAAGACAAAAATATTCCATGATTTTAAGAAAACCAGCCAAAAGAAGTTTTTTTATGGACTTTGTTTTTAATCTTCTTTACATCACTGGATTTTCAATAACTATATATTTTATTATAAAGGGCTTAACTTTAATCGATTTTAATTGGGTTAATATTACTATTTTCTTATTCTTTTTAACTTTTGTTAGTTTTTTCAGTTTTAGAATAAAAAGAGAAACAAAAAGATTCATAATAGTAGAGCATAAAGATGGTTTTATTAGTTTTTTGTTTGATTTCTTTTATATGCCGATAGTTGCTACTGGAAAATTTTTATCAGACAACGTTTCTAGAATTAATATTTTTATTTTCATTTTAGACTTTATTATTGAAGCGCCATTTAAGGTGTTTGTAGAAATATTTGATGATTGGGTTAAATATGTAAAAGAAAGAAAGGAAGATTTAATCAATTAATTTTTTATGAGTTTATATTTAGTAGCAACTCCTATTGGTAATTTAGAGGATATAACTTTAAGAGCTTTAAGGACTTTAAAAGAGTCCGATTATATTTTAAGTGAAGATACTAGGGTGGCAAAAAAACTTTTAGATCATTATCAAATAAAAAAACCTTTAATATCTTTTCATCATCATACTTCGGAAAGTAAATATAAAGAAGTTTTGTCTTATTTGCAAAAAGGTTTAAATATATCTTTTGTTAGCGATGCTGGCACGCCAGCCATCTCTGACCCAGGTGGTCTTTTGATTGATTTTATTAGAAGAAATGATCCAGAAATTTTTATTGAACCAATACCAGGAGCTTCGGCCTTAACAGCGGCTATTTCTGTTTCTGGTATTAAAATTGATAAGTTTTTATTTTTTGGTTTTTTACCACATAAAAAAGGAAGAAATAAAATGATAGATGAGATTTTATCTAGTAAATATCCAGTTGTTTTGTTCGAGTCAAAACATCGAATTCTAAAGTTGTTAGAAGAAATCTCCTCAACTTCTTCGAGTAAAAAAATTATGATATTTAGAGAACTTAGCAAAATGCACTATAGTTTTTATGATGGTAGCGCCAAGGAATTACTAGCCAGATTTAAAGAGGGCAAGGATTCTTTAAAGGGAGAGTTTACCGCTATTATTTATTAATTTTAAATATTTTTTTATGATTGACATTATTCTTTTGATTTTTTTATCACTTTTTGTTATTTATGGTTTTTATGTTGGTCTAGTTCGAATGGCCTTGAATTTATTAGCTTCAATACTGGGTATAATTTTATCTATAAAATTTTATGATGCTTTTTATGAATTATTTCCATTTATTGGCTTTGGTTCAGATTCGCTTGGTAAAGTTATATCTTTTATCGTTGTTTTAAGTATAATTTCTTTTATTTTGAGCTTTGGTTTTAAATTATTAGGAAAAATTTTAAAAATAATAACCTCTTTACCGGTTATTTCATTGGCCAATAGATTGGCTGGTGGTGCTTTCGGATTAATTCAGGGATTGTTTATAATCGGCGCTATTCTTTTTGTTTTATCTTACTATGCAGTCTTAAATGGTTTATTAAATTTTGTTATTTCAAACTCAGAAATATCACCTGTTTTTATTAAAGCTGTTTATTGGTTAAAACCTTTTATACCAGAGGCTCTGAAAGTTTTGCAATCAGCGATTATCTAAATTTTTATTTAAATAATTTTTGTTTGCCAAAAATAAATTTTTTGATTAAAATAATAAAGTTAGTTGTTAGCTTTTTTTTGTTGATTTTAACATAACTGGAAATTGCCAGTTTATTTTTAAAGTCTTTAAAGAAGGAGTAGTATAAGATTAATAATAATTGTAAATAATTATGACTGATAAAGGTAATAAAAAAAACAAAATTAAGAATATTATTAAAAATATTTTGTTTGTTTTTCTAGGCGTTTTTATTTTATTAGTGGCTTTTTTAAGTGGAGCTAGTTTGGCGGTTGAAAACAATGTAGTTAAAAAAGTCGCCGAAAAAAATGTTATTTTTTTAGGGCGTTTGTCTGGGAAATATAGCAAAGTTGATAATCAAATAGCTCAAAATATAGATTTTGGTTTGTATTGGGATGTTTGGGATGCAATGAAAGAACTTTACGTTGATAAAGATCAGATTTCTGACAAACAGCTTTTTTATGGCTCACTAAAGGGTTTGGTTAACTCCTTAGAAGACCCTTATTCTGAGTTTATGGACCCCCAACTCACAAAAGAGTTTGAAGAAGACATGTCGGGCTCTTTTGAGGGTATTGGCGCCGAAATTGGTATTAGAGACGGTATTTTGACCGTAATTGCTCCTTTAGAGGGAACACCGGCTCAAAAGGCTGGATTAATGTCTGGTGACAAAATACTAGAAATAAATGGCGAAAGCACCAAAGACATGAATATTGATCAAGCGGTTAGTAAAATAAGAGGACCGAAGGGAACAGAAGTAGTTTTAAATATTTTTCGAACTGGTTTAGAGGATTTTAAGGACATTAATATTATTAGAGATACTATTGTTATTAAAAGTGTTTCTCTTGAAATTTTAGATAATAATATTTTTTTAATTAAAATAAATGCCTTTAATGATGATACGGAATATCTTTTTTCTGATTTTGCTAAACAAGCTTTTGACAATAAGGCCAAGGGTGTTATTCTTGATTTAAGGAATAATCCCGGTGGTTATTTAGAAACTTCAGTTAATGTTTTAGGTGAATGGATAAATGGTGAAGTGGCTTTAGCAGAGAGATTTACTGATGGTCATGAAATGGAATACATTGCCAAAGGCAATAATTATTTAAAAGATATACCAACCGTTGTTTTAATTAATTATGGAAGCGCTTCAGCCTCGGAGATAGTTTCTGGAGCTTTGCAGGATTATGGTAAAGCTAAAATAATTGGAGAAAAGAGTTATGGCAAAGGTTCGGTTCAAATGGTAAAAAATATAAAAGATGGATCTTCTTTAAAAATAACCATAGCTAAATGGTTAACCCCCAAAGGTCAAGACATAAATAAAGAAGGAATAAAGCCAGACGAGGAAGTAAAATTAAGTTTAGAGGATTTTGAAAATGACATCGACAATCAATTAAACAGAGCCTTAGAAATATTAAATCAATAATTAAAATATATAAGTTAATGTTATGAAAAAAGCGAAAACTAAGTTTATATTTGTGGTTGGTGGGGTGATGTCTGGGGTCGGTAAGGGCATAACCACTGCTTCAATTGCTCAAATTTTATCAAACAAGGGGTATAATGTTAGCGCTATTAAAATTGATCCTTATATTAACGTTGACGCTGGAACCATGAACCCAGTTGAACATGGTGAGGTGTTTGTTACTGATGATGGTGATGAAACCGATCAAGATATTGGAAATTATGAAAGATTTTTAAATAAAAATATTAATAAGGAAAATTACATGACCACTGGTCGTGTTTATCAGTCAGTTATTTCAAGAGAGAGAAATCTTGAATATGAAGGAAAGTGTGTTCAAGTTATTCCACACATTCCAATGGAAGTTAGGGATAGAATTAAAAAAGCAGCTGAAAAAACAAAGGCCGAAATAGTAGTTATTGAAATTGGTGGAACCGTCGGTGAATATGAGAACCTTTTATTTTTAGAAGCAGCTAGAGTAATGAAATTAAAAAATCCTGAGGATGTTTTATTTGTAATGGTTTCTTATTTACCCATACCAAATAAAATAGGGGAAATGAAAACTAAACCCACACAGCATGCTGTTAGAAGCCTGAATACAGCTGGAATACAGCCAAATTTTATAGTTGCTAGATCGGAAAGGGATATTGATGATGTTCGTAGGGGAAAAATAGCTATCCATTGTAATGTTTCTAAGGAAGATGTTATTGCTGCTCCAGACATAGATTCAATTTATGAAGTTCCTGTTAATTTTGAAAAAAATAATTTTGGTAATAAAATATTAAAAAAATTAAATTTAAAATCCAGAAATACATCAAAAGGTAAAGAAAATTCAAAGAAATGGTTAGAAATGATTGATAATATAAAAAATACCAAAAAAGAGGTTAAGGTAGCAATTGTTGGTAAATACTTTGCTACCGGAGATTTTTCTCTGGGTGATTCTTATATCTCGGTTATTGAAGCTATCAAACATGCCGCTGCTTATAATAAAATAAAAGTTAGTTTAGAGTGGATTGGAACTGAGGATATCGAAAAAAATGGTTTAAAAAGTTTAAAGAATTTTGCTGGAGTCATCGTTCCTCAAGGATGGGGAAGTAGGGGTTCAGAAGGAAAAATAGAAACCATTAGATATTGTCGTGAAAATAAAATACCTTATCTTGGTTTATGTTATGGTATGCAAATGGCTGTAATTGAATTTGCCAGAAATGTCTGTAATTTGAAAGATGCTACTTCTGAAGAAATAAATTCAAAGAGTAAAAATAAGGTTATTCATATCATGCCAGAACAAGCAGAATTAATTAAAAAGAGAGGTTATGGTGGAACTATTCGCTTGGGCTCTTGGCCATGTAAAATGGTTAAAAATACTAGATTAGAGAAGGCATACGACAAAATGGGATTTAAAGATGTGATAAACGAGAGACATCGTCATCGCTATGAATTTAATAATGATTTTAGAGAATTATTTGAAAAAAATGGTTTAACAATATCTGGCACATCTCCTGACGGTAAAATTGTCGAAGCCATAGAAATAAAAGATCATCCTTTTTTTGTTGGAGTTCAATTTCATCCAGAATATATTTCTAGGCCACTAAATCCGCATCCTTTGTTCGTGGAGTTTGTAAGAGTTCTTAAAGGATTAAAATAAAAAATAGATAAGAACTTTATAAAAAAAAGAGGGAAGGCTTCAAAGCTTTCCCTTTTTGTTTTTTTGTTTGGAAACGATTAATTGGTTGTAAAGGTAACCATGTTGTCGATACCGTTATCAACTGTTAAACCGTAACGTAGAAACCAGGTCCAAGTAGAGCCAGTTCTTTTTGCTAAATTATACTTCAATGTATGCCCGATTTGTGATCGTATCGTATAATGTATATACCCATTTTCTATTTTTGTAATAGTGTAGGTAGCATCATTAGAGACGTTGGTGTAAATAGTTACACCTCCGGGACCAACATGAGGTATGGCAAATGAACTAATATCGAGTGGGTTGGGATCGGTTTGACTCCCATCCAAATGCATTCTGAATGTGTAATCATAAACATTTGTAAAACCACTGACAGCAGCTCTTCCCAGGCTTTCAACTTGTTTAGGGGCTGGATAACCGGGCCAAGTATATGAACTAGTCCCATTTCCATCATCTTCTAAATACTTCCATTCTTCTTTTTCACAGCCGCTAGAAAGGGCTGCCAACACCAGAAGTAGTGCAAACATTTTTCTCATTTTTTAGGCCCCTCCACGGCCTTATTTTATTATTAAAAAACTATTATTTGTATAAATTAATTATATTTTCGGTTATTTTTTCCCAATTATACTCAACTAATAGATCATTATAACTATTTTCTATCATTTTGTCAATACCTAAATCATTTTTGTGATTTAAAAATATTTCCAATTTATTCTTTAAATCTTCTACATTTTTATTTTCAAAAATTAAGGCATTATTTTCGACAACCTCCTTGTTAGCATCTATACTACTAACTAACAATGGCAATTTAGCTGATATTGCCTCTAGCAAAGATATAGAAAGACCTTCAGCTTCTGAAGCCTGAACAAATAGGGCAGCGTTAGAAAATAATTCAGCTAGAGTGTCACCAACCTGTGTTCCTGCAAATATTATATTTTTATTGTTTTCAGCCTTTTCTTTTAGTTGTTCCAGAAAATCACCATCACCAACTATAACTAATTTTTTATTAGTTTCTATTTTTTTATAAGCCTCAACTAGATATTCCAAGCCTTTGTTTTTTACAATTCTAGAAACAGATAAAATGTAGGAGTCTTTTTCTAGATCCCAAAGTTCTTTAATTTTACTAACCGGTTTATTATCTATTTGTCTGACTCCATTTGGAATGTATTCTACTAATCTTTGATATTTATTTTCAACATATTTTTTTAAACTTTTAGAAACAACAATCACTTTATCAGCCAAACGACAGCCGATTCTTTCGCCAAGCATTAAATATAATTTAGCTATTTTACCCCATTTAGTGTTGTAATAACATTGACTATGAAAAGTAAAAATAACCCTTGTTTTTGGTTTAAATAACTTAATTAACCAAATTAGAGATGCTGGTCCAATAGAATGAAAATGAATAACATCAGCTTTTCTTTTAAATATAAAATCAAGACAAGCTAAAAAAGTATGGCTAATAGCATCTAAGTTTTTTGAATTTAAACTTGGTAGTGGTATAAGTTTAATACCTTTATATTCTTTTACATTCTTATCACTATAATTATGTCTGGTGTAAGCAAAAACCCCATGTCCTTTTTTAACTAACTCAATAGCTAAATTTTCAACATGATTTTCTACGCCACCAGAAGTGGCTGGTATTCCTTTTTGTCCAATTATATATATTTTCATACCATTATTTTAACCTCAAATTCTAGCATATTTATAAAAAAATGTCAATAGGTTATTTTGGCAACAAAAAAGGGCTTTTTCAGCCCTTTTTTTTATTATTTTAGCTCTATAACCATTTCTTTTTTTTGAAAAAAACCAACATTAACAAACCGGACAGGGAACTCCACATTATAATTCTTAAAAATAACTGAATGTTTTCTTCTGGTGGAGATGGATTAAAATTCATTCCGAAAAGATTAATAAATAAATTTAAAGGCATAACAATAACCGAAACTATAGTTAAAGTTTTCATGATATTGTTTATTCTATAGCTACTAACCGATTCGCTGGTGTCGTGCAGTGATTCAATGATTTCTTTTTGTATATCAGAAAATTCCCAAATTCTTTGACTGTGTTCGGCTAAGATATCATAATAATTTTTTATTTGTTCTTGAGGAACTAGACTGCTTTCCATTTCTGTTAATTTCTTCATGATATTTTTGTGATTCTGAATTATTCTTCTGATGTTAATAATATTTCTTTTTAATGTTAACAACTGAGATGTTGTTTCTTGCAATCTATTTTCAAAGATACTTTTTTCTACTCGACTAATTTCAATATTATTTTCATCTAAAAGGGAATAGGAGTCTTGAATTAATTTTTCTAAAATTTCATAGAGTAAAATAGCAGATGATTCTAGCTTATAACTTTCAGAAAAAATTTGTTCATCTTGGCAATATTTAAAGAATTCTTTTAAAGCTTTTGTCTTTCCATCGTGAAGAGTTATTAAAAAACCGTGACCAATAAAAAATTCTATTTCTCCTGGCAGAACTTTTCCATTATCCATTACGGGGAAGTGTAGAGTTATAAAAAGATAATTTTTACCACCATAAATCATCGGTCTTTGAGTGGTTATGTTAACTAAGGACAACTCTAAATGTTTGTCATCAAAACCAAATTTCTTTTTGAGATAAGTTATCTCTTTTTTTTCTGGATCTAAAATATTATACCATTCAACCTTCCTTGGTAGAGAGGGATTATCGATGGTTATTTTACTTATTTTTTTTGATATTTTTTCAAAATTTTCAGACATATTTTTTTTCTTATTTATATTCTAATTTTAACAAATAACGATTTTTTTGTCTAATTTTCAAAATAAAAAAACCCTTTTGGAAAAGGGTTTTGTAAAGTTTTGTAAACAAGCTAATAAGCAAAAGAAAATCCTTGAACCGCTACATTATACATACCACTCAAAGACATGTATGGATCGGGAACAAAATTTATTCCATCCATATATCCATACTGTACAATTCTTTGATTAAAGGTTGTATGAGCTGGTAAAACGGGGTGGATTCTGCCATCCGTTTGAGTTATTGGTAATTCCGTCCAAGTAGTGTCTGTTATTAGTTTGTGTCTCCACATGTTTGTTTGTGGCGATGCTAATATATAAAGTGGTATTTCGCCAAAAACTAATGTTCCCATTAAAACAACAGGGATTGGTCTGCCATAATCTCCAGCTCCAGTTTGAATTCCGGTTAGTGGAGTAAAAACTGTTCCAACTTGATAAACTCGACCATTGTCATAGATGAACTCAGCAACATTGTTGTCTGTTGGATCCTGACACCTCCAAACACTAGATGTGTCAATTTCTGTCCAAATTTCTGAAACACCATCTAGATAACCAATATTTGTTTTTCCCCTGCCAGGTATCATTCCATTTGGAGCAATATCAAAATACCATTCTATTGAATCAGTCCCATAAAAGTAAACTTGATTGTAAAAAGCAGGAAATGGGTTATAAACTATTCCACTAAAACCAAATAACCTAAAAAGTGTTTCTGTTCCATCAAAAATTACTGGCCTATTAACTCTCCAGTAATATCTAAAAACATTACTAGAGTCAATGTATTCCGATCTAACGGGTTCTGGTTGCACAATCAAGGCTTCATCCAGTGAACTAACAACTGATACAGTCATAAACCATTCAAAACCGTAGGGAGGAGGATTAAAAGCTCTGATAGTGTATGTGCCTAATTGTTGAAAGGTAAAGCTTATCATTTCCTTCCCAATTATAGTAGTGTCGAGGCCGATAGCGGGATTGGTTATTTGCCAATTAATAGCCGTTAACGGTTCTGTTCCCCAAACACCAGTAACTCCGGTGCCATATATTGTATAGTTTGCACCGTTTTCGATTACCGAATTTGTAGCCTTAGCAGAATTTGAAGCTTTTTGATTTTTACTTAGCGGTTCTATTATGCCAGTTTTTAATTTTTGACTTTGCTGGGTATTGAAGTGTATTTTTAACATCAAAGGTGTTTCAAACTCTTCTTTACCACAAGCAAAAACAATTAAAGCAATAGCAACTGCCAACAAAACGCTTGTTGTTAATGTTCTTTTTTTCATTTTGCGGTTCCTCCATATTTGATTTAGTTAAACAAAAAGTTCTCATTAATGATATAATACCTTTTTAGGCATCATTACATTTAATAATAAATAAAATAAAATGTCAATAGTAGACAATATTTTTAGTCTATAGTCAAGTCAATTATTTACTTGAAAATATAAATAATATATAATAAAATCGTAAATCTAAAAATATAATTAATTTTTTATGATTAATGTTTTAGGGGTGGATATAGAAAACGACTTAACAAAAAACAGTGTTTTGGACAAATTTTTATTTTTTTTAGATTCAAATGAACAACATTATATAGTTACGCCAAACCCAGAAATAGTTTTGCAAGCTCAAATAGATGAAGAGCTTTTTTATATTTTAAATAAAGCTGATTTAGCCCTGGCTGACGGCTTTGGTCTTAAAATTGCCGCTTTTTTGAATGGGAAAAAATTAATAAGAACTAGTGGTTCCGATATTTTGCCAGATTTATTGAAACTGGCCGAAGAAAAAAATAAAAAAGTTTTAATTGTAAATAGAGAAGATGGTCTTTCTAGCGAAAATGATATTAAATTATTTTTAGAAAATAATTATCCTAATTTAAATTTTTTAATAAAAAGCACTGACATTCGATTTATTATACCGCCCAGACGTCATCTTTTAAATATAAAACACAATAAAAAATATAACTTTTTAGAAAATTTAGTAAATAATTTTAAAGAAAAAATAAACAAAGGTTTTGATACTCTAACTAATTTAAATAAGAATGATCTATTTAATTTTGAAGCTGACATTTTAATTTGTAATTTTGGTGCTCCTTATCAAGAAAAATTCATTTTTCATAATATAAAAAAAATACCAACTGTAAAATTAGCAATAGGTCTTGGTGGTTCTTTTGATTTTTTAACTGGAAAAATAAAGAGAGCCCCAAAAATAATGAGACTTGTTGGATTAGAGTGGTTATGGCGATTATTTAAACAACCCAAAAGATTAAAAAGAATTTTTAGAGCGGTTATTATTTTTCCTTTAAAACTTTTACATTGGAAATTTATTAGTCCTTTTGTTTATAGAAAAAATGTTGCTTGTTTGTTGTATAAAAAAGAAAATTTAAATTACACCGCCCTAGAAAATAAAAACAGAAATCACTTAGATTTTTATCAAATATTATTAGTAGAAAGAAGTGAGGAGCCTGGGCACTGGCAAATTCCTCAGGGCGGATTAGATAATCAGGAAATTAAAATAGCAGGAACTCGAGAGCTTTATGAAGAATTAGGAATCAGTGATTTTACTCCCAAAAAAATATATAAAAATGTATTCAAATATAGAGTTAATCGTAAAGGACGTTATGGTTTTAAGGGACAAAAACAAGGTCTGTTAATAGCCGAATTTCATGGGAAAGACACTGATATTGACCTTAATTTTTGGGATCATCGAGATTTTAAATGGGTTAGAGCTAGTGAGTTCGTAAATAGTGTTCATCCAGTAAGACGTAAAGCTTCGGAAGTATTTTTAGAAAAATTTATTGATTATATTAAAACATCAGAATTAAATTAATTAAAAAAATATATGAATAAAATTAGATTAAGATTTGCTCCATCACCAACTGGTTTTTTACATATTGGTAATCTACGATCAGCTTTGTTTGGCTATTTTTTAGCTAAAAGTTTGGGGGGTGATTTTATTTTAAGAATTGAAGATACCGACCAAAAAAGAGAAGTGGAGGGAGCTACTAAGAGTTTACTGGATATTTTATCTTGGGTTGGAATAGAGTTTAGCGAAGGTCCACATGTCGGCGGTAGTTACGGTCCTTATATTCAAACTCAAAGAATAGAAATTTATCAAAAATACATCAAAGAGCTTTTGGATAGGGGCGAAGCTTATCATTGTTTTTGCAGTGCTGAAAGATTAGAAGAAATGAGACAAAAACAGCAAGAAAATAAAGAAGCACCAAAATATGATGGTCGTTGTCGAAATTTAAGCAAAGAAGAAGTTGAACAAAAAATAAAAAACGGGGAAAGCTATGTGATTAGACAAAAAATTCCACAAAGTTGCTGTGTAGAAGTTCACGATGAACTTAGAGGTAAAATAGTTTTCAAATCAAACGACTTAGATGATCATGTTTTGATCAAGTCCAATGGTATTCCAACTTACCAATTTGCTAATATAGTCGATGACCATTTAATGGAAATAAGCCATGTAACTCGTGGTGATGAATGGTTATCTAGTTTCCCGAAGAATGCCTTGCTTTATAAATCTTTTGGCTGGCAGATGCCAAAATATGTTCATTTACCTTTAATTTTAAACAAAAGCGGTGGCAAACTTAGCAAAAGACAAGGGGATGTTTTCGTAGAAGATTATCGTGCCAAGGGTTATTTGCCAGAAGCAATTGTTAATTTTTGTGCACTTCTTGGTTGGCATCCAAAAAATGATCAGGAAATTTTATCAATGGATGAAATTATTAAAAACTTTTCTCTTGATGGAATGGGAATAAGCCCGGCTGTTTTTGATTTAGAAAAATTAGATTATTTAAATGGTTATTATATTAGACAAAAATCGGTTAAGGAATTAAGTGAAATGTGCAAACCTTATCTTTTTAAAGATGGCCTTATAACTGAAAAAACTAAGGATGATGATATCTATAAAATAGTTGAGATAAGTCAAGAAAGACTAAAAAAAATAGAAGATATTAATTCTATGACTCACTATTTATTTATGGATGAAATAGTTTATGAAGAAAATCTATTAATTTGGAAAAATTTAAGTCTGGAAGAGGTAAAGAATAATTTAAGCGAAGTTTATAATATTTTAGAAGAAATTAAAGAAGATGAATGGAAAAAGAATGTATTAGAAGAAAAAGTTTTTAATTGGATTAAAGAAAATGATAAAAAAAATGGTGATTATTTATGGCCACTAAGAGTTTCACTTTCGGGACAAAAAAATAGCCCAAATCCATTTGAATTGGCTTGGGCGCTTGGTAAAGAAAAAAGTTTAGAAAGAATTAAGAGGGCTACAAAAAAATAAAACAAACTATTTCGATAAAGGAGCAAAGCTTAAACGATGAATGGGGCAGGGTCCTAATTTATTGATCATGTCTAAATGAAGTTTAGTTCCATATCCTTTGTGTTTGGAAAAAAAATATTCAGGATATTTTTTGTCTAATTCTTCCATCATGAAATCTCGACTAACTTTGGCTATAATTGACGCCATAGCAATACTAAAAACTAAATCATCGCCAGAAACAATAGCTTCTTGCTTTATTTTTATTTTAGGAATTGTTAATTTTCCATCTACTAAAATAATATCCGGACTTATTTTAGTATTATCTAAAGCTTTCTTCATTGACAGAAAAGTTGCTTGTAAGATGTTTATCTTATCGATTATTCTATTATCACAGACCCCGATTTGAACAGCCTTAACACTTTGTTTAATAATAGGGAATAATTCTAACCTTTTTTTGTGATTTAGTTTTTTAGAGTCTTTGACTTTTTCTAGTTCTGGTGTTATCTTAAAATGTTCATCAATTATAACACAAGCACTTACTACTGGGCCGGCCAAAGGACCCCTTCCGGCTTCATCAATAGCAGCTATTAAATTATAACCTTGTTTAAACAACCCTTCTTCTTTTTGCAAATTCATAATCAATTGATTATAATAATTATATTAATATTATAACATAATTTATAAAAATATGAACCAATTTGAAAACGTCACTTTTAAAAAAGAAAGTATTAGTGGAGCTGATAAAGCTATTTTTCAAAAAATAAAAAGTCTAATTGATTCTAAGAGTGATTTTAGAATTTTTACCAAAGAAAATAAAATTGATTTTGATAAAATTGATATGGATCTAATTGGAACTTTCGAGAGTTGTCAATATCCAGTTTTAAGCAATTTAGCTTATAAATTAGAAGACTATCTTGAAGAAATAGAGGATAAAAAAGATAAAGTTTTAAGCGAAGAAGAGAAAAAAATGGTTTTGAATGGTCTTTATAATGTAATTAAAGAGGGGTTTGATCAAATTCTTAACTAAATGGAATTAAATTCAGAACAACGAAATATAGTTAATAATATTTTTGGAGCATATTTAATTAATGCTTCTGTTGGAACTGGAAAAACGACTGTTTTAACCGAAAGAATTTTAGAGGCAATAAACCAAGGTGTTAAACCAGACGAAATCTTGGCCCTAACCTTCACAAACAGGGCGGCCGATGAAATGAAGTCCAGGATTAAAGAGAAAATTGATGATAAAAATATTTTTGATGCTTTAACAGTTTCAACTTTTCACTCTTTTTGCGTTTATTTTATTAAAATGGAATCTAAAAAAATCGGGATATCAACCGATTTTTTAATTTTTGACGAAGAAGAGCAGGTTGAGTTGGCTAAAAATATTTTAAATGAAAAAAATAAAATTTTTGTTGATAAATCAAGAGATGTTTTAAATATATTAGATGATTTTTATAAATATCGTTTATCGTCTTTTCAAGTTGATATCGGTCACAATATTCCTTTAAAAAAGATAAACCCAGAGATACTTCTTTTTGGTGAAGAATATTTAAAAAAATTAAAAGAACTTAATGCTCTTGATTTTAATGAATTAGTTTTGGTCGTTTTGAAATTATTATTTCAAGACAAAGAAGTTAATGATCGCTGGTCTAACCGTTTTCGCTTTATTCAACTCGATGAATTTCAAGATACGCATATTTCAGAGTATCTAGTTATTAAAGAATTGGCCAAAAAACATAAAAACGCAGCCCTAATTGGCGATATAGATCAAACCATATATAGCTTTCGTGATTCACGTCCTGTTTTTATTTCCGAATTATTTAGAAATCATTTTAAGCCGGTTAAAGAATTTTCTTTGAACATCAACTATCGTTCCGACCCTAAATTAATTGGAGCTTTTATTTCCGTTTTAAATAAAATGGAAGAAGCTAAAACCAAAGAATTAAATAGTGAGTTTAACAAAAAAAAGAGTGAAGAGGATAGACCAATAAAAATTTTTGATGGTTATAGTTTTAAAGAAGAGGTTTTGTGGACAATTGAAAATATTAAAAAAATAAAAGCTACTGACAATAAATCAAAAATAGCAGTTTTAACTAGATCAAACTTTCTAATTGGTAAAGTGTCAGAAATTTTTTCGGAAAATAATATTTCCTTTTTAACGGTTGATCAATATGATTTTTTTAGACGCCAAGAAATTAAAGATATTTTTGCTTATTTAAAAATTTTATTAAATAAATCAGATTTATTATCAGCTAAAAGAGTTATTGAGAGACCAGCTAAAAATATTGGGGATGAAACCTTAAAGAAAATAAAAGACGAGGGTCAAGATTGCGGCATTAATTTATCTGATTTTTTGAATTTTAAAAATTATAATTTCAAAGAACCATTTTCTGAATTGATAAAAGAAAAAAATAACGGTCGAATAATTGTTTTTGATACAGAAACAACTGGAATTAACCCGGCCAAAGATAATATTGTTCAAATTTACGCTCGTGAAATTATCAATGGTCAGTTAGGAGAAGAATTTCATTATTATCTAAAATCGGACAAATCAGTCGGCTCTTCTTATTTTGTTCATAAAATAAGCGATGAATTTTTACAAGAAAAGGGAAGCGATCCCGAAAAAATTTTGTTGGCTTTTAAGGAGTTTGTTGGCAATTCAGTGGTCGTTGGTCATAATATCACTTTTGATATTAACATGGTTAGAGAAAATTCAAAAAGATATAATTTAAATTTTGAATTCAAGAATTATTACGATACTCTAGATTTATCTAAAAGATTTTTAAATCTTGATAATTATAAGTTAGGAAATATAGCAAAAAAACTAAATTTTCAAATGGCTACTCACAGTGCTGATGATGACGTAGCCACAACTATTGAGTTGTTAATGTTTTTAAGTAATAAATTAGAAAAAACCAGTTTTGCCAGGGAGGCTGTTTGGAACAAATTCAAGGCTAAATTTATTGGTCTAAGTTCTGATATAAATAATTTAGAAAAACAAATAGATAAATTGAGACCAGCAGATTTTTTAGATTTTATTTGGAAAGAGTCTGGCTTGGCTAACCACTATGAAAAAGACGGTAACTTTGAACAAAGAAAAAAATCTTATCAAACACTAAAAACTTTTTTCGAAAACAGGGACGATCTTGATTTGCCAAACAGAACATCTTTATATAATTTAATTCATTACTCTGGTTTGGTAAAAAATATTGATTTTTTGGGAATTGAAAATGGTAGAATACCGGTAGTAACCATTCATCAGGTAAAGGGCTTAGAATTTGATTATATTTTTTTATTGGGATTAAATGAAGGTATTTTTCCATTTTTTAAAACAGATAATTATGAGGAAGAAAAAAGACTTTTCTATGTTGCTCTAACCAGAGCCAAGAAAAAAGTCTTTTTATCTTATAGTAAGTTTAATTATTACAATTATCCAGTGGCTAAAAGTCGTTTAATAGATATGATTGATGCTGATTTTGTTGAAAATATTTAAAAAAGATGATATAATTACAGTATGAGTAAAAAAATTTTAGTTTTTTGTTTGTTTTTATTTTTTTTAGGGTTTTTTGTCAAAAGCTCTAGTTTTGTTTTGGGCCAAACAATTGACGATATTGACCAGGAAATTAAGACTTTAAATAATCAGATAGAAGGACAAAGAAAGCAGTTAGAATCGGTACAAGAACAACAAAAACAGTATACGGCTTTAATAAAAAAGAAAGAACAAGAACAAGATAGTCTTAAAAATCAACTAGAAATATTAGATGATCGAGCGAAGGTGGTTGAATTGGAGATTGAAGAGGTTAAAATAGAAATAAGTAAAAACAATCTTGAAGCAAAAAAAATAGCGATTGATATTGATAATAATAACAACAAAATAAACAAAGAAAAAAATCACATATCAGATTTACTTAAGTTGTTGTATAAACAAAATAAAACAACCCCGATAGAGATAATACTTCTAAATGACTCCTTAACTGATTTTATTGATCAGGTAAAATATTTAGAAAATACCAATAGTGAGGTTAGTAAAAGCTTGGTTTCGTTAAAGGATTTAAAAGAGCAACTAGAAAAACAAGAAGAAATATTGAAAGAGAAGGAAAAAAAATTACAAGAATTAAAAGATGAGCTAGAAAAAAAACAATTAATTCTTAGTGGAGAGTTGGAAAATAAAGAATTTCTATTAAGTGAAACTAAAAAATCAGAACAAGAATATAGAAAATTGCTTGAAATGGCAAGAAAAGAGCAAGAAAAAGCTTCTAGTGAAATTTTGGCCTTAGAAAAGAGTGTTAGAGCTAAGATAGCTGAAAGACAAAAGGTGGGGGATAAGGATGTTAATGTTTTTAGTGATAGTGGTTTTGCTTGGCCAGTTGCAAAAAATGTTATTACAGCTTCTTTTCATGATCCAGATTATCCATTCAGACGAAGTATTGGTGAACATCCAGCTATTGATATTAGAGCTGCTCAAGGTTCAACCTTAAAAGCGGCTGCCTCTGGATATGTTGCTCGTGTTAAGTTTAATGGAACAACTGCTTATTCTTATATAATGATAATTCATGAAGATGGCTATTCTACTGTTTATGGGCATATTTCAGGAGTTAGTGTTAAAGAAGATGATTATGTTATTCAGGGTCAAGTAATAGGAAAAACTGGTGGGGCACCTAGAACAATTGGAGCCGGGGCTTTTTCTACTGGTCCTCATCTTCATTTCGAAATTAGAAAAGACGGAATACCAGTTGATCCAGAACCATTATTGCCATAATTAAACTTAAAATATGAAAAAAACTAATAAAAAAGCTTTTACTCTGATTGAGTTATTAGTAGTAATAGCAATTATTGGTATTTTAGCAACCTTAGCTGTTGTAGCTTTACAACAAGCTCGTTCTCGTGCTCGCGATTCAAAGCGTGTAGCTGATATGAAACAACTCCAAACCGCTTTAGAATTGTTTTTTAATGAAAATAGTAGATATCCCACTACTGATGAATGGAATAGTGGTTCTATAGTTTCTAGTTCTAGTGGTGAAACTTTTATGTATTCCTTACCATTAGCACCATCACCAGCTGATGGTGATTGTGCCACAGCTTCAAATTCTTATTCTTATATTCCGCAAAACAATGGGGCTAGTTACACAATTTCCTTTTGTCTAGGAAAACAAATTGCCGATTTATCAGAGGGAGCGAAGTGTTTAACACCCGGTGGTTTTGTTAATTGTTCTGGTGGGGGTGTTGAAGAAGAAACATCTGGTTCATTTGTAGATAGCAGGGATGGTAAAACTTACTCCTGGGTTAAAATAGGTGATGATATTTGGATGAATACTAATTTAAATTATGATGGTAACTTTGTGGTTCAAGAAAATCAAGCCCCTTGTATCGAAGATGTTGTCGGTTGGAATTATTGGTCTTGTCAAATAGACAACAACAATCAAGAAAGATCTTGTTTTAACAACGTGGAAGGGAACTGCTCTTCTTACGGTGGTTTATATGAATGGTCAGAGGCAATGGGATTTCCTTATCAATGTAATTCAGCCTTTTTTTGGGATGGACAAAGTGATGATTGTGGTTTAGGCGGCAGTGCTTATGTAATAGATGCAAAACATCAAGGAATTTGTCCTAATGGATGGCACCTACCAAGTGATACAGAGTTAAGCAATTTATCAAATAATTACAACAATCATTTTTCAGCTGATTTTCCAAGTATGTTTATTTACTTTTGGTCAGCAGTGCCAACTCAGGGATATGGACCTATTTTAGCAAAATATTTTTCTTTAGATTCTGGTGATAATTCTTATGTAAATATAAGTGAAACAAATAAATCATTAGCATCTAATATAAGGTGTGTAAAAGATTAAAAAAAACATACCTATACAATTATAAAAAACCCCGATATTCGGGGTTTTTATATTTTTCTATTGGAGTGAATTTTTCGATGAATATCTCCTAATTGTTTGCTAGTGACATGAGTGTAAACTTGAGTGGTGGCTATATTTTTATGTCCCAAAAATTCTTGTACTAGTCTTAAATCAACTCCTTGTGACATTAAGTCAGTTGCAAAACTATGTCTTAAAGTGTGTGGTGTAGCCATGACAGGCAAACCACTTATTTTTATATATTTTTTAACAATTGATTCAATACTTTTAGCCGTTAACCTCCTAGATTCTCCTGTTTTTTCAATTCCTGGTTTATAATTTATAAATAGGGCAGGGTCAATGTCGCTTCTTTTATCTAAATATTTTTTAATAGCTTTTAAAGCTCTTTCGGAAAAATAAACCGTTCTTACTTTTTGTCCCTTACCAACAACACTTATTTCTAAAAAATCAGAACCGCTTTTTATTTTTATTTGATCTCTATTTAAAGCGATAAGCTCTGAAACGCGCAAACCAGTAGAGAAGAGAGTTTCTAGAATAGATCTGTCTCTTAAACCTTTTATATCGGATTCGTCTGGTGATTCTAATAATCTTTTTAATTGATCTAAATTTAAAAATTTTATTTCTCGCTCTGATCTGTCCTTGGCCAATTTTATCTTGCTAGGGGGCAGAGACGTGATGTTTTTCTCAACAAAAAATTCTAAAAGAGACCTAAGGGCTATTAAATAGTAGTTTTGAGTACTTTTCTTAAGCGGACGATTGTTTAAAGGATTTATATGTCTGGATAGAAACAGGCGATATTTCCAGACGTGATCTTCGTTTAAGTCTTCTGGTTTTAAATCAGCCAGATTGGATGACTTCAACCACTTAAAAAAGTTATTTAGAAATCTAGAATAATTTTCTTGGGTTTTAAGGGAAAGTCCTTTTTCAATTTCGCTATAATCAAGAAAGTCCCTTAGATAAGTTATTATTGGTTTGTTCATGAGGGGAAAGGTATAAATTATGATTTAAAGCTAATTATCTTATTATACTATACTTCGCATAATGTATATTAATTAACTTTATATATTAATTATAAAGACAAACAGGCCTTTAGTCAAGATATCCTTAATAAATAGTCAATCCCATTAATCTTATTTCTGGAACAAACAACAATCCTATTTTTAAAAAAATTAAAAAAACACCTACAACAACTAAACAAAAAATAAAAATTGCTAGACCAAAAATAAATTTAAATGTTCCTTCTCCCATATTTTTAAATTAATTATATTAATTAGCGAAAATATATTTTATCTCCATATCTAATGTCTATATATTCAACACCCTTTAATTTGTCTCTATATTCGTTTCTAAGCATCATAAAACGTCTGATTTGGGTGTCATAATCATCTTTTAAGCTAAAAAAGACTAGAACGTCATTATAAAGCTTAACCTTGATTGTGTCTCTTGACTCATCAATGACAAATTTTTTAGCCCTAAAATCACTTTCTATACCCAAATCATTGTAAAGTTTTTTGGTGAAATCAAGGTATTCTTTGCTAATTTTAGCTTGTTTTTTTTCAAAATTAATTAAAGATGAGGTCTCGATATTTTCAATTATTGGATTAAAATTATCTTTTAAGATATTTTCTTTTAATTTTAAACATTCATTTTCTGCTTCTAGAAGCCTTTTTTCAATGTTTTCGAGTGTTTCTTGGCTTGTAGATGCTAAATTATCCTGATTAACTTCAATATTTTCAGAATTTTCTATATCTGAACAAACTTTTTGCTCTAAAACTAAATTAGCCTGATTATCAAGATAGTAAAAAGTGCTACCTTCTTCTAAAATATAGGCTATTTCCCTTTCCTCTATATTTATTTTTATGCCAGAAAAAGGCCCCTTTTTAACATCTAGCTTGGAGAAATTATAAACGTTCATTTTTTCAATTAACTCTTGTTTGTTAAAAAAAACTACATTTTTTTGAGGAAAAACAAACGTTTTGCCAGAATCAACCTGATCTTGAACTATTTTTTCTATTTCTTCCTGATTAATTCTACTCAAACCATTGATTTTTATATTTTTTATAACAAATATTTGGGTAAAAAAAACTAAATATATTAGAAATATTAAGACAATAGACCCTGTTACTAAACAATATAAGCATCTTTTTTTAAATCTTTTATTGCTTTTTTCCTTAATAAAAGGGTTATTTATCCTTTTTCCGGTTATTTTTGTAAGTTCAGCTCTACTCATAATTAAACTATTTTTCTTTTAATTCTATTATTTAAACGACAAAGAAGTTCATAATTAACGATGTTGATTTTTTTGCAAAGATTTTCAACCGAATTTTCCATGTCATTTATTTCTGATATTATTTGAACTTTATCGCCAATTTCAATTTTATTGTCGAAACAATTTATACAGGAAAGGTTCATGCAAACATTTCCAGCTATTTTTGCCCAAAAAATGCTATTATTTTTGTTGAATAAAAATTTTGCACAGTTAGAAAATCTTCTATCAAGACCTTCAAAGTATCCAAAAGGTATTACTGCAATATTGTTTTGATTATCATTAACAAAACTTTCGGCATAAGAAACCTTTTCTCCTTCTGATAGTTGGTTATGGACGTTAACTACGGTAGAGTAAAGCCTTAAAGATGGTTTTAAATTGTTTTTTGCTTGATTATAATAAGAATCACTCTCTCTTAGTGGATTATAGCCATAAAAAGCTAATCCTGGCCTAAAGGCAGTATAAATATCGTTCTTGAGATTAAAAATTGCGGCTGAATTGCCTAGGTGAATCCATTTCGGATATATTTTATTGTTTTTAAGATCATTCAGGGCTTCTATAAATCTATCTTCCTGTAGTTTGTTAAAATTACTGTCCGAATTATCGGCTTCGGCTAAATGAGAGCAAAAACCGGTTATCTCTACTTGATCTAAAAATTTTTTATTATCATTTATAAACTTTGACAAGTCATCTATTCCCTCTCGGTTCATTCCGGTGTTTACAAATAAATGAATTTTAATCTTTTTACCATACTTCGACAAATATTTTAAAGTTTTTTCATTATAAATAACAAATTCTGTTCTTTTAAATTTACAATATTTGTAAGTCTTAAGTGGCATTTCTCCCAAAATCAAAACTTGACCTTTAAAATTTTTATAAACTATTTGAGCTTCAGGAAAAGAATCAACAGCCACCATCTTAATGTTGGTTTTATTTAATATTTTACAAATCTCTTTTAAACCATGTCCGTAAGCATTACTTTTTAAAACTGGGAAAATTTCTGCTTTTGTTTGTAAGGATTGTAAATAGTTAATATTGTGCCAAATACTTTTGCTTATAATTTCTATTTCATTTAAGGGCTGGTATCTTGGTTTTATTATTTCTTTTATTAAATTAATCATAAATTATTTAAATATAACAACCTTGCCTTTTCCAGTAGATAATAAATCACCATCCAAATTAGTATTAATATTATTTAAATTCTGAAAAATTTCTTGTCCAGTGAAATCATCATAAGCCGTAAATTTAATATCTCTAACCAAGTCCAAAACTTTTCCCAAATCTTCTTTTCCTGGAATTAAAGTTATTTCAAAATTAGCTCGATACTTATTAATACCAGCATCAATTTCGTTTATTTCCCAAATTAATCTTTTGCCAATTTCGGCATAAGTAAGTTTTCCATCAAGAACTCTTTTATTTTCGGAAAAATAAACATTATCGGGTAATTCAGCTGTTAAAACAAAATTTTTTAATTTATTTCCCGAGTTGTTAAATTCTAAAAATACCCAGTAATTAGTAGCTAAATCAACTGCCGGAGGCAATGGTCCAACACCTAACTGATCACCCTGAGGACTATAATAACGAGCCAAAACACTTCCCAGGACCTCAGAAACTATCTTTGTTTTTGGTGAATAAGATATGTATCTAACATTTTGATTATTAATTTGATATTCAACATCAGCCACTAATAAAATTTCTTGATTGGCTAAAACCTGACGTCTTTCAAAAGAAACTTCTAAATCAATTTCGCCTTCTTCCTGAGAAATCAGATCTTCAATAATAATAGTATTTTTTTCAATTCTAGTATTTTTAGGAACGGAAATTCCTTCCACCGAAGATAAAAACAAACCAATCTGACCAGAATTTAATCTAATATTAATATTTTTTATACTCTCAGAACTTTGATTGTTATATTTGATTTTATAATTAATCTTTTCTCCGTTTTCAGCAATATTTTTGTTGGAATTTATTTCTATTTTTATCTCTGGATCACTGACGTTAAAACTTAAATTATTTTCATTTTGATGAAATTTATTATTTAAAAAATCGAAAGATATTTTTGGTTTAATTTCAACATTATTAGCTTTACTCGTTAAAAAGACAGAATATTCCAAACTTTGTCTTGGCTCTATCTTTTCCAAAAATAATTTATTATTTTCTATTTTTAAGTCTGATTTTTTTAATTCAATTGAATCACTTAATTCTATTTCTAAATTTTTTAATTCTCGACTAGCATTATTTTTAATAAACAGCTTAGCTTCAACCTCGCTACCATTATAAATTTTATCTGGAAAATTAATACTAAAATCATTAAAATATTTGCTAATATTGTAAAAATAAGAACTAGATATTCCCTCTTTACCACATTTATCACAAGCAAAATTGAAAGAAATCATTTGATGATCGCCTTTATTTCCTATGACATAACCCTCTATTTTTATCTTGCCAGTACTACCAGATGGTAAATTTTCCAAATAAAAGGTGTTTTTTTCTCCATCATAATAATTGAGTGGGGTTGCACTTTCTAAAATAAAGTTTCTAGGAAATTCTACCTTGATTTTACCATCCTTTACATCCTCATTAGTCCTATACTCCAATTCAAATGTTTTAAGTTGACCAGCTACAACATTTTGATCATCAACATTTATTTTTAGAGCTATTTTATCATCTTTATTGGAAAACGATATAAAAGAAAAAATAATCAAACCTATAATTATCAAAACTAAAATGACATCAGCGACTAAATGCCAAAAATTTTCCTGGTAATGTCTCTCGTGTCTTTTTTTGAGTGAATCTGATATTAAATTTAAACTACCAATAACAAAATTACCTCCTTTTTTAACATTAACACCTTCCGGAGTAATTTTTACTGCCTGTTCTTGATCTAAACTAGAAATCTCTAGATTACTATTTACAGGTTCAATAACCTCCAGATTTCCATCATTTTTATCAAATGTTTCTTGGTTATTTTTATTCATATTTTTATCTTTTATATGTCTTAATTATAGTTTATTTTTGATTTAAAAGCAATGTGATTTTTTTCTAAAAACTAGTTGTTCCAACTAATATTTCATCTTGTTTATCTTTATCCAGGTCATCAATCATTATTCTTAAGCCAGAAGTAAAATCATTTTCGTAAGCCATAAAAGAATTAATATTTTTTCCATCTTTATTGAAAATTTTAACTTCTGGTGATCTGCCTGGTCCAGGAACGGTTATAATTTCCTTTTTTCCATCACCATCAACATCGCCGGTTGATATTGAAACACCACCTCTAAAACCTTGCTCATAAGCAAAAAAGCCACCAATAAGAGGTTTGCCATCTTTATTAAAAACTCTAATATGAGGACCACCGCCAACACCAGCTGCTGTTATTATCTCTTGTGTTTTATCACCATCTAAATCCATAACAGCCACTCTAACACCACCTCTAAAATTTTTATCATAAGCAAAAAAGCCACCAATAAGAGGTTTGCCATCTTTATTAAAAACTCTAACATGAGGACCACCACCTTGACCAGCACCGGTTATTATTTCTTTTGTTTTATCACCATCTAAATCAGCCACAGCAAAAGAAATTTCACCAGTAAATTTTCCATCATAAGGTTTAAATTCTTTTATTTTTTGATTGTTTTTGTATATGGAAATAATGCCTTTACTGTTAACCAAGGTTTCGTCTTGTCCGTCATTATCTATATCGCTAATAAGTATTTGTGAATTGGCTGGCTGATTATCAATGTAGGCAAAAAATCCGGAACGACTCTGTTGGCCTTTGCTATTAAAAACTCTGATGAAATCACCATTATTAAAACTACTATTTCTAATTGTAGCAATTGACGAAGTTCTTTTAAGCAAAACAACAGCGTCATTTGGTTTTATTTTCACAAAATTAATAATAGTTCCATTATTAACAGTTCTGTCTTGTGTTCCGTTTATTTTTTCAAATTCTTCTTGTTTAAAAACATATACTTGTTCTTTATCGGTTGAATTAAGAATAACCGCTCCATTTTCAAAGTTTCTTCGCCATAAACTATTTTTATATATAGTGTTTCCTTTGTTCAGTAAATCATAAGCATCTGATTGGGCTTTGCCCAAACTAACATCATATTCATCATACCACCAAACCTGGCCATGACTAGAAACGTTATAATCAAAACTAAAATAACCATGACTCTCCATCATGGCACTAGCCAAGCCAAATCTCATCTTTTGATAACTTTGCCTGCCATCATAAGAATTAATTATAGTCATCTTTGGGTTGTTGTTTTTGTCGCCAATATTAGAATAAGTCGATAAAATACCACTCCAATTACCATTACTCTCCCAAGAAGCAGGAAAGCCTTCAAACATCACACCATTCAAGAGACTTTGATAGCCATCATAAACTTTGCCATTGCCAACAATTAAGTATTTAGAACCAATCAATTCTCTAGTTTTCTTTAACATTTTTTTTACACCTTCTGACCAAGCATAGTTAACATCTTTTATTGAGTCACCCTGTCTATCATTATTAGCATCAAAATCTCCTCGAACCCAAGCTATATCGCCCCAAACATTATCATAAAAAACACCATCCCATAAACCAGTTGAAATTATTTCCCTACTAACAAATTCCGGGAGATAATCATTCCATCTTTGACCACGAGAATTAGTACCAGCCCCGTCGGTAATATTTAAAAGATTTGTTCCTTCCCAAAAAGTTGTCCGATAACCGTCTTTGTTTTTTAACCACCAAGAATCAACAATGTTATCAACCAATTTTTTTCTTAAAGTAGCGTTATGACTCCATTCGCTAGAATAAATATTAGCATTAGCTTCTTGAGATGTTATGTATGCCAAAATTACTATATCGGGATTTAATTCTCTTATTTTTTTTAAATTTTCTCGACTATTAACCTGAACCTCCATGTCTAATACAAGAAGATCCCATTTGGCCAGCTCTTTCACTTCGTAATCAGCTATAGTCCATTTTAAAAAATAGTTGGCTATTTTAGGATAAATATTTTTTTCATAAACAGCTTCCGTCTTTTGAGGAATTAAAAAAGTAAAAGCAAAAAGCAATATTAAAAAAATATTTGTTTTTCTTAAATATTTGTTCATTTCTATATAATTTCCTTTAATTTTTTATCAGTTGATAATAACACATTTATAAAAAAAAGTCAACAGAAAACTACTCTTTAGCCTCTGTTTATTATATTAAAAGTGTTTTTTTGGGAATATTGATTAAAAATTTACCTCCATTAAGCTTATTTCTGGTAAATTTAGAAACCTTAGGGGTAAAGCAACATTACCAATTCCGGGTGTTATAAATAAATTAATATTATTAATATTATAAAAACCTTTATCGAAACCGTATTCACTAGGTATTATTTTTTTATAAATAATAGGCAATCTTATTTGTCCGGCATGAGTATGTCCAGAAATCATTAAATCTATTTTTTTTGCATTATTTAGATTTGATACTTCATAAACAGAATCGGGATTATGACTTAATAAAATTCTTAGTGAAGCCCCACTCTCACTATTATCAGAATTTAAAACTGAGTAATCAGGATTACCAACCCAGATATCGGCTAAGCCAATAAATTCTATTCTTTTGTTGTTAATTTCTAAAACTTTAGTTTTATTATCAATCATTAACACTCCTGCTTTTTCGAGAGAAGACGTTATTCTTTGTGAAATATTATTTTCTTCCCTACCATAATCATGATTTCCCAAAACTGCTAATTTAGGAGCTTCTATCCTACTTAAAATTGAAAAATAATCATTTAATTTTTCTTCATCAGCAAAATAAACAAAATCACCTGGAATAAGAACTAAATCGGGATTAATCTTATCAATTTTTTTTACAACCCTATCAAGAATTTTTTTCTCATTATAAACACCAATATGAATATCTGAAAAAATAATTACTTTTAATTTATTATCAGGATTTTCTAAGTTAAAATTATATTTTTTAGTTATTAACAAATTTGGTTCAATAAATCTAGACCAAATTAAAAATAAACTTATTGTTAATAAAATTATTATTTCAAAAGTTATTTTTTTATTTGTTCTTTTTTTTGTTAACCAAATTAACAAAATAATCAGAGGAAAAATTAAGTAGAAGCTATAATATATTAAGCTTAAAAAAACTTTTGTCATTTATTTATTTCAAGGAAATTTTATCCATACCAGTTGGTAAAAATTTTTTTAAAACATCTGGTATTAAAATACTTCCATCGGATTGTTGGTTTTGTTCTAAAATGGCTGGTAATAATCTAGAAGTTGCCAAGCCTGATCCATTTAAAGTATGCAAAAAAGCATTTTTTCCATCCTTGTCTTTAAATCTCATATTGCCTCTTCGACATTGATAATCCAAGGCATTTGAAACTGAACTAACTTCTTTATAAATACCCATACTAGGAATCCAAACCTCTAAATCAATGGTTTTAGCCATAGCAGAGCTACAATCACCAGCAGCTAAATCGCTTATTTGAAAATGCAAACCAAGTCCTTCAAGAAGTTTTGTGGCTTGACTTTTCATTTCTTCAAAGGCTTTCCAAGAATCTTCTGGTTTTACATATTGAAACATTTCAATTTTATTAAATTGATGACCGCGAATCATACCTCTTTCCTCCTGGCGATAGCTACCAGCTTCTCTTCTAAAACAAGGTGAATAGGCAAAATATTTTAAAGGTAAATCCTCTTCTTTCAGTATTTCATCACGATGATAATTCCCCAACATCATCTCGGCGGTTGCATTAAGACATAAACCATCTTCAACCCAAAATAAATCATCTCTAAATTTCGGCATGTGGCCAGAAGCATAGGCAGATGCTTCGTTTAATAAAAATGGAGGAATTAAAAATGTATAATTGTTCTTTGTATGGAAGTCTATAAAATAATTAAGCAAAGCCCATTCGAGTAGTGCACCTTGACCTTTGTAAGCCCAAAAACCAGAACCCGACATTTTAACAGCCCTTTTATAATCAATGATGTCAAGATTTTCGGCTAATTCAACATGATCTTTAGGTTTAAAATCAAAATTAGGTTTTTCTTTAAAAGTGTAAGACACTTTATTGTTTTCTTTACCACCAGCAACAACTTCTGGCGCCACAATATTCGGCAGTGATAACATTTTTTCATTTAATTCTTTTTCTACCGATTCTAATTCTTCCTCTAATTTTTTGATATCAAGATTGCTTTGTTTTATTTTTTCTATCGTCTCTTGATCAGGTTTAGCTTTTGATAATTTATTTTTTTCAGCTTTTAAGCTTTCTACCTTAGGAATCAATTCTTTTCTCTTATCATCCAATAAAACTATTTCATCCAAGCCAAGACTAACCTCTCCTAATCTTTTCTTAAGAGCTGTTTCAACTTCTTTTCTATCTTCTCTTATTTTTTTAATGTCTAACATATTTTTAATTAATTATTTGCCCACCAAAAGATTTTAAAAGATTTTCTATGGTTTCATTGGAAGAGCCTAAATTATTACTATTATTATTTAAATTTTCATCAATTAAAGCTTCTATTGATAAATCGCTTTTATAAACATCTTTTAATATTTTACTGACAATATTTCTTATCTCTGGATTATCCAAACGATCTTTGTGTAATTTATATTTAAACGATAAACAAATTTTGTTATCATTTACTGAATTTATCTGACAGGACTGCATTACAAAGGATAGTGAATGATTGTGTGGTTTTAATTTCATTAGAAATTCTGGCCAAAGCTCTAATATTTTATTAAGATTTAAAGAATTGTTTTCGGTCATTGAAGAATCTAAAGCAATGCTCTCTTTCTCAGTTTTTTTTTCATCTTTTTTTTCATCGCTATTTTCTTTTTTGAAAGATTTTTCTGAACTAGAGGAAATAATTTTTTTTTCACTAATCAATTTATTTTCTTTATTTAAACTGTTTTCACAGAAATCAATTATGCTTATTTCTATTGGCATCTGAGGTATGAAATGATTATTTATTTCCCTCAAATTTTCCAAAAATCTTTCACTTAAAAAAATTAAATCATTGATTGAAAATTCTGAGCTTAAATCACTTATTTTAATTTCCATTTTTTCCGATAGATCAAGTCCAAGAGTTGTAGATAAGGAATTATTAACCTTTGTTAAAATTATCTTTCTAAGAAGCTCTACTAAATCAGTCAAAAATAATTTAAGATTTATCCCATTAAAAAAAAGATTGTTTATAAGTTCTATCGCTGATGCACCATCTTTCTTTGATAAGTGTTTTAAAAAATTTATATTTTCCTCCAAATTGTTATAAGGTATAACCAAGCTAGCACTGGTCATATCAATTTTTTCATCAGAAATAGACATAATTTGACTAAGCAAGCTCTCAGCATCCCTCAAGTGTCCCTCTGATTTAGTTGCAATTAGTTCCAATACTTCCCTGTCAGCTTCTATTTTTTCTTTTTTAAGTATATTCTCTAACTTCAAAATCATGTCCGAAGCGCTGATCTTTTTAAAATCAAATCTTTCACAACGAGAAACAATTGTTAATGGAATTTTATAAGCTTCGGTAGTACAAAGTATAAAGATAACATTTTTTGGTGGCTCTTCTAATGTTTTTAATAAGGCATTAAAAGCTGACAAAGAAAGCATGTGTACTTCGTCAATTATAAAAACCTTGTATTTATTATCAGTAGATATTACTCGACTAAGAGAAATAATATTTTCTCTAACATTATCAACACCGGTATTACTAGCAGCATCAATTTCAATAACATCTAAATTACTGAAATTATTTATACTATTACAAGCTTCGCAATCATTACATGGTTCATATTCATCCTTTTTTCTTTTTTTACAGTTAATAGACTTAGCTAAAACTCTAGCTAATGTTGTTTTTCCAACAGCTCTTGGTCCACAAAACAAATAAGCATGCGCAATCTTTTCATGTAAGATTTCGTTTTGTAAGGTAATTTTTATGTTGTTTTGCCCTAAAATTTCAGAAAATCTTTGAGGCCTATACTTCTGATATAATACTGCCATAATTTATTATCTTGTAGCTCCAGAATAGGTTATCGCTTGCATTATATTCCAATCTTCTGTAGTTTCTGGTAATTTTTCAAAAATTTCTTTAAAAATTTCAATTCCCTTTTTTTCACTGTTTAAATTTCTGTTTTCTGCTCTCTGTCTTAAACCGTAGGCCATTATTTTTACGGCTGACATATCATTAACATTATTTTCATTAGCCTCTCTATTATAAACGAGTTCAAACATTTCTCTAGCTCTTAATTCGGCTTCTTCGTTATAGTTTTCAGGCCAACGACCATTAGCTATTTTTATAGCATCAGCTAATTCTTGCCCACTTTCTGGCAACTTTCCATAAGCATTTTGAAATGAATGAATAACAGCGGCCCTCTCTCCTTCACCTAATTTTTTAGTATTTTCATCTACTCCATAGGTTACAAAACTATTGATAGCATTTCTGGCTTCTTCGCTAATTTTACTCATTTCGGTTATTAAAGATTTTAAATGAGTGATTTGAGCTTGCTGTTCTTTAATTATGTTTCTTAATTCTCTAAGTTCATTTAAAATTTGTTCTAAATTATTACTTATCAAAAGACTAGCTTTTTCTTCTATTTTTTCTATCATCTGATCGCTTGTGCTTGATTTGCATTCTCCTTCATAAGCGACTACTTGACCATATTGTTTTTCAGCAACACAACGATTAGAATATGTTTTACCATTTTTAGCACAAACTGGTGCATATTCTAATGTACAAGCTACAGCCTCTGTATTTTTATCGGCCAAGGATATTTTTACTTGATTACTGTAAACACCACATTTTCCACCTAAATATTCACAAACTCTAACATAATAAGTTCCGGCACCATCAAAAGCTTCTAGGGTGTCAGAATTTTTATTTGGCTCTGTAAAATAGTGATATCTATCTTTATCTCTTAAAGGATAGGTTGGCCCTTCATTCTTTGACCAAACCACTTTAAATCCTTGATCGGAATAACCATTAGTTATCCAATATATTTTAGAGCCATCCACCTTTAAAGTAATTGAATTTACTCCATCCTCTTCTTCGTTGTCATCACCTGTGTTAGTTTCTCCTAAATAAACTTTTACTTGATTACTGTAAACACCACATTTTCCACCTAAATATTCGCAAACTCTAACATAGTAGTTTCCATCGCCTTTAAAAGCTTCTAAAACATCTGAATTTTTATTTGGCTCTGTAAAATAGTGATATTTATCACCGCTCCTTAAAGGATAAGTTGGTCCTTCGTTTTTTGACCAAACCACTTTAAATCCTTGATCGGAATAACCATTAGTTGTCCAATATATTTTAGATCCATCTGCTTTCAAAGTTATCGATTCCACCTCTCCGCTGTCTTGTGTTTCATCGACATAAATTGCCCTAGCTTGACTAGCTAAAAAAAGTCCGAAAATGAAAAAAACAGCCAAACCAGAATACATAATTTTTTTTGTATTCATACACGTTTTAATCTCTTAACCTTAAAAATTAAAAGATTTTAATTAATAATAATTATCTCATTTTTCATTATAACAATTTTAAAAATATACGTAAAGAAGAAAAAAACTTGTTTGACTATAATTATCCTTTAAATTATACTATAATTATTACAAAAAAATAAATGAAAGAATTTATGAACAAATTGATAAAAAATTTTTTTATTTTTGCTATATTAGGCTTGATTTTGTTTGGATTTAACACTAATCAAGCAAAAGCCACTAATAAATTTGATCAAAACCAACAAAAAACAGAAATTCTATTTTTTGGCAGTCCAACTTGTCCTCACTGTTCGGCTGAAAAAGAGTTTTTAAAAAAAATTAGACTAAAATATCCAGATGTAATTATTAAAGAATATGAATTTTCTAAAAATTTAGATTTAATAGAAGGATTGTATAACGAACATCAAGTAGCTCAAGGACAAAGAGGTTTAGTCCCAGCAACTTTTATAAATGGTACTTTTTTTCTTGGTTTCAATGAAAATACTGGAAAAGAAATAGAAAAGCAAATTCAAGGACTAGAAGTTCAGGGATCAACATCCATGATAAAAATACCTTTCGTAGGAGAAGTTGATGTTTTTAAATATTCCATGCCAGTACTAGCCATAATACTAGGAGTTATAGATGGATTTAATGTTTGTTCATTGGGAGCATTGGTTATAATTTTAGGCTTAGTAATGATTTTAAGATCCAGAAAAAGAATATTATTCTTAGGAGGAACTTTTATTTTAGTAACAGCCCTAACTTATGGCCTCTTAATCTTTTTGTGGCATCAATTTTTTGTATTTATTTCACCCTACATTAAAATCATGGAAATACTTATAGCCTTGCTTTCTATTGTTGGCGGAATATATCTTTTAAGAGAATTTATAAAATCTTTAAAGGAAGGACCCAATTGTTCTTCTGGTGGAATAATCGCCAAACTTAGTCCTAAGGTAGAAAAAATATTTGCCAATAAAAAAAGTTTAATTATTTTACTAGGAGTTGTTGCTCTTTTTGCTCTAGCAATAACTATAATTGAGTTTCCTTGTTCCGCTTTTTTACCAATGCTTTTTGCCAGTCTACTAGCAGAAAGTCAATTTAATTTAGGAACAAGTATAACATACATGGCTTTGTTTCTTTTGTTTTACATGCTAGACGAAATTATTATATTTTTAGTAGCGTTTTTTACTTTAAGAATAAAAATTATATCACCTAAATTTGTAAATGCTTTTAATTTAATAGCTGCTCTTATTTTCTTATTCCTGGGTTGTTTTTATCTAGCTAGAATATTTTAATCTTGATTTTAATTTAAAAATATTGTAGAGTAGTAAGTTCTCAAGAACCTTAAAAATAGAATAGTAATGAAAAATCTGAAAAGAAAGATTGCTTTGTTTTTGGAGTGTTTTTTAAATTGGAAGATTAAAGCAGATATTGATTACGATATCGAAAAAACACATATTTACTTTTGCTTATCTTTCGGTTATCAGAAAAACAATCCAGGAACAAGTAATCAAGAATTAGCTCTTTTTTTGGAAAAATATTATTTACAAAAAAGAGCGATAATAGTTGCACAAAAAGAAATAGCTGAGGTTTTACCAGAAGTATTAGTAAATTTTGTAATCAGCAAACATCAAAAAAGCGACAAATACTTAGATACTTTTGAAGTTTGCCGGCAATGCTTCAATTATTGTAGAGATATAAATTTGAAAAAAATTTTAATTTTTGTTCACCCTCATCACGTCTGGAGAACAAAAAAAACTTTAGAAAAATTTGGCATGGATGTTTTCGTAGCTGACACCACTGGTTGTCCATATGATCCCGAATCAGCACAAATATGGACCAGAACAAAATTGTTTTTTATACCCAGGGAGCTGCTTACAAGATTGTACTATCTTTTTTCTGGAAAAATTTGAATGTAATTAAACCTAATTTTTATTAGGTTTTTTTATTAATATTTGATTTTTACTATAAAATAATAAATACTATAGATATAAAAAAGATTTACAAATCTAAATTTATGGATAGTTTTAAAATCAGTTTAATTTTTGCCTTTTTGGCTATGATTTTTTGGGGTGTTGGAGATTTTTTAATTCAAAAAACAATTAAGAAAATTGGAGAATTCCAAACTTTATTATTTATTAATCTATTCGCCGGATTAGCACTAATCCCCTTTGTTTTAAAAGATTTCCCCTTAATTTTTGATTGGCCCAATATTCTGCTATTAATCATAATGACCATAATTGACTTGCTTTATAGTATTTTTTTATTTAAAGCTTACAACAAGGGAAAATTGTCGGTAATAGAAATTGCTTTAATAGGAGAACTTCCTTTAACAATATTTTTGGGATTAATTTTTTTTGGAGAAAAATTAAGCTTTATCGAAACTTTTTTAGTTTTACTTATAATCTTGGGAGTATTTTTAATATCCAAAAGTAAAAAAAATTGGAAAGAAAAAATTAAAGAATATTTTTTGGGGAGAAAATTTGTTTGGGAAAAAGGAATTCTTTTTGTGTTTGTAGCTATTATATTTAGTTCTTTTTATAATTTATTAGTAGCTTTTAATGCAAGGACTATCTCAGCTTTTACTTCTATTTGGTTTCCATGGACTCTAAGTTCGATCTTTTTATTAATTTATATTATTTACAAAAAAGGGCTTAAATCTTCTTGTAAAAATATTATTAATTATAAAAAATTAATTTTCTTTACTGCTTTAATTGATACCGCTGCCTGGATTTTTTATGCTCTAGCTACACAAAAAGAAGAGCTTTCGATTATAACGGCTATAGTTGCTGGATATGCCGTTATTGCTATGATTTTAGACATTAAAATAAACAAACAAAAAATTGGAAATTGGCAATATTTAGGTGCTTTTTTTGTGTTTGTTGGTGTTATTATTATTAGTTTTATTACTAACTGATACCCCCCCCTTCGCTCGCATCAAAAAACACCCGAAAGGGTGTTTTTTCTCGCTCGCTCGGGGACTAGGATTCGGTCACGGTCGCTAAACCTCTTTCTCTCGCTACGCTCAATCACTCGCTAAGCGCCCCGACCCGGCCTCGCCTGTGCTCATTTCATTCGCACATGGCTCCGGCTTTCTCATCCTAGACACGAAGTGCGCAGGCACTTCGCTTCCCCTCACTCATTCAAAAAATCCAGCTTACGCTGGATTTTTTTCATTCGCTCGGGGACTAGGATTCGAACCCAGATAAACAGGACCAGAACCTGTTGTCCTACCATTAGACGATCCCCGAATAATTTATATAAGAATTTTATAACACTAAATTATTTTTTTTTCAAGCAAATAAAAAAGCTCCTTTTTGTAGGAGCTTGTTAATCTTGTGATTTTATCAATCCGGAATTTTTTTATCATAACCGAATCTTTCGATAAAAATATTGGTCATTTTTGACTTGTTTTTATCAGCAAAAAGGTAGAGTATGTTTAAAGCCTTGTCCTTTTCGCTGTTTTTAACCAAGTACAGAAATCTCTTTTTTAATTCTTCTTGGGTTAATTTTCGTTTTAAAATTTTTAAAACTTTCTCTATTGTAACACAAGAATCTGTTTCTATGGCCGTTTCTAAAATTAATTCCAATTCCGATCTGCTTAATTTTCTCTCTAAAAAATAAGAAATATCCTTAGCTTTGTCAAAGTCACCCTCTTTTATTGCTTCGGACAATTTTTTATTAAGATCATTTTTAATAACCGATCTGTCCGGCAAAAATCGGAAAAATTTTAACATTAACTTGTCGCCAAAATAAGAATCAATTACCTCCCTGGCCTTTTCTTGTAAAAAACAATCCTCTTCTTCTTTCTTTTTCTTTTTTCTCTTTTCTCCGTCGGATTTTTTCGTTTCATTGTCCTTTTTTATTTCCTCAATCCTTTGGAAAATTTTAAAAATTACTTTCAAATTAACTTTTGCTTTTAAATTGTTTTCCAAAATTCTTTTTAAATCACTTTCGGTAAACAATCTTCTTTTAAGTAAATTTTCAATCCTTTCGGCTGACAAATAGTCATTATTGTCAGAAAAAATAAAAAAATGGCCAAGAAGAAATCCAATCTCTTCTTCTTCTGGCTCTTCCCCTGTTTTTTCAAAACATTTTAGAAGCGATAAACAATCATCAGAAGAAATAAATTTCTCAATAAGAAGTCCAAGAATACTTTTGTCTTCGTCAATATTTAGACTTAGAAGATGCAAGGCTTCGTCTATTTTTCCGTCAGATATCAACTTATCAACAACAACAGATACATCCATGTGTTTTATATTTTAAGGTTCATAATAAAAAAATCCTTTTATTATAAAAGGATTTTTTAAAAAAGTCAATATTAAACTATTATAATTCTATAATTCTGCCTTTGGCTTCATTAAAGGAAAAAGTGTTATTTCTCTAACCGGCTTATCATTTAAGAAAGCAAACAATCTTTCGCCAAAACCAAAGCCACATGTTGGTGGCATACCGTGTTCAAGCATCTCTACAAATTCCCAATCGGGCATCATTGCTTCTTCATCGCCTCTGTCAATCAATGATTGTTGTTCTTCAAATCTTTTTCTCTGTTCAACTGGATTGTTCAGCTCGCTATAACCATTGCCAACCTCACTACCAGCTATAATTATTTGAAACCTTTCTGTTAACTCGGGGTTGTCTTCTTTGGATTTAGCCAAAGGAGAGACTAATTTTGGATGATTTATTAAAAATGCTGGCCCAGCAATATTTTTTCGACAATATTTCCACAAAGTATCCATTAATCTTTCTCTTGTTTTGCCATCATATTTAACTTTTAACTCTTGTAATTTAGAAGACATTTCATCTTCACTGGCTGTTAAAACATCTATTTTTGTTTGTTTTAATATTTCATTTCTGTAATCTATTTCTGGCCAATCATTAGCTAAGTCATATTCATAGCCTTTTGTTTTGAATTTTGTTGTACCAAAAACTTGTACAGCTATTTCTCTGTATAATTCTTGTGATATTTTCATTCCATCACTATAATTAGCATATGCCCAGTAAAATTCCATATTAGTGAATTCCTGCAAATGATCAGGACTACTGCCTTCATTTCTAAAGACCTTACCAATTTCAAATGTTTTCTCAAAACCAGCTGCCATTAGTCTTTTTTGCCATAATTCACCCACTGATATTCTTAAATAAACATCCAAATCAAAATCATTATGATGGGTTTTAAAGGGCCTAGCTTCGGCTCCACCAGTAGTTGTTTCTAAAACAGGAGTTTCTACCTCAAAAAAGCCTTTTTTTATCATAAAATCGCGTGTAACCTGCCAAAATTTTGATTTTTTAATAAACATTTCCCTTAAATCATCATTAGTAAGCAAATCAAGATATCTTTTTCTTAATCTTTCTTCTTCATCCTTTAAACCGTGCCATTTTTCCGGTAGTGGCAGTAAAGCCTTGCTTAAAACCTTATATTTTTTAACCAATACGCTATTTTCTCCTTTGTGGGTAATAAAACAAGTTCCATCAACCTCCAAAAAGTCAGCCATATCGATTAATTTCACAAAAGATTTATAATCTTCCCCTAATTCATTTTTAGAGAAGGCTAATTGAATTTCACCAGAAGCGTCCTTCAGATTAGCAAAGCTCAAATTTCCATGAGTTCTTAAGCCAATTATTCTTCCAGCTAAAATAATATTTTCTTTTTTTGACTCTAAGTTTGTAAAATCAGATAAAACACCAGCTACACTGTGAGTTCTGGAAGTTTTACTAGGATAAGGATTGTTATTTTCTGAAATCTTATTCAGCTTTGATTCCCTTTCCATTCTTTCATTATTTGGATTGGAAATTGTTTTATTTTCCATATTATTTTACATCAAGAATTTTATATTTAAATTCGCCTCTTGGTGTTTCCACCACAACTTCATCTCCTTTTTTCTTTCCTAAAAAAGCCATGCCAATTGGCGATTCATTTGATATTTTACCGTTTAAAGGATCGGCTTCATTAAAACTAACAATAATAAACTCTTTTTCTTTTTTATCGCAGGAAACTTTAATATGAGATCCCATGTCAATTTTACCACCGCTAGATTTAATTGACTCAACTACAGTTACATTTTTTAAAATGTTAGTTAATTCCAAAATTCTTCCTTCATTTAAAGCCTGAGCATCTTTGGCCTCGCTGTATTCAGCGTTTTCACTCAAATCACCCAATTCCTTAGCTCTTTCAATCCTTTCGGCTATTTCCTTTCTTCTGGTTGTGCTAAGTAAGTCTAACTCCTCCTTAAGCTTGTTATAACCCTCTTGCGTTATAATTTGATTCTCCATATTTTTTTAAAATTGTTTAAAAATAAGCTTTTAAAATATATCAATTTTTTAAGAATAATGCAAATAAAGCTACAAAAACAAGGTAATTAAATAAATTATAAATAAATGCACCGGATAAAAGGAGTATTGTAAATATCTGTTTATTTTAAAATCTAAATGTTTGAAATAATAAATTATAAAAAAAGATGGAATAGCAAAAATTTGCAATACAGAAGTGGGTAAAAACAAAACTCTGACTATTGTTAAAACAGACTGAGCTGGAATTAATAAAATGTTATTTTTAAAAACATGAAAAAATAGTATCATTACAACTCCATAAAGACCGTAATCAATAGAAACAAAAAAAGGAATCAGAAAAACCAATATTAGCAAAAAATAACTTAAATATTTATTCTTTAAACAATTTTCATAAAGACATATAGCTATCAGTCCCAAAAAAAGACTAAAACAAATATTTAAAACCTCCTTATCAATTACTAAATAAAAAAAGGGCTGAGAAATAAAAGCCAAAAACAATAATCTCTGGCCATATTTTTTAACATCCCTTGTTCTAGAGTAACCGTTAGCTATTCCCCAGGCAAATATTGGAAAAGACAGCCTTCCAATTATCCTTAATATAATTAAATCAGGGAAAAAAACCAAACCAATATGATCAATCACCATCGCTACTATAGCTATTATTTTTAACATAAATTATTTTGTGTCTTGTTGTAATTTATTTAGATAATCAAAAAATAAAATTAACAAAATCAAAAAAGATATCCCCAGAGGATGATTAAGATAAGGTGTAAAAAAATTAACGGCACTCAGGCCTAGTATAGACAGAAATATTGATAAATAAAAATAATTATTTTTATTAAAATATGACAATAGGGTTTTTTTAGAAAACAAGAAAATTAACCACAAATAAACTGAAAAACCAACTATTCCCATCTTTAATAATATATCCAACCAACCCCATTCAAAGGCATAGGTTGAATATTTACCATCTGGGCTACTTTGCAAAACCCTTGGATCACTAGATATATATTCTATTCTAGCACCAAAACCTCTTCCCAATAAAAAATTAGATTGAATATCATTTTTCATAGAATCAAGTAATGCCCAACGAGATGATATTGCTGATTCATTAGAAGTAACGTTTGCTCGATCAGAAAGTGACTCTATGTTAAAAGTTCCCCCTGGTTTTGGCCAAGGAAATTTAACAGTAATAAATATTAATAAAACAGAAAAAACCAACGACAAAAAACCATAGAAAATAGTTTTCAAACTCGTTTTAAAATCAAATTTATACCAAACAATCAAAAGTAAAGATAAAAAAACCAAAACTAATCCAACCCAAAAACTTCTCGAAAAACTCAAAACAATAACAGACAAAAACAAAGAAGAAATTAAAAATAAAGAAACTTTTTTTCCTTTTCCCTTTTCAAATAAAAACAAAACAAAACTAAAACAAAAGCCCAGAAAAAGAAAAATTTGATTTTGAAAAAAAACACGATAAAAGCCATTGCCCATGTTAGTAATCTCACCCAAGGCATACACTCTGGTCCAAGAATAAAGATCGGAAATAATTGGCCTTAAATCATGTGAAAACAAAAATAAGAATAATAAAGATTTAAATAAGGTATACAAACTGATTGAAAAGAATATTAAAATTAAATTTTTCCAAAAGATTTCTTTTTCTTCTTTGTTTAATTGATAAATAGTATAGAAAATTGGCAATATTGCTATAAAATAAAACCAGGAATTAAAATCAAAAAAAGAATCGGAAAAACCATTTCTCACTAAACCAAAAGCAAAAGAAAACAAAAGAAAAAAAGATAAATATAAAAGATTCCTGCCAAAAACTAAGTTTTTAAATATACCCAAAACCTTTTTTCTGTCTTTAAAAAAATCAATTAACAATTTAGTTAAGAAAATGGCCATCAAAAGTAACCACAAAGATATTCTTAAAGAGATTTTAAAACCAGAATTCTCAAAATAAAATAAATAACCCATTGAATTTAAGAAAACTTCGGCCAAAAACAAATAGATGCTTAATTTAAAGTCATAAAAACTAATAAACAAAAAAGACAAAAGTATTAAAAAGAAAAAAATATAATTTATAATTTCAAAATTAAAAGAGATAAATGATATCATCTCAATCAAAAGAGAAAACAAAAATATAAAAAATATTTTATTTTTATTATTATTTAGAGCAAAATTAAACATTTTAATTCAAATTATGTTTATCTTTTATTATTTTTAAAGCTCGATTATATTTTTTAACTGATGGTAAAAAAGGAAAAGCTTTGTAGGCAAAAGCTGGCAACCAGGACGATATAGTTCCGCCTGGCTTTATTTTAAATAAAGCTTCGTCTATAAAAAAACCTTGATGTCCATTTTCTAGCATAGTCAACCACAAATCCCAGTCTTGTAATTTTTTAACACTTTCATCCCAGCCAGGAAAAGCATTCCTTCTAATAAGCGACATTGTATGAATATATGGCATTTTTTGTAGTTTTTCGGCATCAAATGGCCAAAGTTTAAACAACTTTTTTCCCCAATAAAAAGAAGAATAAGTATAAGCAACCTCTTGGTTGGATTCTAAAACTTGAACCATTTTTTCTAAGGTATCATTCTTTAAAACGGCATCGGCATCACAAAAAAATAAATACTCACCACGAGATTCTTTAAATCCCTTATTTCGAGCAGCTGGTGCCCCTTTGTTTTCTTGATTAATAAAATAATAATTATTTTCCACCTTAAAACTTTCCAAAAATTTTTCAAAGACAGAACGAGTATTATCTCTTGAGCCATCATTAACTATTATAACCTCAAAATCACGATAAGTTTGAGATTCAATACTTTTTACAGTATTAATAATTGTTTTTTCACCATTATAAACAGGAATAATTATTGATATCATTTTATTTTTACTTTAAAAAATTATAAATCTTTTCTACTTGATTTTTCCAAACAAAATTAGCAAGAGTTCTTTTTTTACCGTTTTCGCCCAATCTATTACATAAATCTGGATCATTTAATAACTTTAGTATTGCCTGCGAAATTTCTTCTTCTGATTCAGGGTCAACCATTAGACCACTAATACTGTCAGCCACAGCATCTGTGATTCCGCCACTTTTGCCAGCAATCACTGGTTTTGAAAGCAAACTAGCCTCCAAAAAAACTATTCCAAAACCCTCAAAATCGCCAGCAACATTTCTGGCTGGCATAATAAAAATATCAGATAAAGATAAAAAAGTCCATTTCTCTTCTTCACTTATTTCACCAACAAAAATTATTTTTTCAGAAAAATTATCACCAAAAATATTTTTAGCTATTTTTTTTAAATACTCTTCATCTGGACCATTGCCAGCAATAATATATTTAAGATCTTCATCAAATAAAGGGCTGGAATCAAAAACTTTTTTTAAAGATAAAATTGTATAATCAAAACCCTTCCTTTTGACTAATCTTCCCAAACTAAAAAGTATTTTCTTGTTGGATAAATTATATTTGGAAATCAATTCCTCTTTTTTTTGTTCATTATTAAAATTAAAATTATTTACTCCGGGATTAACAATAATTAATTTTGATCTATCCTGATTATAAATATTAATTAGCATTTCACAAACAAAAGAATTAGCACAAATTATTTTACTAGATCTATTAATAATCATTTTGCTTAGAAATTTTTTCCAAATGTTTTTAGAACAAAAAGAAAGATCCATTCCATGGAAAAAAATAGAATATTTTATCTTTAGAAAAAAAGATAAAATAAAAACTACAGTTCCCAGCGGTAAAATTTGTCCAACCAAAATATTATCTATTTTATTTTTTTTAACTTCTTTAAAAACGACCTTAATAGCTGGTAACCACTTCAAAAAACCATTTTTTCTAATCAATCTATTGTGGTTATTATCTATAACCGTTATTTCCGAGGATTTTGGCCAATGATAAATCATGTTGGTGTAATAATTAGCCACACCACCCTTGAAAGGAAAATATTCTGTTGTTACCAATAAAAATTTCATAACTTATTTTTTTGAAAGTTTAAATGAATTTATAAGATATAATATTTCATCTTTTTTAAATCCACCAGAAAAAAATAATAACAAAAAATAAATAATAGCTGCTAAAAAACAAAGCAAAAAAATATTCAAATAATCAACTAAAACAAACACAAAAACGCCCATTAAAACCGAAGAAAACAAAATTTTGGAAAAAACCAACAAATTATCCTTTAATTTGTAATTAATTATTTTTTTAACCTCAAAAATTCCCAAAATAAACATTAAAAAATTACTAAGCAAAACAACCAAAGAGGCTCCAACAACTTTAAATTGAGGGATCAATAAAAAATTTAAAACAATTGAAAACACCAAAACAATCAACATGTTTCTGGTGTTTACAGATTGTCGATCACAGGCGTTAAGTAGTGATCCTATTGGAAAATTTAAAAAAATAAATATTAGTGAAACTATTGAAATTTTAAGGGGTAAATTAGCTTCAGTATATCCATCTTTGAAAATCGTGATGATTTGATCCGACAGTAAAAATATTCCCAAGGATATCGGAATAGAAATCAAAAGTAAATAATCAATTGAACGACGAAAAGTTGTTTTTAATTGTTCCCTATTATTCTTCCAATAATAACTCATAGCCGGATAAAGAGAGGCTGTAAAGGCCATGGGCAGAAACTGCAAGGCAAATATTATTTTGAAAGATACTTGATATATGCCAACAAAATAATCACCAGAAAAAAAAGAAAGCAAAACTGAATCTAGATAAGTATAAAGTCTCTGAAATATTCCAAACAAAGCAAAAGGCAGGCTTGATAAAATTATTTTTTTTATAAAAGCAAAATCAAAACAAATTTTAATTGGTAATTTTATTTTATATTTTAATATGAGAAAAGAATAAATAAAATTAAAAATACTAGCCAAAACCAGCGAAGACATAATTATTTTTAAATCCATTTTTAAATAGATAAAAAAATAACCAAAACACAAAACTATTAGTTGAAAAATAACCGAGGAAATGCTTTCAAATTTAAGATTATGGAAGCCACGAGCTGAACCAAAAAAGGTTAAAGTAAAAGAATCAAGAATCATGCAAACGGAAGATATATAAACTAATTGTTTGCTTAAAATATCATAATTACCTAAAATATTGATAAACAATACAACAGCCAATAAAGTCAGAAAGCTAAAGATAATTTTCATCCCTAAAATATTTGACAACAACCTATTAGCCCCACTTTGATCCTTGGCTGTCTCTCTAGTTAGATAGTTTACCAATCCAAAATCAATAAAAATAGCAAAAATAGTGGTAAAAGAAATAGCAAAATAATATTTACCCAAAAATTCGGGATCTAAATTTCTAGCCAGTATAACAAAATACAAAAAAGAAATAACTTTTTGAATTACTAAGGCCAGTGTCAAATAAGAGGTGTTTTTTGCTATATTTTTTATTTTATTATCATTTTCCATAATATAATCAATTATAACACAAAAAAAGGCAAAAACAAACAAATTTATGATAAATTTAAGAAGAATTTATCTAAACTATTCTAGAATAATTAAAATTAAAATTAAAAACATCAATCTAATATCAATATTTTATTGATGTTAAAAATTATGAAAATTTTGGTGGTTGATGACGACAAAAAAATTAATCAATTACTAAGTGCTTCTCTAAAAAGAGAATTGTTTACAGTTGATGTTGCTGAAAACGGCCGAGACGGTTTGTATATGTATCAAACAAATCACTATGATTTAATTTTGGTTGATTACAATCTGCCCATAGAAAACGGAGAGTATTTAGTTGAAGAAATTAGAAAAATAGATAAAAAAATACCAATAATAATGTTAACAGTGGAAGGAAGTCAAGAAATGAAAAATAAATTATTTAATTTGGAAGTCGATGATTATATTACCAAGCCATTTGTTTTCGAAGATCTTTTAAGTAGAATAAAGGCTGTTACGCGCAGACCGCAAGAAATAAAAAGCAGAATTTATCAAATTGATGATCTTTATGTCGATGTTGAAAAACATCAAGCAAAAAGAGGCAAGGAAAAAATATATTTAACATTTAAAGAATTAACCCTTTTGGAATTCTTCTTAAAAAATCAAGGAAAAATTCTATCGAGAACTGTTTTGATGGAAAACGTTTGGGATTTTAATGCTGATCCATTTTCCAACACCATAGAATCACATATTTTAAAAATTAGAAAAAAAATAAATCCCACTCAATGTAAGCGGGATTTAATTCATACTATTAAAGGAAGGGGTTATAAGATGGATACGAGTAAATGGTAGCTACAAAACAACTTTTTCCACCTCATCTATTGAGTGACCAAGAAAAAATTCCCCTAACTCTTTAAATTTTTCAACACTATCGGTAGCACAAAATTGATACCTGGGTTTTATTTTCTTTTGAATATTTAGCTCAGGATGTCGATTTAAATAATCAAAAAGACTATCACTGATTATTTTTTCAGTATTAAGAACATAGCACCTCTTCCCCATTATTCTTTTTATATCATTTAATAAAAAAGGGTAATGGGTACAGGCCAAAACCAAAGCCTCAACTTGTTTCATTTTTAAATATCTCAAATACTTTTTTAGAATCATTTTAGTTTCTGGCTTTTTAATCCAGCCCTCCTCGATTAAAGGAACAAGCAAGGGGGTAGCTTTCTGAAAAATTTCCAAATCATCCCTAAAAACTTTTATTTCATCATTGTATATATTAGAATTGACCGTTGCTTTCGTTCCTATAATTCCAACTTTTTTAATTTTTTTGAGTCGAGCTATTTCTTCGGCGATTGGTCTAATAACACCTAAAATTTTTAAATCCGGGTATTTGTTGGGCAGATATTCTTGCTGAATTTTTCTTAATGCTTGAGCTGAGGCGCTATTACAAGCTATAATTATTAGCTTACAACCTCGAGAATACAAAAAATCAACCGCCTTTACCACATAAGAATAAATGGTTTCCATTGATTTATTACCATAAGGAACATTAGCATTGTCACCCAAATAAATATAATCATAATCAGGATGATCTTTTAAAAATCCCCTTAAAACTGTTAATCCCCCAACACCCGAATCAAAAACTCCGATCATAATTATTTTCTATCGTTTTTTATTTTATAATTTAAAGTTAATTCAAGACTAACTTCATGAGATCCACTATTTATAACTGGATTTCCACCACCACCCATACCACCGTAATAAGAATAATCATAATAAGGAGATGGATTAATAACGTTTTCCCACCAACCAACAATTTCATCTAAAGAAACTCCAACGGCTTGAGATAAAACAGTAGCCTTGGATTTAGCATCTTTTATAGCTAAAAGCCTAGCTTCTTGTTTTAAATCTTCTATCTTAGAGCTTTCAAAAGAAACACCTAAAACCTGATTAGCTCCAGCTTTAGCTGATTCAGAAACTACTTGATTTAGTATATTAAAATTTTCATCAACTCCTTTAACTTTAACTATAACTTGTTGATTGGCATTATATCCACTTAAGTTATTTATCCCCTCTACATAATCATAGTAAGGATATAAAGAATAAGTTTGGTTTTTAATATCTTTAGGATCAATACCCAATCCAGTTACAGCAGTTATTATTTTAGCAACTTTTTCATTTAACATGCTTAAAGCCTCTTCGGCTGTTTTAGCTTTATCAATTTGAACTCCTAAGGTAACGTTGGCAATATCTGGTTGATAAGAAACCTTTCCCTGTCCGATAACAGAAACTTGATTAGGAAAATTATTAACAATTTTATCTCTCAAAATAGAAACCACCACAATCCCTGATAAGGCTAATATTAAAACCATGGCGGCTATCCATTTGGCTGTTTTGTTCTTACCAGAACAAAGACAAACTTCTTTTTTTTCTTTTAGATTTTCACTCATATTTTTAAATACTTCTTTTTAAAAACAAAAAATTTTTAAAAAAGAAGTTAATAATAATTATAATTTTATAATAACTTATTTATGATAATTTAAAATTATTAATTGTTAATACAAAATTGTAATTCAAAAATTCAGCTGCTTTACGACAAAAAACCATTCTGTCATTAAATATTTCAAAATATTCCATAACTCCGGTTACTTTAGTGTCAATTTTCAATTTCAAAATAATTTCTTTTTTTGCTCTATTAACCTTAAAAGCTGACTCTATAACCGAATAATTAACTCGATCATGGATATCTTCCTTTAAATTTTCTGGTGTTTTATTTTTAACTCTATTTCGATGAACATCTGATTTATCGGCTAAAACCAATATAGCACCTATTTTATTAACAATTTCATTTTCGTGCTCATCGTGATTAGCTATGGCTTGCATTACTTCTAAAATATCTTTAGTTTCCTGACTACTTCTAGAATTAGATAGAAAAAATTGAGAAAAAAGCATGGCGCCAGTATAAGGATGACCCGTTCTTTGTAAAAAATTACCCATATCATGACAATAACCAGCAATAGCTGCTAATTGTTGCTCTCTTTCGTCTAGTCCGATATTTTTAGCTAAACTTTTGGCTCTGTCGGAAACCAAATTCAAGTGACGAGGACCATGATCGGTGTATCCCAAATAATTTAAATACTCTTCTGTTTTTTTTATGGAATAAACAACCCCTGAATGTTTTTTAATCTCTTCTAAACTCAACATAAATTTATAATAAAATTAATTTTTAATTAAACCGTGGGCCACACTTTCTTTTAAACCAGAGCCAGTAATTTCAATGAAATCAGCTTTTCCCTTTACTCTTTCGATGTTATCAGCTCCCATATAAGTCATGCCAGAAGCCAAACCACCTAAAAATTTATTAACTATTGGAATAACTGATCCTTTATATTCAATTGTTGTCATTTCCCCCTCTACGTGAACAACTTCATCTTTTTTCTTTCCATCCAGGGCCATTTTTTTAACAGTTGCCAAATAACTAGCCATTCCTCTATATTCCTTATATTTTTTACCATTCTTTGTAATAATTTTACCGGGAGTTTCTTTTGTTCCTGAAAAAATAGAACCACTCATAACAGTATCAGCTCCAGCACCTATTGCCTTAACTATATCACCGGGATTTTTAATACCGCCATCGGCGCAAACCGGAACTCTTCCTTGGCTAGCTTCATAAACATCCATAATAGCTGTAATTTGTGGAACGCCGGCACCAGCCATAATTCTGGTAGTGCACATTGAGCCAGGACCAATGCCAACCTTTATAGCATCGGCTTTTTTGTTTATAAAATATTCAGCCGCATCTTTAGTGGCGATATTTCCAACCATTATATCTATTTTGGGATATTTTTCTTTTAAATAATCTAAAGTTTTACCAACCCTCTTAGAATGACCGTGAGCTACATCCAAAACCAAAATATCAACGCCAGAATCAGCTAAAGCCTTAACTCTTTCCTCATAATCTTTAACACCTAGAGCCGCAGCGGCTAAAAGATTTTCTTTCTTTATTTTTTTTATTTCTTTGGCTTGATTAGAGATAGTCATAAATCTGTGAACAACACCCAGGCCACCCATCTTTCCGACAGCAATAGCCATTTCACTTTCACAAACTGTATCCATGTTTGCTACTAGCAGTGGGATATCTAAAAAATGATTTTTGGTAACTTTTGTTCTAAAAGAAACATCTTTACGAGAATTAACTCTATTGTATTTTGGGACAAGCAAAACATCATCAAAAGAATATCCCTTTCCAATAATTCTAGCCATAATTTTATTTAATTATTTTTATAATTTTATTTATTGATTTTTCAAAAATGTTAATTTTAAAATTATTGTTATTCTTTTCAATTGATCCAAAAAGCTTGGTCTTAACATTTTTGATTCCGCAAAATTTTAATATACCTCTCAAAGTTTTAGTTGCTAAATTACCAATAAAAAAATAATAAATACTAGGGGCACCAGAAGTGCAAACCAAAATTGATTTTTTCCCCAATAACAATCTATCTGGTAATTTTCCATTAGGATTATTATATTTAAAAGCAAACCCCGGCAAAAAAGTTCTATCAATAAAACCCTTTAAAACAGCCGGAAAACTGTACCACCAGATTGGGAAAATAAAAATTAAATAATCAGCCCAAAGAATGTCTGATTGAGCTAATCTTAAATCTGGCTCTAATTCTTGAATTTCCTTATAACCATTTTTTAGGTTAGAATTAAAATTTAATTCACCTAAATTTATTCTTCTAATTTCCAATTTATTTTTTAATTTGTCTTCAAAAATATCAGCCAACTTACCGTTAAAACTATTTTTATCTGGATGACCCAAAATCAGTAAAACTTTTTTCATATTAATTTAACAAATAAATTGAATAGGCTAAATAAGTTGCAAAAGCTACCCACAAAAAATAAGGTATAAGTAAAATTGCTGATGATTTATATCCTCTCCAAAGCATTAAAATTAAAACTAAATTAACAAAATTTAAAAACAACATTTCAATAACAGACCAGAAAATTAAATGCCAAGAGAAAAATAAAACTGACCAAAAAACATTTAAAATTCCATTTAAAACAAATAAGGAAATAATTATATAAAAAAACAAACTTTTTCTATTCGTCTTTGAATTGTTAGAAAAAAGTAAAATTGAGATAGCTGATAAAATAAAAATAATAGTCCAAACAATACCGATAACCGATCCATGCGGAGTAAATGACGGTAAATTGATAGCATCATACCAATCCATTCCACCACCAGTAAAATAACCGCCGATCAAAGAAACAGACAAAACGCCTAGTGGTGTTAACAAATAATTAACTTTTAACCCCCTAGTTTTCATAAGTTTGAAATTAATAATAATATCCCAGCTAATTATAGCAAAAAAAAATTAAATTGTCATTAACAAAAGAACTAATTTTAACAAGATGTTTTTTGCATTATTTTACAAAAAAATTAGATAAAACTAACTATTAAAAAAATTATTTATTAGTAATCCCAAATAATAAGAAATTAAAATTACCACGGTTGCTATTAGCAAATGTTCAAAAACAACGCTAAAATTTTTTCTTTCCTCTTCGTTGCTTATTTTATAACTCAAAACTGAAAGAATTATTACTCCCCAAACAATTGAGATTAAAATAGAAGTTGAAAGTTTAAAAAATATAAATGGAATTAAAAAACTTAAAGCAAAAATCGCCTTGGTTAAAAAAGTAGCTATAGTAGCTTCCCAAACATGACGAGTACTGTTTTCCTTATTTGATTCTTCAGAAATATGAACTCCTAGGGAATCCGAAAAAGCATCGGCCAGTGCTATTACTAAAATACCAGAAATAACTGCTAACTTTGATCCGGTGCTAGAATTAAGTCCAACCATCAGTCCCAAGGTTGTTATAACCGCCGACGTTAATCCGAAGCTTAAACCTTTTTTAAGAGAATTTTTCATATTTTTTTGGCTTTTTTTCTGGCAAGATTGGCAAAGCGATGTGCCTCATCTCGAGCTTTTAAAAGTATTAATTTAATATCTAAAACTTCCTTTTTGAATTTTTTATCTACATTTTTTAAAAAAATTATTTCATCACCAGCAAACTTAGATAAACCAACTACATTTTTTATTTTATATTTTTCAAAAATTTCTTTCAAGAAATCAAGCTGAGGACGACCACCATCTATTAAAAATAAATCAGGATACATCCATTCTTTGTGTTTCAATCTTCTCTCCAACGTTTCAGTTAAAGCACGAAAATCATCATGTAAGTAATTATTTTTAATTTTAAACAAACGATAGTCATTTTTTTGATATTCACCTTCAAAATCAACAACAATCATAGAACCATAAGTTTCTTTTCCAGAAAAATGAGAAATATCATAAGCCTCTATTCTTTTAAAATTATTTTGTTCTAAGTTTTTTTCATTTTCTATTAAAGAAACATCTTGTAAATGTTTTAAAGCTTTAAGTTGTTCTGGGTTTTCTTGTGAAAGTTTTTTTATTAAATACTCTTTTTTTCCAGATAAAAGTAAAATAATATTTTTGATATTTTTCTGATAATCTTTTTTATTTATTTTGCCCAAACACGACCCCGGACAAAGCCCAACTTGATAATCAAAGCATGGCTTGCCCGAATTAGCCTTGCAAGTTCCATAAGGAAAAATTCGTCTAATAATCCTTAAAGCATTTTTAATTAAAGTAAAAGATTGATAGGGACCAAAAATTTGATTATTCTTGTCTTGATATTTTTGCAAATCTTTACCTCTAATAATTACAGGGTAAGTAAAATCTTTTTTAGCAATAACAATATAAATAAAAGACCGGTCATCACGATCTTTGATATTGTATTTTGGCCAATATTTTTTAATGTACTTAGCCTCTAGAATAATTGCTTCCAGCAAGGTTTTAGTTTCGATGGTCTTAATTTTTTTGGCCTGAAAAACCATTTCCTTGATTCTGGGTTCAACGTTGGATAAAAAATACTGACTTAATCTATTTTTCAGATTAGTAGCTCGACCAACATACAAAACCTTTCCTCGATTATCAAGCCAGAAATAAACACCGGAACTTTTGGATATTTTTTGTAATTGATTTTTAAACATAAAAACGCTCTCAATACTTATTCAAATAAAAAACTAAGAAATTATTTTAAATAATCCTTCAAATATTTGCCGGTAATACTCTTTTCATTTCTGATAATATCCTCCGGTTCACCACTAGCTAGTAAATATCCACCCTTTTCTCCTCCATCGGGTCCTAAATCAATCAAATAATCCATTGATTTAAGCATGTGCATATTGTGCTCAATTACTATTACGGTATGCCCTTTTTCTACTAATTTACTTAAAACTTGAAGCAACATTTCAATGTCCTGATAATGAAGTCCAGTTGTCGGTTCATCTAATAAATACAAAGTTTTTTGACCCAAAACATAGTTTAATTCTTTGGCAATTTTTACTCTTTGAGCTTCTCCACCAGAAAGTGTGGTTGCACTTTGCCCCAGTTTTAAGTAACCAAGACCAACTGATTTTAAAATATTAAGTTTATCGGTTATATAATAATTACCATCAAAAAGCTTAATTGCCTCTTCAACACTCAGATCTAAAACATCGGAAATACTATGATTTTTATACTCCACCTGCAAAGTCTCTCTATTGAACCTTTTGCCTCGACAAACCTCGCACTCAACTAGTACTGCTGGCAAAAAATGCATTTCTATAAGGTTAAATCCAGCACCCTGACAAGCCTCACAGCGCCCACCAGCACGATTAAACGAAAAACGCGATAAAGTATAACCTCTTTCTTTAGATTCTGGTAGTTCAGCAAAAAAATCCCTGATTGGCGTAAAAATACCGGTATAAGTAGCTGGATTTGACCTGGGAGTTCTACCTATAGGAGATTGATCGATAACTGATATTTTATTTATATACTCAGTTCCTTTTATATCTTCCACGTCTATTAATTTATTCTTTTTGCCAGGATTATTCTTTATATGTACAATATTTTTATACAGAACATCATACAACAAGGAAGATTTTCCACTACCAGACACACCACACAAACCAACAAGCCTTCCCAATGGTATTTCCAGATTAATATTCTTTAAATTATTAGCCCTAGCCCCCTTTATACTTATAAAACCTTTATTTTGAGATCTTCTTTTATTCGGCAATTCTATTCTTTTTACGCCATTTAAGTATTCCAAGGTCAAAGAATTTGAACTTTTATTGGCATTTATTTCTTTATTGACTACTTTTTTTGTACTTAATTTTAAATTATCGTTCTTTTTTACTAAATCAGCTGTATATCCAATCTCAACAATTTCACCGCCATTTATACCAGCTCCAGGGCCTAAATCAACTAAATAATCAGAATTGAGTATCGTTTGTTCGTCATGTTCCACTAAAATTACTGTATTACCCTTGTCTCTAAGGGATTTTAAGGTATCTATCAGTTTAAAAGTGTCCCTTTCGTGAAGACCAATGGTCGGTTCGTCTAAAACGTATAGAGTTCTAGATAATTGTGAGCCAATTTGAGAAGAAAGCCTTATTCTTTGGGCTTCTCCGCCAGAAAGCGTTTCAGCTTCCCTATTTAAAGTTAAATAGGATAGACCAACCTTATTCAAAAACTCCAACCTATCTATAATTTGTTGCATAACAGCTGAAACAATTTCCATTTGGCGTTTATTCAAATTCCCCAAAACAACTTCAAAAAACAAATATGCTTCTTCTAAAGACAAGGCTGTAACTTCGGCTATATTTTTGTTATTTATTCTCACTGACAAAGATTCTTCTCTAAGTCTTTGACCGCTACACTTAGGACAAACATCGCTGGCATAAAAACCGACCTTACCCAAACCAGAACAAGAAGGACAGGCTCCGTGAGGAGAATTAAAAGAAAAAAGACGTGGTTCAACCTCTGGAAAAGCAAAATTATCATTAGGACAAGTCCAATTTGAAGAAAGTAAAAATTCTTCTTTTTCTAGCCCAACATAAACCAAGCCCTTACTATAAGCAATAGCATTTTCAATGGCCTCAAACAAGCGAGAACCATCACTTGGCAAAACTTTATCAATAACAATATCTATATCATGTTTTTGATTGGGATTTAATTTAATTTGATCTCTAAGGGATTGTATTTTCCCATCAATTCTAGCCTCTGAGTATCCCAAAGATAAATAATCATAAAGTAATTGATAATATTCACCCTTTCTTCCTCTAATTACTGGCGATATTATTGTTAAATATTTACTACCAGAATCTTTAGCTCTATTAATGGAAATATCAACCATTTCTTCTAGTGATAATTTCTGGATTTTATGACCACACAAAGGACAGAACACTTCTCCTAAACGAGCGTAAAGCACTCTTAAATAATCATAAATTTCAGTAAGAGTTCCAACAGTAGACCGTGGATTATGCGACAAAGCTTTCTGATCAATAGATATAGCTGGAGCGAGTCCAATAATTTCATCAACATCGGCCGGTTTCTTTTGGCCCAAAAACTGACGCATATATGGAGAAAGTGATTCAACATAACGCCTTTGTCCTTCGGCAAAAATTGTATCAAAAGCCAAGGAGGACTTACCGCTACCAGAAACACCAGTAATCACCGTTAACTGATTGTGTGGAATTTCTAAATCAATATTTTTTAAGTTGTGCATTCGTGCCCCACGAATGATTATTTTGTCGTTCATATTAATCTTTTTTTTCTAAATCCAAAAAATCTTCAACTTTTTTAATAATCGTTTCTGGATTGATGTTGTATTTTTTGTTATAAGCTAACTGTTTTTTTCTTCTTCTCTCCACTTCTTTAACCGCATTTTTAATTGAGCCAGTCATGTTATCGGCATACAAAATAATTTTACCTCTTACGTTACGCGCAGCTCTACCCATTGTTTGAATAAGCGACGTTTGGCTACGCAAAAAACCTTCACGATCAGCGTCTAAAATAGCCACTAATGACACTTCCGGCAAATCTAATCCCTCACGAAGCAAATTAACACCAATTAAAATATCAAATTTACCCAAACGAAAATCTTTTAAAATTTCAGTTCTAGCCAAAGTCTTAACGTCGGAGTGAAGATAGTTTGATTTTATATTTTTTTGTTTTAAATAAACATCCAAGTCTTCCGCTTGTTTTTTAGTCAACGTATTAATAATAACTCTTTCGCTCTTTTTAATTATCTTCTCCGATTCTTCTATTATATCATTAATTTGACTGTGATTATTTTTTTTATCAAAAACTGGTCTAATTTCAATTTCTGGATCAACTAAACCCGTGGGACGAATTACTTGTTCAGCTATTTGTTTAGATTTTTCTAATTCAAATTTTCCTGGAGTGGCAGTTGTAAAAATTGTTTGTGAAATTCTTTTTTCAAATTCACCAAATCTAAGCGGACGATTATCTAGTGCCGAAGGTAAACGCCAGCCATATTTAACCAAAGTTTCTTTACGACTTCTATCACCAGCATACATCCCACCAATTTGAGGAACAGCAATATGACTTTCATCTATTACTAGTAAAAAATCGGGCTTACCATTTTTGTCTCTAGGAAAATATTCCAAAAGAGAATCTGGAGATTCTCCAGCTAACTTACCAGTTAAGTGTCGAGAATAATTTTCAATGCCATGACAATAGCCAAGACTTCGAAGCATTTCTATGTCATATTTCACTCTTCGTTCTAATCTTTCAGCTTCTAAATATAGCTTATTCTTTTTAAAATATTTTAAACGATCTTTCAGCTCCTCTTTAATACTTTCTATCGCTTGCTCTATTTGGGGCTTAGTAGAAATAAAATGTTTTGGCGGAAAAATGACTATTTCTGGTAAGTGTTCTAAAATATTTTTAGTAGTATTATCAATAATACTTAAATCAGAAACTTTTTGTTCGTTTAAATCTAATCGATAAATAATATTTTCCGACATTGGTCTAATTTCAAAAACATCCCCTCTAACTCTAAACTGACCGCGTTTAACATCTCCCAACGATCTTTCAAATTGCATTTTTATCAATTGTGAAATCAAATCTGATCTAGTTAATGGTTTATCTTTTTCTAAATGTAAAGCGGCTTCCATGTAACTAACTGGAACACCTAGGTTATAAATACAAGAAACCGAAGCCACAATAATAACATCTCGACGAGAAAGAAGAGCCGAGGTTGCTCCGTGGCGAAGCCTGTCGATTTCATCATTAATCATTGCTTCTTTTTCAATATAAGTATCAGAATTGGGCATGTAAGCTTCTGGCTGGTAGTAATCATAATAAGAAACAAAATAATGGACAGCGTTCTCGGGAAAAAAATTTTTGTATTCTCGATATAGTTGAGCGGCTAAGGACTTATTGGGAGCCATAACCAAAACCGGTCTATTTAGCTCTTGAATAATGTTAGCCACCGTGAAGGTTTTCCCTGAGCCAGTTACACCAAGCAGTGTTTGATAATCAAAACCCCTCTCTATTCCTTGCAGGAGCTTTTTAATGGCCTCTGGCTGATCACCAGCCGGCTTAAAACCTGATTTAAGTTTAAACAATTTTTCCTTCACAAATTTATAAAATTTATATCAATTTTAGATAATTATAACATTATTAAATTAAATAAAAAAGGGTTGAACCAATTCAACCCGATGATATAATAAAGGGAAGCTAAATTTGCTTCCCTTATATTTTTTTGCTTGGTTTAAACTGGAGAAAGCCAGAAAAAACCATTTTTAATAACTATTTCTGCCGGAACAACACCCAAATATATACGGTCATTGTAACAACCTTCTTCAATATTGGGACTTTCAATAAAAACAAAAACTAAAATTTTTGATTTTTCCTTTAATTCTTTTTTGGAATAAATGTCTACAACAATGCTTTTGGGTGAAAACTTTTTTACCAAATAGCTTTCCAAAGCAACATTAAAAGAATACTTGCTTGTCAGACCATAAACCTCTTCAGAACTAAGAAAAAATTTTTGTGTTGACAACAAGATGCTATCTTTAATATTAAGCGCTGTTTTGATTTCTTTTAAATCCACTAAAACCGAAACTGTTCTTTTCTGCGAAAAGGCAGAGATCACAACACAAATCAAGATCAAAATAATAGTTACCTTTTTCATGTTTCTTTTTTTTAGGTTAATATAATCAACATTTAAAAAATTCTTAGAAATTAAGGATGTTTTAGATGTTAACTATTTTAACCATCTTTTTAAAGAGCCTTGCTACGACTTTCAACTATAACATATTTAAAAATATTTGTCAATAGTTACTTATTTTTTACTCTTTTTTAAAATAAAACAACTTAAAACAAAAGAGATTAAAAAGAATAAAGCACCATAAAAACAAGGGGTTATAAAGGGATTTACAACCTGACCGCCAGGAGCACAACCCAAAGAGCATGGTTCATAGTTTAACCAATCTCTTAATTCTATCGAAAAATTAATAAGAGCAAACAACGTTCCAAATAAAAGAACATAAAATTGAACTAAAATTAGTTTTTTCATACTTTTAAAAAATCAATTATATATAAGTTTAACTATTTTTAAACTAATAATGATATCTTTTTCCCTTTTCAATACTAACCGCTCGATAAATTTGCTCAACTAAAATAGCTTTAGCCATCTCATGCAAAAAAGTCATTTTAGACAGTGATAACCTTTGATAATCAATTAAAATATCAAAATTAAAACCTAAAGCTCCAGCAATTACAAAAATTATTGGCCGATCAATAGAAAATATTTTCTCAGAAAATTGAATTGAATCCAGCTCTTGTCCATTTTCTGACAACAAAAAAATCTCAGAATTTTTATTTTTATTTAAAAATTCTAAAATTCTTTCACTTTCCTGCTGTTTAACAATTGAAATATTTTTTTCAGAAAAACTTTTGGCTGGCAATTCAACAAAATCTAGCTTTATTTCTTTACTCAATCTTTTACTGTATTCATTTATTATTTCGCGATAATATTTTTCTTTAACAGCCCCGATACTTAAAATTGTTATTTTTTTCATAAAACAATATTAACATAAAAAATAGGTAAAAGATAGTTGACTTTTCTCCTTATTTTATGTTAGCATTTATAGTTCGTTGAACATTAAAAACTAAATGAAAATCATAAACCAAAATAATCAGAAAATGAAAAGAAACCTGTTTTTATCGCTACTAGCGATATTTGTCTTGCTTGAAATTAGCAAGGCTCAAATAGTTGAACTCCAAGGAATTAATTGTCCCGGAGAGTTTACTGGTAAACTAGGTGTTGTTACCGATTTTGGTACCGAACCCTATACATACCTTTGGAATACCGGAGAAACTACAAATATTATCTCAGGACTTAGTTCTGGATTTTATTCTGTTTCCGTAACCGATGCATTATTGGTAAATCGAGTTTTTAATTACAATTTAAACGACCCACTACCAATAACAAACTCTTATTTAACAACTAATAATTCCTCTTGGCCAAACCCAACCGGAACTATTAGTGTAACATCTAGCGGAGGCACTGGTTGGTATGCCTATTATCTACAAGATAGTACTAGCCAAAAATACATTAATCAATCTGGACCAAACTTTTCTAATCTTTACTCTGGTACTTATTATTTAGAAACCTTTGATTTAAATGGTTGCCAAAGAAAAGATACTGTTTTAGTTGGTGAAGATGCTGGAATTATACCTAATAATTTTGATATTGATTACACAGTCTGCTATGAAGGCACCGCTCCAATTGACATAGAGCCAGGAACAATTCAGGTTCCAGCCTTAATAATAATTGGAGAGGACACAACAACAATCGTCAAAATTATTCCTGGTCCTAGGCCATACATCAACAGCTTAAACGATACCTTGTCAGTAATTTCTGGGAATGTCTTGCCTGGAAAAAATGAATTTAAAATTGTAACCTCCGATAACAAGGGTTTTCGTTACTCGTGGTTCGTTGATAGCGTTTTAACTCCCATAAAAATAACCTGGGAACAAGAAAATGTTTTGTGTCACGGTGGTAATACTGGAAGAATAATTGTTTTAGCTGAAGGAAGTTATAACGATTTTAGTTATAGAATTACTGGTCCTAATTCCTTTTCTAGCAACAACTCTTCTATAAACAATTTATATGCCGGCAACTATACCGTTACAGCAGAAGATTCTACTGGTTGTAGCATATCTCAAAGCATTATAATTGAAGAACCGATCGAACCTCTAAGAATTCATTTTGAAACGTTTAAAACTTTTTGTCCTGAATCCGAAGATGGGAGAATATATATAAGATATATAGAAAATGGTTTACCACCTTTTTCATATCTTTGGAGCACTGGAAATGTTTCTTCTGAAATTGATTCTTTAGAAGTCGGTTGGTACAACCTTCGAGTAACCGATTCCAATGGATGTATCGCTTTAGATTCGGCTCAAATTACTGGAGGAAATGAAGTTTGCGTTCCAACTGTAATCACCCCGAACGGAGATGGTCACAACGATTTTTTTAATGTTAACAATTTATGTTATTACTCAGATATTAAAATCGTTATAACTGATAATTTGGGAAAAATTATTTTTGAAACCAACGATTGCAACAACCTTTGGGATGGCAAAGATAAGTCAGGAAATCTTGTTGATTCCAAAACCACTGTGTTTGTTTATATTGAACAAACAAAAAATGATGGGACTGTTAAAAAATTCAGAAAAACAGTGACAGTATTATATTAGTACTAACAACAAAAATCTAAACAATGAAAAAAATTAAAGTTTTCTCTTTGTTGATAGTGCTATCAACAGGAGTGTTGGCTCAAAATTGGGGAGAATATGATCCCTATCTTTCCAACCCTAGTCTTGGCGCTCACAATGAAATGTTAAAAATAGGATCATTGTATCAGACTGAAATGACCGCTTATGACTACAATCCAAAATCTTGGTTGTTTTGGGCTACAAGCCCTTTTAATAACCAAAGAGTGGCCTGGGGATTGAAGCTTTCTTCAATTGAAGGTGGTGTTTTAAAAAACACATCAGCTGAAGCAAATTTTATATATAATATCCCCTTAAGCGAAACACGTCTGTCATTTTCCTTAGGAGGAAGTGTTAATCAACTTCAATTAATTCGTGAAAGAGTTGAGGTTTATGATTTAAACGACCCAATTATTCAAGGCGCTGAAAGTGGAAATTGGTTCAATGCAAATTTTGGAATATCTTTTTCAAAAGTAAATACCTATTATTTTGGATTGGCAGCTTATAATCTACTACCAAGTCAAACCAATTGGATGGTGTCTAGCTTTGAAAACAAATCAAAAATTACATATAATCTTTCGGGAATGTATACTTTTGATTTTTTAGAAGGAAATTTGCAATGGGAACTGACTGGACTTGCCTCAACCAATCATCCCGAAAATTTTGACTTGTTAAAATATTGTATTTCAACCAGAATAATGTTTTTTAAAAAAAGCTTCTGGATTGGAACCGGATATTTAAACGAGACAACAATTAAGGGTAATTTTGGTGTCAATGTTCAGAATGTATCATTTGCCTATACTGGATACTATTCTCTAGGGACAGCAAGCAATTACGGCTACTCCTTCACTAAACATGAGGTTGTCGTAATATTAAAATTACCTTACAGTAAAGCATCAAAAAACAGTGGCGCATGAAAATTACAATCCTAACGCTCTTAATATTTTTTTCTTCTCTGGAAATATCGGCCCAATCAATTGATTCCGTTTGGCAAGTTAAAAATTTACCAATAAATTCGGAATTTGATGAATACATGCCCTTTTTAGTGGATACAATTCTAATATTTACTTCCACTAGAAAAAATTCCCGAGAAGATAAAATTTTTGAGAACACAGAAAAAATATATTATACACCGCTTATTGATACAAGCTTCGGAAAAATAAGAAAATTTACTTACAAGGCAAATTCGGATGCAAACTCAGCTTTGATTGGTTGCTCTAAAAGTCATTTCTTTTTTTATCGAAGTTATTTTAATAATAACGGTGAGATATTTCTTGCGCCCAGAAGAGAGATAAACATTAAGATGTTGAAAAAAATTCAAAACATTTTATCCGACAAAGATGAAAATAGTATATCTGTAGTGGAAGATAGTATTTATTTTACCAGCAACCGCAACGGAAGCTATGACATCTATCTGCAAACAAAGAAAGAAAAACCAATCCCTTTGGATGTGCTAAATTCAAGTTTTGAAGAACAAGGTGTTTGGATCTCATCAACAAACAATGAGCTTTATTTTAGCTCTAATCGTGAAGGATCGTTTGATATTTACTGTTCCGATAAAATTGATGGGGCCTGGCAAATTCCAAAAAGATTGCCCTTCCCCATTAATACAGAATTTGATGAGCAGGATTTTCGCAAACACAATGATTCAACATTTTTTCTAGCTTCAAATCGTTCTGGTGGTGTTGGTGGATATGATTTATACAAAATCATGAAAAGCGAAACAAATAAAATCAACACCACTGATACCAGCGAACTAATAATTAAAGAGCCTGAAGAATCAACCGACACTACCGTAATCATTATTACCGAACAAGACTCTTTAACTAGCAGAGAACAATTATTGATAGAACTAAAAAAATTAGATCTCATTCCTTTTAGAGGAGAAATTCAATTGGGTGCGTACAGAAATAATTTAACTTCTGTAAAATTATTTAAAGATTGGTTTGATTGCATCAAAGATCAAAACATTCGCATGGACGTTTTTGATGACAAAAAAGAAAAACTTCCTTTAAATAAATTTATAATTGATCAGATTTACACCGACCTAGACTCTGCCCTAAATAAACAAAAAGAAATAATAAGAAAGGGTTGTCTACCTACCACGTTTGAAGGAACTCCTTTTATTGCCCTTCTTAGAGCCGATAAAAAGCGTTATGCTATTTTCTGGAAAGAAGAAGAGTATAAAAATAAAGAAGTTTTCTGGATAACATTGGAAGGAAAAAAAATCTGGCAAAGCAACTAGAAAAAAGCCCCTAAATTTTAGGGGCTCTTTTTTTATTATCTTATTTTGTTTATTCTTTATCATTTTAACTTATTTATTTCTTTCGGTTTAAATATACCATCTTCAGTTATAATGCCGGTGATTAAATCAGCCGGGGTAACATCAAAAACTGGATTAAAAGCTTTAGTACCTTTGGGAGAAATTTCCAACAAAGGATTAAAATTTCTTCCTTGTTTTTTAGACAAATTTCTATTTTCCCAGAAAGAAGTATGTTTCAAGACTTCGTCACCAGAACGATGCTCTATTTTTATTTCTTTGCCTGTTTTTGTATCAAAATCAATTGTGGCCTTAACGGCAGCTATATAAAAAGGAATTTTGTACCTTTTAGACATCAAAGCTAAAGGATAAGTCCCGATCTTATTGGCTGTGTCGCCGTTTAAAGCTATTCTATCGGCACCGACTATTACCATATCAACCATTTTATTCTCCATTAAAAATCCACTAGCGCTATCAATATTTACTCGATGCTCAATGCCAGATTTATTCATTTCCCAGGCAGTCAATCTAGCTCCTTGAAGCCAAGGTCTAGTTTCATCAATTAAAACTGATATTTTTTTACCATTTAAAACAGCACTATATATCGGAGCTGTAGCTGTTCCATACCAAATAGCTGAAAGTGATCCGGCATTACAATGAGTCATGATGCGATAATTGTTTTTAATTAATTTCTCACCGTAAGCTCCTATTTTTAAATTATTATTTACTTCGCTCTCTAATAATTTTTTATAAGAATTATAAATATCTTTTTTAATACCACCAACAGTATTTGAATTTATTTCGCTAAGTATTTTATTCACAGCCCAAGACAAATTATTGGCTGTTGGACGAGCCTTAATTATTTCTTGAGCTATTTTTTTTAAATAATTTAAAAAATCAAAGGGATTACTTTTTTTGTAGGCCAAAGAGGCTAAAAAAACACCAGCACCACCAACGGCCCCAATAGCCTGAGCTCCTCGAACATTAAACTCTTTTATAGCTAAAATTGCCTGACTATATTTTTTAAGTTGAATAAATTTCAGTTTATCGGGCAAATAAACTTGATCAATTATTATTACCCTATCCTTTTTTAACTCGACAGTTAATGGCAAAAGTTTTTGTAATTGCTTTAAATTTTTCATGATATTTTTGAATTAATTTTAGAGTTGATGAAATATTTTTACCTAAAGCTAAAACCCCATGATTTTGCATTATTAAATAATCCCCCTTTTTTGAAGCGTTTTTAATTGCTCTAGCTGATTCCATTGTTCCGTAAGAATATTCTCTAACATAAATAACATTATCTAATTTATCCTTACAATTTACAGCCAAAAAATCATGAGAATGCAAAACGCAATTTATATCTGGTCGAGCCTGATAAACACCCCAATGAAGACGAGCTTCAGAACTTGGTTCTTTCTTTCCATAAACATAAACATCATCACCCTTAAAACCAGAAACTAAAACAAAATCACTCTTTTTTAGTTGATGAGGAAAAGAACCAGTGGTTTTAATAATTATTCCCTTTTTAGTTCTAACACTAAAATTACCACCATTATTATCTTTGCAGCCCAATTTAGCCAAATCTTTTCCGGTTTTAATTAGCTTCTCCATTAAACCTAATTCTTTGGGGCTAGGACTAAAATCACCCTTATAAACAGTTTTAAATTTAGTACCAATATATTTTTCACCCATAAAATTATTTTTTATTTTTTGACATTAAAACAAATGTTTCCAGCGCTACTAAAGATGCTCTATTTTCCATTTTAACCAAATCACCTTTACCAGATTGCGCCTCCACTGAATATTTAGCAATTTTCTGTCTAATATTTTTCTCAGCTTCTTGATCAACTACTAATAAGACTACCCCAGCTTTAACACCCTTTATTCTGGCCAAAGTTAAAACAGTTCCAGCTTCCATATCCTGAGCCAAAGTATTAAAATTTTTCCAAAATTCTTTAGTTTCTTTTGTCTTTTTAGAATATAAAGCATCAACCGTCACTGTTGTGCCGGAATAATATTTAAACTTTAAAATTTCAGAAGCTTTTTTCATTGTCTGAAAAATATCTGGATCGGCAATTGCTGGATATTGCAAAGGAACATAATCAAGACAAGTATGATCTTCTCTAACAACACTGTCGGAAATAATCAAATCACCAATTTTAATTTTGGTTTGATTGGCTCCACAAGAACCAACTCTAATAAAATTTTCCGCACCAAGAGCAACTAATTCTTCTATGGCAATAGCAGTTGAAGGACCACCAATACCAGTAGAACAAATAGTTATTGGTATGTTTTTATATTTACCAGTAAAAACTCTAAATTCCCTATTAAAAGAAATTTCCTTACCACCATCTAACAGCTTAGCAATACGCAAAACACGACCAGGATCACCAGGCAAAATCACGTTTTTAGCTATACCTCCCTTTTTACATAAAATATGTGGCTGTAAATTATCAAAATTTTTAGCAGGCATAAAAAAATAATTAAGTATTAAGACTACTTAATTTTAACACAATTTCAAAGAAAATGAAAGAAATTATAGTTAAAATTAACAAATAAATGGTTTGAAAATAAAAATTTTTAGCGCTATAATAAATATATGAAAAGAAAAAAACTCGTTTTAATGATTTTTGGTTTTTTGCTATCAATACTTATCTTTTTATTTAGCTTTGAATCAATTAATCAAACTGAAAAACAAAATAAAGATAATAATATTATTTTTTTTGGAAAAAAAGATAAAGAAGAAATAATTAAACCAAAAGAAGTGCTAGAAGAAACAAAAAAAATAGAAGAAAACTCTGATTTAAATTTTTTATTTTTTGGAGATTTAATGCTGGGCCGTCATGTTGGCGAGAAAATAGACATCCACGGGCTTGATTATCTTTTTGAAAAGTTGGAAGTAGAAAAGTTTACCGAAAAATACGATTTTGTAATGGCCAATCTTGAAGGAGCTACCACTAACGAAGGAAAACATTATAAACCGGACAATCTTTATGACTTCGCTTTCAAACCAGAGACAATAAATAATCTAAAAAAATATAACTTCAATATTTTTGCCCTATCAAATAATCACTTATCAGATCAAGGAGAAAAAGGAATCAGTGAAACCTACCAGAATTTAAGCGAACTGGGTTTTAACTACTTTGGCTGCAAAGATGGATATTTGTCGTCATCAGAAAATACAGAAATCATCTATAAAGCTAATGAAAATGAAAAACAAAAAATACTAAACGAAAATGATTGCTCTTCAATAATAATTGAAACTAAAAATAAAAAAATAGCCTTTTTTTCTTTTAGTATCGTTTACAGTGATATTGAAGAAAATTTAATATTAAACAAAATAGATCAAATTAAAAAACAAAGCGACTTTTTGATAATTTCGCCTCATTGGGGAGTAGAATATCAAGAAAAAGCCAACAAAAAACAAGAAAATTTAGCCAAAAAAATGATAGATTCTGGGGCTGATTTAATTATTGGACACCACCCTCATGTAATCCAAAATTGGGAAATTTATAAAGAAAAACCGATCTTTTATTCTTTGGGGAATTTTATTTTTGATCAATATTTCTCCCCAGAAACACAAGAAGGGCTAGCCATATCAATCAAGGTAGATAATAATAAAATCGACAAAACAATATATAAAATAAAAACAAAAGGAAGCAAAATTGAAGAAATTATAAAAATAGAATAAAAAATTTAATAAAAATCAACAAAAAGAGAGAATCATAAATTCTCTCTTTTATTATCTTTGTATTTTATCGTCTCGTCTTTAGCGGCAAGAATTTAAACATTCTTGTCTAGCTTCAACTCCTTGAATCATGTCACAATAAGAACAAACATCAATTTTTTCTCCAACCACTGGTATTTCGGCACTAGGATTGGTAGAATTAGATTGATTTGCTGGTGTTTGAACACTTGGATTAAAACCATTCATTAAGCTCGATAAATCTTTAAAAGTTTTATCATTTGGTAAATCAAATTTTGAATCATCAACGTTCCATGATTTACATTTAAAATCAAAAACCTCGTCCATATCAACAGTGTCTTGTTTTATTTCGTCACCAGCTTTATCGTCGGTTTCTCCTTCTTCTAGCTTCATTTTCATACCCTCCTTATTCATTAAATCATCCCAAAAATAGTTCCAACCATCTTTTATAATACTAACTGAATTAAATCTCATACCTTGCCCCTTATCAACTGTATTCATTTCTACCCTGATTCTTTCCCCTTTGTTGTCAAAATAATAAACAGCGCTCATTGTGGCTTCCTCATTTTCAATTTCAACCGAACACTGTAGTGGTTTCCCCTTTTTAAACATATCAATCACTGAAGAAGAAAAATAAGACTCTTCGTTGTCTAGGCTTTCTTCAACGACATCTGATTTGTTGTCAGAAATCGGCTTGCTAGGTTGATCCTCATTTTTTTTGCCACAAGCAGATAAAGAAAAAATCAGAAGCAAAAAAAGCGGTAGTAAATAAACTCGAGAAAATTTCATAATAATTATTATTAATTATTTTTTTAAAAAAAATAATTAAAATTTAATAATAATCTTTAGTAAAATAATAGCAAAAAAATTGATGTTTTACAAATAAAAATAATTACTAATTATTTTTTATTCTCACTAATTATCTTATAATACAAATCCTCGTAAGAATTAACCATTTTTTCCAAAGAAAAAAACTTTTTTGCTCTTTCTAAACAATCCTCTTTTTTGATGTTTTTGACTAACTTTAAAGCTTTTAACATCTCGTTAAAATCCTTTACAACATAACCGGTTTTACCATTAACCACTAGTTCCCTAATAGCTCCTTGATCATAAGCCACAACTGGCACGCCAGAAGCCATAGCTTCTAAAAAGGTATTACCAAAAGCTTCGATTATTCTGTTTGGTTGTATCAAACAAAAAGCATTGCTTAGTAATTCCTTCTTTTTCTTCCCCAAAACTTCTCCTTGATAAATAATTTGCTTACCATCAATAAAAGGAAAAACATTCTTATCTAAAAAATATTTATCAGCTTCTGATATTTTGCCAGCTAGAACCAATTTCATTTTTAATCTTTTGGCTATTTTAATAGCCGTATCAACTCCTTTCTGAGGACTTAATCTGGCTAAAAACAAAAGATAATCTCCTGAATTTCTTTGTTGAATAAAGCTATCAGAATCAAGACCATTATAAACAATTTCTCGCCAATTTAAAAACGGTAATAATTTCTTAAGAGATTTAGAAATACCAACATAATTAAGATGCTTATATTTTTTTAATAATTCTCTTTCTTGTTCGAAAAACTCCCCATATCTAATAGAGTGAATTGAGGGCGTCTTTACTAAATCGGCAAAAATAACACTTTTCTGTTCAACTGCACAGTGAATAATATCAAAATCTTTAGCTCTTCTAAAAGCTTCGGCTATATTTTGATATTCATGAACCTCAGAATAATCATTTTTATAATAAGTTTTTCTCACAGATATCAATTTTTGGGCTTTAGTTTTAGAATCACCGGTGGCAAATAAAGTAACTTGATGTCCTTTATCAACCAAACCATTTACCAAATAACCAATAGAAGAACCGGTACCGCCACGAGAATCAGGTGTTGTTTCTTCCCAAAGTTTAGAAATAATAGCTATCTTCAATTTTTTTTTCATAAAAATATTATATTTATATATTAACAATAATAAAATTCATTGTAAACAAAAAAAGCCAAAGATGTTATCTTCGGCTCTAACCCTAAAACTCAATCATCGAGAAAACTAAACCTCAATAGAGGTTGCGGTTACCTTAACAATATTTTTGTTAATGTCTTTTTTGGAAACGACCCTGGAAATCGTTTTTATTTTATATTTTATTTCCTTGGGAAAAACTTTTCCTGTCAGCTCTCCAACATCGATAATAATTGAAAAAACCTTGGGATCTAGTAAAAAAGCCTCGAAGCACTTGAAAAATTGATCGGTAATGAAGATTGGGCAAGGATCAGCATTTTGAATATCCTTAAAAAAATCTTCACCGAACTTAAAAGCGTTAACCAAATATCCATCCTCTTTCTTACCGTTAATTTTCAATTTAATTTTTTCCAAAAGCTGATTATTGGTTTTAGAAAGAAGGTTTTGGCCTTCAAGTAACATGTCGTCTATAACACTTTTACTTGGACATAAAAATTTTTCTTCCATTATCAATTTGTTTTAAATGTTGTGAAACTACTAACTAAACTCTATCAAAAAAACTAATTTTTGTCAATTTCCTGGTTTTTTTTATTAACCTTTATATTCAATTCTTCTAGTTGTTTTTCTTTAACTTCACAAGGAGAGCCACTCATCAAATCTTTACCTTTACTATCTTTGGGGAAAGCATAGATATCCCTAATTGAATTCCAGTTATTTAAAACCATAACAATTCTATCTAATCCAGGGGCATTTCCTCCATGAGGAGGAGCACCATAAGAAAAAGCGTTAATCATAGCCGAAAAATTTTGATCAACTTCTTCTTTAGAATATCCGGCTATTTCAAAAGCTTTATACATAACTTCTGGGTTATGATTTCTGATCGCTCCAGAAGAAACCTCAAAACCATTAAAAACCAAATCAAATTGATGAGCTAAAATTGATAAAGGCTCTTTGTTGAGCAATGATTCCATTCCACCTTGAGGCATAGAAAATGGATTATGAGCAAAGTCAATTCTTCCCTCTTCTATTTCTGAATATTCATACATTGGAAAATCAACTACCCAAACCAAAGAAGCCAAGGAATTATCTTTTAAATTCATTTTTTCTGCCAAATAATTTCTTAAATAACCCAAAGCCAAACAAACAGTTCGCCACTCATCAGCTGCAATGAAAATAAGATCTCCTTCTTCCGACTTACATTTATTAATGATTTCAGAAATTAAATTATCACCTAAAAATTTTACCAAAGATGATTGAAATTTTTCATCCTTTAAAACAATATAAGACAAGCCTTTTAGACCTTTCTTTTTAGCCTCTTCAATTGTTTCATCTATTTCCTTTCTGCTAAATTTTGCACCACCTTTAACATTTAAAGCCTTAACAAATCCACCGTTTTTAATTTGATTAGTAAAAATAGCAAAATCAGAATTTTTAACTAAATCAGAAATATCAGTTAACTCCATTTCAAATCGTAAATCAGGCTTGTCTGATCCAAAACGATTTATAGCATCTGTCCAAGAAATTTGTTGAAAGCGACCATCCGGCAAAAGACCAATCATTTTTTTATCACTAAACTTTTCTACCAAATCTTTCATTAATGGTTCCATTGTTTTAAAAATATCGTCTTGTTCGACAAAACTCATTTCCATATCTACTTGATAAAACTCTCCATAATGGCGATCCATGCGCGGATCCTCATCTCTAAAACAAGGGGCTATTTGAAAATATTTATCAACACCGCCAACCATTAATAATTGCTTAAACTGTTGCGGCGCCTGTGGCAAAGCATAAAATTTGCCAGGATAAATACGAGAAGGTATTAAAAAATCACGAGCACCCTCTGGTGAAGAGTTAGCCAAAATTGGAGTTTGAATTTCTGTAAAATTTAAATTGTGAAAATAAGATCTAATATGTTTAATAATTTCGTCTTTTGTTTTTAACATTTTTTGGATTTTTTCTCGACGTAAATCCAAAAAACGATATTTTAAACGTAAAGCTTCGTTCACTTCTCCTGTTTTTTCATCATTTAGTTCAAAAGGAAGTGGCAAGCTTTTATTCAAGATTACAACATCCAAAATTTCCACCTCAATTTCTCCAGTGTTAATTTTATTGTTTTTATTAGCTTCATCACGAGCTACAACCAAACCATTAATTTGTAAAACCCACTCATTTTTTACATCTTTTAAAGCGTCAGCTATTTTTTTATCACCATCATTACTATTAAATTTAATTTGAGTCAATCCGTATTTATCGCGCAAATCTATGAAAATAAGACCGCCTAAATCGCGATAGCTATTTACCCAGCCAGACAAAATAACCTTTTCTCCTAAATTTTTAGAGCTCAGCTCCCCGCAAGTGTGAGTTCGAAGCATATATTTATCTTAATTATATTTAATTATCACCAATTACTATATAAATATAGCCTAATTATACAAAAAAGTAAATAATAAATTTACTTAATTCTTTTTTTGCTGTATATTGTTTTTATGATTAAAATTAACAAAATTATATGGCTGATGTTCAACAAATTTTCAATAAAATAAAAGAAAGGCAAAAAGAACAAAAAACAATAAAACAAATTTATCGAGATGTTTTAAATAATTCTCAGGAATATCAGAACGTTTTAGAAGAGCTTGATAGTTTGAAAATCAAAAAGAAAAAAATAGAGGAAGTTTTAAAAAGCGAATTAAGGTCAGAAATGGAGCAATTAAACTCTATTAAAGTTGATATTGAATCAGAAAAAGAAATATTAAGCCAAGCAACTTTAGCTAAAATACTAAAAGGAGAACAAATAGAACTGGTCGATGAAAATAATAATAAATATGAGCCTATCTTCAGTGTACGTTTTAGAAAATATTAAAAATTTAAATATCTCAGAATTTAAAAAATAAATTAATTATAAATTATGAGGGTACCAATCAGAAGAAGTGATAAAGTTCCCACAGAAAAAATAGACACTAAAATAACATTAGAAAAATACCGAAGTTTATCAAAAACTTTAGAAAAACTAAAAAACGAAATCAGACCGAAAGAATCGGAGGAGGTAAAAATATTATCGACTACCGGAGATTATTCGGAAAATGCTGGTTATCAAGCGGCTAAAGCAAAACTAAGAAGAACTAATAATAAAATCAGTAAAATAGAATATATCTTAAATAGGGCCGACATAATTGAAACAAACCCAAAAAGCGACGAAGTACAAATAGGCAGTTTGGTTAAACTAGAAATTGATGGAAAAATAAAAAAATATCAGATACTAGGATCAGCCGAAACCGATCCCAGCAAAGGAAAAATATCATACATATCACCTCTTGGTAGTTCTTTGTTGGGAAAAAAAATAGGAGAATTTGTCAGTATAAACAACTTAAAAAAATACAAAATTGTAGAAATAAAATAAAGGCATCAAATGATGCCTTTTAAAGTTGTAAATGTTTAAATCCCGTAAAAAAGAGATGATTGGCGATTTTTAATAATTCTATTAGTCCATCTCCAAAATAAACCTAAAATAATTACCAATAAATAAAGAACGAAGGGATAGAAAAAAAATTTTTCTAATAAACTGTTATCAATTACCTCTTTAAAAGTCTGGTCAAAAAAATTATAAACAGGAACAAAATTAAAAAAATAATTCAGACATAAAAACAACCAGACATTAGCAAAAGGATAAATAACAAAGTAAAAGAAAAAAAATGTATGCCATTTTTCAAAAACATTAAAATCTTTAATAGTAATTCCGGCACTAGAAGTTAACTGTAAAAAAATTATTAACAAAATAAAAATACCAAAACCGGCCACAGAAATAGACTTTAAAATATCTGACGGAAAATATAAATTCAAAAAAATGGCTATTATCCCCAGCATAATGCCAGAAGCAGAGATTAGGGAGATTAGGCAAAAAATTGCTAAAATGTTAGGACTTACCTCTTTTGTATCCATATCATTTACTTTTTAGTTAGTATCAAAGAACCATTAAATACTTGTATCACAAAAATAAATTTTTGTCAAAAGTAAAATTTCTTAATTCCTTTCTAATTGTTTTAAAATCTGGTACCGACAAAGAAACCAGATTCCAAAAAGCTAATGAATGATTAAACTCTTTTAAATGACATAATTCATGAACAATTACATAATTAGCTAATTTCTCTGGAAGAAAAATTAATTTATAACTAAAATTTAAATTACCACAACGAGAACAACTTCCCCAACGAGTCTTTTGGTTTCTAATGCTTATTTTTGAATATTTAAAATTGTAAACCTTATTTAATTCTTTAATCTTATTTTCAATAAAAATATAAGCATTTTTTTTATTTTTTTGATAATTTTGATAACTATTTTGCTGGTTGTTTTCGACTATTCTTTTGGAAAAAATTTTTAGTTTATCAATAATCCAATCAATTTTTTTAATATCGGGCATTGTTATTTCTATTTTTAAGTACTTCGTGCCGGCCGAAAATGGTATTTTATCATTTTCCATGATCCAAGTTTCAGTATTATAATAGCTTTCAAGTTCTGATCTCTTTATTGATAAGGTGTTATTTATGTTTTCAAAATCTAAATTTATCAAATCATATTGGCTACCTTTCGCCATTATACTAAATTTATCACCTTGCCTAACCGTTATTTCATCAAATTTAACGAAGCGCGAAACATAAATACTGTTAAAATCTTTAAGGTCAAAATATCTCTCAATCTTATTTTCTTTCATAATCGCTTTTTTTTCTTCAAACTTTGATTCTGTATAGGAAAACAGTAAAAAGAACGTTACCAAGCCCAAAAAGAATACTAATATAAGTCCAATAAATAATTTTTTATTAAAAAATTTCTTTTTTATAGCCAATAAATCTAAACCCAGAATAGCCACAAAAATTGTTGGTATTGAAATTATAAATAAAGCTGATAGAAGGAATATATAATATCTCACTATCCCAATAACTTCTATTGTCTTAAAATCAACCATAAATCTATCAAACAAAGAACTTGAGGAGTTAAACGATAGAATTAGAAAAATAACAACAGAAACTAAAAATCCTATAGTTCCTAGACTTAAAAATATTGCTCCAAATATTTTCTTGAAGACTAAAACTGATTTTGCTGGCGGATTTTTTGTAAGCAATAAAGTAATGCCCCTGATAACAATGCCCATCAGGCCACCAAAAATAATAATTGCGGCAAAAAATAAAGCCGTTTGTAAAACTGGCAAAAAAAGAAAATGACCATCATAATCATACTCAATTATTATCTGCCAGATAATTATAAATATAAAGCTAGTTAGAAATGAGCCGACAATCAATTTGGGCAAAAAATGATAACTTTTATCTTCATTTTGTGCCAATACCATCAGAATTCCGGCCGTTAAAGGTAAAAGTAAAATTTGCCATCCCCAGAAAAACGTAAACCAATCCGGCTTAAGGGTAAATAACCACCCGAGAATAATAGTAATGGCGGAAATTAAATAAATTTTTTTCATAATAAATAAGAATTTTTATTCATATATTAGCTATTATATCATAATTTTGTTGTATTTAATAGTTAATGTAAATATATTTTTTACAGAACTCGGATTCGAACTAAAATATACAAAAAACACCTGTAAATACAGATGTTTTTGAGCGTTGCTCCGAGGGTGGGATTCGAACCCACGACCAATTGATTAACAGTCAACTGCGCT